>Ga0315280_10000647_pt1 | contig 64232 bp, 50 predicted proteins | sample YL17G06_40_MG_FD_203697 | JGI IMG/M metagenome (GOLD analysis project Ga0315280, IMG submission 203697) | Sediment microbial communities from Yellowstone Lake, YNP, Wyoming, USA - YL17G06_40 | ecosystem: Environmental > Aquatic > Freshwater > Lake > Sediment | place: USA: Wyoming | collected... | reverse complement strand
AGCGCCAAGCGCTGGCGACGGTCACTCAGACCTCGATTGCGATACTGTCCTGCCCGACGCGCTCCGGTGCCGGGCTCTCGTCGGCCAATCCGATTGTCATTCCGCGGAACGCGGAGTGGATGCCGCAAGTCGCCAAGACCGACTACGCGGTCAACGAAGGCGACTTCATCACCGACACGCGCGAAGGCCCGCTCACGTTGCAGGAAGGCGATTCCGGCCGCTACCCCTGGCGCGACACGAGCAAGGCCACGGGTATATGCTTCCAGCGGAGCCAGCTTCCGCCCTCGTGGATCCGCGACGGGGCCTCCGAGACGTATTTGATCGGCGAGAAGTACGTGTCACGGCCGAACTACCAGACGGCCAAGGACCCGGGCTACGACCAGAGCGCGCTGAGCGGGGTAGACGTGGACTTGAACCGTTGGGTCCTCAGCCCGCCGCTGCCGGACGGCAACGCGGAGAACATGCGGGTATTCGGCAGCGCGCACGCGGCGGGGTGCAACTTTGTGCTCTGTGACGGGGCCGTGCGACTCATCAAGTATTCGATCGATCCGGAGGTTCACCGCCGGCTGGGCGACCGCCAGGACGGGCTCGGTGTGAGCGGCGATCAATACTGAACGGGCGGTCCGGTTCGCCTTCGCCAAGCACAGCGACCCCAAGCACTTCGATCGCTTCTGGCAGCAGCTCTTCCGCTACCTGGCCGAAGGCGGCGGCAGCACGATCACGCTCCTGGTGCCCGATCAGCGATTGCAGCCCGGTTCCCAGATCCGCCTGGTCGTCCAGCGCCGCCCCGACCCGCGAAGCCCGCAGCCGGCGCGGGAAAGCTACCGCGTGCTCGTCAAGGACGAGAAGGACCAGACGGTGGCCGACCAGGCGGCCGAGCTTCCCCCCGGCGGCACCGCGGAAGTTGCGTTCTCCGTCCAGCGGGCCGGGCTGCTGACGGCCTCCGTCGCGGACCAATCCCGGATGACCGTGAGCAGCCGCTCGCTGGAAATCAGCGACGCGGGAATCGAGCTGGCCTACACGGCCCGCAACATGGAAACGCTCCGCCAGTGGGCCAGCGTCAGCAATGGGATTGCGGTCCGCTGCGAGGACTGCAGCGATGCCCGCAAGCTGGTCGAGGAGATCGCCGGTCGGATCGAGCAGTCGCGCCGGAGTGCTCCGCGGCGCACCCCGGCGGGCGTCAACGGCTGGATGCTGGCCTTGTTGGTCGTCTCGTTGTGTGGGGAGTGGTCGCTCCGCAAGAAATGGGAGCTCACTTAGTGTCACGGCGGCAGACTCACCACGGGGACACGGAGAACACAGAGAAGACAACGGAAGGAGGACAATGAGATACGTTCACGCTGCTGCAATCCGCCCTTTGAGCTTGCTCGTTTTGGCGGCTGCCGGAAGTGCGATGTTTGCCCAGGCACCGGACGACCGGCTGGCGACCTTTTTCGTCGGAAGGGTCAGTTACGGCGAGAATGAGGGAAGGGACTGCGGCGACGTGGGCCAGGCCATGGCCAAGCTGGTGGCCCAGGTGTCCACCATCCCCGTGCGAAACGAGCAGAAAGTCGTGCTCAAGGACCCCGTGATCTTCGAGACTCCGTTCCTGTTCATGAACGGCCATTACGACTTCGTGCTGGCCAGCGCGGAACTGGAGAACCTGCGGACCTATCTGGATCACGGCGGTTTCTTGTTCGCTTCCGGCTGCTGCACGAATCCCGCCTTTCCCGCCGCGTGGCGGCGCGAGTTGTCGCGGGTGTTCCCCAACGAAAAGGTCCAGCCGCTGCCGTACGACCACGCCATTTACCGGGCCTTCTACCGCATCGAGCGGGTCCGCAGCCTGCACCGCAACGTGGACGTCCACTTGGAGGGCCTGTTCTGCAAGGGCCGCCTGGTGGCAGTGATGTGCGAAGACGGCCTGTGCTGCGCCTTCACCATGGAGAACCGCTGCAACGCGGGCCGGGGAGTCAGCCCCGACGACGGGCGGAAGCTTGCGCTGAACATCGCGGTGTACGCCATGACGCATTGAAGGTCCGCAGAGGCGGGGTTAAAGTATGCCTGTGCGGCGCGGTGGCAAGCGCGCTTCAGGAAGGCGAGGTGTCGCGTGACCCATGGTCGGCCCCTGCTTGTGGGCATGTTTCCTGCACTTCTGGCACCAGGTCTCGCCGCGGCCGCCCGGCTGCCCGAGGTCCGGCCGGCTGCGGCGTTGTACTGGTAGACCAGCCTGGCGCCGCTGTCGACGATCCAGATGTTGCTCGCGTTGCCCGGATCGATCGTCAGTCCCGTCGGCTTGGAATTGGCCGAACTGATGGTCCAACTGCCGACCAACTGACCGGACAGCTTGTACTTGAACACCTTGTCCACAGTCGAGTCGTTGATGAACCTGCGAGCCCTAAAGGCCCGGAGGGCCGTCAGTCAATAGCCAGGCGAAAGCCCCAGCCTACTTGACTGGACCGGGCAGCGGAGTCTTACGTTCCTCATCCTTCGGGAATCTCGCCTTGAGCGTAATAGACACTGTTCGAGGATTCTTTGGGTACCTCGCAGTCTCCGTGTTTTCCACATACGCCTGATGAAGAAGGACCACTTCGGCTTCTGAGTGGGGAGTAATTGGTGAGGCGATGGAACTGCCGGTACCCCCCGAGCCTTTCCAGCCCCACCACAGGGCGTCCGGAGGAAGCCCCTTGTAATAAGAGGCTGGCGAGACCCCCTTCTCCTTTCCATAACCGTCCGTCGTGACTGCGTGTATTCGGAATGCCACTTCACCACCACGCTGATCATCATGACGCCACCATAGATAGATCTTGCCCTGTTTTGCGTCCCGGTTCGGAGATTGCACGCCATCCGGAGGTTCAATGGTGCGCTTTCCGTTGTCCTCGATCTCCAGCCAGCACCGGACGCAGCCGCCGGAGAAAGCGAATGTGTGAGTTTCGATGCCCAGGATGCGTGCCAATTGTTCGGCATCCAGGTCGGCCCGTTCCAACCGCCGTTCCGGAGCACCGCCTGCTACAACCGAAGTTGCCTTGACGTTCTCATCGCCGGGAAGAGCCTCACCGGAAGGCGGAGATCCACCGCAGCCGGCGAATAACGCCAGAACGATCCCGGCGAGAAGAGAAGCAGAAGTCTTCACGATCCAGTCCTCCAATGAGTGGCCGACGTTGGGCCCGTCTCCCTTTCACCCTTGCCGACAAATCACTTCCGGTTCATCCGACTCAAGAATGCGCAGGCTTGAAAATGTGCGGGTGGAAACGGGGTGTACCGACGGGACGATGCGTTTTGTGAGGCATGGCAGGGCAAATGAATGGTGCTGACGCTCAGACTCGGCTGGAATCGACGGTGCCCGGTGAAACGGAGTCGGGCTTTGCTGGCGAGCGACCCGACAAGGGATAGCCGGGTCAGGGCGGGTGAATGAACCCTCCTGGCCCTGGTGGCCTCGGCCACCAGGGCGCTTTTCACATACCCATTCATTTGCCCTGCCATGCCTCAGAAAACGCAGCCCCGAATCGGCAACAACCTCCAATTTCACCCACAGATTCTGCGGAAGGTCCTCATTGTTTAAGTTTGCGCATCCTTCAGTCGGATGAGCCTCATTTCAACCGCACTGCCGGGAGGCGTTTGAGCTGCTGCGTGCGGGGATCGACCTCGATGCCGACGGATTCTAAAGCGGTCACGCCGAGGATCGGCTCTGCATCATCGGCGCCGAAGATCACGGTCGAGCCGACAAAATCGCCCATAAACTCAATTCGCGCCACGGCGATGTCCATTTTCTTCTCCGACCCGTCGGCAAGTTCGTACGTCCTCTGGCCTTCCGGCTCGAGTCCGATCTCGCGCAAAAGTCTCCCGGGAACGAGGCAATCCGTAGAACCCGTGTCCACCAAGAATAGCCCTTCCCAGTAGCGATCCCGCTCGGCCGGGTTTCGCACGGTCACAGTCACGTGAGTCACGCCCATTCTTGACCTCCTTACATTCTGTAGGACGGAATTCAGTTCCGTCCTACTTCGCGCAGTTCAATTCCGTCCTGCTTCCCACCCTCATTCATCTTGCCGTCCGCCGGGGTGGTTGTCAATCGGCCCCCGCGGGGTGGGTTGCGCCGCCGGGCTTCCGGGGGTAAAGCGGCATCGTGTACACTACCACGGGCCTGCCGCCGGGGATGCTAAAACACAACCGACTTTGACTGAAGCGTGATCTGCGGCAGAGGTGTAGGCTGGGGCGCAGCCCCAGCTTCATAGAGTAGACGGGCGCGATTTCTACAAGGTGCTGGGGCTATCGCCCCAGCCTACTTCGATTTGTGCTTCCAGGACTTCGACCGTGAGCTTGCCGCGCTTCCGGGACCCTACGGCGCACCCGAAGGGCGATTGCTCTTGGCCCTGGAAGGCGACAGCGTCATGGGGTGCGTCGCCCTGCGCCGCGCAACACGAACCTCATGGATTTCATGATTTACGCTAAGTTGGGTGTCCTTGCCCGCAAATCCAGCAGCAATCATATCCCTCCAACGAACGGCCCGGCCAATGCCGATACCAAGAACGTGCCACGGCCAATGGGGGCGGGGCAATTTGTGCGGACGCGGCGTCCGTTCCCATCGCCGGCGGCTTTGACATCCCCCAGCAGTCTCCCGGCAGAAGCAGACCCATGTCCAAGAAGATTCTGATTCTTGGTGAAGATCGGGCATTTGTGAAATCCGCCCAAGCCCTTTTGAGCAGGCACTATGAGGCGGTGGCGGCCGACGGCGGCCAGGACGCGTTGGAGTTGGCCGAGCGCGTGGCGCCCGATCTGGTGCTCGTGGAAGCGAGGCTGCCCGGCGAAGCCGGTTGCGAGATCTGCCGTGCCCTGAAGTCCAGCCCGACCACGCGGCATGCCCAAGTCATCGTGATCTCGTCGTGGCCCGGTGCGCTGGAGCAAGTGGAGGCCCTGGAAGCGGGGGCCGACGATTTTCTCGTGAGGCCGTTTCCGCCGGAAGAGTTGCTCTCCAGGGTTCACCTCCAGTTGCGGCTGCAAGCAGCCGTCGGCCGGCTGTCGCCCGCCGAGGAGCCCTTGAGAGCCTATGGTTCGGAGCTGGAGCGCCTGGTGGCGGAGCGGGCGCGCAACCTGGTTGCCACTCAGGGCGTCTCTCTGCTGACGCTGCGGATGCTGGCCGAATCGCGCGAGGTGGAAGCGGAAGACCGGCTGCTGCGGATGGGGTACTATTCCACGCTGTTGGCCGCGCAACTGGGGCGCCGCGGGCCCTGCGTCGGCCAGATCGACGTCAAGTTCCTCAAGCGCCTCCACTATGCCGTGCCGCTCCACGACATCGGCAAGATCGCCATCAGCGATTCCATTCTCCTGAAGCGCGGTCTGCTCACGCCCGTCGAACGCAAGACCATGGAGGAGCACACGATCATCGGCGCGGTTCTTCTGGAACAGCTCGACTGGCACGTCGAGGAGAACGACTTCCTCGACATGGCGGCGGTGATCGCCCGCTGGCACCACGAGCGGTTCGACGGCAGCGGCTATCCGAGCGGTCTTGCCGGCGAGGAGATTCCCCTGCCGGCGCGGATTGTGGCCCTGGCCGACGTGTACGACGCCCTGACGACCCCGCGCCCCTATCGGGCCGTGGTAACGCCGGAGGCTGCGCGGGCGATCATCGACCACGAATCCGGCAGGCAGTTCGACCCGGTGGTGGCGAGCGCGTTTCAGGAGTGCTTCGCGGAGTTCGTCGGCGTGCAGGAGCGCTTCGACAAGGATTTGCCGACGCTCCACGGTGCCGCGTGGTTTCTCGAATGACCGGGCGCCGCAGGCCGGGGCGATGGCCCCAGCCTCCTTGGCCACGTCTGCGCCGGTCCCGGTCGATCAGTAAGCCTTGTAGATCCCCGGGATCGCCACGGCGTGCTCGTAGCTGCCACTGTTGTCGGGCAGGATCCGCGGCTTGGCGTCCCAGGCGATGCGCTCCGGCATTTCGTCGGGCCCCTTGGCGACGGCCTCGTCCCAGCGGACCACTTGGCCGGAGTACGTCGCCATGCGGCCCAGGACCGCAGTGAAGCTGCTGGTTGCGCCGTAGTAGCCTTCGTTGTGCGGCTCATTCTCGCGGATGAAGCGGATCCAATCCACGTGCTCCTGCGCGTGGCCGCTCACCCTGGGGCCACTGTAGTTCCAGGGATTCTCGCCGAAGATCCGGCCGGAGCCTTCGGCCTCCCCCTTCAGACCGTGGACGTTCACGCCGCCGCCGGCCCAGCAGTTGGGGATGTGGCGGCACTGGCTGAACAACTTCGTGCCGTCGGCGTAAGTGTACTCGACGAAGTGGTGGTCGTAGATGTGGCCCACGTGGTTTCCCTTGCGTACCTGGCGCCCACCCATGCCGTTGGCCTCGACGGGGTGCTGGTCGCCGTTGGCCCAGTTGGCATAGTCCAGGCCGTGGACGTGCTGCTCGACGTTGAAGTCGCCGGAAAGCCACACGAAGTAGTACCAGTCGCGGATCTGGTATTCCATCTCGGTCTCGCCCGGCATGCGCTCTCGCGTCCACACGCCGGCGTTGTTGCCGTAGGAGCGGAGGTACTTCACCGGGCCGATCGCTCCGTCGTGAATCCGCTTGACCGTCTCGATGGCCGACGGGGTGTGCCGGGTGTTGAGTCCGACCACCACTTTGAGGCCCTTCTTGTCGGCCAGCTTGTTGGTCTCCATGAGCGAGCGAAAGCCGGGGGCGTCGACGCAGCAGGGCTTCTCCATGAAGATGTGCTTGCCGGCCTCAACCGCCGCCCTGTAGTGCGCGGGCCGAAACCCCGGCGGCTCGACCAAGAGCACCGCGTCGGCGCCGCAGTCGATGGCCTTCTGATACGCGTCCAGGCCGATGAACACCCGGTCCGCGGGAACGTCCACCTTCTCGCCGAACTGCTTCTTGAGCGACTGCGCGGCGCGCCGCGCACGGTCTTCAAAGGCGTCGGCCACCGCGATCAGCTTGATTTGATCCTTCACGTTTAGGCAATCGGCGGCGGCCCCGGTGCCGCGTCCGCCGCAGCCGATCAGGGCGATCTTGATCGTGTCGCCTCCGGCGGCGTGGGCCGAGCGGGCGATCGACAGCCCGCCGGCCAGGGTGACTCCCGCGGCCGTCGCGGAGCGCTTCAAGAACTCGCGTCGCGATGTCTGGCTTGATCTTGTATCCATGATTGAATCCTCCCGAGTGGAAAGTGGGGTGGAGCAGGGCGGGCACCAACGCGTCGTAAAGTACGGCTACGGACTCCCACGATACTGCCCCGCGGCGGCCCGTGCAAGTCTCCGGAGCGGGGATCCGCGAATCGCGGACCCAACGAGGAATCCCGCCGGATGATTGACGCTGGGGCGTGGCGGCGATAGCCTACCCTTGTCCCACCGGCGTACGTCAAACGCCCGCCAAGGTGAGCCCACTCTGCTCGAGAAGGGGACGTGCCATGAGACTCGCCTTTCTGCCCTGCGTGGTTCTTTTTGTCGGCTCGCTGCTGGCCCGGCAAGCGGCCGCTCAGCCTGCCGCCTCTCCTGCGAAAGCCGCGCCGGCGACCGCCAGGCCGACCGCGGTGATCTCGCTCGATGGCGACGAGTGGCTCCTGGCCCCCGACCCGAAGAACGTGGGCCGGGTCGAGAAGTGGTTTCTCGCCCCGCGGCCGGGTGCCAAGAAGACGAAGGTCCCGTGGATCATCCAGGACGCATTTCCCGGCTACCACGGCGCGGCCTGGTATTGGCGCGATTTCACGGCGCCGGCCAGTGACCGGCCGGGCGGACGTTATTTGCTCCGCTTCTGGGCGGTGGATTACGCGGCCGAGGTCTGGCTCAACGGGGTCCGGATTGGCGAACACGAAGGCGGCGAAACGCCGTTCGTCCTGGACGCGACCGCCGCGGTGAAGCCGAACGAAATGAACCGCCTCGCCGTGCGCGTGCTCAACCCCACGCACGAGCGGATCGACGGGATCGTGCTAAACGAAACGCCCCACCGCAACAAGGCCCTGCCCTATGGCTCGGGAAGCGCCTGGGATCAGGGCGGGATTTGGGATTCGGTGGAACTGCTCTTGGCCCCCGCAGTGCGGGTCGAGGACCTCTTCGTGCGCCCCGACTGGAAGACTGGCGTCGTGCGGATCCAGGCCAATCTCCGCAATGCCACGCCCGCCACAATCCCCGGCCGCGTCGAGTTCTCCATTGCCCCGGCGGCGGCTGGCGAGACCATTGCCGTGGTCCGAATCGACCGCGATCTCGCGCCCGGCGATACCTTGGTCGAAACGCAGTTGACCGTGCCGAACCCGCACCTCTGGGACCTGAACGACCCGTTCCTCTATCGCGCGACGGCCCGCGTGACCGCCGACAACCCCGCCCTGATGGACGAGCATTCGATCCGCTGCGGCTTCCGCGAGTTCAGCTTCCGCGACGGGGCCTTCCGGCTCAACGGCCGCCGCATCTATGTGCGGTGCTCGCACACGGGCAACTGTTGCCCGATCGGGCTGGAGATGCCCCACGACCCCGATTTCCTCCGCCGCGACCTGATCAACGCCAAGATGATGCGGTTCAACGCCATCCGATTCATTGCCGGCGTGGCCAAGCGATACCAGCTCGACCTCTGCGACGAGATCGGGCTGATGGTCTACGAGGAGGCCTACGCGAGCTGGTGCCTCGCCGATTCCCCGAAGATGGCCGAGCGGTACGACGAGTCGATCCTCGGCATGATCCGCCGCGACCGGAATCACCCCAGCGTGACGACGTGGGGGCTACTCAACGAGACTCCCGAAGGCCCGGTCTTCCGCCACGCCGTGGGCCTGCTGCCGGCGATCCGCAAGCTGGACGATTCCCGCATGGTCATGCTCAATAGCGGCCGCTGGGACTCTCAGGGGGGGAGTATCACGGGCCTACAGGCGTGGCGCAACGCGGCCCGCGTCGATCCTTGCGTGAACCGCAATTCCACCGATCACGTCATCAAGGCCCTGGGCATCACTTGGGCGCCGGGGCAGCTCTCGTTCCATCCCGGGCGCGACGGCGAGTACTCGGTGGTGCGCTGGACTGCCCCGGCCGACGAGCGGATCGAGATCGCGGCCGCCTTGAAGAGCATCGCCGAGAGAGCGACCACCGACGTCCACGTGCTACAGAACGGCCGCGTGCTGTGGGACGGCTACATCAACCTCCGCAGCGCCGGGCCCGAGGCACGCTACCAGGGCTCGCTCTCGGTCAAAAAGGGCGACACGATCGACTGCGCCGTTGGATACGGCAACGGCGATTACGGGGCCGACACGACCGCGCTGGCAGTGACCATCAAGACGGCCAACGGCAAGGTCTTCGACGCGGCCCGCGATTTTGCCACCGACAGGAATCCGAACGGCCTCTGGAGCTACGGCCAGTTGTCGCCGGGCCCGGCCCCGAAGTCAGATACCTTCGCTCTCTACGCCAGGGGGCTGACCGAGGAAGGCGTGGGCAGCCTAAGTAATCCCGGCTCGGCCGTCTGGGAAGACGTACTCAGCGACCAGCACCCGTACCAGCGCGTGCCGCACACGGCCGACGTCATCAAGCGCCTGCGGACCCTCGACGGCAACGGCCTGCCCGTGTTCCTCTCCGAATACGGGATCGGCAGCGCGATGGACCTGATGCACGTCGTGAAGCACTACGAGCAGGCCGGCAAGACGGAGGTCGAAGACGCCCGCTTGTACCGCCAGTGGCGCGACCAGTTCCTGGCCGACTACAAGCGGTACCGCATGGAGGATACGTTCCCGCGGCCCGAGGACTTTTTCGCCGCCAGCATCGAGCGCATGGCCGCCCAACGGCTCCTCGGCTTGAATGCCATCCGCTCGAACCCCAACGTGATCGGCCACAGCATCACCGGCACGCTGGACCAGGGCATGACCGCCGAGGGCCTGTGGACCACGTTCCGCGAGCTGAAGCCGGGCACGACCGATGCCGTGTTCGACGGCTGGGCGCCCTTGCGATGGTGCCTGTTCGTCGAGCCGGTCAACGTCTACCGCAAGACGCCCGTGCGCCTGGATGCCGTCCTTGCCAACGAGGATGCCCTGATGCCGGGCAAGTATCCGGTGCGGCTCTTGGTCGTCGGCCCCAACGCGGTGCGGGTCTGGGAAAAGACGGTTTCGGTCACGATCCCCGAACGCGGGAAAAAGCCCGAGCCGCCGATGGTGATGCCGGTGTTCGCCGAGGATGTGGCGATCGACGGTCCCTCGGGCAAGTACCGCTTTCTGGCCACGTTCGAGCGCGGGGCGGCGGCCGCGGGCGGGAGCGCGGAGTTCTATTTCACGGATCCGGCCGAAATGCCGCCGGTCGAGGCCGAAGTGGCGCTTTGGGGCGAAGACGCTGATCTGGCGAAATGGCTCACTGCCCACGGCATCCGCACACGGGCCTACACAGCGGCGCCGCAGGCGCGACGCGAAGTGATCCTGGTTTCGGGCAAGCCATCGCCGGCGCCCGACGCTGCGGCCTTTGCCGAGCTCGCCCGGCGCATTGCGAGGGGATCGACCGCGATCTTCCTCACGCCCGAGGCCCTGGCCAAGGGCAACCAGCCGACCGGCTGGCTGCCGCTAGTGAACAAGGGGACGATCGCGGGTTTGCCGTCGTGGCTCTATCACAAGGACGAATGGTGCAAGCGGCACGCGATCTTCGAGGGTCTGCCCGCCGGCGGCCTGATGGACTATGCCGTGTATCGGGAGATAATTCCGGACGCGGCCTTTGTCGGCCAGGACGCCGCGGACGAGACGGTCGCCGCGGGGATCAATGCCTCGCAGCCGGCGCCGTACGTGTCGGGCGTGTTCGTCGGCGTGTACAAGCTGGGCGAGGGCCGCCTCGTGCTAAACACCCTGCGGATCCGCGAGAATCTCGGCCCCAATCCGGTGGCCGAGCGACTGCTGCGCAACTTGCTCCGCTACGCGGCGAAATAGTCGATAACCGTAGGTTGTGCTTTAGCACAACGCAAACGCTCAGGGACAATTGCCGGCGAGTTCGAGCAGGGGGCTTAACGATGCACGACGGATTAACGATAACTGCGGAGTTATCGGCGGTTTCCTTCGAGGTTTGCATTCGTGTCACGGACGAAGGCGAATGGGGCGATTACTTCCCTGCCCAGTTGATCCTAACGCAATCACAACTGATCCTCAGCACTCGTTATGAAAAGTACATCTTCTATCCTTTCGACGGGGGGCCGTCTCGCCAGAAGATGATTATCTCGTGGTGGAGCATGGCTTTCGGCCGGCCAATCCCTATCCGCGCCGAGGATCTGAAATGGCTGAAAGATGAAGCGGCTAACGTACGTGGCTTTCAGATCCGTATTCCAAAGCCGGTGGCCGAAACGTTCTCAGTCGAGGGCGCGGACGCGCAACAATTCCTGCAAATCGAGAAGGCCGTGAAGCGACTCTGGGAGCGATTCTAGGCGAGGATAGGAGCGCGCGTTATGCTGAAGCATAACCTACAGGGGGCTGAGCCCGATTTCCGCTCGCTCCCCGTGGCGGAGATGGAAACGATTCTGGCCCGATTCGAGGAGCGGGTCAATGCCGCCCAAGCCGCCGCTGCGCCAAGCAAGGAGTGGGTCAAGAAGGCGGTCCGCCGCCAGGGGATGGGCCGCTGCCCAGTGTGGATCAGGCGGCTGTCGCTGGACGTAGTGCTCCGCTACGGCGACGCCTTGGCCGATTTGTTCTGCCAATACCCGGACCACGCCGTGCGCGTCGTGCCCTACGACATCTTCATCGGCTATCAGCCGCCCGGACGCGAGCCTCGGGTCAACCCGGTCGAAGCGCTCATGCGCGACGCCCAGTGGGAAGACGAATGGGGGACGCGCTGGGCCCATGCCTTCGGCGGCGTGGGGGCCACGCCGATCGACTGCCCGCTCAAAGACTGGTCGCAGTTGGATGAGTATCTCGCCCGGCGCGTGCCCGATCCCCGCACGCCGGGTCGGCTCGATGCCGCGGCCGAAGTTCTCAAAGCACACGGGCGGGACCGCTACTGCTATGGCACGATCCACCTTGCCCTCTTCGAGCGCTTGCACGCCCTGCGGGGCATGGCGAACGCCTTTGCAGACTTCTACACGAACCCATCCGAGGTGCGGCGGCTCCTGGACGCGATTGCGGGCTACACGCGGGAGTTGATCCGCTCTTGGGGCGAACTGGGCGCCGACGCGGTCTTCCTCACCGACGACTGGGGAAGCCAGACGGCGCTGATGATCTCGCCGGCCATGTGGCGCGATTTCTTCAAGGCCCATTACGCGGCGCTCTTCGCCGAGGCCCACGGGTCCGGCATGGACGTGATCTTCCACAGTTGCGGCAACGTGACGGCGATCGTCGAGGACCTGATCGAAGTCGGCATGGACGTGCTCGACCCGGTCCAGCCCGGGGCGATGGACGTGGAGCTGCTCGCCCGGCGGTTTGGCGGCAAGGTGTCATTTTGTGGGGCGATCGACCTTCAGCAGTTGCTCGCCCACGGCACGCCGCAGCAAGTCCGCGACGCGGTGCGGCGCCTGATCGACGCGCTCGGCCGCCCCTATGGCGGCGGCTTCATCGTCGCTCCGGCCAACGTGCTCACGCCGGATATCCCGCTGGAAAACCTGGAGGCATTGTTCGAAGCGGCACACGACGAAAGCGACTAGGCGTCGCGGCTTCAGTGGAGCAGCGCCCCAACCGGAGGCCAAGTCGCGGGCGGTTCGCAGAAGGCAACGCCATTGACACTCCCGCCGCACTGCCGCATACTAGGGGCAGAACTACGACAGGACGCCTGCGATGCGCCCGGTCCCGGCGGCAATTGCCATGAGTACGATTACCATCCCCCTTTCCGACGAGCGGTTCGAGCGGCTGAAAGCCCTGGCACGACAGGTGGGCGTGCCTCCGGAGGAGCTGGCACGTGCCGGTCTGGAGGACTGGCTAAGCGGGCCCCGCGAGGATTCTGTCCGGGCGGCCGAGTATGTGCTTCACAAGAACGCGGAGTTGTACCGGCGACTGGCCTGATGCGCTACTTGAGCGTGGGGCACGCGGCGATGGAAACGTTTCTCGTGCTCAACGGTTGCGAACTCGACGCGCCGGTGGACGAACAAGAGCGGGTGATGCTTGAAGTGGCATCCGGCAGGATGACGCGCGACGAGCTCACCGAATGGGTTCGCGCCCGTTTGTTGCCGCATCCCCAAACCTAGGGCGATCCGTTGGACGCCGCATGCGTCCGGCCCCTTGCCAGCCGGGGCTCCGCCCCGCACCGCGCCGCCTTGACCCCAAGATGGAGAACACGTCATGACCAAGACAATAGGTGCCGCCTGTATCCTTCTCACTGTCGCGGTGGTGCTCTGGCCCTCGGCCGGTTGGGCCGTCACGGTGACGCCCGAAGAAATGGCCGAAGCCGGCGTGTGGTTCGCCTACAAGTTCTCCGGCGAGCAGCCCGACCTGCCGATCTCGTTCGTCTACAACGGCAAGCCGTCCGCCGAGCTGCTTCCGAACTGGAAGCTCCAGCGCGAGACCAAGAAGCTCGACCCGCAGCGCACCGAGCACACGCTGACCTACACCGATGCGAAGACCGGCCTGGTCCTTCGCTGCGTGGCGATCCAGTACCACGACTTTCCCACGATCGAATGGACGCTCTACTTCAAGAACACCGGCGCGGCCGACACGCCGATCCTGGAGAAGATCCAGGCCCTCGATGCCGCCTGGCAGCGCGGCCCGCAGAGTGAGTTCCTCCTGCACCACAATGTGGGCTCGCCCAATAGCAAGTCCGATTACGGGCCGCTCCAGACGCCGCTTGGCCCGAAGGCCACGAAACGGATCGCCGGCGCCGGCGGGCGCCCGACCAACAGCGATTGGTCGTACTTCAACTTGCAGTGGGGCGGCGAGGGAGTGATCGTTGTAGTCGGCTGGCCGGGCCAGTGGGCCGCTGAGTTCGTCCGCGATGCGGCCGATGGGATCACGATCCGCGCCGGCCAGGAATTTACGCGATTCAAGCTTCTCCCCGGCGAAGAGCTCCGCACGCCGCTCATGGTGGTTCAATTCTGGAAGGGCGACTACCTCCGCTCGCAGAACGTCTGGCGGCGCTGGATGATGGCCCACAGCATGCCCAAGCCCGCCGGCAAGCTCCCGCCGCCGCAGTTCGTGGCCTCCAGCTCCCGGGCTTACGAGGAGATGATCAAGGCCAACGAGCAGAACCAGATCATGCACATCGACCGCTACCTGGAGGAAGGCCTGAAGCTCGACTACTGGTGGATGGACGCCGGCTGGTACGTCCAGCAGCAGGGCTGGCCGCAGGTGGGCACGTGGGAAGTGGACCCCAAGCGGTTCCCCCGCGGCTTGCGCCCGATCAGCGATCATGCCCACTCCAAGGGCGTGAAGATCCTGGTGTGGTTCGAGCCGGAGCGGGTCGCGCCCGGCACGTGGCTCTACCAGAAGCATCCCGAGTGGCTCTTGCGGGCATCGGGCCCGGACAATCCGATGGCCGGGCTGTGCGGCTGGTCGTCCAGCGAGTTGGACGGAAGCGATCCGTGCGTGACCTACAACCCCACGCCGCTGGTGCGCTCGATGGCCAATATCCGCTGGGACCCCGGGCGCCTCTCGTTTCACCCCGGCTCGAAGGGGGAGTACAGCGTGGTCCGCTTCACGGCCGCGGAGACAGGCGAGCATGCGGTCCGCGCCGCGTTCCTGGCGATCGACAAGGACACGACCACCGACGTCCACGTCCTGCACCGCGGCCGCTCCGTATTCGACGGGAAGATCAACCTCGCCGGGCAAGGCAGGCAGACTTCGTACGACGGCAAGGTCAGTGCCGCCAAGGGCGACACGCTGGACTTCGTCGTGGGCTGGGGCAACGGCACGCACGTCTGCGACTCGACCGGCCTGGAAGTCCGCCTCACGTCACCATCCGGCAAGACCCTCGACGCGGGCAAGGAATTCCACGCAGAACGGAACCCGCACGGCCCATGGAGCTATGGGTACCTGAAGGCCGGGCCGTCGCCCCAGGGCAGCACCTTCCGCGCGTACGACCGGCCCAGCAAGCCCGGCGAGGAAGGCACGCGGCTCTTGAACCTCGGCAACCCGCAGGCACGCGAGTGGCTCACCAATCATATCGACAAGCTCCTGACCGAGCAGGGCATCGACCTCTACCGCCAGGACTTCAACATGGACCCCCTGGGGTTCTGGCGTGCCAACGACGCGCCCGACCGGCAGGGGATCACGGAAATCAGGCACGTGACGGGCTACCTGGCCTATTGGGACGAGCTGCGGCGGCGCCACCCGAACATGCTGATCGATTCCTGCGCTTCAGGCGGGCGTCGCAATGACCTGGAGACGATGCGCCGCGCGGTGCCGCTCTGGCGGAGCGACTACGCCTTCGAGCCGATCGGCCACCAGTGCATGACGTACGGGATTTCGCTTTGGCTTCCGTACCATGGGACGGGCACAGTGGCCAGCGCCGCGGCTCCGTATTACGGCGGGGGGCTCACGGCAGTCGAGCCGTATGCGTTTTGGAGCAACGCGGCCCCCAGCCTCGGCAGCGGGATCGACCTCCGCGTCAGAGAGATCGACTACAAGACGTTGCGGCGCCTCTACGCGCAATGGCGAAAGCTAAGCGAGTTCTACTACGGCGATTACTATCCGCTCACGCCGTACAGCCAGGACCCGAGCGCCTGGATCGCCTGGCAGTTCGACTGCCCGGAGCGGGGCGAAGGGGCCGTGCAGGCGTTCCGCCGCGCCCAGTGCCCGACGGAGAAGGCCCGCTTCAAACTGCTCGGTCTGGAGCCGGAAGCCCGCTACACGCTGGCCAATTCAGACGATCCGGCGCCGCTTCAGATGACGGGTCGCGAGCTGGCAGAGACGGGGCTGCCGGTCACGCTGAAGGCCAAGCCGGGCGCCGCAGTGATCCTGTACAAGAGGTGACGCGGTGAGGGGGTGACGGGGTGACAGGGTGACTTCACGCCGCCAGCAGCGAGCCGACAATGGTTGATCCGCGGATCCTGGTCAAGGCATCGATCAAGAGATCGACGTCGCCGGGAGTGTGCGCGGCCGTGGGGATGACGCGGAGGATGGAGCGTCCCAGCGGCACGGCCGGATAGACCACGGGGGCCACCCAGATTCCGTACACTGCGCGGAGTTCGTAAGCGAAGTAGAGGCCCTCGGTGCCGCGGAACTGGATCGGCGTGATGGGCGTTTGCGTCCCGCCGATCTGGAATCCGCGTGCCCTCAGGCCGTCTTGGAGCCGCGCGCGGTTCTCCCAGAGTTGCTTTCGGCGGGCATCCCCTTGCTGCAGCAGCTCCAGGGATTTCCGCGTGGCCGCCACCACGGCCAGCGGCATCGCCTTGGTGAACAGGAACGTGGGGCAGTTGTAGCGGAGATACTCGATGACGGTCCGATCGCCGGCCACAAAGCCGCCGATCGTGCCCAGGGCCTTGCTGAAGGTGCCGGCGTGGAGGTCGATCTCCCGTTCCACGCCGAAATGGGCCGCCGTGCCCCGGCCGTTTTCGCCGCAAACGCCGGTGCCGTGGGCATCGTCCACAATCAGCCGGGCTCCGTAGCGCGTCTTGAGCGAGGCCAACTCGTCCAGCGGACCCAGGTCGCCCTGCATGCTGTAGACGCCGTCCACCACGATCGCCTTGGGCCTGTCGGCGGCATTGCCAAGGATCGACTCCAGGTGGGCGAGGTCGTTGTGCCGGAAGTAGACGAACTCCGCTCCGGAGATCTTCGCCCCGCAGACCAGGCTCGCGTGGGCGTGCTCGTCGAGAATGAGCAGGTCGCCGGGCTTGGCGAGGCAGGCCAGTACGCCCATCATCGTCAAGGCCCCGCTGGTGAAGCTCAGCGCCGCCTCGGTGCGCTTGAAGGCCGCGAGGGCCCGCTCCAACTCCAGGTGGGCCTCGGTGGTGCCGGAGAGCAGGCGGGACCCCATCGGCGAGCCGATGCCGTACTGCTGGGTAACCGCCGCGGCGGCGCCCCGGACCTCCGGGTGCATCGCCAGGCCGAGGTAATCGTTGGTGCTGAACTGGAGGAGCTTGCGGCCGCCGGAGACGATCCAGGGGCCGGCATTGTCCGGCGGGGAAACCCCGGAAAACAGTTGCTCTGCCAGGAGGCGAGTCTCGCCTTGGGCCGACTGGGGCCCCTCGATGAACCTTCGGCATTTCTCAAACAGGTCGCTCACGGCAGCACTCTCTGAAGCAAAACCCGCGAGGCCCCATCGCGACGGCCCATTGGGCCCGAACTTCCCTCGCCCTACGTCCGGGGGCGAGGGACATGCCATAACCAATTGTCAATTAAAGAGTTACGGTATTGTTCCGGACGGCGATGGCCTCTGCGAAGTACATTGCGGAGGCGGATTCTACCAACCGCCCCCCGCCAAGACTAGGGCAATGTGCACACGATTGGGTGAAGATCGCGGCCCATGCCTTGCCGCGGTGGAAGACGCGTGGAGGAAGGCTCGCCGAGCGGGTATGATGGGAGTACTTGAGGGGCTCCGATCGCATTTCGCCAGGCATCGGTAGCGAGAGGAAGTACGGTCATGGCAAGCAAGACGGCTTGGGTTTTGGGCCTGATCCTTGGTGCCGGCCTGTCTGCGGCCTTTGCTGCGGAGCCGCCGCGCGACGAGCGCACGGCCGGGCTGGCCCGCGAGGTGCGGGACAAGGGCTGGATCGCGTACGGGGGCCGCAGCACCAACGGCACGTGGGACCTGTTCCTGACGCGGCCCGACGGCTCCCAGCGACGGAACATCACCAACACGCCGGACTTTGAGGAGGGCGCCCCGCGGTTCTCACCGGACGGCAAAAAAATGCTCTACCGCCGTACGCCCAAGGGGACCGAAATCAGCCACGACAACTGGGGCTTTCAGGGCCGGCTGGTCATCGCCAATGCCGACGGCAGCGACCCCAAGGTCTCCGGTGCGGAGAAGGAGTATCCCTGGGCCTCTTGGTCGCCGGACGGCCGCGAGATCGCCTGCCTCACGCTCAAAGGGATCGACTTTGTCGACCTGGCCACCAAGAAGGTCCTTCGCAGGCTGCCGCGCCGGGGCATGTTTCAGCAGATGTTCTGGTCGCCGGACGGCAAGTGGTTTTGCGGCGCGGCCGACTACATCGGCGACGTGTGGACCATCGCCCGGATCAATGCCGCATCGGGCGAGCTGAACGCCGTACACATGTTCCAAAGCTGCACCCCGGACTGGTTCCCCGATTCCCGGCACATCATCTTCTCGTCCCGGCCGCCGAATCAGCCCGGCGGCAACGGCTACGGCTGGACCCAGTTGTGGATGGCCGACGGCGAGGGAAAGGATTGGCGCCTGGTCTACGGCGAGGATGGGCGGCACGTTTACGGCGGCGCCCTGTCGCCGGACGGCAAGTACGTCTTGTTCTCTCGCGGTCTGGTGGACGGCGGCGGCTCGGAATCCTCGGGCGCGCCGTTGTGCGTCATGCGGATGAGCGACGCCCCGACGATCGCCGGCCCGAGCAAGGACCTGCGCAAAGTCCATCCAAGCACCAAGGACGGCCCGGTGTTGCAGTTCGGCGAGGGCTGGGAGCCGTGCTGGACCTACGCCGAGATCGGAGCCGCGAAATGACCTGGCTCTCGAAAGACTTCCGAAGTCTCCGAGACTTCGGAAGTCTGCGGCGCACCGGAACATGCCCACGCAAGCGTGGGCATGGCACCCGCCTCGTTCTGGCGTGTCTTCTGGCCGGCGCGTGCTGCGTCTCGTGCGGCCGGCAGGGCGACTCCGGCGAGGCGGACACCGGCGAAGACGCCGAAGTCACCACCCGCGGCAGTTGCGAGGTCACCGCGCAACTGTTGGAACTCCGCGGCACCTTCCCTGACCTGCCCAACTACCACTATGCCTTCGTGATGAAATACAAGGTCCTCCAGGTCCATCGCGGCAAGATCGACGGCGACACCATCTACGTGGCCCATTACGACCCGCACAAGCCCCGGGCTGCGGCTGCGGACGTTCGCGCGGAGGGGATCGGCGGCAATCTCCGGCAGTTCGAGGCGGGCGACGAGCACCGCATGGCGCTGGAGGCCCCGATCGACGATTACTATATGGGCGGGATGATCAATCGGTACTTCAAGGAGTGGAAGGGGCCGATCTATTGGGCCGTGTGGACCAATCGGGTCGTGCGGTAGCCATCCATGGTCTTCACGACGCGGGTTTTCGTCTTCTATTTCTTGCCGCTGGTGCTGCTGGCATATTACTGCCTGCCCGGCAGGCGGAACCTTTTCCTCCTGGCCGCCAGCTACGTCTTCTACGGCTGGTATCAGCCGTGGTTCGTGGTCTTGATGTTTGCCGCGACGGTGGTCAACTACCTCTGCGGCCTGGCCATGGCGCCCGCTGAGGCCAGTCCGCGTCGAAGACTCGCGGCGATCACCGTCTCGGTAACGGCGAGCCTGGCGCTCTTGGGGTTCTTCAAGTACGCCATGTTCTTCCAGAGCAATCTCCAAGCGCTCTTGAGTCTCTTCGGCGAAGGGGCGCTGCCGGTGCTTCAGGTTGCGCTGCCGGCGGGAATCTCATTCTACATCTTCCACTGCCTGAGCTACACGATCGACGTTTACCGGCGCACCGCCCCGCCGGTCCGCTCGTTTGGCGACTTTGCCCTGTTCGTGGCCCTCTTCCCGCAGCTTATTGCCGGGCCGATCCTCCGCTACCACACGCTGGCCGTGCAACTGGTTTCGCGGTCGCACACCCTGGAGCGGTTCTCTTGCGGCGCGGCGATCTTCATCCTCGGCTTTGCCAAGAAGGTCCTCCTGGCCAACAAGATCGGCCCCGTGGCCGACGCGGTCTTCGCCGCCGAGTCGCCGGACGCCCTGGCTGCCTGGTTCGGCGTGATCGCCTACGCCTTCCAGATATACTTCGATTTCTCCGGCTACTCGGACATGGCGATCGGCCTGGGGCGGATGCTGGGATTCGAGTTTCCCAAGAACTTCGACGGTCCGTACCGATCGGGGAGCATCACCGAGTTCTGGCGGCGGTGGCACATCTCGCTCTCCAGCTTCTTGCGCGACTATCTCTATATCCCGCTTGGCGGCAATCGCAAAGGGCCGCGGCGGACTTACGTCAACCTGGCCGTGGTCATGCTCCTGGGCGGACTGTGGCACGGGGCCAATTGGACTTTCGTCGCCTGGGGAGCCTATCACGGCGGGCTCCTGGCCCTGGAGCGGGCCGCGGGCAAGCAGAGCCTCTACCACGGGCTGCCCCGCCTGCTGCGGGTGACGGCCACCTTTGTGCTCGTCCTCTTCTCCTGGGTTCTCTTTCGCTCGGAGAGCCTGGATGCGGCCCTGCGGTACTTCGGCGCCATGTTCGGCGGCTCGCCCTCCGGCGGCAGTTCCGCCCTGCTGGGAGCGGTGATCTATACCCGCGGCTCTTGGATGATCATGGGGCTTTGCGCGCTGTTGGCGTTTTCGCCGCTCCAGGGCTTCGACTGGGCGGAGAAGATTACCTGGGGCAAGGTCATCGTCCTGCTCCTTCTGTTTTACCTGTCGCTTGCGACCATGTTCGTCCAGGCGTTCAACCCGTTTCTGTACTTCCAGTTCTGATGTACGGGGGCTGCCGATGACCGGGGAGAGAATCAAGCACGTTGCCCTCGCGGCAGGCTTCCTGACGGCGATCTTCAGCGTCGCGGCCGCGCAGGTTGGAATCGAGCTGGGCCGCGGCGAGCGGCTGCGGATTGCCGGCCTGTTCCGCAAAGCGCCGACCGAGGCAAACCTCCGCGCCCTGGAGAAGCAACTGGACGACGCCTGCTGGTTCTCCGGGCAGCTCCGCCCCTGGGTGCAGTACGCCCAGTTCCTAGTGCTCGGCGACTGCGGCGAGCGGGCCGTGATGGGCCGCGACGGCTGGTTCTTCTACAAGCCCGAGGTCCAGTACTTGATCGAGCCGTGGAAAAGGGGTCGGGAGTCTTTTTCGGCGAAAGGCGAGCGGCCGGGAGGAAAAGCCCCTGAAAAAGACTCCCGACCCCTTTCCCCGGATGACGCCATCCCCGCGATCGTCTCGTTCGGCGACCAACTCGCTGCCCGCGGCATCGCGCTGCTGGTCGTGCCCGCCCCCAACAAGGCAAGCGTGTACCCCGAAATGCTGGTTGCTCGGGTTGGAGCCGAGGGTGGCAGGGGCGGCTCGGAGGGTGGCCGGGGCAAAGCGAAGCGATGCCCCAGGCATACCCAGGAGCTTCTCGCTCAACTGGAGGCCGCCGGGGTGGAAGCTGTCGATTTGTTCGCTGTCTTCGAGCAGGCAAAGGCCGAGCGGCCGCAGGATGCCGCGCGGGCGTTTTATCTGGCTCAAGACACCCATTGGTCGCCCGAGGGGGTGCAACTCGCGGCCCACGCCGTAGCTCAAAAGGTCCTTGGGCTCAACTGGGTCTCACGAGGCGCGGTCCGCTACGACCTGAGGCCGATCGCGGTCCGCCGGCATGGGGACATTTTGGAGATGATGCAGGTCCCGCAGATCGAGCGACATTTCCCGCCCGAGGAAATCACCTGCCGCCAGGTGATCCTCTACCGCGACGATCCGGAGTCGCCTGTGCTCGTCTTGGGCGATAGTTTCCTGCGGATCTACCAGCAGGACGAGCCCCGGTCGGCGGGGTTCATCGCCCACTTGGCCCGGGAACTCCGGCAGCCGGTTGCGTCGCTGGTCAACGACGGAGGAGGATCCACGTTGGTGCGTCAGGACCTTTCGCGCAAGCCCGCGTTGCTCGCCGGAAAGAAGCTTGTGATCTGGGAATTCGTGGAGCGGGACATCCGGTTCGGCACGGAAGGCTGGCAGGAGGTGCCGTTGCCGGACAACAGCAGTGGGACGTACGAGGCGGAAAGCGGCAAGTGAGAAGTGACTTGCTGCTAAAGCGCGAGATTCACCACGGAGGCACGGAGGCCACGGAGAAAGGCAAAGAAGGACGCCTACGGCGGGAGAAGCTTGGCGTGCCCCATTCTCACCCTTCTTCTCCGTGACCTCCGTGCCTCCGTGGTGGTTCGTTCTTCCTGACTGAGCGCCGTAGAATCGCCTGCTTCCAGTCCTTGCCGAGCACCTCGGCAGACGTCCAGTGCGGCTCCCAGCCCCAAGAGAGGTCCAGGACGGGCCCGGTCTTGGCGTTGGGGTAGAGCTTGCGGAGGACTTCGCTCTTGCCGCCGACGATCGGGGCGTCGCCGAGCCGCATGAGGGCCATGCGGGTCCGCGAGTTGTCCACTTTGCCCAGGTCCTGCTCGGACCGCGTGAAAAGGACGTACCGGCCGTCCGGCGACAGGGCGCCGCCGTAGATGTGGCGTCCGATCTCGCCGTAGATCATGGTCCGCTGGCGCCCCTCGCCGTCGCTCATCCACAGTTGGGCCCAGCCTTCGGTCCGGGGAAGCCCCTTGGAATAGATGATGTGCGCCGAATCTGGAAACCAATCCGGTGTGCAGTTGTAGCAGTCCGTGTCGCTGACCGCGTTGATCGCGCCCGTGGCCACGCTGATCCGGCCGATGGCCCAATACTCCCCCAGGCCGTTGGCCGTGCCGCAGAGCCACTTGCCGTCGGGGGACCAGCCGAGTTGCTGGACCATCCCTTTCCGTTCCAGCCGCCGCACGATCTGCTTGCCGGCAAGATCGACCAGCACGATTCCCTTTATCGAGAGGCAGGCAATCTGCCGGCCGTCCGGCCCCCAGGATGCCCAAGGGTACTGCTTGCCATAAGCCACCGCATCGCCGCCGTCCGAATTGGCGATCACCAGCTCGTACGTCCCGTAAGTGTTGTTGTCCACGGCGGCGTCTTTCGGCAGACGGTAGTACAGGATCTTGCGGCCGTCCGGCGAGAACTTCGCTCCCGCTTCGTGGAAAGCGGGCGAGCGGGTGAGGTTCTTCCGCTCGGAGCCGTCGGGCCGCACGAGGAACAGGTCCCAATCTCCGCTGCCACTCGGGGCGCTATAGATGATCCACCCCTTGGCGCGGACTTCCTCGGCCAGTTTTCCCTCCGGCCCGTCCTGGCCCAAGCAGTCCGACCAGAGCAGGGCTACCACGAGCAGTGCCCAGGGCGACGGCGTTTTCATAAGGGTCCTCCAGGTTCGCGCGTCACGGTTCTGCCGCCGGCTCGTGCGAGCCGCTCAGCGGCCCATTGGATGACGTAGTAGAACACGGGCGTGAGGAAGATGCCGAAGAGGGTTACGCCGAGCATCCCGCTGAAGACGGCGACGCCCAGGGTCCGCCGCATCTCGGCGCCGGCGCCCTCGGAGACGGCCAGAGGAATCACGCCGATGATGAAGGCCAACGAGGTCATCATGATCGGTCGGAGGCGGAGCTTGCAGGCGGCCAGGGTGGCCTCGCGCCGCGAGGCCCCCTCTTCGTGCCGGACCTTGGCGAATTCCACGATGAGGATCGCGTTTTTGCAGGCCAGGCCGACCAGCACCACGAAGCCCACCTGGGTGAAGATGTTGATGTCCATGCGCGCCAGCACCACGCCCCCCACGGAGCAAAGCAGGCACATCGGCACCACGAAGATCACGGCCAGGGGCAGCGACCAGCTCTCGTACTGGGCGGCGAGGACGAGGAACACGAGCACGACCGCCAGGAGAAACACGAGCATCGCGGTGTTGCCGGCCTGTAGTTGGAGCATGGCCAGCTCGGTCCACTCGGCCTGCATTCCGGGCAGCAGCCCGCCGCCGGCCACTTCCGCCATCCGCCCGATCGCCTCGCCGGAGCTGACGCCCGGCGCGGCGTTGCCGTTGATCGGCGCTGCCGGGTACATGTTGTAGCGGACGATCATCACCGGACCGCTGATCGCGCGGGCGCTGAGCAGCGAGCCGAGCGGCACCATGGCGCCCCGCTGGTTGCGGACCTTGATCTGCTTGACGTCTTCGATCTGCCGGCGGTAATTGGCGTCGGCCTGGACGTTGACTTGCCAGGTGCGGCCGAAGCGGTTGAAGTCGTTGACGTAGAGGGACCCGAGGTAGACCTGGAGGGTGTCGAAAATGTCGCTGATCGAGATGCCCAGCGTCTTGGCCTGGGTACGGTCGATGTCGAGGTAGAGCCAGGGGGTTTGGGAGCGGAAGCTGGTGAAGAGGCCCTGCAGCCCCTGGGCGTCGTTTCCCGCATCAACGACGTCCTTGCCCACGTCCTGCAGGGCGTCGAGTCCGTTGTCGCCGCGGTCCTCGATCATGATTTTGAAGCCGCCGGCGGTGCCCAGGCCCTCGACCGGTGGGGCCCCGAAGACGCTGATCACGCCGTCCTGGACCTCCGCCTGGAGCTTTTCCTGCAACTGGGCGGCGACCGCGTCGCCGGACAGGCCGGCGTGCGTCCGCTGGTGGAAATCTTCGAGCATGACGTACAACGCCCCGAAGTTCGGGGCGTTGGCGCCCAACAGCAGCGACTGGCCCGCGATCGCCACCGTGTGCTTCACTCCGGGCGTCTTGACGGCGATCGCCTCGATGCGTCGCATCACCTCCGCAGTCCGCTCCACCGAGGCCGCATCGGGCAGTTGCACGTTGACCAGCAGGTAGCCCTTGTCCTGCATGGGGATGAATCCGGCCGGGGCTTGCGTGAAACCCCGCCAGGTCAGCGTGAGCAGGCCGCCGTAAACCACCAGCACGACCACGCTCACCCGCAACAGCGCGCCCACCGTCCGGCCGTAGAGCCCGGTGAAGTAGTTGAATCCCCGGTTAAACTCGTGGAAGGCCCAGGCCAGGATGCGATTGAGCGGGCGGCTCAGCAACCGGCCGGCGACGGCTGTGGCCGCGGCCGTGATCCAGGGAAGCGCACTGCGGAAAGGGATTAGGGATTCGGGATTGGGGATTAGAGGTTGAACTCGTTCCAATCCCCAGTCCCCAATCCCTAATCCCCACTCATAGCCCAGCCAGAAGCCCAGCAAGGGATAGGCCCATCGCGGCAGGACCTCGTGGGCGGCCTCCTCCTGTTCCCGCGGCCGCAAGAGCAAGGCCGAGAGGGCGGGGCTGAGGGTCAGCGAGTTGAAGGCCGAAATCACCGTCGAGGTGGCGATCGTCAAGGCGAACTGGCGGTAGAATTGGCCCGTGATCCCGCTGATGAACGCGCAGGGGACGAACACGGCGCTGAGCACGAGCCCCACGGCGATCACCGGTCCGGAGACCTGGGACATGGCCTTGATGGTGGCCTCGCGCGGAGGGAGCCCCCGCTCGACGTGGTGCCCGACGGCCTCCACCACGACGATGGCGTCGTCCACCACGATGCCGATCGCCAGCACCAGGCCGAACAGGGTGAGGTTGTTGAGGCTGAAGCCCGAGGCGGCCATCACGGCAAAAGTGCCGACCACGGCCACCGGCACCGCCACCAGGGGAATGATGGCCGAGCGCCAGTTCTGCAGGAAGAGGAGGACCACGAAGGCGACCAAGAGCACCGCGTCGCGCAGCGTCTTGAAGACCTCGCCGATCGATTCGGTGATGAAGGGCGTCGTGTCGTAGACGATCGCGTAATCCACTCCCTCGGGGAAGCGCTTTTTGAGCTCCTCCATCTTGGCCCGCACGGCGCGGGCCGTGTCGAGGGCGTTGGAGCCGGGCAACTGGTAGATGGAGAGGGCCACCGAGGGGCGGCCGTCCATGGTGCAGGTCTGGTCGTAGCCCTGCGCGCCCAGCTCGATCTCGGCCACGTCGCGCATGCGCACGATGCGGCCGTCGGCGTCGGTCTTGAGGATCACGTCGGCGAACTCTTCGGCATTGGCCAGGCGCCCCAGCGTGGTCATGCTGTACTGGAACGACTGCCCGATGGGGACCGGCGGCTGGCCGATCTGCCCAGCCGCCACCTGGGCATTCTGCTGCTGCACCGCCTGCACGACGTCGCCCGCCGTCAAGCGACGGATCGCCATCTTCTGCGGATCGAGCCAGACGCGCATGCTGTAGTCGCGCTGGCCGAGGTAGGTGATGTCGCCCACGCCGGAGAGTCGGGCCAGCTCGTCGCGGACCTGGATCGTGGCGTAGTTGCTCAGGTAGAGGTTGTCGCGGCTTTGATCGGGCGAGAAGAGGTTCACGATCATCAGGATGGCGGGCGACTTCTTCTTCACCGACACGCCCTTGCGGTTGACCAGGTCGGGCAGGATCGGCTCGGCCAGGGCCACCCGGTTCTGCACGAGCACTTGGGCCATGTTGAGGTCGACGCCGATCTTGAAGGTGATCGTGAGCGTGTAGGCGCCGTCGTTGGTACACTGCGACGACATGTAGAGCATGTTCTCCACGCCGTTGACCTGCTGCTCGATGGGGGCGGCCACCGTGTCGGCCACGACCTGGGCGTTGGCCCCCGGATAGACCGCCGAGACCTCGACCGTCGGCGGCGTGATCTCCGGGTACTGGGCAATCGGCAGGCCCCATAGCGCGATGCCTCCCGCCAGGGTGACGATGATCGACAGCACCGAGGCGAAGATCGGCCGATCGATGAAGAAGCGGGAAAACATGCGCGGCCTCTAATCCTGGTCCGTCGGCTCAGGAGCACAGCCATCTGGCGGCGGAGTAGCACAGCCATCTTGACTGGGTTCCCCAGGCTGCGGCGGAGTAGCACAGCCATCTTGGCTGTGTTCCCCAGGCAAGATGCCTGGACTACTGCGCCGCCGAAGGCGGACAATGAGCCATGCGACCCCAAACGTCAAAACCACGAGCGCAGCCCCCTCCAGCCGCCTCATCAGCCGCGAGCCGAACAGCCGCGACTCGCCCAGCCGGTCGATGACCACGAAAAACACCGGCGTCAGGAAGATGCCGAACAGGGTGACGCCGAGCATCCCGCTGAAGACCGCGGTGCCCAGGGTCCGCCGCATCTCGGCGCCGGCCCCGCGGGCGATCACCAGCGACGCCACCGCGATGATGAAGGCGAAGGAGGTCATCACGATGGGGCGCAGGCGCAGCCGGCAGGCGGCCAGGGCGGCTTCGCGCCGCGGCGAGCCGGCCTCGCGCTGCCGCTTGGAGAACTCCACGATCAGGATGGCGTTCTTGCTGGCCAGGCCGACCAGGACCACCAATCCGATCTGCGTAAAGATGTTGATGTCGGTGCGCGTGGCGAAAACGCCCGCCACCGCGCTGAGCACGCACATCGGGACCCCGAGGATCACGGCCAGCGGCAGCGACCAGCTCTCGTACTGTGCGGCGAGCACTAGGAAAACGGCGACGACCGCAAAGCCGAAGATCACCATCGCCGTATTGCCCGCCTGCAGCTCCAGGTAGGCCAGCTCGGTCCATTCGTAGGTCATCGAGGAGGGGAGTTCCTGCTCGGCCAATTGCTCCATCAGCGCGATGGCACCCCGGGAGCTGACGCCCATGGCCGCGTTGCCGTTGATGCCCGCGGCGGGGTACATGTTGTATCGCGTGAGGATCACCGGGCCGTTGGTCTGCCGCACGTCGATCAGGGCCCGCAGGGGGACCATCTGCCCTTTGACGTTGCGGACCTTCATCTGGCGGATCTTGTCGGGCTGGGTGCGGAAGCGGGGCTCGGCTTGGACGATCACCTGCCAGGTGCGGCCGAAGCGGTTGAAGTCGTTGACGTACAAGGAGCCCAGGTAGGTCTGCAGGGCGTTGAAGACGGCGCTCAGCGGCACTCCCATGGTCATGCACTGGGGCCGGTTCAGGTCGGCGTAGAGCTGGGGGGCCTTGGCGCGGAAGAGGTTGGTGAGCCCGACCAGCCCCGGCCGGCCCGCGGCCGTGACGACCTGGTTTCCCTTTTCGACGAGCTTGTCGCTTTGTGCCTGCAGCGCCTGGAGCGCTTCGAGGCTGAGATCGCTTCCGCGGTCCTCGATCATGATCTTGAAACCGCCGGCCCGGCCCACCCCGCGGATCGGCGCCGCGCCGAAGACGGTGACGATGGCTTCGGGGAACTCGTCGGCGAACCTCTTGCGCAGCCGCCCAGCGATCCGCTCGCTATACAACTCGGGGTCCCGGCGCCGGTCGAAGTTGTCGAGAATCACAAACGCGGAGGCGAGGTTCGAGCCCTGGGCGCTGAGCAGGAACGACCGCCCGGCCACGCTCACCGTGTGCTTCACGCCCGGGGTCTCCAGCATGATCTGCTCCACGCGGTCCATCACCTCGCAGGTCCGCTCCGTCGAGGCCGCGTCCGGCAGTTGCACGTTGACCATGAGGTTGCCCATGTCTTGCGCGGGAATGAACCCCATCGGCATCTGGCGGAACCCCCACCAGGTCAACAACAACAGGCCGCCGTAAACCACCAGCACCAAAACGCTCACGCGGAGCAACATGCCTACCGCCCGCAGGTAGAGCGTCACCGCGCAGCGGAACCCGCGGTCGAACAGATCAAAGGCCCAGCGCAGGATGGCATTCAGCGGGCGCCCCAGCAGCCAACCGGCCACTGCGCCGGCGGCCGCTGCGCTCCAGGGCACCGCGGCCGGCAGCCACTCGCGCAAGGCCTCAGGCAGGGCGGCCAGGGGGCCCTCAAGCCGCACCCCGAGCCACGGGGCGAAAGCCTGGTGCCCCAGCCAGCCCCCCAGCACCGCAAAGGCCAGGCGCGGCAGCGGCTCGTGCGTCTCCTGATCGCGCGGGCGAAGCAACAGCGCGGCCAGCGCCGGGCTGAGCGTCAGCGAGTTAAAGGTCGATATCACCGTCGAGGCGGCGATCGTCATGGCGAACTGCCGGAAGAACTGGCCCGTGATCCCGCCGATGAACGCGCAAGGCACGAAAATCGCGCTTAGCACCAGGCCCATGGCGATCACCGGGGCCGAGACCTGGCTCATGGCCTTGAGCGCGGCCTCCCGCGGCGCCATCCCGTTTTCGATGTGGTGCTCCGCCGCCTCGACGACCACGATCGCATTGTCCACCACGATGCCGATCGCCAGCACCATGCCGAAGAGCGTCAGATTGTTCAGGCTGAAGCCGAAGGCGGCCATGACCGCGAACGTGCCGACGATGGCCACGGGCACGGCGACCAGGGGAATGATGGCCGATCGCCAGTTCTTGAGGAACAAAAGGACCACGAAGGCCACCAGCAGGATGGACTCGCGCAGGGCCTTGAAGACCTCGCGGATCGACTCGCGAGTGTAGGGCGTGGTGTCGTACTGGATCTCGTACATCACGCCCTCGGGGAAGTCCTTCTTGAGCTCCTCCATCTTGGCGTGGATCCGGTCGGCGGTGTCCAGGGCATTGGCGCCGGGCAACTGGAAAATGGCCATGCCCACCGACGGCTTGCCGTCCAGCCGGCAGCGGACGCTCTGGTTCCTGGCGCCCATCTCGACGCGGGCCACGTCCTTGACGCGGACGACCCGGCCGCCGCCATCCGAGCGGAGAATCACGTCGGCGAACTGCTCCGGCTCGGTGAGGCGGCCGAGGTTGGACAAGGTGATCTGCCACTGCTGGCCGGAGCGGACCGGCGGCTGGCCGATCTGGCCGGCGGCGACCTGCGCGTTCTGCTCGCGCAGCGCCTTGACCACGTCGCCCGGGGTAAGGCCGCGCGCCGCAAGCTTGTCGGGATCGACCCAGATTCTCATGCTGTAGTCGCGCTGTCCCAGCACGCCGACGTCGCTCACGCCGTCCAGCCGGGCCAGCTCCTCGCGGATGTGCATCATCGCGTAGTTGCTCAGGTAGAGCTGGTCGTAGCGGCCCCCCGGCGAATTGATGTTCACCGACATGAGCATGTCGGGGTTGCGCTTGCGCGCGGTGACGCCGACTTCCTTGAGGACGTCCGGAAGCGAGGGGAGGGCCAGGTTGACGCGGTTCTGCACCAGGACCTGGGCCATGTTCAGATTGACGCCGTGCTTGAAGGTCACGGCCAGGTTGTACGAGCCGTCGTCGGTACACTGCGACGCCATGTAGAGCATGTTCTCCACGCCGTTGACCTGCTGCTCGATCGGCGCGGCCACGGCCTCAGCCACCACCCGGGCGTTGGCCCCAGGGTAGCTGCAATCGACCTGCACGATGGGCGGGGCGATGGGCGGATACATGGCCAGCGGCAGCCGCCACAGGGCCACCGCCCCGGCCAGCGTTATCACGATCGAAAGCACCGAGGCGAAGATCGGGCGGTCGATGAAGAAACGCGAGAACATGGCGGGGACTTTCGGCAGCGGCTAAGGGGCTTACGGGCCAGCTTGCTCTCTCTGGCCCCCTCACGAGGACGGCCGGCTGCCGGAAGCGGTGCCCGGGCTGGTGACCAAAGGCGGCGGGGCCGGCGCGCCTCCGGCGGGCATCTCCGCCAGCTTGGCCTCGACTTCTGCTCCCGGCCGGACCCGTTGCAGGCCGCTGACGATAATGCGTTCCCCCTTCGCCAGGCCCTCTTCCACCACGCGCAACCCGTCCTGCAACGTCCCGAGCTTCACCCGGCGATACAGCACCTCGTCCTTATCGCTGACCACGTAGACGAACGGCTGCCCCTGATCGGTCCCCAAGGCCCGCTCCGATATGAGCACGGCAGAGCGGGACTGCCCAATCGGCAGCCGGACCCGTACGAACATGCCGGGGGAGAAGATCCGGTTCGAGCGGCGCTCGCTCCGCGGGTTGGAAAACTCGCCCCGCAGGCGGAGCGTGCCCGACGTGACGTCCACCCGGTTGTCCACGAAGTTGATGGTGCCGGCGTGAGGGAACAGCGGGTTGCCCTTCTCGTCCATTTCATCCGCCAGGCCCGCGAAGACCGGCAGCCTGGCCTCGCTCGACGACTTGACCTTCCCTTCCAGAATCAGGCGTCGGACGCGGAGCATGGTCCGCTCGTCCACGTCGAAGTAGGCGTAGATCGGATCGAGGGCCACGATGGTCGTCAGGACCGTCTCGTCGGCCTTGACGATGTTCCCCGGGTCGATCGCCTGCCGGCTGACGCGGCCGTCGAACGGGGCCTTGACCTCGGTGAATTCGAGGTTGAGTTTCGCGAGGTCCAGCGCGGCTTGGGCGATTCCCACCGCCGCGTCGGCCTCCTTGAGGTCGCCTTCGATCTTATCGAATTCCTCCTGGCTGATCCCCTTGCCCGGCAACAAGTCCTTCGCGCGCTTGTAGTCCAGCTCGAGGCGATCGCGGTGGCGCTGGCTCTGCCGCAAGGTAGCTTGAGCGCGGTCCCGCTCGGCCTTGTAGATGCGCGGGTCGATCTTGAAGAGCAGCTCCCCTTCCGTGACCTCCTTCCCCTCCTTCTTCTTTCGCCTGAGGTCGTCTTCGAGATAACCGGTCACGCGGGCGCGGATGTCCACGCTCGCCACGGCCTCGGTATGCCCGGTGAACTCCTCGCAGTCCGTAACTTCCTTGATTACCGGCTGCGATACGATCACCTTCGGCGGACCCGGCGGGTCGGGGCTCCGCTGCCCGCGCTCGCAGCCGAGGATCGCTACACAAAGCGGCAGTGCCGCCCACAAAAATCGCGTTCGGTGCATCTAGTTAATGTACCTAAAGCATCATGCGGCAGTCAAGCGCGCGGCATGAAAAGTACAGCAAGCGGCGCAGGATCCCGCGCGTCGGCGCGTAGGAAAAAATGGGGACTGGCTCCGAGCCGAGATGCGAACCCCCGGAATCGTGCAACCTCATTTAGGCAGTGGTGCGGGGAGTCGCTCGGGCTCGACGGGAGGCGGCACGCCGGCTTGCGGCTCCAAGAGTCGCCGGAGTTTTTGCAGCTCCTCGGCCCCTTCCGCGGGGACGCCCGGCGGCGCGGCGGGCGCGGGCGGCACCACCGGCCCGGGCCCAAGGCGGATTTCCCAGCCGCCCCCCAGGGCCCGGTAAACCTGGATCAGACCCTGGGCGATCTCTCCCTTGGACTGGGCCAACAGGTCCTGCTGTTGGACCCGGTTCTGCTCGATCAGAACGAACCGGTTGAAGTCGAACCCGGCCTTGCCCTTCTGCCAGATGTCGAACATCTCATCCACGGCGGCGCCCGCCGCCTTGACGCTCCTCTGAAGGTGCTTCGCGCGCCTTTGGGCGCGCAGGAAAGTCACCAATCCGTCCTCCGCCTCCTCGTTGGCCTGCAACACCGTGTTTTGGTACGTCACCACCAGTTCCTGGAACCGGGCATCCTGCAAGCGGACGTTGTTGACGATCCGCCCATAGTTCAGCAGGTTCCATTGGAACGACGGGCCCACGCTGCCTGTAAACGACTTGCTCGAAAGCAGGTCCGGGAAGTTCCGGGCTTGGTACCCCAGGGTGCCGTTGATGGAGAAGGCGGGGTACAGGTCGGCCTGGGCGATGCCGATCAGCTCGGACTGCGCGGCCGCCAGACGCTCCGCGCGCCGCACGTCCGGCCGGCGGCGGAGCAGATCGGCGGGAATCCCGATCACCACGTCGGGTAAGGGGGTCGGGATGCGGTCCTCGCCGATCAGGTCGTGCAAGTCGGCGGGCGGCGTGCCCAGCAACGTACACAGCCGGTTCTCGGCCTGCCGCAACTGGATCTCCAGCTCCGGGATCTGCGACGCAGTCTGCTCCAGGCTGCTTTCGATCTGGTGTACGTCCAGCAGAAGAGTGCCGGCCTTGCCCCCTTTCAATCGCCGATTCGTCCAATCCAGGACCAGCTTCTGCAGGTCCACGTTGAACTGCAGCAGACGGATCCGCTCTTGAAGCGTGCGGACCTGCACGTAATTCGTGGCCACGTCGCTCAACAGAGTGACCAGCACGTCGTCGTAGCTCTCGACTGAGGCATCCAACTGGGCGTCCGCAGCCGCCACCGCGCGGCGGAACCGGCCCCAGAAGTCGAGCTCCCAGGCGAGATTGAAGCCCGCGTTCCACTGGTCGAAGAAATGCTTCGCGGGCGACAACCCGGCGGAACTCCTGCTCACCGCCTCGCGAGAGTAACTTCCAAAGGCATTCTGCTGTTGCGGGAAAAGCTCCCCGACGGCAATCCCGAACTGAGCCCGCGCCTGAAGCACGCGGAAGCCGGCCTCACGAAGGGAAAGATTCTGCTGATAGGCCTGCACCACCAGGCCGTCGAGCGCCGGATCATTGAAGACCGTCCACCACCGACTCAGGTCCTCGCCTTCCTGGGCGCGGATGTCGACGGCGTCGATCCAGTGCTCAGCCACCGGCGCGGCGGGCTGCCGATAGTTCGGACCCACCTTGAAGCCGTTCCGCAGATATTCTGCCGGGCCGGTACACCCACACCAGAAGACGATGGCTGCCATCGCCGGCAGCGTTTTTCGATTTGCGCGGAGCATCTCTGCCGGCCTCGTGATCGGGCTGGTCTGCGCGAAAGGGAAAAGGGTTATCACCGGCTTTTCCCTCGTTATCGGCACAACCCTCAAATCCCGAACGGCCAAAGCCCGCTCGCCTGTCGCCGATCACGCATCTTGCCTGCCATCGCTATATTTCCACCCTTTACACGACGGTTCCTCGACGCCGATTCCCCATCTCCAGCCCGCCGCTAGTGGTCCGACACACTTCATTTGGCGAGTTGTAGGGCGGATTTGTAATCCGCCCTGAGACGGGACGGATTGGAAATCCGTCCTACGTTACCGACAGTTTAAGTGTGTCAGACCACCAGGGGCTAGGTGTTCCTTCTCTTGGGAGTTGGACTCGCCTTGCTACAATACTGTCGGGGGTTGGAGCGAAGAACACGATGTTCAGCAGGCGGCTCACTGCGTGACGGGCGTCCAGCGTCACAGAATGCCGTCGCTACCTTGTTTGGGGGCTCGACTGGAAATGAGACGGCGCCTGATTTCGGCCTCGATGCTTGCCGTGGCGCTGGCGGTATGCCAATCGCGGGGGATATACGGGGATCCTCCCGAGGCAAAAGACTCGGGCCGTACGGAAGCCCATTTGCCTGGGGCCCACGAGCTGATCCCGATGCCGACCCTTGGGGGGACGCAGTTTTGGGGCGACGAGCTGTTCTTCCATAACTGGCGCATCCAGCGAAACGCCGTGACCGGCCACTGCCGCCTCGTGGACGAAAACAACCTCCGGCACGCCTTCGGCAGCTTCGACCATTGCCGGGCGGTCCTGGAAGAGATCAAACGCGACCGCAAGTTGCCGCCGATGCAGGGAAAGGCCGTGATCGTCCTGCACGGGCTGGGGGGCCCTCGCGCGGAAATGAATCCCCTCTGCAAGCACCTGGAACGCGAGGGAGGACTGAAGGTCTTCAACGTCAGCTACCCGAGCACCCGCCGGAGCATCGCCGAACACGCCGAGACCCTGGCCCGGGTGGTGGCCAGCCTCGACGGCATCGAGGAGATCAACTTCGTCGGTTTCAGCCTGGGAAACATCATCATCCGCCGCTATCTGGCCGACCAATCCGATGCGTCCAAGGGAAAGCGGCTCGACCCGCGGATCAAGCGGTTCGTCATGCTCGGCCCGCCGAATCAGGGCGCGGAGCTGGCCACCCAACTCCGCCGCAATCCGGCGGCCAAGCTGCTCCTGGGGGAGTCGTTCCAGGGTCTGGGAGAGCAGTGGCCTTGGGAGCAACTCCGTCTTGGCCCGCCGCCGTGCGAATTTGGGATCATCGCCGGGGGGCTGGGTAACGCCAAGGGCCTCAATCCCCTCTTGCCCGGCGACAACGACGGGATCGTCACCGTGGCCAGCACCCGGCTGGCCGGGGCGAGCGATTCCATCGTCGTCCCTGCGTTCCACTCGCTCATCCCCCGCAGTGCCAAGGTAGCGGAGTACACACTGCGGTTTCTGCGGCACGGGTATTTCGTGTCTCCGGAGCGCCGCAAGCCGGTGACGGACGAGGGGCGGGGGGAGAGGGATTAGGGATTGGGTGTGGGGGACAGATCTGTCTGTGGCGGCTGGTCGCTGAAAGCTGATAGCTGACTGCTGATAGCCGAGCACTCAGTACCGGGTACTCAGTACCGAGGATTGAGTAAGGCATAATGACGCACCATGCTTCGCGCGGGCGGGTGGCCGGGATCGACTATGGGACCGTAAGGATTGGCATCGCCATCAGCGATCCCGCGCGGATGTTGGCCAGCCCGTACGAAAACTACGCCCGCCGCAGCCCCGAGCAAGACGCCCGGCGCATGCAGCGGTTGGTGGCGGAGGAAGGGGTCGCCTTGTTTGTCGTCGGACTGCCGGTCCATCTCGACGGCCGGGAGAGCGAGAAATCCCGGGAGGCCCGCGAGTTCGGCCGGTGGCTCGCGGAAACGACCGGGGTCGCCGTGGAGTTCTTCGACGAGCGCTTTACCACGAGCGAGGCAGACCAGTTGCTCGCCGGCGCGAAGATGACGCGCAAGCGCCGCGGCCAGCGCCGCGACATGCTCGCCGCCCAGATCCTCCTGACCGCTTATCTGGAATCGCGCCGCACGAGGACGGAACCTCCCGGCCCGCTGGACGATCCGCCGGAGATACGCGGCTAGCCCTCCCCGCAAACTCGCCGCAGATTGCCCGTCTTGTCTGGAAAGCGCCGGTTCTGCCGCGTGTGTGGGCTGTGCGGGATATTCTCTGAATGCTTGCGGTAGGGCGTGCCGATGCTGTTAGTGGGTCGCCCGAGGTGCCGGGCTTGTGGCACCCACGGGCCGACCGGGGCCCGCTGCGCCAAACCGATCCTTGCTTTTGACTCAAGAGGGGGGGATGCCCATGATCCGGCGGATCGCCTTCGCGCTGCTCGCAGCAGCCGCTTTTGGGGCCTTTGCGTCCGTTTCCGAAGCCCAGACCCAGCAAGCCTTCGGTCGCCAGTGGGGCCAGACCTACTCGACCCAGGACTGGAACCGGTTCTACCACTATCCCTACGTCTACTATCCGCAGAACTTCTGGGGCACCGACTACTACCGCAGCTCCGAGAACCTCTACTACCGCTATCCGCCCGAAATGCGGATTCCGGTGTACAACAACCGGTGGCAGAACTTCCTGCCGGAGCCCCGCCGGTATCACACGGGGCACCACTTCGTCCTGGACGTCTTTTAGCTATCGGAAAGTCGCCGCAAACCGGTAGTAGATCTCCGCGGCCTGGCGGACCTCGCCCAAGTCGATCCATTCGTCCGCGGTGTGGGCCTGTTCGATCGAGCCGGGGCCGAAGACCACGGCAGGAACTCCCGCGGCAGAGAAGCTAGCCGCATCGGTCGCGTACGGGACGCCAACCTGGCTGCACTCCCCCGCCACGTCGCGAACCACCGCCGCCAGTTGCTCGGCCACCGCGCCATTGGCGTGGTCGTCCAACGGCAGCCCACGCATGAACGGCGGGTCGTGTTCCAGCCAGGCCGCAGCATCGCACTGCCGCTGGAGGAACTCGATCAGGTGGCGCCGTGCCGCCTCAGGGTCTTCGCGCCCGGCCAGGCGGCGGTCGATCTCGATGGTGCAGCGGTCGGGGACCGTGTTGACGCTCACGCCGCCGGCAATCGTCCCCACGTTGAGCGTCGCCGGGCCGCACAACGGGTGCGAGCCGAGCGTGCCGACCACCTCGTGCTGGTAGCGCTCGATCGCCACCAGCGCCCGGGCCATCCTGTAGACGGCGTTCTCGCCGGCCTCGGGATGGGCGCCGTGGGCGGCACGGCCCCGGGCATGGCATCGCCAGCGCACGACCCCCTTATGGGCAACCACGACTTGAAGGCTGGTGGGCTCGGCCACCACGGCTGCATCCGGCCGACGAGGGAGAATCGCCGTTCCGCCAGCCTTCCACAGTCGTGCGAGGGCCTCGGCCCCGCTGAATCCGTACTCCTCGTTGACGGTGCAGCCTAACACCACCGTCGGCATGGCCGCCGGCCGTTCCTCTTGCAGCCGGGCCATGGCCATGAGCATCGCCGCCATCCCGCCCTTCACGTCGCACGCGCCCCGACCGTAAAGACGACTGCCGCAAATTCGGGGAGTCCATGGCGGAGTCGTCATCCCCGTGCCCGGCACAGTATCCTGGTGCATGGCGAAAAGCACCAGCGGGCCTCCCCGTTCCGGCGGAATATGGCCCTCCACCCGGGCCAGGATGTTCTCGCGGCCCGGCTCGACCGGCTGGCGTTGGGCCGGGACACCGAGGCTACGAAACAGGCCCTCCAGGTAATCTGTCAAGGCTGCCTCGCCGAGCCGCTCGCCCCCCAAAGGCAAACCCATTGGGTTGACGCTGGGGATTGCCACCAATTGAGAGAGGATTTCGACCGGGTCCATGATGCTGCCGAATCGTCGGGTGGCGAGTTGTCGCGCGTGAAGGCTAATCGCTGGCGGCACTGCGGGATTCGGCCGGCATTGTAGCACCCGCAACGCCCGCGGCAACGTGCGGGTTGCCGCGGCGAGTGGGAATGGCAACTCCGTCGGGGCAGGGGCCTGCGGAGCGAAAGAATTTCGACGATTCCCCTTGAAGGTGGGGTTGAGCATGAGACGCCCGGAGACGATAATCTTCCTATGTGAGGGGCTTTGCCCCTCGCCCTTTCGCCCTTCGTAGGTCCCTGCCCCGCCTACGGAGGGCTGTTTTTTTGCGCCTCGGGCCGTCGGTTCTCGCGGAATAAGCGCCCCTTGGGCCCCAGATTTCAGACGCGGCGAAGGGCTTTCGCGGGCCGATTGACGGGTGTCTGAGCCTTTCATACAATCCTCTTTGCGGGTGTGGGTGATCCAAACGCGTGCTTGGTCGGCGGGCGTGGTGCAGCCAGGAAGTAGAAGTTGCAGACCGCGGCGTTCCCTATTCTCTTGTTCTTTGCGGCGGTAATCGGTCTGGCGCTCTTGCTGCTGCTGATGGGGCAGGTATTCAACCCTGCCCGGCCTGGCCGGGTCAAACAGATGCCGTACGAAAGCGGCATGGACCCGATCCACGACACCCGCCGCCGCTTCGATGTCCGTTTCCACCTCCTGGCGATTGCCTTCCTGGTGTTCGACGTGGAGCTGTTGTTCCTTTACCCGTGGGCGGTGACCCTTCGGGACCGGGCGGGCGCCGCGGCCACTGCCGTCCAAACGCATGACGCCGGATCCCTGCCGGCCGCGGCGGAGCTTCCGGAAGGGGGGGGCTCGCGGGCGCTGGTGCGGCCCGTGTTCGCCGGTGGGATGGTGTTTCTCGTGCTTCTGACTCTCGGGTTCGTCTACGACTGGCGCAAGGGGGTTTTCCGGTGGCGGTAGAACTGCCGGACAACGTGGTCGTCACCAAGTTCGACAAGCTGGTGAGCTGGTGCCGGAAGAACAGCCTCTGGCCGATGCCCTACGCCACGGCGTGCTGCGGGATCGAGCTGATGGCCACGGGGGCCAGCCGGCACGACCTGGCCCGGTTCGGGGCCGAGGTCTTCCGCTTCAGCCCCCGGCAGTGCGATCTGATGATCGTCGCCGGCCGCGTGGTGATGAAGATGCTCCCCGTGCTCCAGCGGATCTGGCTGCAAATGCACGAGCCGAAATGGTGCATTTCCATGGGGGCCTGCGCATCGACCGGCGGCGTGTTCGACACTTACTCGGTGGTCCAGGGGATCGACCGCTTCCTTCCCGTGGACATGTACGTGCCCGGCTGTCCGCCGCGGCCGGAACAATTGATTCAGGCAATCATTGACTTGCAGGAGAAGATCCAGCGCGAGGGGACGGCGCTGGGCCGCGAGTTCGATGCGCCCCAGCGGCAGCGTCCCCCGCGAGCGTTGCAGGAGAAATGAGTTCGTCGTTTTTTTTCGTGGGGAGGCGCGGGGCAAGCCCCGCCGCTAAGCTTACTACCGTCTGCCTACCGCCTGCTGCCTCATGCCCCAGAATCCCGCCATCGCCGCCCTGAAAGACAAGTTCCCGGACCTTGCGATGAGCGAGTTCCGCGGACAGACTCGGGTGGTCGTGCCGCGACAGGCCATCTACGAGTTTCTGGCGGCGCTGAAGAGCCAGCTCGACTTCGATCTGCTGGTCGACGTAAGCTGCGTCGATTACCTGTATTATCGCGGGGCGAAAGACCGTTTCGGGCTGATCTACCTGCTGGCCAACACGCGGACCAACGAGCGGATTACCGTGCGTGCCTTTGTCAACGACCCCGAGCCTGCCGTGCCCTCGGTCGTCAGTTTGTGGGAAGGGGCGAACTGGCTGGAGCGGGAGGTATGGGACCTCTTCGGCATCCGTTTCGAGGGCCATCCCGACTTGCGGCGGATCGTGCTGCCCGAGCAGTTCACGGCCCATCCGCTCCGCAAAGACTATCCCCTTCAAGGCCGCGGCGAGCGGCACAACTTCCCGGTGATTACGAGGGCGCAGAGCTAGAGATGAGGTGGCAAATGGCAGGTGGCGCGTGGCGAGTGGCGGGTGGTGCGTGGCGGATGGACGCCTTACGTGCAGCCCACTACCCGCCACCCGCCACCCGCCACGCGCCACCCGTCGCCTATTGCGCTTCGACCTACCACGCGAGTGACGGATGCCCCTGATTCCCGTCTCCTCCACCCGCGACCTGGCCCACGACGAGCCGCAGCAGTACCTGTGGACCATGAACTTCGGTCCGCAGCACCCGGCCACCCACACCACGATCCGCCTGGTGCTGAAGCTCGACGGCGAGCGGGTGGTGGACGCCATGCCCGACATCGGCTACCTCCATTCGGGGTTCGAGAAGATCGCCGAGCACCTCGATTTCAACCAGTACGTCACGGTGACCGACCGCATGAATTACTGCTCGCCCATGGCCAACAACGTGACGTGGCACCTTGCGGTCGAGAAGCTCTTGGGGATCGAGGTGCCGCCGCGGTGCCAGTACCTCCGCGTGATCGTCGCCGAGCTGGCCCGGATCTCCGACCACCTGGTCTGCAACGCGGCCGTAGGACTCGACACCGGGGCCTTCACGTTCTTCATCTACGCCTTCAACCCGCGGGAACAGCTCTACGACATCTTCGAGGCCCTGTGCGGGGCCCGCTTCACCAACAGTTACACCCGGGTGGGCGGCCTGATGTACGACGCCACGCCGAAGGCGATCGAGATGATCCGCGAGTTCCTGCGCGGCATGCCCAAGGTGATCTCCGACATGCGGCGCCTTCTGGACCGCAACCGGATCTTCGTGGAGCGCACCAAGGGGATCGGCGTCCTTACGAGAGAGGAAGCGATCAACCGCAGTGCGACCGGCCCCATCGCCCGGGCCAGCGGCGTGACCCGCGATCTGCGCAAGGACGAGCCCTACCTGGTGTACCGCGATTTCGACTTCGACGTTTGCTGTGCCCAGGCCGGCGACTGCTACGCCCGGTATCTGGTGCGCATGGCGGAGATCGAACAGAGCATGAAGATCGTCCAACAGGCGATCGAGAACCTCCCCTCGGGGCCGGTGAACGTGGGGATCGACCAACGGGTCATCTTGCCCGAGCGTCGGCAGGTCTACAGCACGATCGAGGGGCTGATTTCGCACTTCGAGCTCTCGATGAGCAACCGCGGTTTCGCGGTGCCGTGCGAGGAGGTATACTCGGCCACGGAGGCCCCGAACGGGGAGCTGGGCTTCTACCTTGTCGGCGACGGGACGAACACGGCCTATCGGGCCCGGTGCCGGCCGCCGTCGCTGTTGAACCTGGCCCTTTTCCCCCACCTGATCCGCGGCCACGCGCTGAGCGACGTGGTGGCGGTGATGAGCAGCCTGAACATCATCGCGGCGGAGTTGGACCGGTAGGAGCTGGCGTTATGATCAGGATTGCGCAGTTGAAACTGCATGGTTACAAGTCGATTGAAGACGTGCCCTCACTCAGTCTTGGCGCGCTGAATGTGCTCATCGGGGCCAACGGGGCCGGCAAATCGAATCTCGTCTCGTTCTTTCGCTTGATCCAGAACATGATGGGAAGACGCCTTCAGGATTTCGTGGGGGAATCCGGTAGAGGCAACTCGATGCTTCATTACGGCGCCAAGAGGACACCGCGAATCGAAGCACGCCTGACTCTCGAGAACGAGGCCGGCTTTGTGGGCCGGTACGCATTCCAGCTTCAGCACGTGCCCGAAGATACGCTGATGATCGCAGAGGAGGGAATCGAGTACAGCTTCGCCATGACGAGCGCGGTCGAACCGTCGGAGATGGGTCAAGCCCGTACTCGCCCTGTGGGGAGGGCAAACCTTGAGACCGCCGTCTGGGGTTCGGTCGAGGCACCCTATGCGCGGGAGCCCGATTACCCTCAGTTCCGCGAGTCGCTGGTTGCTGTCCGCGAGTGCCTTGGTCGCTGCTGCGTCTACCATTTCCACGACACGTCTCCAGAGTCGCGCATTCGACAGACGGCAGACCGAGATGACAACCTCGCCTTGCATTCTGACGGCGGCAACCTGGCGGCGATGCTTTACAGATTTCGCAGTGCGGCGGCCGAGGGGGAGCGAGTGGCATACTATCGTATCGTGGAGACGTTCCGGCAGCTTGCGCCGTGGTTTGGCGAGTTCGTTCTGGAGCCCGACCCGCGCAATCCGGAGAAGATTCGTCTCAGATGGCGCGACAAAGGGTCGGAAGTGGTTTTCGGCCCACACGTTCTTCCCGATGGCGCTCTGCGCGCAATCGCCTTGATTACTCTGCTCCTTCAGCCGCGGGAGATGTTGCCGCGCCTCATTGTGATCGACGAACCGGAACTCGGGCTTCACCCTTTCGCGATCAACGCCCTTGCTGGGCTGGTTGCAGCCGCAGCGTGCCATTGTCAGGTCATCCTGGCCACCCAGTCCGTTTCCCTGCTCGAACACTTTGACCCGGAAGACGTGGTGGTTGTGGAACGGCAGCACGGCGCGTCGACGTTCAACCGCCTGCCCTTGGACGACCTCAAGGAGTGGCTGGAGGACTACTCCCTGGGCGAGCTCTGGCAGAAGAACGTCATCGGCGGGGGGCCCGTCTGATGATCCGGTTGAACCTCACGGTGGAGGGCGAGACTGAGCAGGTGTTCGCGATGCAGTTGCTGGCCGGACATTTAGCGACCCATGGCGTCTGCCTCACAAAGCCGCGTCTGACGGCCCAGAGCAAGAAGAAAGGCCATGTGCACCGTGGGGGGCTTGCCAGGTACTCACCGTTTAAGACGGACATGCTCCGCTGGCTCAAGCAAGACCGCGCCAGCGACGCGTTCTTTACGATGATGATCGACTTATACGGCCTGCCATCGGATTTTCCCGGTTATGCCGCGGCGGCGATCTGCCCGGATCCGTATGCGCGAGTCTTAAACCTGGAAGAGGATCTCCAAGCAGACATTCGCAACAGTCGTTTCATCCCGTACATTCAGCTGCACGAGTTCGAGGCCTTGCTGCTTTCGGATTCGGCAGCCTTCGCGTGTTACTATCCCGGAGCTGATCGTCAAATAGTGAAGCTCGCGCGACTTGTGGAACAGTTCGGGAATCCCGAGTTGGTCGACGACAACGAGAGCACCGCGCCATCGAAACGCATCTCGCGGGAGTTTCCCGACTACTCCTCCGCGAAGGCCACCATAGGGCCAATCGTTGCCGCGAAGATCGGGCTAGACAGCATCCGTGCCAAGTGCCGCCACTTCAACGACTGGCTGACCAAGCTGGAAGGACTCGGCAGCAAGCAGCAAGCATAGCCACCCACCATGAAGCCGACTGCCGGACGCATCCTGACCGACGATATCCGCGACGCGATCCGCGAGTACTTCCCGCGGTATCCCACGCGGCGGGCGGCGCTCTTGCCGGCGCTGCACGTGGTCAACGAGCGACTGGGCTACGTGCCGCCGGAGGCGGTGGTCGAGATTGCCGAACTGTTGGAGCTGGCCCCGGCCGAGGTGCAGGACACGCTCTCGTTCTACGGCTTCTTCGCGCAGCACCGGCCGCAGGGTAAAGTGCGGGTGTGGGTCTGCCGGTCGCTCAGTTGTGCCGCCTGCGGCGGCGAGGAACTGCTGGAATACCTCTGCGAGAAGCTGGGGATAAGCCCGGGCGAGACGACGCCCGATGGGCGGGTGTCGCTGCAATCCGCCGAGTGCCTGGGGGCCTGCGACTCTGCCCCGGCGATGTTGGCAGGCGAGGTGCTGCACAAGAACCTGACGCGGGAGACGATCGATCAGTTCGTCGAATCATTGAAATCGGAGAATGGACGAACGAAAACGACACCATGAGAACACCGTGCCGGCCCTGGGGCATCGCTTCGCTCTGCCCCAGCCACCCGGCGCCAAAGGAACAACCGTAGCCCATGTAGGGCGGAATACAATTCCGCCCTACAACCCTGAACCCTGAACCTTTCCGTGTACGAGCCCGTCCTCCTGGCCAACATCCATAAAGAGAACAGCCACACCCTGGCGGTGTATCAGGCTGGCGGGGGATACCACGCGCTGCGGCGGGTGCTCAAGGAGATGGCGCCGGCGGAGGTGGCGGCGGCCGTCCAGTCCAGCAACCTTCGCGGCCGGGGCGGGGCGGGCTTTCCCACCGGGCTGAAGTGGTCCTTTCTCCCCAAGGATCATCCCGGGCCGATCTACCTCTGCGTCAATGCCGACGAGAGCGAGCCAGGCACGTTCTGCAACCGCGTGCTCATGGAACTCGATCCGCACCAGGTTCTCGAAGGGATCATCCTCAGCGGCTATGCCACCCGGGCCTGCACCGCGTACATCTATCTAAGATACGAGTATCCCTTGAGTTTCCGCCGCCTCCAGCAGGCGATCGACGAGTGTTACGGGGCGGGCCTGTTGGGCAAGCACGTCCTCGGCAGCGAGTATTCGCTCGACGTTTGCATCCATCGCGGGGCCGCTGCGTATGTCTGCGGCGAGGAGACCGGCCTGATCGAGAGCCTCGAAGGCAAACGGGCCTGGCCGCGGATCAAGCCGCCGTTTCCCGCGGTGGAAGGGCTCTTCCGCAAGCCCACCGTGGTCAACAACATCGAGACCCTGGCGTGCGTGTGCCACATCCTCGACCGCGGCGTCGATTGGTTTCGCTCCATGGGCACGCCGCCCGATCCGCGCGATCCCCGCGACCCGGGGAGCTTCGGGCCGAAGCTGTATTGCGTGAGCGGGCACGTGAACCGTCCGGGGTGCTACGAAGGACCGCTCGGCCTTACGTGCCGCGAGGTGATCGAGGAGTTTGCCGGCGGCGTGTGGAAGGGACGCCAAGCCAAGGCGGTCGTCCCCGGCGGCTTAAGCACCGGGCTGCTGACCGCCGACGAGCTCGATACCCGCCTGGACTTCACCGGGCCGGTCAAGGCCGGCTGCCTGGGCCTGGGCACCGCCGGCGTGATCGTGCTGGATGAAACCTACTGGATGATCGACTTCCTCCACAATAGCTGTCGTTTCTTCGCCCACGAAAGCTGCGGGCAATGCACCCCGTGCCGCGAAGGGACGCAGTGGGCGCTGGAGATGGTCGAGCGGATCCAGATCGGGCGCGGACGCCTGGTGGACCTGGATTTGCTCCTGGAGATCGCCGACACCATCGGCATCATCCCCGGAACAACGATCTGCGGGCTGGCCGACGGGGCCGCCTGGCCGATCAAGAACGCCATTCGCAAGTTCCGGGAAGAATTCGAGGACTACATCCGGCGCACCAACCCGGCCGGTTACGGAGTGATGGAACCAGTGCCGGCGTTGGCGATGGGGGAGCAGACAGTAGACGGTAGACAGTAAGAAACACGTTTAGCCGCCGCGCTTGCGCGGCGCGTTGTGGATTCCAACGCAACCATGGCCATCGTCATCATCGACGGACGCCATCTCGAAATCCGCCAAGGCGAGCGCCTGAACGGCATCCAGGCCGCCGCTCGCCTGGGGATCGAGATCCCGCACTATTGCTGGCACCCGGGCCTCTCGGTGGTCGGCAGTTGCCGGATGTGCTTGGTGGAAATGGGGATCCGCGACCCGAAGACCGGCGAGGTCTCGATGCTCCCCAAGCTGGCCCCCGCGTGCAACACCCCCATGCGCGACGGCACGGTGCTGGTGACCGATAGCGAGAAGGTCCGCGAGGCCCGGGCGCGGGTCGAGGAGGCCCTCCTCTTGCGTCACCCCATCGACTGCCCGATCTGCGATAAGGCCGGGGAATGCCGGCTGCAAGACTATCACTTCCAGTACGGCCAGGACCGGCGGCGGGCCGACATCCGCCCGTTCACCAGCCGCCGCCGCGACGTGGGGGACAACGTCACGCTCTTCGTCGATCGCTGCGTCCTGTGCAGCCGCTGCGTGCGCTTTACCCGGGAGGTCAGCGGCACCAGCGAGTTGATGTTCACGGGCCGCGGGGCCCACGAGGAGATCGACACGGTGCCCGGCTTCCCCCTGGCCAACAGGCTCTCCGGCAACGTGGTCGATCTTTGCCCGGTCGGGGCCCTGGGCGACAAGCGGTTCCTCTATCGCCAGCGGGTGTGGTTCATGGGTGCGCACGCCGGAGTCTGCACCGGCTGCGCGACCGGCTGCTCCACGTGGATCGACGAGAATCAGGACCGCATCTACCGCATTCGGCCGCGGGAGAACCCGCAGGTCAACGAGTGGTGGATCTGCAACGACGGCCGCTACGACTACCCCCACGTACACGACCCGCGCCGTCTGGTGCGGCCGCTGCGCCGCGACGGGCAGTCGCTGGTCGAACTGGACTGGACGGACCTGCCGCGGGAGCTGGATCGTCGGCTCCGCGAAGCGAAACCGCTGGGGGCAGTGCTTTCTCCGTTTTTGAGCGCGGAGGAGGCGTACCTGCTGGCCACGTACGTGCGGCAGCTTGACCCCGCGGCGCGGCTGGCGATGGGACCGGTCCCGGTCGTGGGTGAGGACGAGCATTTTCCCGACGGATTCACCGTCGCGGCAGAGAAATGCCCCAACCGCCGCGGCGTGGAAGAGGTCCTCGCCCATTTCACCGGCGGAGTGACCTCGCTGGACCAGTTGGCCGCGGAAGTCGAGCACGGCGCCATCCATGGCCTCTGGGTCTCCGGCGGATACAAAAACGATTGGATGAACCAGCCGACCGCGGCTCGGCTGTCTCGCGCCGACCTGCTGGTGGTGCAGGACCTGTTTCCCTCGCCGCTTTCCGAGCGGGCCACGTATGTCTTGCCCGCGGCGGCGTTCCCCGAACGCGATGGATCCTACGTGAACCGGCACGACCACCTACAATCCGTCGGCTGGGCGATCCGGCCCCCGGTGGGCGTCCGGCCCGAAGGGAGCCTGTTTTGGGAACTCATGGGCCGCCAGGGGCTGTATAATGCCCGGACCATGCTCAGCGAAGTCGCCGCGGAGGTGCTCTATTTCCACGTCGCCCGGGAGGCAATTCCCGACGTGGGCGTGAACTTGAAGGTCAACTTGTTGGCGGGCACCGAGGAAGCGAAAGTGGGACGGAAGCTCGTTTGACGGAGAAGCTGTCAGCTTTCAGCTATCAGCTTTCAGCTCTTGAGGAGCGGTAGCTGACTGCTGATAGCTGACTGCTGATAGCTGACTGCCCTTTATGACACCGATCGTCATCGAAGCCCTGCTCAAGATCGGCCTGCTCATCGGCGGGCTGATGATGGCCGCTGCCTACCTGGTCCTGGTGGAGCGGAGGATGGCGGCCTGGATCCAGGACCGCCGGGGGCCGAACCGCGTCGGCATCCCGCTGACCAGGATTCGCCTCTGGGGCCTCGGCCAGCCGATCGCCGACGGGATGAAGTTCATCTTCAAGGAGGAGTTCACCCCCGGGCACGTGGACAAGGTCCTCTATTGGCTCGGGCCGGTTGCCATCTTCACTGCCGCGATGGCCATCTTCGCCGTGATCCCATTCGGCAGCGTGCTGCCGGTCGGCTTGGGAGCGGAGGCCAAGCCGATTCGGCTGGTCGTCGCGCCCGGCGTGGACGTGGGCATGATCTACGTCTTCGCCGTCAGCAGCATCGCCGTGTACGGGGTCGTCCTGGGAAGCTGGGCGAGCAACAACAAGTACAGCTTCTTCGGCGGGCTGCGGAGCGGGGCCCAGTTGATCTCTTACGAAATCCCCGTCGGGCTCGGACTCCTGGGAGTCGTGCTCGCGTCAGGCTCGCTCCGGCTGGACAAGATCATCCTCGACCAGGCCCAGTCCGGCGTCTGGAACGCCTTTGTTCAGCCGCTGGGGTTCTTGGTGTTCGCCGTGGCCGCGTTTGCCGAGGCGGGGCGGCTCCCGTTTGACCTGCCCGAGGCCGAGCAGGAACTCGTCGGCGGCTACCACACCGAGTACTCCGGCATGAAGCTGATGATGTACCTGGTCGCCGAGTTCCTCCACATGATTACGGCCGCCGTGCTGATTGTGATCCTCTTTCTCGGCGGCTGGCATTTCTGGGGGCTGACCGGCTCGGCCGAGTCCATCACGCAGGTCACCTGGCCGATCGCCATCGTCCGCGTCGTGGTGCTCATGGCCAAGGTGATGGGCGTGATCCTGTTCTTCATGCTGGCGCGGTGGACCTGGGCGCGGTTCCGCTTCGACCAGTTGATGAACATCGCCTGGAAGGTGATGCTCCCCTGGGGCGTCGTCAACGTGGTGGTGGTGGCGGTGTGGGTCGAATACGGCGATCGTTGGGCTTCGGCCTTCGGTCTTCCCAGCAAGCTGCTCATGGCGGCCGTCGGCGTGGGGACCCTGGTGGCTTGCTGGCTGATCACAACCCTGCTCGATCCGACGAAGGCCGACAACCGGCCGCTCCGCGAGACATAAATGTCGAAAGCCAAATGACGAAGGAAACTCAAATACCGAAGCACGAAGCGAGCAGGCAGATCCGCTGGATCGAAGAGCCAGAGCTGGGGCTGGCGGGGAAATCGTATCTCGCGCTGTTCATCCAAGGGCTCACGACCACGCTTAGGCACCTCTTCGGCCGCAAGAAGACCGTCGAGTTCCCCGAGGAGCGGTACCAGACCCCCGACCCGATCCGGTACCGCGGGGTCCACCGCCTCAATCGCGACGAGCAAGGCCGGGTCAAGTGCGTGGCCTGCTTCCTTTGTGCCACCGCATGCCCGGCCCATTGCATCGACATCGTGGCGGCGGAAAGCCCCTGGCCGGACCGGGAAAAATACCCGGAGAGCTTTACGATCGACGAGCTCCGCTGTATCTATTGCGGGATGTGCGAAGAGGCGTGCCCGGTCGATGCCATCGAGCTGACTAGTCTCTTCGACCTGTCGGGCAAGAGCCGCGAGGAGATGATCTTCGACAAGGAAAAGCTGCTGAGCGTCTACGACCAGACGAAGGACATGGAGCCGAGCTGGTCGCAGCGGATGGAAGAACAATGATGAATGATGAATGATGAATGATGAAGCAGGAGCTGCGCGCAACTGTCGAGTGAAACGATCCACCTCGTTCATCATTCATCAATCATCATTCATCATTACCCCCTGAACCCTGGAGACGGACGTGTCCGATCCGCGGCAGGTATTCGTGTTGCTCGCAGCGATTCTGCTGGCCGTCGGCATCTGGCTGATGCTTCCCGGCGGCGGGCTCCGTCGCCGCGCGATCGGGGCCCTCGCCGCGGCCGCCGGCCTGGGGGTCTTGGGCTCCCAACTGCCCGGGCTGGGCGAGTGGGTGTCGCAGTTGGTGTTCACTGTGCTGGCCGCAGTGACGGTGGTCTCCGCGGCGGCCGCCATCACTTTTCGCAACCCGGTGTACTGCGCCCTCTGGTTCGGCCTGTCGCTGGCCGGGACCGCGGGGTTGTTCCTCGTCCAAGGGGCCCAGTTCCTGGCCGTGGCCACGATCGTCGTTTACGCCGGGGCGATCCTGGTCACGTTTTTGTTCCTCCTGATGTTGGCCGAGCCGAGCGGCCGCGCACGCTACGATCGGATAAGCTGGGAGGGTACGCTCTCGACCTTCAGCGGAGCGGTCCTGGTCGGGCTCCTCTCGATGACCATCCTCAGCGTCCTGGATCGAGAGCCGGGCCCTTCGCCACCGCTCGCGACCGGCGATCCGGACCGACCTCGCGCCCTCCTCGCCGAAGAGCACGTCCTCCAGATCGGAAAGGCCCTCTTCGACCGCTATCTGGTGGCTACCGAGGTAGCGGGGGTGTTGCTGCTGGCGGCTTTGGTGGGGGCGGCCGTGATCGTCGGCCGGCCGCGGGCAACGCTGGTCGAGCCGCCGAACCCGCCGGCTCCTCAGGACTCGGGAGGGGCAACGCATGGCAATTGACGAACGGGCCCTGCTGGCGGACTACCTCGTTGTCGGGGCCATCCTATTCGCTCTGGGGATGATCGGCTTTGTCAGCCGGCGGAACTTGATCACGATCTTCCTGGCGGCGGAGATCATGCTCCAAGGGGTCTCGCTGAGCCTGGTCGCCTGGGGCCGGTATCACGATGACTGGGGGGGCCAAATCCTCGTCCTGTTCATCATCGCCGTCGCGGCCTGCGAGGCGGCCATTGCCCTGGCGATGATCCTCATGCTCTTCCGCCGCCGCGGCAGCCTGGACGTCGCCTTGTGGCAGGACCTCCGGGAGGCCAATCAGCCGCCGTTTGCCGATTGGGACGCGGGAGAACCCCCGCCGGAAGGCCCGCCGCCATGGCCCAGGCTGCCCCCAGCCGGACGCCAGCCGGAAATCCCGCAGGAAGCGACGGACTTCCGGCCGAAGGTATAGACAATGTCGAATGACGAAACCCAAATGACGAAAGAAGCTCGAATCACGAAGCACGAAACGATGGATGGATACTGCCTTTCGAGCTTCGTGCTTCGTCATTCCTTCCTCATTTGGCTTTCGTCATTCGTCATTTTGAAGATTCCGGATCCCGCCGATGCTTGACGTGAAGACCCTGCTGGTGCTGATCCCCGCCTTGCCCCTGGCGGCCACGCTCGTGACCGCTGCGCTGGGCAAGCGGTTCCTGCGCCACCAGAGCCACTGGCCGCTGGTGATCGCGCTCGGGGGGTCCTTGGTGGCCAGCGTGCTGCTTCTGCTGCAACTCGCCTCGCAGTCGCACCAGGCCGCACAGGGGCAAAAGCAGGCCGGCTACGAGGCGACGTCTGTGACGGTCTGGACCTGGGCTGTCGTGCCGGAGGCCTATCAAGCCCCTGCCCCCGGGCCGACACGGCCCGGCTCTGAGCAGACGACCGTTTCACCCGCCACCGGCCACCCGCCACCCGCCACCCGTCACCTGCCTTCCGGGGGCGATTTCCGCATCGAAGTGACCCTCCGCGCCGACCCGCTCACCGCGGTGATGCTGGTCACGGTCACGCTGATCTCGCTCTTGGTGGCGATCTATTCGATCGGCTACATGCACGGCGACCCGGGCTACTGGCGGTTCTTCACCTACGTCGCGCTCTTCGTCTTCTCGATGACGATGCTCGTCTCCGTGAGCAACTTCGTGCTGCTCTACGTGTTCTGGGAGGCGGTCGGGCTTTGCAGCTACCTCTTGATCGGCTTCTGGTTCCACAAGCCGGAGGCGGCCGCGGCGGGAAAGAAGGCATTTCTGGTGAACCGCGTGGGCGACTTCGGCTTCGCCCTGGGCGTGTTCCTGATCTGGACGACCTTCGGCACGCTGGACTTTCGCGAAGTGTTTGCCCAAGCGGGCGCGGCGGACCCGGGCGTGGCCACCGCGATCTGCCTGCTCTTGCTCTTGGGAGCGTGCGGCAAGAGTGCCCAGATCCCGCTTCACGTCTGGCTCCCGGACGCCATGGAAGGCCCCACGCCGGTCAGTGCCCTCATCCACGCGGCGACGATGGTGACCGCGGGTATCTACATGATCGCCCGGTGTACGCCCCTGTTTGCCGCGTCGCCGGAGGCACAACTTGCCGTGGCGGTCGTCGGCGGCACGACCGCCGTGGTGGCCGCGGTGATCGCCGTCTCGCAAACCGACCTCAAGCGAATCCTCGCCTACTCCACGATCAGCCAGCTCGGCTACATGTTCGTCGGGCTCGGCGCGGGGACGCTCTTGGGCGTCTCGGCCGGCATGTTCCACCTGGTGACTCACGCCTTTTTCAAGGCCCTCTTGTTCCTCGGGGCCGGGAGCGTGATGCACGCCATGGGCGGCGTGATCGACATCCGCCGCTTCAGCGGCCTCCGCGACCGCTTGCCGGTGACCCACGCCACGTTCCTCTTCGGCTGCCTGGGCCTGGCGGGCGTGGTGCCGCTGGCGGGGTTCTGGAGCAAGGACGCGATCCTCCTGGCCCTGCGGGAGCGGCCCGCCGAAGGGCTCCTGCCGGCGGTTTACCACGCGCTGTACCTGCTGGCCCTGTTGACCGCGGCCCTCACCGCCTTCTACACGTTTCGGGCCTTCTTCCGCACGTTCTACGGCCCGGAGGAAATCCCGGAAGAGGCCGGCGAGCACGCCCAGGAATCGCCGCGCTCGATGACTCTGCCGCTGGTGATCCTGGCGATCGGGACGTTTGGCGTGGGGATGCTCTTGGAGTGGGTTTGGCCGCTGGAGCACTTCCTGGCCGGAAGCCCTTCGCTTGCGCCCCTGGAATCGCAGCCGCAAGCGGTTCATGCCTTCTTGGGCGACAAGCTGGCCGTGGCCGGCTGGGGCATGCTGGCGGCTGCCGCGGGAATCGCGGCGGCCTGGGTCTTGTACCTCGGCGCGCCGAGGTACTTGGCGCCGGTGGTCCGCCTGATGCGGGCCAGCGGGCTTTACGCCCTCTCCGCTGGGAAGTTCTTCTTTGACCGGGCCTACCAGCTCGCGGTGGTACGGCCCTTGGAAATCGCCGCCGGGCTCTTGGCCTGGGCCGACCAGAAGCTCGTGGACGGCCTGGTGGACCTGGTGGGGCTGATTCCGGTGGGCTTGGGCGGGGTGTTGCGGTCGCTTCAAGGCGGGTTGATCCCGTTTTACGCGTTGGCGATGGTGTTGGGATTGTTGGTGCTCTTGGGCGCGTTGTTTATGTAGTGGAGAGAAGCTATCAGCTTTCAGCTTTCAGCTTTCAGCGATAGAGCGGGAAAGTTAGACTGTTGACAACCAAATCTGATAGCTGATTGCTGATAGCTGATTGCTGAAACCGATGAATTACCTCTTGCTTGCCACCGTCTTCCTTCCCCTGGTCGGGGCGATCCTGGCCGAGGGGAGCCGCGCGCGCGTGCGGCAAGTCGCCCTGGCCGTCAGCCTGCTGACCCTCGCCCTGGCGGCGTTCCTCATCGCCTGCTTCCCGGGCGGTCGTGAGGAGTTCGCGCACTTCGACGTGGCGTGGTTCGGCGGGACCGACGCCCCGGTCGACATCCTTTTCAGCATCGGCCTGGACGGGCTGAGCCTCTGGCTCTTCGGCTTGACCGCCCTCTTGATGGTCGTCGCCGTATTGGTCAGTTGGGAGGCCATCGACCAGCGGGCCCCCTCCTACTACAGGTTGTTGCTCGCGCTCGAGACCGGCCTGCTGGGCGTGTTCGTTGCCCGGGACATCATCCTCTTCTACGTCTTCTTCGAGTTCACGCTGATTCCCCTGTTCTTCCTCATCGGAATCTGGGGGAGCCAAGAACGGCGCCGCGCCGCGATCAAGTTCTTCCTCTTCACGCTGGCCGGCAGCGTGCTGACCTTTCTCGGGCTGCTGACGATCGTCCTGTGGGACTACTACCACTCGTCCACCGGGTACTGGTCGGCGACTGGCGCGATGACCTTCTCGATCCCGAAGCTGACGGCCAGCCTGAAAGATCATCCGATGGACGGCTGGCTCCAGGTCATGGTCTTTCTGGCGCTCTTCGCCGGGTTTGCGATCAAGGTGCCGCTCTTCCCGCTGCACACTTGGCTCCCGCTGGCCCACGTCGAGGCCCCCACGGCGGGAAGCGTGATCCTGGCCGGCGTGCTCCTGAAGCTCGGCACCTACGGCTTCGCCCGATTCGCCCTGCCGATGCTCCCCGAGGGCGTGGTCGCCTGCATGCCGGTCCTTCTGTGGCTTTCCGTGGCGGGGATCATCTACGGGGCCCTGGTGGCATTGGGCCAGAGCGATATCAAGCGCCTGATCGCCTATTCCAGCGTCAGCCACCTGGGGTTCTGCATGTTGGGGGTGTTTTCCATCGGCCCGCTGGGGATGCAGGGGGGCGTGCTGCAGATGGTCAACCACGGCCTGTCGACCGGCGGGCTGTTCGCCGTGGTCGGCATGATCTATGAGCGGTACCATACGCGGAAGATCGCCGACCTGGGCGGCCTGGCCCACCGCACTCCCCTTCTGGCCACCATGATGGTGATCCTGACACTATCGAGCATCGGCCTGCCGGGACTCAACGGGTTCGTCGGCGAGTTCTTGATCCTGTTGGGGATGTTCCAGCGGGGCTTTGGGGCGCAAGGCATTGCCGAGGCATCGGCGGGATTGGTCTGGCAATACCGGGCGATTGCCGTGCTGGCCGTGGCGGGAGTCGTCTTGGGGGCCTGGTACATGCTCGCCCTGGTGCAGAAGGTTTTCTTCGGCCCGCTTCGCGAGCCGCACGCAGGACGAGATTCCATCTCGTCCTCCTCGGCCGGCCATCCGGAAGTCCGCGACCTGTCGCCGCGGGAAATCGCCGCCCTGACGCCGCTGGTGGTCTTCATCTTTTGGATCGGAATCCAGCCGCGAGTGTTCCTGGACCGCATGGAACCGACGCTGGAAGAGATAGCCAAGCCGGCCGTGCAGCGGCTAGAGGTCAGGGTTCAGGGGTCAGGGGTCAGGGGAAATGACCAAGGCCCAATGACCAATGACCAAGCGGTCTCGGGTGAGTCTGTTCTTGGTCATTGGTCATTGGGCCTTGGTCATTGGTCCTTCGCCCCTATCCCCCGAACCCTGAACCCTGAACCCTATTCCCTAGCCCCTCGCCCCTGGCCCCTGACCCCTTCTCGGAGGGCCGACGCGTGTTGACCGATGCGCTCTACCTATTGGCTCCCGAGATCGTGCTGGTGGTGCTGGCGGTGTCAATCTACCTGGGCGGACTCTTTATTGAGTCGCCCCGCGTGTGGCGATGGATTGCCTTGGGCGGCGTCGCCGTGGCCGGCGTTTGCCTGGCGGTCCTGCCCCCGAGAGCCGCGGCGGGCGTCCCGCTGCAAATGGACCCTCTGGCCGATCACGTCCGCTTACTCGCGCTTTTGGCGGGAGCGCTGTTGGTGCTCCTGGCGTGGCGCACGCACGCCGGGACCGAGACGCCGGAATTCCTCGGTTCCTTGCTCTTGATCGTCGCCGGAGTCATGCTGACGGCGGCAGCCAAGGACCTGGTCTTGTTGTTCCTGGGATTGGAGCTGGTCTCCATCCCCACCTACCTCCTGCTCTATCTCGGCCGCCGGGATGCGGCCTCCCAGGAAGCGGCCGCCAAGTACTTCTACTTGAGCATCCTCGCCTCGGCGGCGCTGCTTTACGGCTTCAGCTTCCTTTACGGAGCGGCCGGGTCGATGGACCTCGGCGAGATCCAAACCCGGCTGACGGGACCGTCCGCCAGCGCCGATGGTTTCCTGCCGCTGGCCAAGGTGGGGCTGGTGCTCGTCTTCGCCGGCCTGGGATTCCGCATCGCCGCGGTGCCGTTCCACTTCTACGCCCCCGACGTCTACCAGGGAACAACCCACGCCAACGCAGCCCTGCTGTCGGTCGCGCCGAAGATCGCCGGGTTTGTGGTCTTGGTCCGCCTGGTGGCCGTCGCACTGGCCGGCATTCACGCCGCCGCCTGGCCGATCGCCGTGGTCTTGGCGACGGTGACCATGACCCTGGGCAACGTCGTCGCCCTGTGGCAGAACAATCTCCGCCGGCTCTTGGCCTACTCTTCGATCGCTCATGCCGGGTACATGCTCATCGGGCTCGCGGTCTACATGGCCCCGCGGGTCGAACCGAGCGAGCAATGGAGCGAGCAGTGGAATGGGTTAGGAGCGATACTGTTTTACCTGGCGGCGTACGCCGCGGCGACGCTCGGCACGTTTGCCGCCCTGGCCTACCTGGGCGAGGACCGCCGCGAGATCGAAGACGTGGAGGAGCTGGCCGGATTGGCTTGGACCGGCGGGCCGATCCGCCCCGTGCTGGCTTGGGTGATTGCCCTGTTCATGCTCAGCCTGGCCGGGATTCCGCCTTTGTTCGGGTTTTGGGGGAAGCTGGCGGTGTTCGGCAGCGCGCTGAGCGTCGGCGGACTGGAGAGCCAAGTGCGGCCGTGGCTGGTTGCTTTGGCCGTGATCGGCGTCGTCAACTCCGCCGTGGCGGCGGCCTATTATCTGCGCGTGGTTGCGGTGATGTTCTTCCGGCTCCCGTTGGGCACGCCGCCTACCAAACCGGACGCCGGCGGGACCCTCACGGCCGCCTTGGGCTGCGCGGCGCTGGTCGTGCTTCTGGGGCTCTTCCCCGGCCGGTGGCTGCGCGAGACCAACTTCGCCGCCCCCAAGCACGCGCGACCCCCCGCAGTCGCTTCCATCCCCACCAAGCCGCGACCGGCGGTCGCGCCTTTCAGTCGGCCGGCGCTCGGACCCTTGTCGGATCCCCAACCGGACTCACAACAACACTCATAACAAGGACCGCGCCACGCATGGTCCGCGTCCGCACAGGAACGATTCAACTGGGCCGCCTGTTGGACGAAGTCGCCAAGCCCGTCTACGTGCTCGATGCCGAAGGGACGATCGTCTTCGCCAACCGGGCCTGCCTGGATTGGGTCGGACAAGAGGCCGAAGCCCTTCAAGACCAGCGATGCCGGTATCACTCCAGCCCGGAGGCGAGCGGGCCGCAAGCGGTGGCGGCGGGGCTGTGTCCACCGCCCGAAGCTCTCGCGGGGCAGGAGATGACGGGCATCGTCGTCTCGACCGGCGCCGATGGCATGCTTAGCCGGCGCCGGGCGCGATTCGTCCCCCTGGGGAGCGGCGAGGACTTCGCCGGCCTCGTCGCGCTGGTCGAGCCGCGCGAATTCTCGGAGGCGGAGGCCGCAACGGTGGGGCAGGTTGGCAACCTGCCCCACGAAAACAGCGAAGCTGCCCGGCTGCACGAGCAGGTCCGCAACTTCCGGCAGCAGGCCGCCGCCCGCTATCGAGCGGACTCCCTGGCAGGAGAGAGCCTCGCCATGCGCCGGGCCCGGGCCCAGATCGAGCTGGCCGCCAAGAGCCGGGCCAGCGTGCTGGTGGTCGGACCGCCCGGCAGCGGCCGTCAACATGCGGCCAGGGCGATTCACTACGGCGGCGCCTCGGAGCCCCCGGGGTCGCTCGTGCCGCTGGCATGCTCGGTGATTGAGGAAGACCTCATGGTCTCCACGGTGGCCGCGATGGCCGCGCGAAAGCCCCTGCCCGAGGCCGCCAGCCGCGGCACGCTTTTATTGGGCGACGCCGACACCCTCTCGCCGCAAGTCCAAGCCGAGCTCGCACGGTACCTCGCCGCCAGGTCGTTCCCCTTGCGCGTCGTCGCCACTTCGCAGCGCCGGCTCATCGAGCTGGCCCACCAGGGGAAGTTCCGGGAAGACCTGGCCTACGTGCTGAGCACCCTGGTGATCGAGCTGCCGCCGCTGGGCCAGCGGCGCGGCGACCTGCCCCTCTTGCTGCAACTCTTGCTGGAGGAGGCCAACACCCGCAGCGATAAGCAGCTCTCGGGATTCACCTCCGAGGCCATCGACTGTCTGGACGCCTACCCCTGGCCCGGCAATGTGGACGAGCTGGTCCGCGTCGTTCACGAGGCCCACCAGCGGGCGGAGGGGCCCCAGATCGCACTCCGCGACCTGCCCCAACAAGTTCACCTCGCCCAAAGCGCGGCGGCCCACCCCCGCCGAGTCGAGGAGACGATCGCGTTGGACCAGTTCCTCGCCCAGATTGAAAAGGAACTCCTCTCCCGCGCGATGGCCCGGGCCAAAGGAAACAAGACCAAGGCCGCCAAGCTCTTGGGGCTGAACCGGGCGCGGCTGCACCGCCGCCTGGGGCAACTGGGGCTGGAGACGCCGGATTAAGGGGGAAGAATGCAAAATGTAAAATGTAAAATGCAAAAGTGAAGAATATGGACTGAGGGTCATTTTGCATTTTACATTTTACATTCAGTTGCATGGATCCTGGCTACTTCGCGAAGGTGTGCATAGAATGACGGTAGCCGCCGCTGTTACGGCTCGGTGCATCGTCTGCGAGCGGACCGGGCGTTGGGCGCAGGCCTTGCGTCGAGAAGCGGCCGGGGCCACGCGGCTCCACGAGGTCCGCAGCCTGGCGGACTGCTGGGAAATGCTCGATCGGTTCCCGGCGAGTTTCGTGGTGGTGGAACTGTCGGCCAGCCAGGTCCAGCCCCTGCTGGCCCGCCTGGCACGTTGGGAGCAAGAGTATCCGCTGGCCCGGTTGGCGGTCGTGGCGGAGCGTCGCCTGGGCGAGTACGAATCGTTGATGCGGGAGGCGGGGGCGGTGTGGTATGCCGCCTCGCCCCGCGAGCTGGGACCGATGGCCGCCATGGCACGGCGTCACTTGGAACAGGCGCCGGAGCCGGAACTGGGGATTGTCGAGCGGATTTGGAGCTTGTTGCCGTGGGGCGGGGAGAGGGATTAGGGATGAGGGATGAGGGGCGAGGGATTAGGGATTAGGGATTGGGGATTTGAGATTTGAGATGCCCGGTTTAGCCGCCGCGCTTGCGCGGCGCGTTTCTGAGCAAACAGGCGACTTTGAAATACTCGGAGAATGACAAGATGCCCCCCGGCCGTTTGACCGAAGACGTGGTATTGCAGGCACTGGAGGATTTCACGGACCCCGAGGCCGGCCGGAGCGTCGTCAAGCTCGGTCAAGTCCACGACTTGAAAGTGGACGACGACAACGTATCGCTCGCCCTGGGCCTGACCACGTTCACCGCCCCCGTGTGGCGCGAGACGCAAGAGGAGCTCGTCGCGCACCTGCGGGCTCGGCTGCCGCAGCTTGCCGCGGTGGACGTCCACGTCGAGGCCCACGATCGTGCGCCGGAGAAGATGGGTCAGATGGGCCTGGCGGCCAAGAGCGTGATCGCCGTCGGCTCCGGCAAGGGAGGCGTCGGCAAGAGCACCATCGCCGCGGTCCTGGCCTATGGGCTCTGCCGCGCGGGGTGCAAGGTGGGCCTGATGGATGCGGACGTCTATGGCCCCAGCATCCCGCACCTCATCGGCTCCCACGAGAAGCCGACGCTAGTAGACGGCCGCATCCGGCCGGTCCGGGTGGACGGGCTGACGGTGATGTCGATGGGCTTCCTGGTCCCGCCGGGCGAGGCGGTCATCTGGCGCGGGCCGATGCTCCACCAGGCCCTCACGCAATTCCTCGGCGACACCGCCTGGGGCGAGCTGGACTACCTGATCATCGACATGCCGCCGGGGACGGGCGACGTGGCGCTGAGCCTCTCGCAGTTGCTGCCGCTTTCCGGGGCCGTGGTGGTTTGCACGCCGCAGGAGGTGGCCCTGCTGGATGCCGTCAAGGCCATCGCCATGTTCCGCAAGGTGAATATCGAGGTCCTGGGGATGGTGGAAAACATGAGCCACTTTGTCTGCCCGAGCTGCGGCTCCCGCCACGACATCTTCGGCTCGGGCGGGGCGCGGCGCAAGGCCGCCGAGCTGGGCGTGCCCTTCCTCGGCGAGGTGCCGCTGAACACGCAGTTGCGGATTCAGGGCGACCAGGGGCGAGTGAGCGCCGGCTTCGAGGACAGGGACTCGGCCCCGTACTTGGAGGCCCTTTCGCGGAACCTGGTGAAGAACGTGGTCGCCAAGCGCCGCCAGAAGCCGCCCATGCCGACGCTGCCGATCCTCGGATGAAAAGGACCAATGACCAAGGTTCAATGACCAAGGATCAATGCGCCGATTCGGCAGATTCCCCGCAGTGAATCGGATTTGGTCATTGAGCCTTGGTCATTGGGCATTTTCTCCTATCACCAGGGACCGCGACCCCAGGCCGCCAACGCCTGCAGGCTCGAAAAGCCCAGGAAGCCGAAGAAGATCGCAATCCATAGGCTCTGCCACTCGACGGCGGCATAGATCGCGATAAGGATTGCCGTAAAGGCCGAGAGCATGAGCGAAAACCGGAGCCCTTGGGCAGGCGAGGCTTGTTCGAGGAGTTCCCGGGCGATCTGCCCGCCGTCCAGTGGGTAAATCGGCAGCAGATTGAGGACTCCCCAAGCGACGTTCACAAAGAAGAGATAGTGGATGAAGACGGTCAGCCCTTCCGAGACGACGAGTTGCTGCAACCTGATCGCAACCACTTCCGGCAAACCGACCTCGACCGCGACCTCATACCCGGCGAGCCTGAGGATCGCGTAGAGCGCCGCCGCGAAGCCGAACCCGGCCGCGGGTCCCGCCGCGGAAACCAACACCCGCCCTGCCGGGCCGGGATTCCGCGCCCCGTATGCTCCCGGGCCCCACGAAGTCAGCCCGCCCATCCCGTAAAGGACGATCGACGGATAAAAGCCGAAGGAGCGCATGGCGGCGGCATGTCCGAACTCGTGCAGCAGGATGGAAAGGAAGACTGCTATGATCCAGGCCACCAACGGCATCGGCCCGCCCCGGAGCGGACCCAGCAGGAGCATGATCACCCAAAACCACGGATGAATCCGCACCGGGACGCGGAAAAGGACGAAATTCAAGTCCCCGTCGCTTCGCGGCGGCTCCTGCAACAGCACGGATCGTCTCCTTTGCGGACTCCAGTCGTCGTCGGGCGGACACGAAACCGGGCGCCGGTCGACGCCCATCGGCCCGGATGAATTGTAGCACGGCCTGGGGCTTGAGGGACATGGGGCCGGCCGCTGCGCGTTGCTGGGGCCGCACGTGGCACAGCCGCCTGCGGCTGTGCGAGGGCACGCTTCGCTTTGCCCCAGCCACCCCGACGCGCGGCACAAGTGCCGCGGCTAACCGGCCGCCCTCTGCCGGCTGCCCTTTGCCGGCTGCCCACTGCCTTGGCAGGCAAGAATGCCTGCCCTCTTGCTCTCCAGAAAGTGCGGCGGCGGAATCACGCTCCCGGGGCGCGGCAAGTGTTCCAGAAGGTACTCGGCGGCCCGGGCGGATGCCCCGCCATGCGCGACTTGCGCCTTCAAGCGTGCAAGCCGCTCGACCAGGGCCTCTCGCGCCTGCCGGTTGGTCAGCCAGCCCACGACGTGCCTGGCGATCTGGGCCGATTTGTCCTCGAACGTGAGATACTCGGGGAACAAGACCCGGTCGGCTCCTTCCTGGCCGGGGTCGAACGGCGTCAGGTCTTCGGGAAACAGCTCCTCGGCCGCCAGCAGGTTTACCAGCGTGATGTACTTCACCTTGCGCAAAAACTGCTGCGCGAAGAAGGCCGGTCGGCTGATCCAATAGAGGATCACGCTCGGCTTGGCATGATAAAGGAGCTCCAACGAGACCGAACCGGAAACGGCCATGCAGCACTGGGCGAGATGGATCAGCTCCGGGGTCTTGCCCACGAGGACCTCGATCGGCAGACCGCTTGCCGCCGCCTGCTGCCGCGCGATCTCCGCGTGGTGCGGCTTGAAGGCGGCCACGGCGAACCGCACCCCCGGCACTGCCGCCCGCACGTGGGCCGCGGCCTTGAGGAACCAGGGGAGGTTGTGCGTCACCTCCTGGGTCCGCGAGCCGGGGAGGATCGTCACCAGCGGGCCCGGCTGCTGCCGCAACCGCGCCACCAGCGGCTCATCAAGCTCCTGGCGCCGGACCTCGTCGAACAGCGGATGGCCGACGAACGTCGCGTTGCACCCATGCTCGCAGAACCACGTCTCCTCAAACGGCAGACAGCACAGGACGTGGTCCACCAGCCGCCGCATCTTCCGCACCCGCCACTGCGCCCAGGCCCAGACTTGCGGCGGGGCATAATAGAACACCGGGATGCCGTGGGCCTTGGCCCGCCGGGCAATCCACCAATTGAAGCCGGGATAGTCGATGAGCACCACGGCGTCGGGCCGGTGATGCTGGAAGCATTTGTCCGCGCGTACGACCAGGTCCCAGAACTTGTGCAGGTTTACCAGCACCCGCGCGAACCACATCACGGCCAGGACGGTCAGGTCGGCGTGGAGTCGGCAGCCGGCGGCGGCCATTTGCGGACCGCCGTAGCCGACCGCCTCGAAGCGGTCGCAGCGGGCCTGCAACTGGCGGATGAGATTGGCCCCGTGCAGGTCGCCGCTGGGCTCGCCGGCGGAGAAGAAGATCCTCAAGGTCCGGTGCACAGGCATCGCGGTTCCATCCGGTTCGAGGGCATGCCCTGGGGAGTATCGCAGAATCGGCCGCCGCGAAGAAGCCCAGTTTGCACCGCGTTAACCCGTTGATTTCCAATGGGTTGCGCCGCCGCTTGCGGCTTAGCACCGCGCGCTTACCCTTCGCGGAGCACCACGGCCGGGTCTTGCGTCAGGGCCACGAGCATCGGCAGATAACTGGCCAGGGCGGCAACCGCCGGCGCGCCCAGCAGGGCACAGAGCCAAATCTCCATGGGCAACGCAAAGTGCCCCGACGACACGTCCAGGACCCACACCCCGAGCGCTTCGCCAAGCCAGATTCCGGCCGCAAGACCGATCAGCCCGCCCAGGAGCCCCAGCAAGACCGCCTTCCCCAGGAACAACCAGGCGATCAACCCCGAGCCCTTCCCCAGGGCCCGCAACAGTCCGATCTCGGTTCGCCGCTCGCGCACGTTGGCCAGTGAGAGGAGGCCGACCCAAACCGCCGCGGCCAGGACCACCACCGGCGGCACGACCAGGGCCAGCTTCTCCAGCCGCTGCTCGACGCTGTTTCGCGACGCGGCCACGTCCGACAGGGTCTTTTCGCGCTCCTGGAGGTCGCGTTTCATTTCGCCGACGATCCGGGTCTGCTTCTCCTCGACCAGCGCGCGCTGTTCCTCCCGGGCCGACGCGAGGGACTTGAACTCGGTGATCCGCGTCTGGGGAAGGACCGCCTCGAGTTGCTTGCGGACGTCGGCCAGGCTCGACCCGGCGCAGCGGCATCCGAGGGCCATGATCTGGTTGATCCGGCCCGGACGCTTGAGCAGCGTCTGGGCATCCTGGAGGTTCATGGCCATGGAGATGTCTTCCTTGCTTCCCTGTTCGGGGAGGCAGCGGGCGATGCGGAAGGGTCTGTCGAGCACCCGGACCGTCTCGCCGGCCTTGCGCCCCACGCCCAGCTCGCAGCCCAGGACGACCGTGCCGGGCTTGATGGTCTGTCCCATCGGCTTCTTTTCGGCGGCGTGGGCCTGGGGGGTCTCGGGCAGGTATCCGACCAGCAGGACCTTGCGGTTTTCCCAGGCGATCTTGGCCTGCAAGGTGGCCACCAGGTGCGTGACCAGGGTCAGACGCGGGTCGGCGGCCAGACGATTGACGTACTCCTGCGGCATGTCCTCCGCGGCGAAGTCGCTGGCCCAGAAGTCGCTCATGTTCGTGTCGCGGTGGACGATCATGAGGTTGAAGCCCAGGTCGCGCATGATGCGGCGTGTCTCTTTTTCGAGCCGTGCCAGTTCGGCAGCCGTCTCGCGCTGGGACGTGCTGATGCGGTCGTGCAGTGCGGTCGCGTCGCTCTGCAGACCGTCCAGTTGCGCTCTGGTCTCCTGCCGGTAGGCGTCCACCAGCATCGGCCCGGCCACGAAGAGCGTCACGGCAATCACCACGGCCAGCAGACTCATGGCGAAGTTGAGCTTGCGGAAACGGAGTTCGGCAAGGAGGAGTCGAAGAGAGTTCATACTGGGCTATACCTCCTCGCGGCCGACCGTGACCAGATGGGCCCGGTGCCGCGGCTCGTCGAGCCAGAACGTCAAGCCGGCACACGCCAGCATCACCACGAACGTGCCCCAGGCCACGGCCTCGAAGCTCGTCAGGTCCACCAGCCTGCCGACCATCGGTGAGAGCAAAAAGGGCGGCAAGAGGGCAAGGTTGACGATGCTCAGGTACCGCGGATGGTGGCGCGGAGGGCACAATTCCAACGCGTAGTTGGCCAGGAGGGTCGGCACCAGCGGGGTCAGTCCCAACGGGATGAAGACCACCCAGAACCACTTGGGCCCCACCCCGGCCAGGTGCGGGACACAAAGGGCATACGCCGGGGCGATCGCCGCGCCAAGGATCGCCAGCCGGAGCGTGAGCCGGTAGCCCCACCGGTCGGCCGCCGGTCCGAGCAACAGGCTGTAGATGCTCACGGCCGTGGTGTGCGTGATCACGAACAGGACGAGGTTCGCGTCGGTCAAGCCTAGTCTCTCCCTGGCAAACCATTGATAATGAGGGATGACCACCAGGCCAATGCCCGACAGCAGGATCAGCGCCACCAGGCGGCGGAGGTTTGCGTCGCGACGGAGCGTCCGGACTGTCTCGGTCACGCCGTTGGTCGGCGCCGGAGCCCGCTCGCCAGCCCCGCTCGACGGCTCGCGCAGAAAACACGCCACGAGGGCCGACCCGAGAAACGCGATCCCCACCGAAAGAAAGAGGTATCCATAGCCGGGCATCGGCGTTTCGAGCCAGCCGGGCATGAGCCACCAGCAGAACAAAACGGTGGGAAACAGGCCCCAAAAGGTAGCGCCCCAGAGGAGCTGTCCTCGCCGCGTGGGCCGGATCAGCTTCCCCTGCACCGTGCCGAACGCCATCAGGTACAGTCCGTAGAACGCAAAGAACACGAACTGGATGGCCAACAGAAGCGGCGCCATCCACCACTGCTTCTCTCCTGCAAAAGCCAGCCAAATGCCGGCCAGGCCGAGATAGGGCAGACTGGCCAAAACCGCCAGAAGGGCCAACGCCCACTTCTTCTGCCGCACCCCCTTGAGCGTTTCCGCCGAAAAGACCGGGGGCACGCTCTGTCCAAGATATTTCAGAAGCGGCAACAGGCCCCGCACCCAGCCTTGGCCGGCCAGGTTGTCCAAGAACGCAGGGACGATGATGCTCTCCGTCTTGAACGTCCACCCGACCCGCCACACGATCTGGTGGGCTGCCAGCGTCAGGAGGTTCGACGTTTCTCGCGATGGACCGGCGGTGGGGTCCGCCGACTCGGAAGCCGAGGGCACGGTGGCGGGCACCGGCGGGTCCTTCAGCGGTATGCTCATACCGTCGAGTATAGCGGATGAGCGCCTCCGGAGCGAGCATTCATCCCGGCTCAACACGCCCTGGGCCGGAATACCTCGCCGACCGGAGCAAGGCGTCGTCGGTCAACCTGTTCACCCGCGTGGATCCCAACACGTTCACCTGGCGCTCGTTCGGGCCCGAGGTCGCCGGACAATTCATGCCGGATCAGGCCTAGGGCGCCGGATCAGTTGACCTGCTCCCCGGGCTCGGGGTTCGCCGTATCGTTCGGGCCCGCGAAGAACCAGTCCGCGATCGGCTGCGGCTGGGAGACCACGCCGGTAAGCTGGTCCGCCACGAAATCATCCTTCACTGTCGTCCCCCCAGACCGGCGTGTTGGTGCCGTTCAGGCCGCCGCCATTCCTGAGATGGTCGATCCGAGTGAGGTACGGATCGCTCGACTGCCACTCGGCCAGGATCGACATCAACGCAGCGTTGTTGGCGTCAAAGGCCGTGTAGCCGCCGATGAGGAGATCGCCGCCGGATCCGCCGGTGACGGCATCGGCTCCCTTGCCGCCAATAAGCGAACTGGCGCCCGTGCCGCCGGCGATCGAATCCGCGCCGGAGCCGTCCATTAAATCGGCGTATGACCGCGTCGAGGAGGGTGCGGACACCACTGTGGCCGCCGGTCCGTCGCCGAATGCTATACCGGCATCCACGAGGGCCGCGGCCAGAGTTGGAATTGCTGTGCCAGGCACAGCCTCTCCCCCTGCCGCGCTGAATTTCACCGCATCGGCGATCACAGACCCATTGGTCCCCGTGGTCCGGATCGTCAGGTACCCGGAACTGCCCGCACTGAAGGTAAAGGTCCCCAGGGAAACCCACAGATTGCTGTTTTGCTGCTGGTTGACGACCACCGTCGTCGTGCCGCCGGCATCCGTGATGTCCATCGGAACATTGGTGGCACGATTCGTCCCAGCCGGCCAGCGTGCAAAGACTTCGTAACTCCCGCCCACGGGCAGACTGGGCGTGAAGCGGACACTCTTGCTCCCCTTGCCCGTATTGC
>Ga0315280_10000646_pt1 | contig 64282 bp, 54 predicted proteins | sample YL17G06_40_MG_FD_203697 | JGI IMG/M metagenome (GOLD analysis project Ga0315280, IMG submission 203697) | Sediment microbial communities from Yellowstone Lake, YNP, Wyoming, USA - YL17G06_40 | ecosystem: Environmental > Aquatic > Freshwater > Lake > Sediment | place: USA: Wyoming | collected... | reverse complement strand
GCCGTTGGGCTGCCCTGCACGCGCACCATCAGCCCCTCGGGAACCACCCGGCGAATGAGCGGATCATTCCAATCCGTTTGCCCGTAGGGGTGTTCGCGCAACAGTTGGTTTTCGAGGTTGCCGATCCTGGTCTGGAATTCGAACGCGCCATCGGCCTGCGCGCGGTCCCCCTGCGAGAAGCGCCAGCCTTCAACCCGGGTAAGCTTCGCGCCGGTGACCGACAGTGTGCCTCTCCAGGTTTTCGGTTCGCTGTCGGTAAGGCCCACAACGATTCGGAACTGGAGCGCCGGGGGAACGCCCGTTTGCGAGCGCACCGCGGCAGGGCGCCAGTTCTGGTAGCCAAACCAGGTCAGGAGCAGCAGGATAGAAAAGCAGGCAAGTTTGCGCATAGCACAACCTCGCAGGAGTTTACTGCCGATCCGGCCGGCACGCCATTCAAACCTGATCGTGTCTTTTGTTCGGCGGGGGCGCCGGACCCCTCCACCCATTACCAATTGAGCACTTGCGGCGGGCGAATTCGCTGGGTAGTATGGTCGTTCCCTGAAAATAGATCGCACCCACAATGCCCGTTGAAGCCCCACAGCCCGCCACTGTTCTCGAGCAGCTCGAACGCCAGTTGCGGGAGACGCAGGCGGCTTTGGAGCGGGCACGGGCCGAGCTGCTGCGGCGGGAACGGTTGGCCCTGGCCGGCCAGATTGCCATGGGCATCGGGCATGAGCTGCGCGAGCCGTTGAGCGTCATCAGCAACCTGGTTTATTGCCTGCGGCTGGCGTGCGGCGAGCGGGAGGCCGCGCCTGGGACGCCGGTAACGCTGCAGCGCTATTTGGATTGCATCGAGGAGCAGGTTCTGGAGGCCGACCGCGTCATCACCGGCCTGCTCGAGTACGCCCAGACCCATGAAGTGCGCCGCCAGGCGGTGGACCTCAACGGCGTGGTGGAGGGGCAGGCGGGGACTCTGCGCCTGCCCGACAATATCCGCCTGGCCAAGCAATTGGCTCCCGGGCTTCCTGCCGCGCTGGCCGACCCGCTGCACGTCGAGCGGGTGCTGCACAACCTGACGGTGAATGCCATCGAGAGCATGCGCGCCGGCGGCGGCGAACTGCGCCTGGCCACCTTTTCCGCCGGAGAAGCGGTGGTGCTGGAGGTTGCCGACACCGGGCCCGGCATTCCTCCGGAGCTGGCCGACAAGGTCTTCGACCCCATGTTCAGCACCCGGCCGGCGGGCATGGGTTTGGGGCTGGCGCTGTGCCGGCAATTGGTCGAGGCCAATCAAGGCTCGATCGGCTTCCGCTCCGCGCCGGGCTGCGGCGCGGCTTTCCGGGTGTCGTTCAGCCTGGCTGCCGGCTGACGGCTGCTTGCTGCCTACTGCTTTCTGCCTTCTGCCTTCTGCCTTCTGCCTACTGCCTACTGTCTTCAAGCGCTCTCGCCGGATTCTCCACCATCAGTTGCCGCACGGCTTTCTCGCCCAGGAGCTTGCGGATCTCAGGCAAGAACTTGGTGAATACCAGGTCATAGGGCAGGAAATCGCCGCCGCCCGGTTCGCCGACGTGATACCAGCCGGCGTCGGCCGAGACCAGCACCCGGCCGAGCAGGCCGCGAGCCGCCATGTCTTCGACCTGGCCGACGCGACGCTCCCAGTTGTTCTCGCGCATCCCGTCAATCTCCACCCAGGCCCCCAGTTCGGTGGCGCTATGGCGCAGAGTGCTGTCCGGTTCATTCTGGGCGTGCACCCAGATGAAAGCTTCCGCGGGCACGGCTTCGCCCCTGAGGATTTCCAGTTGTTCGAGCGCCGCCCGTCCGGTCGGAGTGTGAGAAGCAATGATCAAGCCGGTCACCTTGTGGGTGAGCGCCGCGGCGCGGATTAGGCGCGCGTCGAGCGGCGAAAGCGGGGTGTTTCCTACGGCCGTCTTGATGAAGCCTGGGCGAATACCGCTGCCATCGATGCCCTTCTCGTATTCGGCGATCCAACGGGCGGCGAGTTTCTCAGACGCCAGCCCGCGGGCCTCCTCCGGCACGAACTTGGCATCCTGCCCACCGCCGTAATAGCCCGTGTTCGTGACGATGCGCAATCCGCTCGCTTGTGCCAGCCGCGCCAGCAGGCGGACATCGCGTCCCAGGTACGCGGGTGTGCATTCGACGAACGTGCGGCAGCCGAGCTTCTTCACCTGCTCCAGGCGCGGCAGCGCCAGCCGGATTACCTCTTCCGGGTCGTAGCGCCCCGGCCGGATTTGGTCCGCGCCGGCGAAATCCACGAGGATGTGTTCGTGGATGAGCGTCATCCCCAATCCGCCGGGCAGCACCGGTCCGGTGACCGTGTGGACTTTTCGCGCCGCGAGCGCATGGGCATCTGAGGCCAAAACCGCCAGTGATGAAATCGACCCCGCCAGAAACTCACGCCGATTCATGTGCCTTCTGCCTTCCGCCTACTGCCTTCTGCTTTCTGCCTACTGCTTTCTGCCTTCTGCCTACTGTCTGAGGTCCTGGCCGGTATGGAGCTTTGTGGCGAAGATGATCTGCCCGGTGTGGCCCCCGAAATGCTCGACGACAATGTAGATCGCCTCGAGCACGGTAACGTCGCGGCCCTGCACGATCAGTCTCTCCCCAAGCCGGGTCAAGGGAAGGTTCTCCAAAACCGTCAGCGCTTCGCCCATGGTCGTGGTCAGGGCAGCCGCAAGTTCAGGCCGGCTGGCGGTGGCGCGGGCCGCAAACTCCGCATCGCGCTGCCGAACGTCAGGCGCGCCGCCGATCCCCGAGATGATCCACTGGCGGACATTCCCGCAGAGGTGCAGCACCAAGTTGCCAATGGCGTTCTGGTTTTCGTTCGACCGCGCCCATACCTGCTTTTCCGTGAGGCGCCCGAGGCAGTCCTCGATCCGCGAGGCAAGCAGCTTTAAGCGGTCAATCGAGAATCGGACGAATGTGCGCTTTAGCGCCGGTTCCATGACGCCAGTATAGCCGCAGGTCAACCGCAAGTGGCGGTTCGTGAGATGTGCGCCTCCATCGAGAGACGGCCCGCGGTCGTGACAGGCCTTTGGCCCGATGCTATTGAGTTTTGCCAAGACAAGCGCCGTAGGCGCGGCTGAAGTGGAAAACTCGGTGACATTGGGCCCCCGGCCTGCCGGGGCGAAGCGCGCCCGACTGCGCCGGGCGACCCGGGGCCGGCCAGACCCACGGCAAGCCGGGGCAGGCGCCGGCGCTACATGGCGCGCTGAACGACTGCGTTGACTTCGCCTGAGGGCGCGGTAGACTGAGAAGAGCGCGCCCGTAGCTCAGTTGGATAGAGCGGCTGGCTTCGAACCAGTAGGTCGGGGGTTCGAGTCCCTCCGGGCGCGCCAGTCCCCAGCGGGACAGGATCTTCGAGACCATAAAGAGTGGGGAGCCTTCCACTATGCCGGCTGCGGAGCAGAAATCTCGCGCACTGGTGACGCCTGCGGTCCTCGTGTGGGCGCGCGAGGAAGCCGGGTTCGAGCGCGAGGTGGTGGCGCGCAAGCTGAGCGTGAAGCCGGAGCGCCTGGCCCAATGGGAGACTGGTGAAGCCCGGCCTACTCTGCCGCAACTGCTCAATCTGTCTCGCGTGTACAAGCGCAACCCGGCGGTCTTCTACCTGGAGCGCCCGCCCGAGGAGCATTTCGCCGTTCACGACTTCCGGCGCTTGCCGGAAGCGGCCCCCCGGCCGCTCTCCCCGGAACTCCGCTACGAGATCCGGCTGGCGCATACTCGCCGGGAAGTGCTGCTGTCCATTCGGGGCGCGGATGCGCCCGCCAGCAATCTGCCCCGCGTCGCCATACGGGATCAGGACCCGGAGAGCGCGGCAGGTACGGTCCGCGACCATCTGGGTGTCACGCTCCGAGAGCAGCGTGGGTGGAGGAATCCCGACGTTGCTTTCAAGCGGTGGCGGGGGGCATTGGAAAGCATCGGCGTCCTGGTCTTTCAGACCACACGGGTGGATACGGCTGAGATGCGCGGCTTTTCGATTGCCGAACGCTCTCTCCCGGTGGTGTTGCTCAACGGTGGCGACGCGCCGGCAGGGAAGTGCTTCTCCGCTATCCACGAACTCTGCCACCTGGTGATTCGTGATGGGGGTTTGTGCCTGCCCGGCGACTGGGCCGACGCCGGCGACAATCTCGAGATGGTGTGCAACCGGATCGCCGGCGCCGTGCTCGTGCCGGCAACGGCGCTTCTCGGGGAGGCCGGCGTCGGCGCAAACACCGGCCGCGCGGACTGGTCGGATGCCGACTTACGCCGCCTCGCCGGGGATTACGGCGTGAGCCGGGAGGTCGTGCTGCGGCGCCTTCTGATTCTCGGCCGGACCACCGAACGCTTTTACCGGCGAAAGCGCCAGCAGTATCAGGAGGAATGGCAGGCCCAGGAAGAAAGGCAGACTGGCGGGTACGCACCCCCACATGCGGTCGCCCTCAACCGAGTCGGGCGGCTTTTTGCCCGCAGTGTGCTGGAGAGCTTCTACGACGGGAGCCTTTCCGCCTCTGATCTGCCCCGCTATCTCGGTTTGAAACTGGGCCACTTGCCGGAGTTTGAGGCAGCCGTCTACGGTCGCTGAGGCGGAAGGAGCAGCCGGGTAGATTCAAGTACAGCATCGACACCAGTTCGCTGATTTGGGCGTGGCGCTTTGCCTACCCACGAGCGAGGTTCCCCTCCGTCTGGGAGCGGCTCGAGGGTCTGATCCGGAACAGTGAGCTGCGCGCCACCCCAATGGTGCTGGCCGAACTCGAAAGGGGCGAGGACGAATTGTACGAATGGGCGGGACAGCAGGCCGGCTTCTTTATCGATCCGGACGAAGACGAGCAGCAGGCCATGCGCGCCATCGTCCGCGACTTTCCCGGCCTCATCAAGTACGGGGAAGATCGCGTCAATGCCGATCCCTTCGTCATCGCCCTGGCGATGCGGCACGGTCTGGCGGTGATCTCGCAGGAAAGACCTGCCGGCCCAGGCGGCAAGCCGATGATCCCGAACGTGTGCGCGGCGCTCGGCGTGCGGTGCCTCAACATCCTCGGCCTGTTCGAAGACTGCGGCTGGACCTTCTGACACGGATGTCGGCCGCGCACCCATTTCCAGCCACAGCGCCGGAATCTAACCTTTGCGACTGAGCCTCCAGCGGCTGGCTTCGAACCAGCAGGTCGGGGGTTCTCCGCCGCGGCGGACCTCCGGGCGCGCCAGTTTTTCATCAGGTTACGCGGGCCTCCCGTTCCTGCCCGTTCCCCGCTGTAGCGGAAAATGTAGCGGCTGCCCGTCGAAATTGGCCTTCCTGACGATTCCCCCAAGTGACCAGGCGAGCGAGTGCACCGGGGCGATAGACCGGCCCACAATCGCGCACAATCGCCCCCTGACGCACCCGCCGCGCGTCGGACGGGCTGAGAGACGGCGGGCGAACGGAAGCCGCCACCCGCCGTTCGCTTCGGTGGCCCCAGCGCCCCCCGCGCAATTGCGTCAGATGAGACGTTCATCATGGCCGCCGCCTCCGTCCGGCTCGGCGCCGGATGACCCGCGCGAGGTAAAGCACGTGCTCGCGGTAGCGGCGGTTCAACCGGCGGATCATCGCCGCTGAGCAGCACCCATCGATCGCGAGCAGGTGAAGGTCATCAATCGACCGCTCTTTCAGCTTCATCGCGCAGCCTCCGTCGGATTCTGCGCGCCGCCAGTGGGCCGCGATTCAAGCCACGCCGCTACGTCTTCCGGCCGATAGCGAACGGCCGCGCCTAGCTTCAGATACCGCGGGCCTTGCCGCAGAAGGCGCCACCGCCGCACAGTCGCCACGGACAAGCCGGTTAGGCGCGCCACGCCGTACTCGTTTAGGAGTGTCTCAGTGCTGCTGCTTGCAGTCGTCATTTGTTGTCCTCTTGCGCGTGGTTCTTGCTCGCGCGAGAGAAGCATTGCTATTCCCGTAGAGCGGGAATCAAGGCGGGCATGATGCGGGAAAGTGCGGGAAAATGCGGGAAACCGCGGGAAAAGTTACTGCTTCTTTTTGATTTCGAGACGTCGGATGAATTCTCCAGGCGCCATCTTGAGCACGCGGGTGAAGCGGGTAACGGCGCCGGCTGTTGTTCTCGGCGCCGCGCGCTGGAAGCGCTGAAAGTCCGTTGGGTCGGTATAATCGGCCACTGTCCAGATATCTTTCCGGGTGATCTTTCTCCCGGTTCCCTCGTCTACTGCAGTTATGAAAGCGTCCACTTGGGCGCGCCGCTCGGCCGCAGTCTGACGCCCGTGCTTGCCGGCTTCAGGCGATTGCTCCGTCGGCCCGCGCAACTTGGCTGTCCCTCTGCTGTTCTCGTCAGCAAGTTCGACAAGTGCTTTCTGGAACTCCAGCCAGCTATCGGAGTTCCGGACGGCAAACAGTGCCCAATCCTGAAATCTCGCCCGGTGCGTGTCACGGTCCGCCAACCGCGTGCACGGGTGCTTGAGAAAGAAGGTCCGGTCAGTCAGCAGGGTCAGAAAAGTTGCGGCTTTCTGTCGGACAGTTTCCGCCGGCCACCCGCAATTTAGGGCCTCTTCAGCGAATGCAAAGAACACGTGGTGGACGTAGGCCGCAAGCAGGGCCTCCGTTTTCTTCAGGGTGACTTTGTGGCTGGCGCCTTTCAGCTTCCTGTAGGCAGTGGTAAACTCAATTTCGGCTTTGCCGCGCTCGGCTTCGATTCGCGCCCTTGCTTCCGCGGGCAGAGATGAGTCTACCGGTACGTCTTCACCAGAAAGTCTCGGGTCGGATTGTGCCATCGCTCCCTCTGCGATTCCCTGATGAGTGGTGTAGCCGCCAACCGGGCAGGGTGCCCGGCTTGTTGCCCCGTCGGGCTAGGCGGCCGATTAGCAGTATAAAGCAACTGGTCTCGCACGGGTGCTCTGTGATAGCATCCTCAAGACGAGGGGTGCTGCTGTGGAAATCGGCATTACGCTTCGCGGTGGTCCCGAGGCCGCCGAAGGTCCCAAGACTGAACTCTTGGTGGCTTGGCAAACATTATCCACGGCACACCACTCGGCGCCGTCAACGGGGGGCGTCTATTGGCTTGGGGCGCCGTTGAATCTCATCTACGGGCAGACGGTCTCTCGTATTTTCTACATTGGTTCGTCAATTAACCTGCGTAGACGTCTCGCTGGCCACGCGCAACTCGGTCCGCGAGGCAACCCACTCCTGCGGGTGCTCGCTGAAGGCGATCCGTCAAGAATTTTGTGCGCGTTTCATGGTCTTCCACATTTGAAAGAAGTCCGATTGCGCGGTTTCGAGTACGGTCTCGCCAAGATCTTCGCCGTCGCTCACGGGCGGTTGATTCCATACGGTAATCAAATGCCACCCGACAACGAGTCAGACGAGGACTGGGGTGACCAACTTCGGGTGACGGAACCAGAGATTCCGGGGGAGGCGTTGGCGCCGGAAGTGGTGGCAGCGCGGTTTGGCTTCTCGCTCGGCGCGCCGTGTCATGCATACTCCAGCCTTGTGATCGATCCACGTGCCGGAACTGCGACTGACGAGAGCATCTATTCGATAAACTTTCGTTTTGAAAAACGAAGACGAGGGCGGGTTGCACCAGCGTAGCGCGTTCTGTAGGGACGGCAGATTCCCATTGTTCGCCCGCGATGCTTCGGCGGTCGCAACGCGGGGCCTCATGCCAATTTCTGTGCCCACCCCCGGTATCGCTGTGTTTCCCGGGATCGGCCTCCGCAGCGAGCGCTCACGCAGTCGCCCCCGCACGGGCCTTCTGCTCAGCAACATCGCCCATCGAAAGCAGCCCCTCGCGCAGTCTGAACCGCCCCGGCGTGTCGTTGATCGGTCCCTCAGCGATTCCCTGTTGTCGATAGAAGTAGCCGCCACTGGGCAGGGTTCCCAGCCTTCGCCACGGTTCATCACGCCATGGCTAGGCTGCTACCGTACTCTAGCATTTTCGCTTTACTCCGTCTCGTCCTCCGGCAACTCTTCTTCCTGTTCTTGATCGGCTTCTGCCTCCCGGCGCCGCTTTGCAGCGCATGGAGTGGCGGTGGAATCAATTGCCAGCCGCCTTTCGGCAAGAAACTTCGTCGCGGGGTCCTTCGAGGTTGTCCCACGAACGCGGGGATTCGCTTCGGGTTCGAGCACTGCTCCGTGCAAGGTCGGATCGTACTCAATAAAAACCTCGCGGTCTGTTCCGCGACAGAACAGGATGTTAAAGGTGTAGCGGCCCGGCCGGAGGCTTTCGACTCCCCAAACAACGCCCTTGCTTCCGGCCTCCACGCGCGCTTCAGGGAAACGACGGCTCTGCGACGTGAAATCCGCAGTTGCCGTTACGCGCTCGCGGGGAAACAAGAAAAAATACCGGCGCCTCTTCGTCGCCAGCGCGGCTTGTGTCGCAGCCTCTATCGCAGACAGTCTGGACTCGAAAATGACCCACTTCCTTTCGCGAACGTCGTCATAGTGCTCCCGCCATGCAGCCCGGATAATCGCATCTTCCTGCTTGAGCCAGGTCTGTCTCGCGCGAGTGTCTGAGAGGTACTTCTCAAGAGCCCCTTTTTGTCTCTTGTATTCTTCGTAGTCCTTCTCTCTCAGCTCGCGCCTGATTGCCTCCCACCTGGCCTTCGCCTGTCTGCGTTCCTCACGCAAAGCGGGAAGTTCCTCTTTGATTGGCGCGTGCCTCGCCGCAAGGGCCTCCGCCCGCGGCTTGACCACCTTCTCCCATTCCTCATCGCCCAGCCGCACAAACTCCGAATCCCAATCAAGGTCGTCGAGTTTGAACGACGGCTCTCTCTCGGAAGAGAAACGCAACAGCCGCCGGCAGAGTGAGCGAAACCACATGCCGACCATGCAAGAATGCTACACCAGTGTGCCCAATTCTGTGCCCACTCCCGGTACCTCTGCGTTACGACCCATTGCCAGCCGCACCCGCTAACCGACTGAAAACTCGCAACGATGGGCAATGGCGGGCACCCGTGTGACCCGCTGATTCTTCGTGGCGCGATGGCTTCGAACCAGTAGGTCGGGGGTTCTCCGCCGCGGCGGACCTCCGGGCGCGCCAGTCCCTCCTGGACACCGCCCTTCCAGGCTGGCGGCCTGGTGGTTCGATTGTCCCGCATCCGGTATACTTTTATTTGCGGTCACGGGCATCCTGAATGCGGCGGACGATCGATTCCATCCGGCTGCTGTTTCCCTACCTGAAGCGCTATCGCTGGCGATTCGTGCCGGGGTTCGTGTCTTTAGCGCTGAATAACACCATCTGGCTGGCCATGCCGTTGCTCCTGAAGGCGGCCATCGACAGCCTCACGCACTCCGTCACCCACGAGAAGCTGCTGGCCTATGCCCTGGCGCTGATCGTTATCGCCCTGGCCAAAGGGTTTTTCCAGTTCTGGATGCGGTGGATCCTGATCGGCATCTCGCGCGACATCGAGTACGACCTGCGCAACGATCTGTTCCGCCACCTGGAAACCCTTTCGCAAAGCTACTACCAGCGCACGCGCACCGGCGACATCATGGCGCGGGCCACCAACGACCTGAACGCCACGCGCATGCTGCTCGGGCCGGGCATCATGTATTCGGCCAACACGGTGATGATCCTGGTCCTGGCGCTGGTCATCATGGTGCGGCTCGATTGGCGGCTCACCCTGCTGGCCTTCCTGCCCGTGCCCGTGGTTTCCTGGGCGGTCATGTACTTCGGGCGCGTCATCCACGACCGCTTCGACCGCATTCAGGCCATGTTCAGCGAGCTGAGCGCGCGGGTGCAGGAGAACATCTCGGGCATCCGCGTGGTGAAGGCCTACGTGCAGGAGGAAGCGGAAATCGAGCAGTTCCGCGCCGCCAACCAGCAATTCGTGCGCTGCAACCTCTCCCTGATCCGCGTTTTCGGGATGTTCTACCCGCTGCTGCAGGTTCTGGTGGGGCTGACGTTCGTGATTGTGCTGTGGCAGGGCGGGCGGGACGTGGTGGCCGGGCGGCTCACCATCGGCGCGTTCGTGGCCTTCAACGCCTATATGGCGCAGCTCACCTGGCCCATGATCTCGCTGGGGTGGGTGGTGAACCTGGCCGAGCGCGGCGCCGCCTCCACCGCGCGCCTGGCGCAAATCTTCAACGAAAAACCCGAAATCATTTCCGCTGCGCCGCCGGCCTCTGAAGAATTCACCACAGAGACACAGAGATCACAGAGGGACGATTTTCTGCGTCCTCTGCGCCTCTGTGGTGAGATCCGCGGCGACATCGAGTTTCGCAACCTGACGTTTGCCTACAACGGCCGCCCCGTGCTTCGCGGCATTAACCTGCGGATTCCCGCCGGGCAGACCGTGGCCGTTGTGGGCCGCACCGGCTCGGGCAAATCCACGCTGGTCAGCCTGGTGCCGCGCCTGTATGACGCGCCGCCCGGCGCGCTTTTCATCGACGGCCTGGACATCCGCGAGTGGCCGCTCGATGCCCTGCGCCGGCACATCGGTTTTGTGCCCCAGGAAACGTTCCTGTTCAGCGACACGCTGCGGGAGAACATCGCGCTGGGCGCCCCCGCGGCCGACGACGCGTGCATCCGCTCGGCCGCCGAAACAGCCGGAATTCTGCCCGACATCGAAGAGTTTCCGGAGCGCTTCGCCACCCTGGTGGGCGAGCGCGGCATCACGCTAAGCGGCGGCCAGAAGCAGCGCACGGCCATCGCCCGCGCCCTGGTGCGCGACCCGCGCATCCTGGTCCTGGACGACGCGCTCTCCAGCGTCGATACCCAGACCGAGGACCGCATCCTCGGCCACCTGGCCGGGATCATGCGCGGAAGAACTTCGATCCTGATCTCGCACCGGGTCTCGACCGTCCGCTCGGCCGATTGCATCGTGGTGCTGGACCACGGCGAAATCGTCGAGCAGGGCACGCATGCGGAGCTGCTCGAGCGCGGCGGCTATTACAGCGAGCTGTACGAGAAGCAGTTGCTCGAAGAGGAACTGGAGCAGGCCTGAAGAATCGTTCAAGGTTCAAAGTTCAAGGTTCAAAGTTGGCCTCGAACCTTGAACGTTGAACCTTGAACATTGAACATTGAACCAACCGATGAAGCAGCACCACGAGGAAGAAATCCTGGGGAAGGCGTACGACGCGCGGCTGATGAAGCGGCTGCTGGCCTACCTGCGCCCGTACAAGCCGCTGGTGGCGCTCAGCTTTCTGGCCATCCTGCTGCACTCCGGGTTGCAGGCGGTCGGCCCTTTCCTGACCAAGGTGGCCATCGACCGCTACCTGGCGGCCACGGCGCGACAGCCCACCTTCCTCGATGCCTGGCTCAGCCCCAATGCGGCGGCGGGGCTGGCGCAGGTGGCGGCGCTGTACCTGCTCACCCTGCTGGTCTCCTTCGCCGTCGATTTTCTTCAGACCTACAGCATGCAACTGGCCGGGCAGAAGGTGATGTTCGACCTGCGCATGCAGATCTTCGAGCACCTGCAGCGGCTGCACGCCGGCTTCTTCGACCGCAACCCGGTGGGCCGGCTGGTGACCCGGCTCACCACGGACGTGGACGCCCTCAACGAAATGTTCTCCTCGGGCGTGATCGCCGTCTTCGGCGATTTCTTCACCCTGGCGGCCATCGTGGGGGTGATGGTTTCGTTCCATGCGCCGCTGGCCCTGGTCAGCTTCTCGGTGCTGCCGCTGATCGCGCTGGCCACAGCGCTGTTCCGGCGGCGGGTGCGCGACTCCTACCGCCGCATCCGCACCGCCATCGCCCGCATCAACGCCTACCTGCAGGAGCACATCACCGGCATGGCCGTGGTGCAGCTCTTCAACCGCGAGCAGAAGAGCTTCGAGGAATTCGACGAGGTGAACCGGCGGCACATGCGGGCTTTCAAGGACTCGGTGTTGGCCCACGCCCTCTTCTACCCCACTATCGAGGTGCTGAGCGCCACCGCCATCGCCCTGATCCTCTGGTACGGCGGCCTGCGCGTGCTGGGCGGCACACTGACGCTGGGCGTGGTGGTGGCCTTCATCCAGTATGCGCAGCGCTTCTACCGTCCCATCCAGGACCTGAGCGAGAAGTACAACATCCTGCAGGGAGCCATGGCCAGCTCCGAGCGCATCTTCAAGCTGCTGGACACGCCGCCGGAAATTGTTTCGCCCGCCGCCCCGGCGCGGCTGCGATCGCCGCGCGGCCGGATCGAGTTCCGCGACGTCTGGTTTGCATACAAGCAGGTCCAAGGTCCAAAGTCCAAAGTCCAAAGTCCAGGATCAACACGAGCGGAGACGACCTTGGACCTTGGACCTGAGACTGAATGGGAGTGGGTGCTCAAAGACGTTTCGTTCGCCATCGAGCCGGATGAAACCATCGCCATCGTCGGCCACACCGGCGCGGGCAAGACAACGATGATGAACCTGCTGCTCCGCTTCTACGACCCGCAGCGCGGGCAGATCCTGCTGGATGGAGTTGATCTGCGCGATGCGGACCTGAAAGAGCTGCGGCGCCTGTTCGGCGTTGTCCTTCAGGACCCCTTCCTGTTCTCGGGCACCGTGGAACGCAACATCCGCCTGGGCAGCGACCACCTGGAGCGCGCCGACCTGGAGGAAGCGACCGAGGAAGTGAACCTGGCCGATTTCATCCGCGCGCTGCCCGGCGGTTTCGATGAAGAAGTGCGGGAGCGGGGAGCGACGCTGTCGACCGGGCAGAAACAATTGATCAGCTTCGCCCGGGCCCTGGCCCACCGGCCGCGCGTCCTGGTGCTGGACGAGGCCACCTCCAGCGTGGACACGGAAACCGAATTCCGGGTGCGTGACGCGTTGGGGCGCATGGTCGAGGGGCGCACCTCGATCATCATCGCCCACCGGCTCTCCACGGTGCAGAGCGCCGACCGCATCCTGGTGATGCACAAGGGCCGGCTGCGCGAATCGGGCACTCACCAGGAACTGCTGGCGGCCCGCGGCATTTACTGGAAGCTATACCAGTTGCAGTACAAGGACCAGGAGAGCAGGCCGCTGGAATCGAAGTTTCAAGTTTAGCCAGGCAGGGGCGACCATATGGGGTCAATGTCACTTGCTTCTGCGACCGCCTGAATCGCGCCAGCGCCCTGAAAGGGCGCAAGATAATAGCCGGGGGCAACGCCCCCGGAAAGTGAAGAAAGCCATCCGACCCTGAAAGGGTCGAATGCTTGCCGTGGGCCTATTCGACCCCTTCGGGGTCGTTCCCCTTTCATGCCCATTTTCCGGGGGCGTCGCTCGTCCGCCGCGGCGGACTCGCTCTGCCCCCGGCTATTTCATTGATCCCCTTCGGGGATCGGGCCGCAGACCCGTCGCGAATAGTAAGTGACATTGACCACGTGGCGTCGCCCCTGCATGAAGCACTCAGCGCTTGTTCTGCCCTTGGGCGGCCTGGAACGCCAGCTCATCCGCGCGGCAGTTGTCGGGGTGGTTGGCGTGACCCTTGACCCATTGCCAATGCGCCTTGTGCCCGGCCAGCGCTCCGTCCAGCGCCTCCCACAGGTCCTGGTTTTTCACCGGCGCTTTTCCCGCGGTTTTCCACCCGTTGCGTTTCCACCTGGACATCCATTGCGTCACGCCGCGCTGGACGTATTGGGAGTCGGTCTGGATGGTCACTTGGCACGGCTCTTTTAAGGCCGCCAAACCGGATATCACCGCTTTCAGTTCCATGCGGTTGTTGGTGGTGTTTGGCTCCGCGCCGCACATTTCCCGGTAGTGCCGTCCGTAGCGCAACAGGGCTGCCCAGCCACCGGGGCCCGGATTGCCCAGGCATGCGCCGTCGGTAATGAGAGTGACGTGTTTCATCCGCGCCTTTAAAGATACACCACACAGTTCGGATTGGCTTGAATTGCGCCGCCGATTCGGAATACATTGACATCCCTTCAGCTTTTCTTGAGGTTGGCGATTGTCGGATCAATTGGGCTCTTTAACGGCGCGGTTCTGGCAGAGTTGGCGAAGCGACAGGGAAGCTGTGTGCTTCTACCTGATGGCGCTGGCCAACGTGGCGGTCCTGTTTTCGATTGCGCTGAGCCAGCTCCTGCTGGGAGCGGGGCTGGTCATGCTGCTGGTTGCCCGGCGGCGAATTGAAGCCCCGCCCGTCGTAGTCCCGCTGGGCTGCTTCGTGGTCTGGACAGTGGCGTCGCTGGCCACCGCGCCCGACCCGCTGCTGGGCCTGGCGCAAATCAAGAAGTTCTACATCTTCCTGATCGCCGTGGCTGCCTACATGGCCTTCCGCGACCTGGACCAGGTGCAGCGCATCTGGCAGGCCCTGTTTGCGGCCGCCTCGGTGGCGGCGCTGCTGGCCCTGATCGAGTTCGCGCTTTACTATGACAGCCTGCATTCCCAACGGGACTTCTATCACCTGTACTCGCTGGGCCGCCGGATCACCGGCTTCATGGGGCACTGGCAGACCTTCAGCGGCGAGCAAATGCTGGTGCTGGCGGCGCTCCTTTCGTTCCTGCTGTTCGCGCCGCGGCGGCCCTGGTGGAGCTGGGCGGCTGCCGCCCTGATCGCCCTGTCCTTGCTGCTGTCTTTCACGCGCGGCGTGTGGCTTGGCTGCCTGGCGGCGACCGCCTATCTGCTCTGGCAATTCCAGCGGCGGCTGGTGCTGATCGTCCCGGCCGCGCTGCTGTTGCTGTACCTGGTGGCGCCCGGGCTGGTCCGCGAGCGGGTCCGTTCCCTGGTCGATACGCGGTCCGACAGTTCCAACCAGGCGCGTGTGCTGATGATGCGCACCGGCCTGAACATGATCCGGCGCCATCCGTTGTTGGGCGTGGGACCGAACGGCGTCCGCTACTACTTCGACCTGTATCGCCCAAACTCGGGGCAACCCAAGCCCACGGCCTACTACGGACATCTGCACAACAACTATTTGCACATCGCCGCCGAGCGCGGCCTTCCCTGCCTGGTTTTCTTCCTCTGGCTGCTGTTCAGTGTGGCACGCGACCAGCAGCGCCTGGCCGCGCGCCTGGAAGCGCGCCACCGGTACCTGGCGTACGGCGTGGTGGCGGCCACCATCGCGATCGCAGTTGCCGGGGCTTTTGAGAACAACTTCGGGGACTCGGAAGTCGCCATGCTGTTCCTCTTCTACATCACGCATGGCTACGTGGCGGAACGGGCCTGGCTTCAGGCGGCGGGCGGAGAGCAGGCTGTAGGCCGTAGGCTGTAGGCGGAAGGCAGAAGGCAGAAGGCGGGCCTACTCGTCACCTGCAACTTGTCACTTGCTGGGCGGGGCCGGGACAAGAAAGCGTACCGACGTGCCGTCGCTGACGAACTGCATCGGCAGCAGGCCGTGCAGTTCGCCATCGACCTGGACATAGGCCGGCCCATCGGACGAAATCTCCAGGTGCGGCGTCTCCAGGTAGACAAAATCGCCGCTGCGACGGAGCGCCCCGGCCAGGGCCAGGCCGAGAAAGTAGAAGTACTTGAGGGCGATGGCAGAGCGGCAGACGGCCACCTGGAAGACGGGTTGCCCCGGGTCCGCCCCCGGAGTAATCGAGAACCAACCGGCGTACCCCGGAGAATTGCCCACCACCACCAGGTAGCCGTTCAGTTCCTCGGAATCGGTGCGGACTGTGAGTCGCGGAAACGGGTAGGTGACCGCGTGCCACAACCCGTCCAGCACGAATGCCAACGGTCCAAGGCGGCGTTTCAAGTGTCCCTGGCCCAGTTGCCGAACGATGGAAGCATCCAGGCCGGCGCCGGCCATCAGAACAAAATACCGTTGTGCGGCCCGGCCCAGGAAAACTCGCCGCTCCATCCCCTCCCGTAGCAGAGCGGCGGCCCGGCACGGATCAAGCGGGATGCGCAGGTCGCGGGCCAGCACGTTCACCGAGCCGCTGGGCAGCAACAGCACACGGGAAGAGCAACCGGAGGCCGCCAGCCCGTTCACGACCTGGTTGGCCGTCCCGTCGCCGCCCATCACGGCAAGCACCGGGAAGCGGGCGGCGGCGGCGCGGGCCAGTAAAAATGCGTCCTCCGGCCCGCAGGTCGGCATAAGCTGCGGCTCGCCTCCCTGCGCGCGCAATGCAGCGGCTGCCCGTTCGACGCTGCTCCGCCGCTTCAGGCGATGCCCGGCCGCCGGATTGTAAATGAGGGCAAGTGGCTGGCGGCTCACGCGTCAAGGCTAACACAGGCTGTGGGCTGTAGGCTGTAGGCTATGGCCCACGGCCCACGGCCTACAGCCTTCATTTTGGGATTTTCAGCGTGACTTGGATTTCTTTGCGAGAGTCGAACGAACTGATGGTTCGCACCGGGCTGGACGTTCCCTCGTGTTCGGCGTGGAGTTGGTAGTCGATGTTGCTGTTCAGTCGCTGGAAGTGGAATGCCCCGCGTTCGTCGGCGATGTAGGTGAGGATCTGCAGTGTCTTCGTGTTCTTCAGGTACACAACCGACTTCGGAAGGGGATTGCCGGCCTTGTCTACAACCTGCCCGGTGACCGAGCGGGTATTGGAATCGCCCTTCTGCCCCCATGCGCTGGCGCACAAAACAGCGACGCAGAGCACCAGGGTCACGCCAAACTTTGGAAGCCCTGCCCCGTATTTCATAAGAATCCCCTCGTGCGAGCGATGATTACTGTTGCTTTCTGGCCAGGCGAAAGACAAGATCCTGGCGCTCGTCCCCGGTGATGGCGACCTCCTTGCGGTCGCCCTGAAAGCCGGGCGCGCCCACCTCCACCAGATAGACGGCGGCCTTGGCGGGCAGGTGTACGGCAAATTCACCCTGGATGTCCGTGGCGGCCTCCCAGCGCTTCTTGCCTTCCTTCTCGCTCACACGGATGCCGGCGCCTCGCACCAGCCGCCCGCTCTCGTCGAAGACTGTGCCGAACAGGAGGGCATACGAGTAATCCTTTTTGCCCTTCTTGGGTTTCTCCTTCTGTTCGGGCAGGGACGGACTGGCGCCGGCGAGCAGGCCGGCCAGGGCCACCACCAGCCAGCAGGCCACGTAGCGATGCCCTCTGGCCCGGTGCCATCTGCCGCCACCGGTTTGCCGCTCGGCCCTTCTCGTTGTCACTTCCAGTCCTCTTCCTCCTCCTCTTCCTCTTGTTCCTCCTCCTCTTCCTCCTCCTCGACCAGCTCCACCTCGATTGGGTTGGTGTTGACGACTTCGAGTTCAACGCCGCACTCCGGGCAGTTGATCACTTCGCCTTCTTCCACTTCGTCCTCTTCGATGTCCAGGGGAGCTTCACATTCCGGGCAATTCGCCATTCCAACCTCCGTATGAGGAAAGCCGCTGCCCCGTTACAAGGCGCGCACCAAGGGACCAAATCCTAATATAAGGCTCCAAGGCAGGGGGTCAAGCGGGTTTTTTCGCCGGAGAGCCTCGGCGCCAGCGCTGGTTTTTCGTGGCACCGCCGGCGTCTCGCCGGCGTTACAAGGGTCATGGCTCTGCGCCCGCCTGCCTCTGCGCTTCGACCACCAGGCGGGCAGGCGAGGCGACCGCGATGCCTTCCTTCAGCTCCGAGCCCAGGCGGATCGTTTCTTTGCCTGCTGCGTCAACGACACGGTACAGCGTGTTCTCGTCCACGGCGAACCATTCTGGCCATTCATTCAGCCGAACGTAGTTGCGGTCGAAGTTCAGCTCGCGGCGGTGGCGGGCGTAGTCGAAATGCAGCTTGCCTCGCCACGGCTGGTCCGACTGCACGGAAACACACAGGCGCTCGCCCTCGCGCGCCGCGCCCAGCTTTACGCCTTCCTTCCATTCCTCCAGCCAGCACCCCTGGGTCTTGTACAGGGCGTAAAGCAGGAGGGTGCGGTTCCAGTTGCCGTCGCCGTACCAGCGCTCGATGGTGCCATCGGGTTGCTGGTAGTTAATCAGCGTGCGCATCTCGCTTTCGATCCAGTCGAGCGCCTCGGGCACCGGTTCCCGGGCCGCCAGGTAGAGCGCGCTTTCCAGCGAGTCGGCATACCCGTCGTGGCTGCCGTTCTCCCAATCGTAGCCGCGGTACTTCGGCAGGTTCTTCAGCACGCGGCGCACCGCGTCCCGGTACCTGCTCTCCCCGGTCACCATGTAATAGGTGTAAACGGAACCGTAGACGTAGCCCCAGTTGTCGGACAGGCGGTCGTTGAGCGGCTTCAAGTCGGAGGCGCGGACCTCGTTGTACAGCATTCCGTCCGGGTTGGCGGATTGAATGACGCGGTCCAGCATGCGCCCGATGGGCTCGCGGTACTCCCCGGCGCGCGCGGTCCCCCGGTATTGTTCCAGGGCGTAGAGCAATGTGAGGCCCACGATCATCTCGTTGCCATGGTCGCGCAGGCGCATGCGGTCGGGGCCATCATGCTTGACGAAGTCCCAGGTGTAGCCGGGCAGCCAATGGTTGCGCGGCAGCACCTCGCGCACGTAAGCATCCCCGATGCGCCCGGCCCATTCCGAGAACCGCCGGTCGCCGGTCATGGCGGCCAGCCGCACCAGGGTCTGAAGGAAATCGCCGTTCAATTCGGCGCCGCTGTCGGGCAGATTGCCGAAGTCGCTGGCGACCGGGGCATGCTCCATGGCTGCCGCCGTCATGTCCGCCATGCGGTAGAACCACGGAGTGCGGCCCAGCAGTTCGGTGATGGCCAGCAGCCCGTCCTTGGCGTACTCGCCGGCGCCGAACAGGCTCATGGGGCCGAGCTTGCCCTCCTTCAGGTCGAGATTGCCCGGAATGCCGTCAACCACGTTCGTATAGCGGATTTCATTCCGCAGCATCTCGCGCATGCGCCCGTTGTAGAGCGCGCGGTCGGTGAACAATGCCGTTGCAACCAAGTAGGGATAATTGTCAGCGCCGGAATTGTGCGGCGTGTAAAGGTCCATGGGCCGCTTGCTGCGCGTGTAGCCGGGCAGGTGATCGGGCAGCAGCAGGGTGCGCGGGTCGGCGTACCCCAGCCAGGCGTGCAGCATCTTCCGCGTCTTGCGGAACACCTCCTCGGACTGCACGCCGTTTTCCGCAGCCCTCTTGAAAAGTTGCTCCGGGCTCTCGGCCAGCAGGGCGGGCGCCATCACCAACAGTAGCAAGAGCTTCTTCATGGCAGATTAATACCACCACAAAGACACAAAGGCCACGAAGTTCACGAAGGGTCTCGTTGCGCTTTAATGGAGGCGAACTCTCAAGCGGCCGGGTTCCGCGGTTATCAGCGCGCCCGATGACAGTTCCGCAGCGTGCAACCGCAGTACGTTCAGGCAGACGAAGACCTGCTGGCGAGACGAAAAGCCGACCATCCGCAGAATGCCCGCATGAGGAGCACTTTCATGAAGGGTTTTCGATCGCGAGCGACTCGATGCGCCCATTAGCGACCAAGCGGCGGGCATAAACCAAGCAGGCGGTGATATCGTCTTTCTCCAGCCATGGATAGCCAGCCAGTATAGTTTCCGGAGTGTCCCCGGCCGCGAGCATACCCAGCACGTGCTCGACTGCCAATCGACGGCCGCGGATGATCGGCTTGCCGCCGAAGATTCCGGGGTTTACTGTGATGCGCTCAAGCAGCAGATCTTCTCCCATCGGCAGACTCCCAACTGATTGTAACGCGAACAGCCCCGGTGGTTCGCACTGTGTGGGCTCCTCCCCCAATGCCCTCAGCCCTTGATGACGCCCATGGGGCGCAGGCGTGCGACCTTGCGGGCCAGGCCGGCGTTGTGGCAGGCACTCCCGTTTGTACGCGCCACTTCGCGGGCCTCCCGCCGCTGTTCCTGCGGGGGCGAGCGATGGAAGGTCACTACGAAGCCGACCGCCTGGTGGTAAACGAACCCTTGCCAGGGGGCGCACCTTTCGATGCCCGGACTGCTTGTCTGTCTCGAGTACCAGTGCACCTGCTTCTGGTGCGCGAACCGCGAACCTGTTTATTCTGGTTTATAGGCAATCAGAAAAGGAGACGGGTACCGTGCTTTCAATTTCGTTTCCTGCGATTACACGAAGGTCATTCCTGCTGAGTCTTGCCGTTGGTTTCGCCCGGGGCTCCGCAGCCTCGCCCAAGTCCCTATTCGATGGCGAATCTTTGCGCGGATGGCGCCGGGCTGGGCACGGATTGTGGACGGTAGAAGAGGCTTGTCTGGTCGGCCGGTCGGATCACGCCCGGCCGGGCCCAGGCTACCTGTTTTCTCAGGAGTCGTACCAGGATTTTGATCTTCGCCTGGAGTTCTGGATTTCCCGCGGCGGCAACAGCGGAGTCTACGTGCGGGAGCCAGTGCGCAGATGGGGAACCGCGGGAGACGAGCGGCCGGCGCACGGCGAGTCGGCTGGCTATGAGGTTCAGGTCGATTACAATGACCCGAAGAACCCAACCGGGAGCATCTATGATCGGCAGCGCAGCACAAAACTCGTCGGAGCCGAAGAACGCTGGAACCGGCTGCAGATCCGGTGCGAGGGAGGGACCATCCGGGTGTGGATCGAAGGGGATCTTGTTACCGTCTTCAGCGGTGCCCGCCAGCAGGCAGGCGTGATCGGCTTTCAAGTCCACGGGCAAGAATCGCACGACCACGTGGTGAAGTACCGATCAATCGGGATCCAACCGTTAGACCGCTGACATTACCAGGCAACCGGGTGCCGGGTAAGGACGCCGCCCCCTTGCGTTCGCCGAACGAGTAAGGTGGGGGGGCGAAATGCGGAGGCACCGGTTGGCCTCCCTGGGATGAGCAATGGTCCGGGTCCGATGAGCACGCTTGCCCGCAAAAAGCTGCGACGGCTCGTCCTGGCGCGAGTAGTAGCGATGACTCCCGCCAAGTGCGATTTCCCTTTCGAGCGTTATCCGCTTAAGAACGTGATCAACCGCTCCTCTACCCCAGGCTCTGCGTGCCGGCGACCGGCTGAAAGCAAGTGACATTGGGTATCTTGTCGGACTTGCCGCTGGGGCGCCCTCGCTACCTCGACCGATCCAGTTTCACGACCACGTAGGGCGTTTCCTTCTCCAACTCGGGATAAATGCGGCCGTTGCCGGCGTTGTCCATTACCTCGATGAAGTACATCAGATCCCATCGGGCTGGGATGTGCTTGCCGGGAATTTCCCCTTGATATTGGTCTTTGGCCCCGGCCGGCACGAGGGGAAGCGTGTAGTAGTCCTGGTGCTGGTTGACGCTGCGGTAGCGCACACGGACCCAGCGGACTCCAGACGGGTCTTTCACTTCGGCGGTGATCCGCAGGGGTTCTCCGGGGCGGGCTGTTGTAACGGCGCGGTGCGTCACTACCGGTGGTTCGAGGTCGCCGGAGACGGCCACCGCCACAGGATGCTCGCGCCCCTCGGCAGGATAGCTGGAGCGCCGGCCTTTTTCGTCAACCGCTTCCAGGAAATAGTTCAAGCCGGAGTGTTGACGGACATTCCTGCCCGTCGTCGCCGATACAGGCAGGCATATCTGTTTCCATTCGCCAGCGGACAGCCGGAGCTGGTACTGATACGGTCCACTCCGCTCCATGTTTCGGTAACGATAGCCGCCCGCCCCCTCTAAGCCGACGCGCACGGCCCGGATGGCGTCCTCACCCGAAATGGTGGCCCGGATGACGAAGTTCTCATCGGGCCGAATGCGGCGAACCGGCACATGGGCGACGAGCGGCTCGATCCGCGTGACCGTCATCTTGCTGATGTGCCACTGGCCCATGGAAGTATCTCCAAACAGGACATGGAGCTTGCCGTCTCTGACCTCGGTGTCGAGCGTCCGTTCCACCCGCTCGCCTGCCTTGACGGTGAAGACGTCGGTCCGCTCAACGCCATTGGCCTCGATCCACATCGGCCCGTAGATATTCGATGCTCGAGTATCGTCCTCGACCGTTAACAGCAACCGATAATGGCCGGAAGGCAACTCCACGGTAAAACTGCTTCGCCGTGGGACGCGCTGGTAACCTTCCTCGAACGGGCCCGAGCCGAAGTCGTACTTGCCGACCAGTTGGCGGTGCTGGGGGCGAAACTCGGCTTTCTGCCGTTCGAGTTCGCTGAGGCCGTTGCGCAGTGCCTCAAGTTCGTTTCGCCAATGGCCGGCATGATCGACATGCTTGCGGCCGAAGGCCAGGTTGTCGTTGTAAACGTCGCCGGCGGCCTGGACCACCTCCTCCCAAGCTTTGATCGCACGGCCCTCGCCGGCGATGGCGTCTTCCAGTGCGTTCAAATCCTGGCTCTGCTGGAAGAGCGCGTAACTGATGCCGGCCGGAATCCGTCGGGCATGGTATTCGGCTAGGCTCGCCAGGATCTTTAAGTCCACCACGGTCGAATCGAATTCCTTGTTTCTTCGGCCACCAACGCGCTTCTCGGCCTGCTGGACTTGCTCTTTAACTTCTTTGGCCAAGCTAGCAAACCATTGACTGGTTGCCTCAGGCTTGGTCTTGGCCGAGTCCTTTCCCAGCAGTCGGTTGCGCGCTTCCTCCTGGATGCTGACAAACTGCTCGGTATCACTGGGCTCTGCGGCGGCGTAGGCGGGCAGGTTTTCCCACCTTTGTTTCTCCGGCCATCCTCGCGTGGTGGGGAAGAAGGGGGGCGGCATGGAGTAAGCGACGATCCTTGGCAGGATGCGGCTGGCCTGATGCAGCGCCCGCTCGACGTACGGGCCGGAATCCCTGCCGAAACGCCGCTCGAACTCCCTGTCCCAGACTTCCGCCGGCGTCTCGGGGTTGTAGCCCAGCCGGCCGAAAACTTGGAAGAAATGCCAGTAGCGTTCGAACTCCCAGTCGTAATAGCGGTACTGAGGGCGGAGCAGCTCAAACGGCGGCATGTTGTGAGGATGCGACGCCATCTTGGTCGCCAGCGGCTCGTTCACTTCAAATCCGTCACCATCGTAAAGGTGCGTACTCTCGGCAAAGCGGCGGACGTAGTCGGGATCTCCCCAGAGAAGAATGCGCGAGGTGCCGCCGGTCCATAGCCGCCAGTGCATTTTGTACCGTTGCGGGTAGCGCAGCATGTCGGCATAGCCGTGGCGCCGGTCAAACTGGTTTTTGCGCTGGATATGCGTCGGGTGGAATGGTAAGCCCATCTGCTCGGCCCAATACTTGGTGCAGATCCGGATGGGGACGCCCATTTCGAGCGCCAGGTCGATGATGTCGTCGGGTAAATCCTTGGCGCGGGCGTCGAACCGGATGCCAGGGCCCACCTCCTTCATCACGCGGTAAATCGCGCTCCAAAACGCTCTCCTCTCGCCCTTGCCCAAGCCTGACTCGCCGTGCATGCGGAATTGGATGGCCTGAATGTTCGGAACGAGGCGGAGCAATTTCGCGATCGCCGCCTGGCTGTAAGCGAGCAGGTTCTGCTCGGTCAATCCCTGCACTGGCCACTGCTCGGGCTTGTTCTGGGGCAGGTTCTGTTCGGTCAGCCCCTGCATGGGCCGCTGCACCGGGTCGTTCTCGATTTTGAAAAGGTGATCCCACACGCCGGGCGTGTAGTGCCCGCCGCGATAAATGTGGTCCCAGATGCCAAGAGTGAAGTCGAGCCCGCGTTCGTGCGTCATCCGGATAAGCCGGTTGAGGGCGGCCAGGTTGCCCTGCTGCTGCTCCCTGGTGACGCCGATCGCGCGGACTTCCGGGAATCCTTCCACCTCGAAAAAGTACGGATAGGGGGGCGCGAAATAGCCCGATGACTCATATGCGAACAGCAGGGCGAATGTGTTAAACCGGTTCCTCGCCAGCGTGTCGAGATAGCGCGCCCAGAAAGCTTCGTCATAAAAGCGGCTCTCGAAATACGCCTGGTTCATGGTATACATCGATAGAGCGCGCTCCGGCACAGCCGGCTTCTCCTGTGTATCGCGTACCTCGCTCAACGGATCGCTCGCGCCGGGCGCCCAACCGATGCGATCAGCCACATCGTAGAGCGCGTACATCAGGCCGCGGTCGTCAGCCCCCGCTACCAGCAGCAGTTTCTTGCCCTTCCAGTTGGCATGGCGGATCAGCAACGCCTCGCGGCCAGATGGCAGGGCGATTTGGAGCGCCCGAGCCAGCGAGACCGCGGGCCCCGTACCGCTGGCCGAACCGGCGACGATCACGATCCGCCCGTCGGCTGCCTCTACGCCACGAGGTTCGTCAAACTGCACGCGCTTGTCCCGCAGCGCCGCCCGCAAGGCGGCAAACGCGTGCCGCGACCCGGGGCCGGCTGCCGGGTCGAGCAGCAGCGAGATGCTGGCAGCCGGAGGCGGGATACTGGCTCCCGCGCCAGCAATCAACGCGACCGCCGTTGCCGTCGCGACAAGAAAGGAAACGCCGATGAGATGCTTTTTCATACTGCGGTCACCTCCGTGCTAGATGTTGCCTTCGTTCGTGTTTGCGTTCCACTGCAGAGCCGGTTCAAGCGAGCAGCCATTTGCATTCCTCGTAGACCGCCTATCCAAGGTATTGCCAATAATGGTTGCTGGCAGCTCATTCCGGCTTGTGCGCGGCACGTGCGAGGGCCTGCCGCCGCTGTTCCTGCGGGAGAGAGCGGTTGAACGTGGCTCCAAAGCCGACCGTCTGATAGTAAACGTACCCCTGCCACGGGTCCCGCCCATCGACGCGTGGATCGCCGGTGTGTCTCAGGTACGCCTCCAATTCAGAGCGGCCCCGGCGCAACTCGTCCTGGTATGCCGGATCCTTCGCCACGTTACGCACCTGTCCAGAGTCGCTGGCCACGTCGTAGAGTTCCTCGGCGGGCCGCTTGCCGAAACAGAACTCGTATTCGCGAGCGTATCGTTGCCGGTTGACCGGCGCGAGCATGAAATCCTTGGTCGGGCCACCGTCCACATCACCATGAAGGGTCTTGTTGGAGGAGACGAAATCGGGTCCGCCGGTCGGCCAGCGATCCGGCGCGAAATTGCGGATGTACAGAGAGTTGCGGGTTCGGACCGCACGCATTGGGTATGTAGCGCCATCCGGCCGGCACCAGGTGTGACGCTCAAGAGCCGTGTGGGCGCGGTCGCGCCGCGGATCGATGATCCCGGAAGCGCCGGAATCGAGCAGGGGCAGCAGGCTGCGGCCGAGGATCTCCGGCGGTCGTGTAATCCCAGCTGCTTCCAGAAACGTGGGAGCGAAATCAACATGGCTGACAAAATCGTCGATCACGCGGCCACCCCGAACGCGGTTGCCCCATCGGACGGCAAGCGGCATGCGCACACCGCAGTCATACAGGGTGCTCTTGGCGCGCGGAAACGGCATACCGTTATCGCTCGTCACGACAATGAGGGTGTTTTCCAGTTCGCGGGAAGCCTTGAGGGCGTCGAGGATGCGTCCGAGTTGGGCGTCGAACCACTCGATCTCGCTGTAGTAATCGAGCACGTCGCTGCGGACCGTTTCCGAATCCGGCAGAAACGGCGGCAACGTCACGTCGTCCAGCCGCTTGCCCATCTGGATGCCGGCGCCTCGCCCATAAGGGCGATGCGGCTCGGTGGAACCGAACCAGAAGCAGAACGGAGCCTCGCGCGGCCGCTCTCGGAGAAAGTCCTCGAAGTTGGCTGCGTAATCGCGCCGGTCGATTCCGTCGGGTAGTGTCCCGGCGTGCAAACGACGGTTGTACTCGTTGCCGGTTGGATTGCGGTCGAGCCCGCCCGCTCTCCAGTCACCCGGCCCCCACCCCTTGCCCGTGTATCCAACCCAGTAACCGGCGTTCTCCAGCAGGTGCGTGAAAAGCGGACACTTCCTGGGAATCGTTCCGTAAAGCACACCCGCTTCCTCCACCTGCCATATCTCGCGGCCCGCGAGGATAGCGCTGCGCGAAGGGGTGCATGAAGGAGAAGCCGAAAACGAATGCGTGAACAGCACACCCTCGCTGGCAATCCGGTCGAACACGGGAGTGCGCACGACCCTGTCACCGTACGCTCCGGCGTGCGGCCAGGACTGATCGTCGGCCAGCGCGAAGAGGATATTCGGCCGGCTTGTCCTGCCAGCGCTTCGAATCGCGCAACCGGCGAGGGCCAGGCCCGCCGGCGCCAGCACGCAGCGGAGCAGTTGTCGGCGGCTTAGTTTCATCGACATATGGGGCCCATGTACGAGTTCTTGGTGCGTCAAGTGCGGGTGGTCGCCCTGCACTTCAGAGGACATACTTCAGCGATAGTTGCATGACCCGTCCCGACCCCGACCCCTGAATCCTTCCGAAGGCGGGGGAGGTGAGCGTCGAGTTCGGCGCATTGAAGTTCGGGCGGTTCGGCAGGTTGAACGCGTCCCAACGGAAGTGCAGCCGCTGCGACTCGGCCACCCGGAACGCCTTCGAGATGGAAACATCCCACGTAACGAGACCGGGCCCGTCACCAATATTGCGGCCGGCGTTTCCGAACTGCCCGGGCGCGTTCGCCGTAAAGACGGCGGTGTTGAAGAACCGCGCCAGCAGTTGGCTGCGAGGACGATCGGACGGCAGTTGCGGGGAACCGCTGACGTTTGGCCGGTCGAAATTGACGCCGGTTAGCGAATTGTCGCGCCCGGACACGATGTTGATCGGCTGACCGGATTGCAGGGTCAGGATGCCGCCTAGCTCCCATCCCCCGCAAGCACGTGCATACCATTGACCGCCGCGTAGGAAGGGCAGTTCGTAGAGGTATGAGGAAACCCAGCGGTGCGCGATGTTGTTGTCGTGACGGGCGCGATCCGAGCGCCGGTCCAAGGGATTCTGCGGGTCCTGCTGCGAAACCTGCGCATAAGCCGACGAGCCGGTGTACTCGTCGATCGCCTTGGACCAAGTGTAGCTTGAGGTGAACGTCAGCCCCTTGCCGAACTTCTGCGCCACCTGTGCCTGGAGCGCGTTATAGGAAGTGTTGCCGTCGGTGTACAGCATCCCGATGCTCTGGTAGACCGGTGCCAGCACCCTCCGGGCATTGGTATTGCCGGTGGTGGCGCCGGCGCGGTAGACGGCTGGATTTGCCTCGCGAATGCCGGGTATCTTTCGGCCGACGTTGCCGACGTAGGCGACATCCACCATGAGCCTCCCCGTCACCTGCTGTTGCATGCCGAAACTGTAGTTCTGGGTGTAGGGCGGGCGAACACCAGGATCGTACGCCTTGGGAATCGAGATCGGCTGGACAAAGACTGCTCTTGCGGGGTCCGCCCGGTAGGGGAACGGGTTCACCACGCCCCGATACGGGGCGCTCAACGCGTATGGCGTATCAAGATTGTTGGTGAGGCCGAACGGTTGGGGGAGGAGCACGCCGCCGGCCATCTCAGCCGTCAGCGGCTCGTAGAACACGCCGTAGCTGGTCCGCAGCGCCGTCTTGCCGGCTCCGAAGACGTCCCAGGCGAGGCCGAACCGCGGACCCAAATTGTTGCCGCTATCCACGTACGGGAAACCCTGGTCTCCCGGGAATACCAGTCCCTGAGGTGCCCCCGGGAAGCGAGTGGAGCGTGCCCCGACAACGTAGCTGGTCAGAATTCCATGGCGCTCCTTCCATGCCGGGTAGAATTCGTAGCGAAGCCCCAGGTTCAGCGTGAGGCGCGGCATCACTCTCCAGGTGTCTTGTACGAAGTAGCCTTGTACGTTGGCCCTCTGGTCCATGTCGAGCGGAGACGCCTGCTGCAGTTGCTGTGCGCGCCCGATCAGGAAGTCAGCCATTGCGTTGCGCGTTTGCGATCCATCGAACCGGAATTCGCCGCCGGTGTTGTTGTTGCTGCGGAAAAGGAAGCGGTCGAACTGGATGTCCGCACCGAACTTGACTTGGTGCGGACCGCGGGTCCACGTCATGTTCTCTGAAAAGTCCAGATTGGTTGACAGCCGCTGCTCGTCGCGGCCCGGCGTAAGGGTGAAGTACCCGATGACCATCAGGCGCGGCAAGCTTGGCAGCCCGCCGGCATGAACAAAGTCGGTGGCACCCAACTCGACCAGCGTCTGGTGGACGGTATTGGTCTCGTGGTAATCGAACCGAGTGAAGCTGACCCGGACCGAGTTTAGCAGAGCCGGGGTCAGAACGTAGATGTCCTCCAGGGTCGCGGTCTGCATTCGCTGGCGACTTTCAAACGGGCTGTAGCCGGGGAAGTTCGAGCCCGCAAATTGATCCACCGCTACGCTTTTGTCGATGAAATAGCGGAAACTGAGGCGATGGCGGTCCGTAACGGTGCCGTCCCATCGACCCAGCCATTGATTGCCGCCGGTCGGCCTGCTCACTTGGGCAACGTACTGGCCGTTTGGCCGGTTAGCGGCCGGCACGTAGTCTGCCAGCACTTTTGTCCCGACCGTATCGAAACGCGCCTGCGGAATCTGATTGCCGGGGAACGGCTGCCGTGTCAGCGGATCGGTTATTGAGCCGCTCACGGCGGAGAAATCCCCGCGCCGCTGAGCGTCGGTAGGAGGTATGCCACTGCTGCCCACCTGGTCCTCGCGAATGCGGAGACCTTGGTACGACAGGAAGAAGAAATGTTTGTTGCGGCGGACCGGGCCACCGGCGGTGAATCCAAACTGATTGAAGCGCAGCTTCGGTACGACGTTGGCGAAAAAGCTCCTGGCATCGAAGTTGTCGTTGCGGAGGAACTCCCAGGCGCTGCCGTGGAACTGGTTGGTGCCCGAACGCGTGACGGCGCTCAGCACCGCGGCGCCCCGCCCATACTCGGCCGGTGTTCCGACCGTGACCACGCGGAACTCCTGGAGGGCATCGGGCGGCGGCAGTTCGAGGCCCTGCCCACGATGGAAAAATTGGGTGGAGCCGCCGTCCAGCAGGAAGTTCACGCTGGAGTGGCGACCGCCGTTCAACCGGACACGCTGTTGGCGGGAGTTCGGCACGTAACTCGTCTGGACCACGTTGATGCCCGGTATCAGGGTCACCAAGTCGACGGCATTGCGGCCGTTGAGCGGCAGGTCGCGCACCCGGCGATCATCCACCAGCATGCTCTGCATGGCACTGCGCGTGTCAACCTGTGGGACTTCAGCGGTGACCGTGATCGATTCGGCCACCCCTCCGACTTCCAGGCGGAAATCGACGCGCAGGTTAGCCAAGCCGCTCAGTTCAATGTCTTTCCGTTCGGTCGTGCGGAAACCGGGCTTGCCGGCCGTTAGACGATAGATGCCCACCGGCATGAGCGGCAGCGTGTATTGGCCGTCGGCTCCGGTCTGAGCTGTTCTGATTTTTCCGGTATTCTGATTGACCGCGACAACTTCAGCGTTCGGCACGACAGCGCCGGTAGCGTCCCGGACGATGCCGGCGATTTCCCCGTTAGGGCTTTGAGCAACAACAGACAGAGAAGCGCAAACGAACGCAAGAAGCAGGCAGGTTAGGCGCATGGCGACCTCACAAGATCAAGCACCCCCGGATCTGGGGCGACCGCCATCCTTTACGAGGTCGCCAGGCAGCGCAAGATAATTTTCCGATAATTTTCGGCTAACAGCCTGTGGCAGAAGTGCCTTTTTCGCTGGAGCGGCACTTCGCGGGCATGCAGATTCAATGGGTTACGAGGGCCATTCCGCCGATCCGCGACTTCTGCCACAGGCTGCTAGGCCGGCCTCGTTACTTTCGGAAGAGCCTTCAAGTGCAGTGCTGAGGTAAACTAGGATGACCGCGGCCCCTCACGGAACGGTTCAAGCGTTTGGTGTTGCACACCCATGGCTTTGGATCTTCGCGGTAATACCGGTCTTGGCACGCCCGACGCTCTGCCCCCCGACAAGCGGTGGGCGCTTGTGCAGAGAATCGTACGCAGCTCACCGTTCAAGAGATCGGCCCGTCTGCAGGAACTCCTGCTTTACGTTTGCAGAAGGGCAATTGAGGAGGCGTCGCCAGACATCCACGAGCACGAAGTGGGCGCGGCCGTGTTCAATCGGACGCCGGATTATAACAGTAGCGAGGATCCGATCGTTCGCGTACAAGCTTCCCAGCTTCGAAAAAAGTTGTTGCAGTACTTCGAGTCTGAGGGAACGGACGAAGAACTGGTGTTGGAGATCCCGAAAGGCGCCTACACACCTGTCTTTCGGCGCCGCTTGGAGACCAGTTCCGAACCACCGGTCACACAGGAAGCAAGCGCACTCGCTGCGAACTGGCGCAGAGCCGTTTCGATTCTGGCGGGACTGTGTCTAATTCTCGCCGGTGCTGTCGTGTGGTTGGTGATGCGGGATCTGCGCCGGCAACCTCAGCCAATCGCGCTGGATTCCGGGCCGTCTCTGCAGGCATTGTGGTCGCAACTCATCCTCCCCGGGCGGCTGACCAGCGTAGTGCTCGCCGACTCTTGTCTGTCACTTCTGCAGAACGCCGCCCAGCAGCCTGTCACACTGGAGGAATACCTGCGGCGGGACTTCGGTCGGCTTCTGGATGCGACGCCAAATGATGATAGGCTGCGGCCATTTCTCGATATGGTCGTGGCGCGGCAGTACACGAGCATCGCCGACGTGGATGTGGCGCGAAGAATCCTGCGCCTCGATCCCTTCCAAAGTCACATTTCGATCGTCTTTGCCCGTAATTTCGACGTCCGAAGTGCGAACCGGGATAATCTGGTATTGGTCGGAAGCCAGCGCTCGAACCCGTGGGTTGGTTTGTTCGAGAAAGCGCTCAACTTCCAGTTTGACTACGAGGAGGACGCGCGCAGGACGACTATCCGCAATCGATCGCCACGAACCGGCGAGAGTGACACTTACCGGATTCGCGGAGAAGGTGCTGCAATCCGAGAGGGCTATGCCACAGTTGCCTTCCTTCCAAATCTCGGCGGCAGCGGCAACGTTCTCATCCTCGCCGGCACCGACATGGCAGCCACCGAGGCCGCCGGTCGATTCGTCACTACCGAATCACAGCTTGCCCCTTTCTTCCAGAAAATCTCCGCCGTAGGGCAACAAAAGCCGCCCAACTTTGAGGTCCTCCTCAAGACCAGACAGCTCGGCGGCGCCCCAGTCGAGTGCAATGTGTTGACTTGGCGGCTTCCGAATCGCCCAGGCGGGCCTTGAGTCTGCACTCAGCCCTTGATGACGCCCATGGGGCGCAGGCGGGCGACCTTGCGGGCCAGGCCGGCGTTGTGGACCACCTCGATGACTTGGTCCACGTCCTTGTAAGCCTCGGGGACTTCTTCCAAAATGCCGTCGCGTGTTTCGCTCTTGACCAGGATGCCTTGCTCTTCCAGGGCCTTCTGCACCTGTTTCACGTCGCGGCCTTTCTTGGCGGCCGTGCGGCTCATCAGGCGGCCGGCGCCGTGGCAGACGCTGCCGAAGGTCTCGCGCATCGCCCCTTCGGCGCCCACCAGCACCCAGGATGCGGTGCCCATGCTGCCGGGAATCAAGACGGGTTGACCCACGTGCCGGTAGCGGGCGGGGATCTCCGGGTGGCCGGCGGGGAAAGCGCGCGTAGCCCCCTTGCGGTGCACCAGCACCTCGCGGCGCTCGCCGCCATCGACCACGTGCCATTCGCGCTTGGCGATGTTGTGCGCCACGTCGTAGATCACCCGGACGCGCGCCTGGCCGCCGAAGATCCGCTGCATGGCTTGGCGGGCGAAATGGGTGATGCCCTGGCGGTTGGCCCAGGCGTAGTTGGCCGCCGCCGCCATGGCGCCCAAATACGCCTGCCCCTCGGGCGACTGGATGGGCGCGCAGGCCAGTTGCCGGTCGGGCAAGTGGATGCCGTAGCGTTGCATGGCGGAATTCATCTCGCGCACGTAGTCGGTGCAGACCTGGTGGCCGAGGCCGCGCGAGCCGGTGTGAATCAAAACCACCGCCTGGTCTTCCTTCAGGCCCAGGGCCTCGGCCGCGGCCTGGTCGAAGATTCTCTGGACATATTGGATTTCCAGGAAGTGGTTGCCGCTGCCGAGCGTGGCCACCTGCGGCCGGCCGCGCTCATGGGCCCGCGCGGAAACCTTCTCGGGGTCGGCCTCGCGCAGCATCCCGCCCGACTCGGTGAACTCGATGTCGGACTGCTCGCCGTATCCATGCTCGACCATCCAGCGTGCGCCCTGCGCCAGCAGTGCTTCCAGGTCGCCCCCGGCCAGCTTCACGTACCCGTGGCCGCCGGTGCCGCTGGGAATGTCGCGGAAGAGCTGGAGCACCAGCTCACGGAGTTTCTCCCGGACCTCGTTCTGGCTCAGCGAACTGCCGAGCAGGCGGACCCCTCAATTGATGTCGAAGCCCACCCCGCCCGGCGAGACCACGCCGTCGTGCCAGTCCGTGGCCGCCACGCCGCCGATCGGGAACCCGTAGCCCTGGTGGATGTCGGGCATGGCCAGCGAGCGCCCCACGATGCCCGGCAGCATAGCCACGTTGACCGCCTGCTCCAGCGACAGGTCCTTGATGATGTGCTCCAGCAGCCGCTCGTCGGCGTACACCAGCGCGTCGGTGCGCATCCCCGGGCGGCTGCCCTTGGGAACCAGGTAGCGGTAGTCGTCGAGTTTTTGAATCAGTTCGCGGGCAATCATAGAAGTTCTCAGTTGTCAGTTCTCAGTTATCAGTTCAGCCAGCGGCGGAGAACTGATAACTGACAACTGAAAACTGACAACTCAAATATCGAAATAGACTTCGGCCTCCCACCCCTGCTCCGTCTGCCGGACGGCGAGTTGATGATAGGTGACGGCCTTGATGATCAGCCGCATCTGGTGGCGCGAAGTGTCGCGCGGCTCGCCGAAGGCCGTGGCCGTCACCGCCGTTTCGTTGATCTCGCGGACCGCGACGCGGGCCGGCAGCCAGCCCTTCCCGTCCACCAGCCACAGTATCTCCTCTAGGAAGGTTACCAGCAGTGCTTCGCGGTCGGGGGCCTCGGCAACCATCGGCTTTTGCTCGCGCTCCCGGACGCCGGCCGGGTTGGCGGTGATGTCCATCATGCCGGCCGCCGCATTCTCGAACAGCCCGGCGAGAGAGGGGCCCCGCGCGCGCAGGCCGATATCGGCCGGGTGCTCGAGAATCTCCCACGCCGCCACGATTCAATTGTACCGCTATACGGAAGGTGCCAGGTGTCAGGTGCCGGGTGTCAGGTTGCGGGTGTCAGGTACAAGCGTCAAGAAGGGCGTTTCGCCCTGACACCTGATACCAGACACCTGTGGGTCAGGCGGCTTCGGACAGCTCGTCCTCGACCACTTCAAGTTGGCGGAAGTGCCGGCCCAGCTTGTGGCGGAGTTTCAGGCGGGCGCGCATCAAGCGCGATTTGACGGCCGGCACCGACAACCCCAACCGCTGCGCGATCTGCTCGCTGGTGAAATCCTCCAGGTATTGGAGCAGCAGCACGGTGCGCAGCGCCGGTGTCAGCGTCTGAATTGCCTCCTGGACGATCTCTCGCACCTCGGTCTTGGCGTAGCGCTGCTCGGGGTTGTCGCAGAAGTCGGCGATCTCCTGGACCACCACGTTGTCGTCGTCCAGCGACACTTGCTTGTGCGCCAGCCGCTTCCGAAGCTTGGTCAAGGCCTCGTTGACGGCGATGCGGGCCAGCCAGGTGTAAAAGCGGGAATCGCCGTGGAAGGTCTTCAGATTGGCATAGGCCTTCATGAAGGCTTCCTGGAGGGCGTCGGAGGCGTCTTCCTGATTGCCGGTGATGCGCAGCGCCAGCCGGAAAATTTTGCGGTCGTACTGCTTGGCCAGCAGGGTAAAGGCCTCGGTGTCTCCGTGGCGCGCCGCCTCCAGGAGTCTGGTCTCCTCCTCGGGGATCGGCGATGGAGCGGGGAAGGGAATCACCTTTGCCTGGTGCTTGTGCGCGGGCGTCGGCGCCGGCTTGATTGCGGCGTCCTGCAACTGAGGCTGAGGAGTGGGGAAAATCGCGATCTTCTTCCTGTTTCCCCGGGGAACAGTCGAGCGGGCGTAAGCTAAGCGGGCGCGGGAAGTTCGGCCCATTTTTTCCTCCAGCGAATGAGTTTTCCGCGAAAGCCGGTTCCAATCAGGTTAGGCCAGTGACCAAACGGCGACCAGAGGGGAGACCCCGAACGGCAAGGGGGAATTTCCTGACAGGAGGTGAGGATTTACCTTAAGGTGCCTTGAGGGAAACTAAGGGGCTGACGGCCGACGGCTGACGGCGAACCCAAGCCGTCAGCCGACAGCCGTCTACGGCTGCACCATGCCGCGGCGGATGGCGTAGCGCACCAGGCCCGCCGTTTCGTGGATGTCGAGCTTGTCCATGATGCGGGAGCGGTGTGTCTCGGCGGTTTTCACGCTGATGCCCAGCAGGCTGGCGATCTCCTTGGTGGTCTGGCCTTCGGCAATCAACTGCACGACCTGGCGCTCACGCGGGCTGAGCGGGTCTTCCTGCGAATCGCTCCTGCCCGTCAGCGCGGCGGCCAGCGCGCCGGACACCGGCGGGCTCAGATAAAGGCGGCCATGGCAAACGTCGCGGATGGCCTGCACCAGGTCGGCCGCCGCCTGCGTCTTGAGCACGTACCCTTTCACGCCCGCGCGCATAGCCTCAACGATATAGGGATCCTCGGTGTGCATGGTGAGCAGGATCAGCGCGGTGCGGGGACAAGACTGCTGGATCTCGCGGGCCGCGTCCAGGCCGTTCAGCAGCGGCATGCTCAGGTCCAGCACGGCGATTTCCGGGCGGTGCTCGCGCGCCAGGCGCACCGCCTCCCGTCCGTCAGAAGCTTCGGCGATGACCGTGAACCCTTCGCGCTGCAGCAGGTCCTTCAGACCCTGGCGCACGATCAGGTGGTCATCGGCAAGCAGGACTCGAATCGGCATAGGTGACAGGTTGCAGGTGCTAGGTGTCGGGCGCCAGCGGCCTCGGGGGCCTTGACTGCCACCTGCCACCTGCCACCTGCGACCTACGTCTCCAGGGGAATCGTGACCAGCAACTCGGTGCCCCAGCCGGGGGCGGAGTTGATCTGCATGGTTCCAGAGAGGGTGCCGAGGCGCTCGCGAATCCCCGCCAGGCCGAAGCCGCGCTCGCCTTTCTGCTGGGTCACGGAGGAAACGTCGAACCCGACGCCATCGTCGCGCACCGAGCAGCGGGCCGCCGCCCCTTCCTTTTGCACCGAGACGCGCACGCGGGTGGCCTTGGCATGCTTCACCACGTTGTTCAGGGCCTCGCGCACCACGCGATACAGCGCGGTCTCCACGCTGGGGGGCAGGCGCGAATCGCGAAACCCTTCGATGGTGATGGGCATTCCGGTGCGCTCCGAGATGCCTTGCGCCAGGTACTCCAGCGCGGGAACCAGCCCCACGTCGTCCAGCAGCGTGGGCCGCAACTCGTGCGACAGGCGGCGCACCTCCTCGTGCGCCTGCTCCAGCAGCCGCCGCACGCCCTCCAGGCGCGCGCGCATTTCCGGCTGGGCGTCGGCCGCCGCCTTGTCCAGCTCCAGAAAGACGGCGGCCAGCAACTGCCCCGCTTCGTCGTGCAGCGCATGCGCGATGCGCTTGGCCTCCTCCTCCAGCGTCTCGTTGATCCTGCGCAGCGCGGTATTCGACTCGCGGAAGGCGCGGTGGGTCATCTCGAACGGCGACAGGCTTTCGATGAAGAAATCTTCCAGGGCCTTGATGATGCGGGCGCGCTCCTCGGCCGAAATGGGCCGCGGCATCACCCGCAGGATGGCCTGGTGATGGACCTGGGCCATCTCCAGCAGGCCCAGGCCGTCGGCGATGGCCTTGCGGGCCAGCTCGTAGGCGCGGTGCAGCGCCTCCTCGCCGGCGCCCGACAGGTAGTCGTACAGCGCGCGCGTGTACCACTCCAGCAGTTCCCGGTACTTGTCGTTCAAGAGCTTCCCCCGGCGTAGCGGCCGGCGCCAGGCCTTCGACCGATCTCCTGCCGCCATGCTAAACGCAGAGCACCCCGGCGTCCAATCTCTAAATGTACCACTAAACCCCCCGGCGGCGGATGGGGCCGGTGAGCGCCGCGGATGCGCCTTTTGCCGCCATCATTCTTCGATTCTTGGCGACCTGGTGGCCCCGGCATGGCCGGCTCTGTGGTAACGTATAGGATTATTCTTCAGAGCAGATTTACGCATGGCAGAGATGATTCAAGTGACTTTCCCCGACGGGTCCTCCCAGCAGTACCCGAAGGGCACCACCGCGCTGGAGGTGGCGCGCTCGCTGGGCCCGCGCCTGGCCGATGCCGCGCTGGTGGCCCGGAGCAACGGCGACCTGGTCGGTCTTCGGGAACCGATCGAGACTGACACCCAACTGCGCATCCTGACGGCCAGGGACCCGGAGGCGCTGGAGGTGTATCGGCATTCCAGTGCCCACCTGCTGGCCGCCGCGGTGCTGGAGTTGTTCCCCGAAACCAAGCTGGGCATCGGTCCCCCCACCGACACCGGATTCTTCTACGATTTTCAGCGGCCCACGCCGTTTACCGAGGAAGACCTGGAGAGAATCGAAGCCAAGATGCGGGAGTTGGCTGGGCGCGACCTGCCTTACGAGCGCCTCTGGCTGCCCCGCGAGGAAGGCTTGAAGAAGTTTCGGGAGATGGGCGAGGCGCTCAAGTGCGAGCTGATCCAGGAGAAGACCGAGGGCGACCGCATCTCCGTCTACACGCTGGGCCCCAGGTTCCTGGACTTCTGCCGCGGTCCGCATGTGCCCTCCTCGGGCAGGATCAAGGCTTTCAAGCTGCTGTCCATCGCCGGCGCCTACTGGAAGGGCGACGAGCGCAACGCGCAGATGCAGCGCATCTACGGAACCAGTTTCTTCAGCCAGAAGGAGTTGGACGAGTACCTGAAGCAGCTCGAGGAGGCCCGCAAGCGCGATCACCGCAAGCTGGGCCGCGAGCTGGACCTGTTTAGCATCCAGGAGGAAGCGGGGCCGGGCCTGATCTTCTGGCACCCCAAGGGCGGGCTGGTGCGAAAGATCATGGAGGACTGGATGCGCGACGAGTACCTGAAGCGCGGCTACGACCTGGTCTACACGCCGCACGTCGCGCGCCTGGAGCTGTGGAAGACCAGCGGCCACACCAGTTTCTTCGCGCAGAACATGTTCGCGCCCATGAAGCTGGACGACGCCGACTACCAGCTCAAGCCCATGAACTGCCCGTTCCACATCTTGATCTACAAGGACCGGCTGCGCAGCTACCGCGACCTGCCGGTGCGGTTCGGCGAGCTCGGCACCGTCTATCGCTACGAGCGCAGCGGCGTGATGCACGGTTTGATGCGGGTGCGCGGCTTCACCCAGGACGACGCGCACATCTTCTGCACGCCCGAGCAGATCAAGGACGAAGTGGTCGGCTGCCTGGATTTCGCCCTCGACGTGCTGCGCACCTTCGGCTTCGAAAAGTTCGAAGTGGAGCTTTCCACCTGGGACGGAGGGGCATCGGACAAGTACGACGGCGCGCCCGAGCAGTGGAAGCTGGCCGAAGACGCGCTGGACCGCGCCCTGGCCGAGCGCCGCATCGAGGCCCGGGTGATGCGCGACGAGGCCGCCTTCTATGGGCCGAAGATCGACCTGAAGCTGGTGGACGCCATCGGCCGGCTGTGGCAGCTCAGCACCGTGCAGTTCGACTTCACGCTGCCGCGGCGCTTCGGCCTGGAATACATCGCCGAGGACGGCAAGCCCCACCAGCCGCTGATGGTGCACCGCGCGCTCTACGGCTCGGTCGAGCGGTTCTTCGGCGTGTTGCTGGAGCACTACGCCGGCGCTTTTCCGATGTGGCTGGCGCCGGTGCAAGCCGTGGTGCTGCCCATCAGCGACAAGCACCACCCCTACGGTCGCGGCGTGGTGTCCCGGCTGAAGGAAGCGGGGCTGCGCGCCTACCTGGACGACCGCAACCAGAAGGTCAATTTCAAGATCCGTGAGGCGCAGTTGCAGAAGGTGCCGTACATGCTGGTGGTGGGCGACCGCGAGGAGCAGACCGGCGCTGTCGGCGTCCGCAACCGCAAGCACGGCGACCAGGGTGCGCACCCGCTCGAGCAGTTCGTTCAGGAGGCGCTGGAGCTGGTGCGCAGCCAAGCCCCAGCCGAATAGGCCGGCGAGTGCCCCACAGCGCTTAGCGGTTGACTCTCCGGAAAAGAAGGCGCCCCAATGAAGCAGGCTCCTGTCATCTTGTCGCTATTGGCCTTATTCGCGTCCTTACCAGCAAGCCTTCAAGCCCAAATTCGAACCCGGGATGCTTACGGCGTGTGGGTTCGTGGCAGCCGCTATGATGTGAAGGAGTTTCCCTACCGTGGAGCCGAGATCGACTTTAAGTGGGAAGAAATCCAGCCTTCTGAAGAGGTCTTCGTTTGGAAGAACTTCGACGCGGCATTGGAGAAAGCAGCGAGCCTCGGCCTATATGCGTGTGTCGGCATCAATGTTGGTCCGATGAGTCCCGCGTGGGTGTACGACAAAGGGGTGCCCAAGGTAATGACCCGCGGCCATCACCGGTCGGGGCCCTACCCTTACTACCTGGATCCTCGCCATGTCGCTTGTTATCACCGTCTCATTGAGGAGTTTGGCCGGCATGTTCGCACCCTGCCGGCGCGCCTGGTTGATCGGGTCGCCTTTGTGCAGGTCAAGACCGGATCGACCGGGGACGAGGCGCCGTACAAAGGGGCGCCTTCGCCTGCCCAGTACGCGATTACGAAAGACCAGTGGCACGGCTTCCGCCTGGCCGCTTTCAAGAAGTTTCATGCCGCGTTCCAACAAGGGCCGGGGCCGGTGATTCCCATGCTTTTTAATGGCGTCACGTCCTGGGGCGATACGGTGCTCGGGGATTGGGTCAGAGCGAACGTCCAGGGGGGATGGGGACACAAGCAAGTGGGAACCGGCCAGTGCTATCAGTTGAACGACGAGGCCATGCGGGTGCGCGATTTTCTTCCTCATGTCATCGATCCGCGGCCCGGCGTCTCCGAGTTCTTTACCCGCTGCGAGATGGACCAGACCTGGCAGAAAATGGAGAATATCCGGCTCCACCCAGCCATGGGCTTCTACTGGACGGCATTGTCCGCTCTGCACAGCGGGCTGAGCGTGTGGAATCTAACAGGTAGTGCACGCGATTGGTGCCAGGAACACAACTATTGGGAGTTCGCCTACTTCTTTGACAAGTATGCCCGCCAGACCCATTCCCCAACGGCCACCGGCGCCTTCTGCGCGCTGCGCGAGGGGTTGGACGCGTCGGACACGGAGAGGTTCCCCGAGTCCAAGTTCGGCGCGGCTTCCAAGGCGAATCGGGACAGGTACATTGCCATCTGCAAGGCCTATGCGGCGCGCGGCGCCAAAATGGACGACCCCGACGCTTTGCTCGCGGGGCAGACGAACCAACGGGCCCAACAAAAGGGCCTCAACGACGCCGGTTGGCAGATCTTTCCCGGGAATTATGAGCGCTTCCTTCGGCAGATCGACCCCGGCCAGACCAGCGTTGCCCTGTGGCGCGTCGGCGGCCAAGTCACCTCAGCAACTCCCGTCTATGCTCGCTTTGCCCGGCGGTTCGAGCACTCCACCGGGAAAGACGCGATGTATTTCGACATCAAGGATTCCTTCTTCTCAGGTAGGCCCTTGGGTGGCGCCTATCCGGTGACCGTACGGGTCGTTTACTACGACCAGGGGTCAGGTAAATGGGCGCTGCAGTATGATGCCGTGGCGAACCCCAGGAAGACGGCTTATATCGTGACCAAGACCGACTCGGGAGCGTGGAAGGAATGGGAGGTCACTCTGAGCGATGCCTATTTCGGCAACCGCGGTCCGCGCGGCGCCGATCTGATGCTCGTCAATATCGATGCGGAAGATGACACTTTCCACATGCTGGAATTGACGAAAGGGCCTCGGGAACCATTGAAAGCAAAGGTATCACCGTGAGGCGAGCGGACGGCCCGCAAGAATTGGTACCAGCGCTCTCCCGCGCTGCAGGATCGCGGTACGGCTGCGCGCGCTTTTGCGGTGGCAAACCAAACTAGGGCCCGCGTTGTGCTATACTCTTGGCCGTGCAGGCCCTCGGTGGAGGGCGCACAGGAGGATTTGTATCGCCGACCGCCACACTCGTATCAATGAGCGAATCCGGGCCCGCGAGATCCGCGTGATTGCCGATTCAGGCGCCCAGTTGGGCATCATGGCTCCCCACGAGGCGCTGCGGATGGCCCGCGAACAGGCTTTGGACCTGGTAGAGATCTCGGCGACGGCGCAGCCGCCCGTCTGCAAGATCATGGACTACGGCAAGTACTGCTACCAGCAGAGCAAGCGGCAGCACGAGGCCAAAAAGCGCCAGCACCACGTGACTATGAAGGAAGTGAAGTTCCGGCCCAACGTGGATGACCACGATTACGAGTTCAAGAAGAACCACGTGCTGCGCTTTCTCGATGAGGGGGACAAGGTCAAGGCCACGGTCATGTTTCGCGGCCGCGAGATCACCCACTCGGACATCGGGCGGCGAATTCTCGAGCGTCTCATTCAGGACGTGGCCGAGGCCGGACAGGTGGAAAACCGCGCCCGCATGGAAGGCAACACCATGACGGTGATCTTGGCGCCGAAGAAGGGCCAGGCCCAGGCTCCGCTTCCGCCGCCCAGCGCGGCCAGATGAAATCGGTGATGAGTGATGAGTGACTAGTGACGAGCGCTGTCTCGCTCGTCGTTTGTCACTTATCACTCGGCACTTTTCACTTGTCACTGTCTTGTTGGAGGGATCGTGCCCAAATTGAAGAGTCACCGTGGCGCGGCCAAACGCTTCAAGCGGACCGGCACCGGCAAGATCATGCGCCACCACTCGTTTGCCCGCCACATCCTCACCTCGAAATCGGCCAAGCGCAAGCGGCGGCTGGGGACCGAGGTGATGGTGGAAGGCGGCGAGGCCAAGCGCCTGGACCGCATGCTTCCCAGGTAATCACCACCCCGGCAAAACGGACCGCACGTTCCGTCAGCCGGATAATGAACCGAGAAGACCGAGCCGCGACCGTAAGGGAGCGGTCATCAAGGAGAACAAACCGTGCCCAGAGTCAAACGCGGGACCAAGCGCCGCGCCCGGCGCAAGAAGATACTCGACCAGGCTTCCGGATATTTCCAGACCAGGTCCAAACTGCATCGTGCCGCGAAGCAGGCGGTGGACAAGTCGCTGCGCTACGCCTACCGCGACCGCCGCCGGCGGAAGCGCGACTTCCGCTCGCTGTGGATCGTGCGCATCGCCGCCGCCGCCCGCCTGCACGGCCTGAGCTACAACCGGTTCATCCATGGCTTGAAGCTGGCCGGCGTCGATCTGGATCGCAAAATCCTGGCCGACATGGCGGTCAATGATGGCGCGGGCTTCGGAGCGCTGGCCGAGCAGGCGCGGGCCGCGCTGGCCCGGTAGGACCAATTTCGGATTGCGGATTTCGGATTGCGGATTTCAGACGCCCGCAAAGCTCGCAATCCGAAATTCGAAATCCGCAATCCGCAATCGAATGAAGGTCGAAGAGCAGGTTCGGCAGACACTGGAGGCGCTGGGTGTCGGCGGCGAGGCCGGCGTCGCCGGCCTGTTCGATGGACTGCGCACGCAGATGGAGCGGGAGCTGGCCGGACTGGCTTCGGCCGATGCCGGCGAGCAGTTCCGCATCCGCTGGCTGGGCCGCAAGCAGGGGCTGCTGACCGCGGCCAACGACAACTGGCTCAAGCCGGCGCCGGCGGCCCTGAAACGCGCCGTGGGCCGGCTGCTCAACGAAGTGAAGCGGCAAGCCGAGCAGTCGCTGGAGGCGCGCCAGCGGCAACTGGCGGCCGGATCGGAAACCGCGCGGCTGGCCGCCGAACGCCTGGACGTCACGCTGCCCGGCCTGCGCCGCCCGCTCGGCGCACGGCATCCCGTCCAGATCGTCATGGACGAAGTGCAGGAGATCTTTCTGTCCATGGGGTACTCGGTGGAGACGGGGCCAGAGATCGAGAGTGACTACTACAACTTCGAGGCCCTCAACATGCCGCGCGAGCACCCGGCTCGCGACACGCAGGACACGCTCTATGTGACCGGCGACTATGTTTTGCGGACCCATACCTCGCCGGTGCAAATCCGCACCATGGAGAAGATGCAGCCGCCGCTGCGCGTGATCGCACCCGGCCGGGTCTACCGCCGCGACAATCCCGACGCCACCCATTCCTTCATGTTTCACCAGGTGGAGGGCTTCGCGGTCGATACCGACATCACCTTCTGCGACCTGAAAGGAACGCTCGATTACTTCTTCAAGCGCTTTTACGGCGAGCAGGTGCAGACGCGGTTCCGCCCCAGTTTCTTCCCCTTCACCGAGCCCAGCGCCGAGGTGGACATCTCGTGCATCTTCTGCTCCGGCAAGGGCTGCCGCAAGTGCAAGCAATCGGGATGGATTGAGGTGTTCGGCGCGGGCATGATCGACCCGGCGCTGTACGGTTTCGTCCATTACGACGAGAAGAAGTATTCCGGCTTTGCGTTCGGCGGCGGCATCGACCGCCTGGCGATGTTGCGCTACGGCATCGAGGACCTCCAGTTGTTGTTCCAGGGTGATTTGCGCTTTTTGCAGCAGTTTCGATGAATCACAAAGGCACCAAGACACGAAGGCACTAAGGAGACATTCTTTTTTGTGTCTTGGTGCCTTTGTGGTGAGAACCACACTTCATGAAGTTGGTATCAAGCTGGATTCGCGAGTTCGTTGACATCCCGGCCGATGACCGGCAACTGGCCGCCGACCTGACCATGGCCGGCATCGCGGTTGACTCGGTGGCCGTCGAGCAGGGCGAGGCCGTGCTGGAAGCCGATGTCACCACCAACCGGCCCGACGCCATGAACCATTACGGCGTGGCTCGCGAGGCTTCGGCCATCTACGACCGCGACCTGAAACCCTACCGGGCGTCGCCGGTGGAAAGCGCGCCGCCGGCGTTGAGTGTGGCGTCGGTGGAAATCGCCGACCCGGATCTGTGCGCCCGTTACAGCGCGCGGGTGATCCTGGGCCTGAAGGTTGGGCCGTCGCCGCAGTGGATGGTGAAGCGGCTGGAGGCGGCGGGCGCCCGCTCCATCAACAACGTCGCCGACGTCACCAACTACTTGTTGCTGGAGCTGGGCCATCCGCTGCACGCTTTCGACCTCGACCTGCTGGCGGGCCGCCGCATTATCGTCCGCCGGGCGGGCGCCGGCGAGCGCATGGCGACGCTGGATGGCGTGGTGCGCGAATTCACCGCGCAGAACCTGGTCATCGCCGACGGCGAGCGTCCCGTGGCCATCGCCGGAGTCATGGGCGGCCTGGAGACCGGCATCCACCAGGAGACCAGGAACGTGCTGCTGGAGAGCGCGTGGTTCGAGCCGCGTTCCATCCGCCGCACGGCCCGCCAGTTCGGCATGCACACCGATGCCAGCCATCGCTTCGAGCGGGGCGCCGATCTCGGCATCACGGCGGTGGCGGCCGACCGCGCCGCCGAGCTGATCCGGGAGATGGCGGGCGGCGAGGTTCTGTGCGGGCTGATCGACGTGTTTCCGGCGCCGCGGCCGCGCCCCGCGCTGCTGCTGCGCCAGAGCGAGCTGCAACGCATCCTGGGCCAGCGCGTGCCGCCCGAGCGGGTCGAGCAGATCCTGCGGCGGCTGGGCTTTCGCCTGGCCGCCGACGGCGCGGGCCAATGGATGGTCGAGCCGCCGAGCTTCCGGCTGGATGTCGAGCGCGAGATCGACGTCATCGAGGAAGTGGCGCGGCTCTTCGGCTATCAGCGCTTCCCCAACCGCCTGCCGCAGTGGTCGGGCGCTGCCCGCCGCGCGCCCCACTGGCACGCCGAGCGCGCCCTGCGGGAAGCGGCACGGGCCCTGGGCTACAGCGAGACCATATCCTTCACCTTGATCGCGCCGCGCCAGGCCGAGCCGTTTTCCTTGACCGACCCGGTCCGGCTGGCCAACCCGCTGAGCGAGGAAGCCAGCGTGATGCGCCCCTCGATCGTGCCCGGCATGCTGAATGCCCTCGAGTGGAACCTCAACCGCGGCGCCCGCGCCGTCCGGCTGTTCGAGATCGGGAAGGTTTACATGGGTACGTCCGGGCGCTATGAGGAGCCGCCTATCCTGGCGCTGGCGGCCACCGGACCCGCCCTGGAAAGCCCGCTCCATGCGGCCCCGCGCGAGATGGATTTCTTTGACCTGAAGGGCGATGTGGAGGCCCTCCTGGACCTGTTCCAGTGCGGCCGCCTCTATTTCGACGCCAACGCCGGCGCGGACTACTACCACCCGGGCCGCGCCGCGCGGGCGGCCATGGACGGCGAAACAGTAGCCCGGTTCGGGCAGCTCCATCCCCGCATGGCGGCGGAGTGCAAATGGCGGCAGCCGGTTCTGATCGCGGAGCTATGCCTGGACCGGCTGTTCCGCCATGGCCTGCGCCGCCCGGCGTACGAGCCGGTCTCGCGCGTGCCCGCCGTGGACCGCGACTTTTCCCTCGTGGTGCCCGAGGCCGTCGCCTGGGAGCGGATTGAAACTGCCGTCGGACGGTTGGGCATCCAAGAACTGGCAGCGGTGCGCCCGGTCGAGATCCTGCACGGAGGGCCGGTCGCGGCCGGCAGTTATGGGCTGTTGCTCCGAGCCGTCTTCCAGCGTCCGGGGCAGACGCTCTCCGACGACGAAGTAAATGAGTGGAGCGCTCGCATTGTCGCGGCGCTTCAGGAGCTGGGCATCGCCCTGCGCGCTTGAATTAAGACCTGGGACCTGAGACCTGGGACCTGAGACTCAGGACACAGGTCTCAGGAATCAGGACTAACTATGACCCAACCCGCAGCCGCCCCCGAGTCTCAAGCCATCGATCAGCTTAGTTCGCTGGAGGAACGGATCGTCCAGGTGGTCCAACTTCTTCAGGAAGCGCGCCAGGCCCGCCAGGCCGCGGAAAAGGAAGCGGCCGGCCTTCGCCCCGAGCTGTCGGCGAAGGAAGGAGAACTGGCGGCGCTGCGCCAGCAACTGGCGGCACTCAACAAGGAGCGCGACGAGGTGCGGCGCCGCCTGGAACGCCTGCTCCAGCAGGTCGATTCCCTGGTCTCCCGCTGAGCGGCGGGCCTTTTCCATATCGCTGAAGCGGAAGCCGGCATGGGCCAGCCCGGCCTGTCGGCTATCGGCCGTCAGCCGTCTACCGGTGGTCATACGAGTCCGCCCGCGCTGAATCGGGCGACGCCGGGCTGACCGCAGCGAAAAAGCGCTGGTGGTACAGGTTGCGATAGAGGCGGGCGGCGATTTCCACCGCCTTCGGGCCGTAGCTCATCTGGCCGCCCTGCAGGAAAACGACCGTCACCGTGCGGCGGTGCTCGCTGTTGTTGTAGCAGGCAAACCAGCCGTAGCGGGTGCCGTTCTTCGAGCACGTCCCGGTTTTCCCCAGCACCGGCTCCTCGCGGAATATGTAACGGAGACTGCGCGCCGTGCCGTAGCGGACGGCGGCCGCCATGCCTGCGGCGACTTCCGCTGCCCAGGGGCCGATCTCCAGTTGCCGCTTGACCTTGGGCACGAAACTCGCCGCCTCTTCCGGGGTGCGCGGGTGCTGGAGAGAATAGAGCGTGCCGCCGTTGGCGATCGCCGACACCAGCGCGCCCAGTTGCAGCGGCGTCATGTAAACGCTCTCGCCGAACGAGCACATCTTGCCGATGCCGCCCAGCCGCGGGTCCAGCTCCTGGCTGGGGAACATCCCCCGCTGCTCGCCGGCAATGTGGTCGCCCGCGGGCTCCCCGAGCCCGAACAGGCGCGCGTAGTAGCTCACCTTTTCGAAGCCCATCTCGCGGCCCAGGGCTTCGAAATAGGTGTTGTTGGAGATGGCCATGGCCGAGACCATGTTCATCCGCCACTGTGGTCCCAGTTGCACGGGGGTGTCCTTGGTGACCAGACCTTCGCACAACGCCGCCAGGGCCACGGCCAGCTTGATGGTAGAACATGGCGGGGCGCCGCTGGACAGCGCCAGCTTCTGGTTCACCATGGCCAGGATGCGGCCCGAGAAGGGATCGACCACGACGGCTGTGCCGTTCATGTTGCCGAGGGCCTCGACCGCGGCCGCGCGCACCATCTGGTCCTCGCCCGGGGTGATGTCGCCGGCCCCTGCATCATCGGCAAACGAGTTGGTGTAGAAGCGCTCGCGCGTAACCGGCCGCCTGGCTGGCGTCTTCTTGGCGGCTGGCTTCTTGGCGGTTTTCGCGCCTGGCTTGGTCGAGCTGCTTTTCCTGGCCGGCTGCCTCTTGCTGGAAGAGGTCTGCGCCAGGCCGGCCGCGCAAAACAGCGCGAAGAGCGAAAGAACACTCAAGAGGGCGCGGGCAGAAACCTTCGTCATGGTTCCGAGGGTTTTCTACACGAATTGGGCACGAATTTGCAACGGGAAACCGCCGCCGTCTTGCAGGAAATGGGACGCTGATGAACACCGCTGGCCGCAGATCAGAAATGCAACGGACGATTCGTAAACACTAGGCGACTTATGGGGACTGATGCAAAATCGGCGCAGCACGGGCAGCACTCCGAGCGTCGACAGGCAGAGCTTATGGAAAATGCGCAAGCCCCATGTTCTCAGATTGTTCGGGATTGGCGGGAGGCACAGTACCGACAACCAGCAGTCTCGAGCGAGGAGGCGCCGGCGACTGCTGCGTACGCGACACATCACACTGCCGGCCGGACGTCGGATCCGGTCTCGCGTTCGAGAGTAATCTCGCCACGATGCGGCTGTACTGCTATGCTGTTGGTGCACCAGCGGATGGCCAGCCTTCGCAACGAGTGGTAGAGAAAACCGGGCGGCCGTGCTCGGTGCTGCTTCGGGAGGAAACATGACGAAAGAGAAGCAAAGCCTTACGCGAAGAAGATTCGGGAAAGCCTTGGTCCAAGCCGGCACCGCGGCGGCAACCGCCGGGTCCGTTCTGGGCCAGGCTCCCGCTCAGGGTGCTGCAGGCCAGGCCCCGGCGCCGCCCGGTGCAGGCGCGGTAGGACCGGTGGTAGTCGGGAAGTACGCGCTATGCGATGAACTCGTGTTCGGCGGCATTGGGCTGCGCAACCGCGGGATGCACGATCTGCGGCAGTTGCTGGGCGATTCGCGGGTCCGGTTCGTGGCCATCGCCGACATCCGCGAGAGCGCTCGTGAAGCCGTCAAGACCGCCGTCGACAACTATTACCAGAACCACGATTGCGTGATGTATCGTGACCCCGCGGAACTGCTGGCGCGCAAGGATATCGATGCTCTGCTGATCGCGACCAGCGACCGCTGGCATGGACCCATGGCGATGTGGGCGGCGCAGTCCGGCAAGGATATGTTCATCGAAAAGCCGGCCGCGATGTCGATCATGGAAAGCTATGCGCTGGCCGACAATGTGCGCCGCTACGGAGTGGTGTACCAGTCGGGAGCCCAGCGGAAGAATCAGTTTGCCTTTGAATTCGCCGTGGGACTGGCGCGCAGCGGCAAACTGGGGCGGTTGCTGGCCCTGCACGCGGATACAGCGATTGGGCTGGGAGCGGTTGATCAGGGCGGGCACGGCTGGTGGCCTGCGGACGCGCCGGAGCCCGACCCAGTGGTTTTCGATTGGGACAAGTGGCTGGGCCCGTGCCTCTGGCGACCCTACAATTCCGCCTACGCGGACCGCGGCCGAGGGCAGTTCTGGGATTTCCATGCCGGCCTGCTGGAGTGGGCCTCCCACACCGTCGCCATGGCGCAATGGGCCGCCGACATGGAGTATACCGAACCGGTGGAATACGAGCCCGAGGGCGGAATCTTCCGGGGCGACGGCCTCATCAGCCGGTACACGATCAACTGCCGCTATGCCAACGGAGTTAAGCTCGTCCTGCGGAACCACAGTTGGAAGCTCCTGGGTTCCTGCAGCAACCGCTTCGAAGGAACCGAAGGCTGGGTGGAAACAGGAGACAGCGGCCGGATCGAAGTTTCTCCGAACCTGGAATATCTGCTGCCGACTCGCCAGGGCACCCGGTATGACCCGACCTTTGAGCACATCCGGGAGTTCCTGCAGTCCATCCGCTCCCGGATCGCCCCGCGGGCCAATGCCGAGGTCACGTGTCACACACACGTCGCCTCTCATGCGGCCTGGATCTGCACTCAACTGAACCGCAAGTTGACCTGGGATCCGGCCAAGCGGATGTTCCTCAACGACGAGGAAGCCAACCGGATGCGGGGCCGTGCCTATCGCGAGCCCTGGCGGATGGAAGCGCTGGCCACCAGTATGTAAATGTCCGGATGAGACGAGGAGGTTAGTGAAATGGCACAAGCACCTGGACAGACAGAATCGCGGCAAGCAGCATCGAAGCAGCGCCCGGCAGCGCGGCCGGCGGCGGCCTCTGTCCCCCCCGAACTCGACGGCCTGCCCATCTGGAAGATGGAACCGGCGAAACTCCTGGCGCTGGTCAAGGACCCGAATTCCACCGTCTTTCAGAAGGCCATCGCCTGCAAGAAACTCGCATTCGTGGGCGGCAAAGAAGCGGTGCAGCCGATGGCGGCGCTGCTGAGCCACCCGCAATTGGCATGCTACGCCCGCTTCGGGCTGGAGCCCAACCCGGATCCGTCGGTCGACGAGGCCCTGCGTGCCGCGCTGCCCGAATTGAAGGGCCGGCTGCAAGTGGGGGTAATCACGTCGATAGGCGTGCGCAGGGACGCCAAGGCATTGGATCTCCTGACGAAGCTGATAAACGACAGCGATGCGGAAGTTGCCGGTGCAGCCGCGGCGTCGGTGGGGATGATCGGGGGACTGCAAGCCTCCAAAGTTCTGCAAGCGGCCCTGGACCGCACCAAGCCTCCGGTGTTTCCGGTGGTGGCCAGGGCCTGCCTGCTGTGCGCCGAGGGGCTGATGGCGGGCCATCGCCAGCAGGCGCTCGCGGTGTATAGCCGATTAAGTGCGACCGACACCCCTGAGCCAGTGCGCCGGGCGGCGCTGCGCGTGCTCAACGCCGCCGGACCCGCGCCGCCGGGTGCGAAGGCGTATCCGCCGCCGACGGGCGAGGCAGCGGAGAAGGACAAGAGCGGGTTCCTGGGCCGGGATCGCTAGCCACTGAGCTGCGGCCTCGGGACTCCACGGGTGCTGGGGGGCGAGCGGCCTTCGTCGCAGGCCCGCCGGGAAGGCGTTAACATGAACAGGTTGCCGCATAAAGTCATCCCGAAACATGCGGTCGTGACGCTCGCGTTGTGCGCGGCTTTGTTCGTGCCCGGTTCCCTTGCCGGTCAGGAGGCGAAAAGCGCCGCCCCCGCGCCCGGCGAATGGCGCTCCCTGTTCGACGGCAAATCGCTTAAGGGCTGGAAGGAATCGGACTTCTTCGGAACCGGCAAAGTCACGGTCGAAAAGGGCGTTATCACGATCGGCTCGGGCCCGCTCACGGGCATCAACTGGGCGGCTTCCTCTCCTCCGTTCCCCACCTCCAATTACGAGATCCGCATCGAGGCCGCCCGGATGAAGGGGAGCGATTTCTTCGCAGGCATCACATTCCCCGTGAAAGAGTCCTTCTGCACATGGATCAATGGCGGCTGGGGCGGCGAGGTCGTGGGTCTGTCGAGCATCGATGGCGCCGATGCTTCGGAGAACGAGACTTCTTTCAGCCGGAAGTTTGAAACCGGGCGCTGGTATTCCCTGCGCCTGCGCGTGACTCCCGCGAATATTTCCGCCTGGATTGACGAAGAACTCGTGATCGATGCCGACATCGCCGGGAAGTCGATTTCTCTGCGTGAGGGCGACATCGACAAATCAATTCCGTTCGGAATCGCGGCCTACTCCACCGTGGCGGCCGTGCGCAAGATCGAGTGGCGTCCCCTGGTCCAATGACTTCCCGCTAATTGCCTGGGGTACCGGGCGCACGCGCGGCCCGCTGCGATGGACAGCGCCATGGCCGTAGAAGCTAAGCCATCGCCCCGTTCTCCATCGCCACGTCGTCCAGGTCAGCTTGAAGGGACGCGGCACGTTTGGCGGACGCGATGCTGACTCCACTATGAACGAGAACGTCCGCACTGAACCACGGGGAGCCCCCCGGACACTTTTCACACTTTTTGCATATGTTCACACATAGAGAATCGTTCGCGGTTCTCTAATCCACCAGACAGCGGGACGACCGCCAGGCGGACAATTGTATCGTTACGCGGCGCCCAACTGCCGCCAACAAGGGGGAGGCATAGCTGGACGCAGGCGCCGACCGTAAGTTTGAGCGGAACCAATGGCGCGCCGGATTCCCACCGTGCCGCCTTGCTAGATATGAGTACGCTGGGTGAGCAACGCGCGCGCGGCACCAGTTCTGCTTGCCGCAACCCAATGCGGCTGCCCGGACCGGCATCAGACGGACGCCAGCGCGGGCATGTGACTGGGCAGCGGGGCGAGCACGCTCCTTTTCTTCGTCCTCCCCGCTGCTGCCTTCTTGGCTCTCGCTTGTTTTTTTGCACGTTGCGGTCGCGGAGCAGACTGTTTGCCCGCAGCCGGGTTGAGTTGGTCGAGCACGGCTTGAAGCCTAGTGCGCGCTGCCATCGCCTCGGCATCCGCCATCGTGGCCGGCACGGCCTTCTCGACAAAGGGCGCCTCCGACATATCGAACAATTCGCCTGCCTGGTTCAATTTCCAGCGGGCGGTTCGTGCGTACCATTTCCCGTCCAGTTCCACGTAGATCCACTCGCGCGGCGCGCCTTGTCGCCCCTTCAATTGCCCGGCGAAGCTATGCCCGTCAATGGTCACGTCCTGCGGCAGTCTTGCGCCGGCAAGCTCCGCAAAGGTTGGGAAAAAGTCGCTGAAGTCAATCAAATCCTGGCATACCTTGCCCGCCGGTGTAACGCCCGGCCAACTGGCAATCAGCGGGACGAGGCTGCCACCCTCCAGCATGGAGGCCTTCTGGCCTGAAAGCCGCCGGCCCTTCACAGTGGCGTTTGCGTGACCGCCGGCTGTCCCGTTGTCACCCACGAAAACCACTAGGGTATTCTGGCGCAGCTTCAGGCGCTCAAGTTCGGCAATAAGCTTGCCAACAAGCTTGTCCATGTAGGCGATATTGTCGGCATAGTGATCGCTGCCGGGCTTGCTGTCGGGTGTTTGCAGGATCGGGCCATGGATATGCGACATGGGGTAGTAGGCATAGAACGGGCGATCGCGGTGGCGTGTAATAAACTCCACCAGGTAATCGTGCATGGCGTCCGGCAGGTATTTGCCTTCCGGCAGTTCTACCTGCTTGCCATTGACCGTGTAGCTGGTCGCCTGCTCGCGCCAATATTTGCCGTTGCCCTGAAAACGCAGATAGTCATCCAAACCCCAGTCGCCCGGTTGGTCAGGCAATTGACCCCATTTACCCACGTGGGCGGTGACGTAGCCCGCAGCCTTCAGCACCGTGGGCATCATGATTTCATTGGCGGGTTTGAGCACCGCGCCCGTCTGGTTGCTCGTCATGCCGGTGCGGAAGGGATAGCGCCCAGTCAGTATTTCGGCGCGTGACGGACCGCAAAGCGGCGTCGAATAACAATGCTCGAAGCGGGTGCCGCTTCGCGCCAAAGCGTCGATGTGAGGCGTCTTGTAATCGTCGGCGCCAAAACAACTGATATTCGGGAGGCCAACGTCATCGGTCAGGATAAAGATGATGTTTGGCTGGCTGCCCTTGTCGCCCGTTTGATTTATCGGGGTCGCTTGAAGTCCGCGCGGCAACGCCAACCCGGCCGCGCCCATGGCGGCCATCTTGAGAAAGTGGCGACGTTTCATGTTGGTCTTCCCTCGTCTTTTTTATTAGGTACGGGATCTTGGGCCGATTCCGCCCGCAGTTCTCATTCCCGCCCGCGGGCATCGATGATATACCAACGAAAATTTTCCGGTTGAGAAATCCCCTTGCCACACGTGCGCGAGGGGCGACCGGAAACTGCGCGCGCCGGGCACGCTCCACGAGGCGAGCCGCTCCCCGTCGGCCACGCCCGGCATGCGTTATTCTCTGAATACCGTCCGCTCGCGCCGCAGGGCATCGTCGACGCCGGCGCCGATCATGCAATCACCCGCAGCGTCAGCAGGAACGCGACGGTGAACACCTGAGAAGGATCGGCTTGGCACTCCGCGATGGCGCCAACAAGCGACAGTGCGATACCGGCCCCCTACCGCTACACCAAGATCACCCAACTCGTCGGCTTGGACAGGAGTGGGATCCAGGTAGATGGTATCAGGCGCAGGACGCGTCGGTTGGAGTTTCAGCCGCCGAGCGAGTTAATGGCCTTGGCGGGCAGCGAGCCACGCACTCATGCCGCCGAGCCGGCGGCGGCGTTCGAGCGCACCTGGGCGGGGTCTTTGCAGCCCGGAATCACGGCAGTAACGACGGGGTTGCTGAGGCACCAACGCAGAGCCCATTGCGCCATCGGTACACCGTCCGGCACTTCCGCTGCGAGCAGCCGGCCGGCTTCATCGAGATCGCGCTGCAGCTTTTCCGGATCGAGGGTGGAGCGAAAATCGCCGGCCGGGAAAGCGGCGCCCGGCCTGTATTTTCCACTCAGTAACCCGCTTGCTAGAGGCACGCGGGCCAAGATGCCGAGGCCGTCGCGCTGCGCGTGGGGAAAATACATCCGCTCCGGCCGGCGATCCAGACGGTTATAAACCACCTGGAGAACTTCAGCGCCGACCGCGCGCGCTTCACGGGCCTGAGTCTCACTGCCTTTGCCGAGGATCGAAACACCCAAATGCCGGATCTTGCCTGCGCACTTCTGCTCGTCGAGAGTCTTCCACAAAGACTCGCTTCGAAACAGCTCATCCGAACCCGAATGGAATTGATAGATATCGATCATCTCCACTCGAAGCGCGCGCAGGGAGGCTTCCAACTGGAGGCGCACGCCGGCCGCGGAGAAGTCGTCGGTGCGGCGCATGAAACCGTTGAACTGATGCCCGAATTTGGTGGCCACAATCCATCGGGAGCGATCATGCCGCGCAAGGTAATCGCCGATCAAGGATTCCGAGACATGGTCGCCGTAGCATTCCGCGGTATCGATCAGATTGATGCCCTGTTCCGCAGCCTCGTCCAAAATGCCGTCGACTTCAAATTGCCAGAAGCTGCGCCCCCACTCCCCGCCCAACTGCCACGTGCCGACGCCGATGACGGACACGTGAAGACCGGTGCTTCCAAGCTCTCGATAACGCACAACAGCGATTATAGCTCCGCGCGCGCCGGGCTGGGTCGCACGCGGTGGTGCTCGCGGCGGGAACCGTTCCTGTCGATTTTCCGCACGCCCGGATGGACGAGGGATGGCCGCAAAGCGACCCGAGCGGCCCTGATAAGCGGGCGCGACGCCGGCTGCAAACTGGCCGGCGTCGCTTCGCCTCTCTGCTTACCCTCCCACCCCCGTCCGTTCCCGCCGCAAGGCATCGTGGATGCCGGCGGCGGTCAGAGCAACAAGCGCGAGCTTCAGCAGGAACGCCAAGGAAAGAATCTGCTGAGGATCGGCCTGACACTCGGCAATAGCGCACGAGACAGAACGGGTATTGAAGGCGAAGGCAACTTTCCCTGCAACCAGGTTCGGCAACAGTTCCCTTAGGCCGACACGACCACACCGGTTCGATTTGAACGGCAACCAGCTGAACCAGCACTTCGGTGAATTCACGTCGGCGCGTGCCCCGCGCACAATGCAGCTCTCGCTGCGCTTCTACTTGTGATATGATGCGCGCCGAAGGCGCTTTGTGCGCCAGAACAAGAAGTTGAAAGGGTTGGTGTTACATGGATCTATCAAGAAGGAGTCTTCTAACTAGTCTGGCAGGCGTTACGGGAGCGGCCGGCGCACTGCGCGGGATGCCCGGTTCGGTTGGGGCGGGGACTCAGGAGGTTCAAGGGAAATCCGGCGGCCGCTTGAATCTGATTCACATTGGAGTGGATACCTGGGGCACGCACTGGCTGGGCTGCTACGGCGCGCACCAGGTCCGCACGCCCAATGCGGATACACTGGCAGCCAAGTCGGCGGTCTTCGCCGATGCCTATCCGGAAGCGTTGCCCACGCTCCCGGTCCGCCGTTCGCTCTACACGGGCCGGCGCATCTTTCCCGCCGATCTCATCGTCCAACCCGACGACCCCGTAAAGATCCGCGGCTGGCATCAGCTCTACGCGGAAGACGTCACCATGTCCGAAACCTTGCGCGCTGCTCATTACCGGACCGGATTCGTCACCGATGTCTACCACCAGTTCAAACCGGACAAGAACTTCCATCGTGGATTCGATTCGTGGCAATACATCCGCGGGCAGGAAAGCGACCGGCTGGAGTCGGGCCCCCGCAAGGCCATCAACCTTGCCGGCTACTTGCATCACTCCCAGACCAAATTGCTCAACTGGAATCCAGCCGATTACGCGCTGCCGGCGGCGCAGCCGGCTTTACTGCAGTACCTGTTGAACCGGCACGCCTGGAAAACCGAGGACGACTGGCTGGCTTCCCGTGTCTTCCGTGAGGCCGCCCACTGGCTGGACAACAATGCCGGAGAGGACCAGCCATTTTATCTGCACATCGAGTCGTTCTCGCCGCATGAGTTTTGGGACCCACCGGAACGCTTCTATCGGATGTACATGAAGAGTGATTACCGCGGCCCGCGCCTGATCTCGCCGCCGCCGACAACCAAGGAAATGAGTCCAGACGAAATCGAGCACGTCCGGGCGCTCTACGCCGGCTACGTGAGTTTCGTCGACGAGCGGCTCGGCCAGTTTCTCAAAAAGGTAGAGGCCATGGGGCTGATGAAGAACACGATCATCGTTTTTGTCGCCGACCATGGCACCATGATGGGCGAGCAGGGCCAGTTCCACAAGGGTGAGACGCGCATCCGCGCCCAGGTCACCCACCTTCCGCTCATGATCTACCATCCGCAGCACCAGTGGGACGGAAAACGGATCAGCGGGTTTGTCCAGCATACCGACGTCATGCCCACGGTGCTCGAACTGCTCGGGGTAAAAGCACCCGCCCGCGTGACCGGCCAAAGCCTAGTCCCCGCGATCCAATCTGGCCGTTCGGGACGGGATACGGTTATCACTGGTTGGGGCGAGCACGGAGCGGTGCGCACGCCCGAGTGGTGCTACATCGGCCGCTGGAGCGACGGCGCTCCGTTCACCGAACTGTACGACGTCCGCCGGGACCCAGAGGAACTGCACAACGTTGCCGATCAGCATGGGGACGTCGTCAAGCAGATGAGTGCCGTACTCAAACAACACGTCGATTCGGGCTGGGCGCTCACGCGAGGAACCTTCGCAATCACGGTCCGCGGTTCGCAGGGCTGAGCTGGTATCTGACTGCTGCTCGGGCACGCTGCCGAGCCATGGCGGTCAATTTGAACCGATCGCGCGGGTCAGCATGACGCGGACAAGCGTTGCGAAGTGGGTCGCCAAGGTTCTCAACGTCGGGTCGGCGGCTGGCTTGAAAGACTGCCCCTCTCGCAAATCCCGAGCAATCTGAGAACATGGGGCTTGCGCATCTCCACAAACCTCCGCCTGGCGACGTTCGGAGTGCTGCCCATGCTGGTTGGCGCCCTCTCGTCTCTGTTCCGGGCACGCGCCGCTCTTCAATTAGAGAACCTGGCTCTCCGCCACCGGATCGGTGTCCTCCAGCGCTCAGTCAAGAAGCGACCGAGGCTGACCGCAGCGGACCGTATTCCGTGGGTCTGGCTGTGCGGCGTCTGGAGCGAACGGCGATCTGCTTTGGTGATCGTCAAGCCCGAAACTGTCATTGCATGGCACCGGAGGGGCTTTCGCCTGTTCTGGACATGGAAGATCCGCCACGGCCAAGCCGGATGGCCAGCAGTTCCAAAGGAAATCCGTGATCTGATCCGCAAAATGAGTCGCGAGAATCCGCTCTGGGGCACTCCTCGCATCCACGGCGAACTGCTCAAACTGGGCATCGACATCGGCCAGACCAGCGTGGGCAAGTACATGGTCCGCCACCGCAAGCCGCCTTCGCAGACCTGACGGGGGGTGTTGGCGGATGCTAACGTGTCACCCGGAAAGGCCGGATAGATCCTGCTTGACGCCGCAGTGTTTACCTTCGCCGACTTGGCTGAATAGTCGGGTTCTCGGAAACTGACCCACCATCCGGGGGCCAATATGGTTGCCGGGCGTGGGCTGCTGGTATAGACTCCGCGTACGGAGGTGCCCATGGCGACTACTACGCCGCTTTCCCCGTCCCAGGAACCCGAGAAGCCCCCAATGGGCCTGGGGGGCCGGCTGATCGGGATCTTCGTCAGCCCTACGGAGGCCTTCACCGACATCGTCAAGCGCCCGTCGCTGGCCTGGCTGGCGCCGCTGGTCCTCCTGACCATCTTCGCGGTAGTCAGTGCCGGGCTGGTCATTCACCGCGTCGGGATGGAGCAGATTGTGCGCAGCCAGTTGGCCCAGAGCCGCATGGCCCAAAACCTGACGCCGGAGCAACTGGAGCAGGCCGTGGAGCGCGGCGTGACCATCGGCAAGTATCAGGCCTACATCGCGCCGCTGCTGTTTCCCTTCATCGGCCTGCTGGTCATCGCCGGTGTGTTTGCCCTGATGACCAACTTCGTCCTCGGCAGCGAAGTGAAGTACGGCACGCTGATGTCGGTCACCGCCTACGGGATGATGCCGGGGCTTGTGCTGGCAATCCTGAACATCATCACCATGCATCTGAAGGACCCGGCCGATATCGACATCCGGGACATCGTGGCCTCAAACCTCGGCCCGCTGGTCAGCGCCGAGTCGAGCAAGGTGCTGCATCGCCTGGCCAGCTCCATCGACATCTTCAGTTTCTGGCAGATCGCGTTGATGGCGCTGGGTATTGCCACCGCCGCCCGTTTCAGCTTTGGGAAAGGGCTGGTGGCGGTGGTCGTGCCGTGGCTGGTTTGGGTGCTGGCCGCCGCCGGCCTGTCCGCTTTGTTCTAGCTCACTCCCCATGAATCCGCGTGAATCCGCGTAATCCGCGGATTGGGCCGGTTCTATAATTGAAGTGGATGGAAAACGGCGAGATTGCGCGCCTCTTGTACGAGACGGCTGACCTGCTGGAGATCGCCGGCGAAGATCCCTTCCGCGTCCGCAGCTACCGCAACGCCGCTCAATCGCTCGAGACGTTCCCCGAGAAGATCGACGAGATCGTCCGTAACCCCGACCAGAAGGCCGGCGACAAGCAGTTGCTGGCCATTTCAGGGATCGGCAAGGGCATGGTCGCCAACCTGCGCGAAATCTGTGCGACGGGCGACCTGGACGTCCACCAACAACTGTTGCAGAAGTTCCCTCCGGGCGCGCTGGAGATGCTGCGCATCCAGGGCCTGGGGCCGAAGGGCATCGCGCTGATTTGGAGCGCCTACCGGGCGGCCAACCTCGATGAGCTGGAGCAACTGTGCCGCGAGGGCAAGCTCCGGCTGCTGCCGCGCATGGGCGAGAAGCTGGAGCAGAAAATTCTGAAGTCCATCGAGGCTTACCGCCGTAGCGCCGGCCGCTTTCTGATCAGCGCCGCCGAACGGGCGGCGGACGAAATCGTCGAGTACCTGCGGCAGGGGCCGGACGCCGATCAGCTTCGTGTCACCTGCGCGGGAAGCCTGCGCCGGGGGAAGGAAACCATCGGCGACCTGGACCTGCTGGTCACCGGCGGGCGCGCCGACGAGCAGATCGAGCACCTGCTGAAATACCCCAAGGTGCTGGAGGTGATCGCCCGGGGCGAGAACAAGGTCAGCGTGCGGCTGCCGGAGGCCATGCAGGTGGACGTGCGCTTCCTGGAGCCGGCCAGTTACGGCGCGGCCATGCAGTACTTCACCGGCTCGAAGGAGCACAACGTCTCGCTGCGCGCCCGCGCCATCAGGATGGGCTTCAAGCTCAGCGAATACGGGCTGTTCCGCGCCGCCGACGAGCAGAAGGCGGCCGGGGCCGACGAGGAGGAGATTTACAGCACGCTCGGCCTGGATTACATCGCGCCGGAGCTCCGCGAGAACTGGGGCGAAATCGAGGCGGCGGCCGAGCACCGGTTGCCGCGGCTGGTCGAGCCGGGCGAGATCCAGGGCGACCTGCACATGCACACCAGCGCCACCGACGGCCGCCTCTCGATCCGCGAGATGGCGGAAGCGGCGCGGGCCCGCGGCCTACGCTACATCGCCATCACCGACCACTCCAAGGCCCTGGCCATGACCAACGGCCTGGACGAGAGGCGCTTGCTCGAACAAGTCAAGGAGGTTCGCCAGGTCAACAGCGAGATGGAGGGGTTTCGGATCCTGGCCGGCATCGAAGTGGACATCCACCGCGACGGCCGGCTCGACCTCGACGACGAGGCTCTGGCACAGCTCGATATCGTGGTCGCCAGCATCCACTCCTACATGCAGATCGAGCCCGAAGAAATGACCGGCCGGTTGCTGCGCGCCTTCGAGAACCGCTACCTCAACGTGCTGGCGCACCCTACCGGACGGCAATTGTTGTCGCGCGAGCCGTATCGCTTCGACCTGGAGCGCATCCTGAGCGAAGCGGCCAAGCGCGGCATCCACCTCGAGATCAACGCTTCGCCCGAGCGCCTGGACCTGAACGAGCAGCACGCCCGGCGGGCCAAAGAGAAAGGCGTAAAGGTCGTGATCTCGACCGACGCCCATCACACCCGCCATCTTCCGAATATCAAGTTCGGGGTGAAGATGGCGCGGCGGGCCTGGCTGGAGGCCGCCGACGTGCTCAACACCTTGCCCGCCGAGCAGTTCCTTCAGGCCATAAAGCGGGGATAAATCGCGAAGGCACAAAGGCACGAAGGCACAAAGCGGAATTATTCTTCGTACCTTTGTGTTTTTGTGTCTTCGTGTTCAGCTTCGAATGCGAGAGTCGCCAGGGCCTCGATCAGCAGCGGGCTGTCGTTGAGCGATTCGGCGCGGTCCAGCTCCATGCCCCTGGCCTGCGCGTATTCGCGGAAGCGGATATCGACGTCGTATAGAATCTCGGCATTATCGCAAAGGAAGCCAACGGGCGCGATGAATACGCAGCGGCGCCCCAGCGCCGCCAGCTCGTCGATCTGCGACTCGACGGTGGGGCCGATCCAAGGCTCGGGCGTCATTCCCTGGCTCTGGAACGCCATCCGCCAATCCGCTAGGCCGGCGGCGGCCGCCGCCAGCGCGGCCGTCTCGCGTGCCCGCGCTTCATAGGGGTCGCCGCTGGCAATCGTCGATTCAGGAACGCTGTGCGCGGTGAGGATGACGGGTGGGCCCGCTCCCTTACGGTCGCGGCTCTGTTGCGCGCCATGTCGCACCAGGACCAAGCCGGCGCGAATCTTTTCGGCAAAGGCCTGGATCAGCAACGGGTGGCCATGCCAGTCCGCAACGAAGCTGAGGCCGGGCCGCGGCTCCGCCAGCTTGGCCAGGGCCGCCTCCACCTGCTTCAGGTAAAGGCCAGCGCTTTTTTGTGAGTTGTGAGGAGCAAGGCAGATGACCACCAGCCGGTCGAGCCCGGCGGGCAGCGCGGCAATGGTTTCGGCGATAAACGGATGCCAGTGGCGCATCCCGACGAGCACAGGCACGTCCAGCCGGGCTTCCAGCGCGCGGGCCTGCTGCTCGGTCCAGCGGCCGAGCGGTGAGCCGCCGCCGATCAGTTCATAGCGGCGCGCGATCTCCCGCACCATGGCCTCTGGCGCCGGCCGCCCGCCGCGGATGTGGCGCAGAAACTCGGGGATGTCCTCGACATGTTCGGGCGCGCCGTGCGCCAGCAACAGCACGGCCCATCCGCGTTTATCCGTGTTCATCCGCGTTCATCCGTGGCGAGTGAATTCGTGCACCATCTGCACGGCGGCAATCACGTTGTCCGCCGGCGTCTCGGGAAGAATGCCGTGGCCGGTATTGAAGATGTGTCCGGGACGCCCGCCGGCCCGCTTCAGCACCGCCTCGACGCGGCGGCGCAACTCGGGCAACGGCGCCAGCAAGGCCGCCGGATCCAGGTTGCCCTGGATGGCCGGGAGGTGCTCGACTTTGGCCCAGGCGTCGTCCAACGGGATTCGCCAGTCCACTCCCAGCACGGAAGCGCCCGCCTGCTGCATGGCGGGCAGCAGCGAAGCAGTGCCGGCGCCGAAATGGATCACCGTAACGCCGCGCTGCTCGACCGCCCGCACCAGCCGCTCTGAGTACGGCAGCACGCACTCGACATAATCGTCCACCGACAGGCAGCCAACCCAACTGTCGAACAACTGGATGGCGGCCGCGCCGGCATCCACCTGGGCCAGCAGGTATGGCTCCAGCACGCCGCAGATCTTTTCCATCAGGTGCGCCCACACCTTGGGGAGCCGGTAAATCAAGGTCTTGACGCCGACAAAGTGGCGGGAGCTGCCGCCCTCGATCATGTAGCTGGCCAGGGTAAAGGGAGCGCCGGCAAAGCCGATCACCGGGAGCCGCCCGCCGAAATGCCGCTCGACCAGCCGGATGGCTTCGGCCACGTACCCGAGTTCGGCGGCGACGGCCGGGCCGCCGGCCAGCCGGGCAACGGCCGCTTCATCGCGCAGCGGGCTATCCAGCAGCGGGCCCTCACCCTGCTGAAAGCGCAGCCGCATGCCCATGGGCTCCACCGGCAGCAGCAGGTCGGCAAAAATGATGGCCGCATCCACTCCCAGCCGCTCGGCCGCGGTGATGGTGACTTCGGCGGCGAGTGAAGGTGTCTTGCAGATCTCCAGCAGGCTGTGCGCGGCGCGCACCGCGCGGTACTCAGCCATGTAGCGCCCCGCCTGGCGCATGAACCAGACGGGCGTGGCATCCGCCGCCTGGCGCCTGCAGGCCCGCAAGAATCGTGACCCGGGGTCGGGCATAAACAAACAATTATATAGGACGCAGAAAAAGGCAGAAAAACGCAGATGAAAAGCTTGGTGCCTTTGTGGCTTTGTGGTGAAATCGAAGGCAGGACATATGGAACGAGTGGCGATAATCGGTGTGGGACTGATCGGCGGATCGCTGGCGCTGGCCTTGCGCAAGCAGGGGTTCAAGGGCGTCATCGCCGGCGTAGCCCGGCGCGCGACCCTGGACAAGGCGCTGGCCGCCGGCGTCATCAACGAAGGGTTTGAGGAGCCGGAAGCGGCGGTGCGCCGCGCCGACGTCGTTTACCTGGCGGCGCCCATTTCCGTGATCCTGGACCTGCTGCCGGGCGTCCGCGATGCCGCCGCAGATCACGCGCTGGTCACCGACGCCGGCAGCACCAAGGCCCGGATCGCCGATAAGGCTTCGGTGCTGTTCTTTGAAGGGCCGGTGTTCATCGGGGGCCATCCGATGGCTGGCAGCGAGAAGCGCGGCCTGAACCACGCCACGCCGGAGCTGTTCCGTGGCGCCACCTATGTACTCACGCCCACCCGCCGCGAGGACCTGGAAACGCCGGCGGCCCGCGCCTTCCTGCCCTGGCTGGAGCGGTTCGGGGCCCGCGTGACGGTCATGGACGCCGAGCTGCACGACGAAGTGGTGGCCTGGACCAGCCACCTGCCGCAACTGGTGGCCACCGGCCTGGCGGCCACCGTGGCCGAACACGTTTCTCCCGACAACCTCCCGCTGGCTGCCGGCGGCCTCCGCGACACCACCCGCCTGGCCGACAGCCCCTATTCAATTTGGCGCGACATTTGCCTCACCAACAGCATCAATATCCTGGAAGCGCTTGACGCCATGCTGCAGAAGCTCGAATACCTGAAGGAGAACCTGCGGTCCCGGGCCCTGCAACAGGAGTTCGAGGCCGGGCAGCAATTGCGCGAGCGCCTCCGGCACAGTGCTTGAACCACAAAGGCACAAAGACACAAAGGAAACACAAGGGTATCCAAAGGGTCACCGAAGCCCCCTTGAATATCAGCCCAAATCTCAGGAAAATGGCCGCTTGATAGGCTGTAGGCTGTAAACTGGAGGCTGCAGGCGGCAGGCTGTAGGCTGACAGCGCACGGGCAGTTTCTTACAGCCCACGGCCTACAGCCTGTTTTTCATGGAAGTGCATTCCATCGTCATACTGACGCTGCACAGCCCTCGGGAGCGCATCTGGGGCGAAATGCTGGCGCTGACACCGGCCGGGATTACGGTGCGCGGCATCGAGTTGGGGGCCTTCGAAGAGGTGCTGCGGCAGATCGCTGCCGGAGAGTCCGGCGTAGGGGCGCTTTCTGCCGTCTTCTACCCCATGCACCGGATCGAGCGCATGGCGCTGGACGAAACGGTCGGGGAAATCCCCTCGCTGGCCGAGCGCTTTCAGCGGAAAGTCGGACTGACAGTACTTGAGTTTCTTCACGCCGGACATGAGCTCTGACAGCAACGGGCGCTCCGCGCGCATCCTGACCATCCCGAACATCCTGAGCCTGCTTCGGCTCTTCTGCATTCCGCTGATCCTGCTGTTCATGTGGGAGCGCGACCTGCACTGGGCGCTGATCCTGTTCGTGGCCGCCGGCGTCAGCGACACGCTCGACGGCATGCTGGCCCGCCTCCTGAAGCAGAAGACGCTGTTCGGGATGTACCTGGACCCGGCCGCCGACAAGCTGCTGCTCAGCTCTTCCTTCCTGGTGCTGGCGCTCACCGGCGAGGTCTCCTGGCTGGTGGCGGGGTTTGTGCTGGGGCGCGATGTGGTGCTGGTTGCCGGCGTGGTCGTGCTGGTGCTGACTACCCAGACCCGCCGGTTCCCGCCCAGCGTGCTGGGCAAGGCCAACACGGCGGTTCAGGTGGCCACGGTTTTCGTGCTCCTTCTCGATGAAGTCTACGCCTACCGCTGGCTGCATCTTCTGCGTCTGGGCCTGCTCGGCCTGACGCCTGTGCTTGCGGCGTTGAGCGGCACGCAATACGTATACCGCGGGATTGACATTTTCCGCCGCCGGCGCGCCCGCCAGCCGCAGTACGAAACCTGAAAGAGACCATCCGCAGATTTCGCAGATTCCGGAGATTCACTATCGGGTAAAATCTGCGAAATCTGCGCAATCTGCGGATTGGTCTTCCAGGAAGGAGTTCAACTTGTCGCGCAGCCGCAAGATTTTCGCCCTCGTCTCTATCCTTGTTTGGATCTCCTCGGCTTCGGCGCAGCAGAAACTGCTGACGCTGGATGAGTTGTTCGATCCCAGGAGCAAGGTCAACTTCAGCGGCTCTCCGCCTACGGGGCTGCGCTGGCTCAAGGACGGCGCGCATTACTTGCAGCGGCAGGGTGGCGGCGGCCGGGGCCGGGGGGGAGGCCGGATGGAAGGCGGCCCGGGCGCGGGGCTTTGGCTCAAGGTCGAAGCCCTCACCGGCAAGTCCGATCCGTTCTACGATGCCGGCAAGATGGAAGCGGCCTTCGCCAAACTGCCGGGGTTCCCTGCGGAGCAGGCCAAGCGCATCCCCCAGTCCTCCTTCCGAATGAACGAGGCACAGACGGCAGCCCTCATCAACGAAGCGCACGACCTGTTCTATTACGAATTCGGAAGCGACCGGGCCGTACGGCTCACCAACGATCCCGAGGAAGAGACCAACGAAGAGTTCAGCCCCGACGCCCGCATGGTCAGCTTCGTGCGCGGCAACAACCTCCACGTGGTGGACCTCAGCAGCCATCGCGAGCGCGCGCTGACCAGCGAGAAAGATCCCGACTTCCTCAATGGGCGGCTGGATTGGGTCTACCAGGAAGAGCTGTACGGGCGCGGCAATTACAAGGGGCACTGGTGGAGCCCGGACTCGAGCAGGATCGCCTACCTGCGCCTGGACGAGCGGCCGGTGCACCGCTTTACGGTGGTGGACCAAGTGCCGCATTTCCAGGCCATCGAAACAACGCCGTATCCGAAGGCGGGCGACCCCAATCCGAAGGTGCAGCTTGGGGTGCTCAGCGCGGCTGGCGGACCCACCCGTTGGATCGACATCTCCGGCTACGAGCCCTCGCAGCCGCTGATTTCCCGCGTGGCCTGGACGCCCGACAGCCGCAAGGTCGCCTACCAGATCCAGAACCGGCAGCAGACCTGGCTGGACTTGAGTTTTGCCGACCCTGCCGACGGGTCTTCGACCACGGTGATCCACGAGACGTCAAAGGCCTGGGTGGAGGTGATCGACGACCCGAAATTCCTGAAGGACGGCTCGTTCCTCTGGCAGAGCGAGCGCAGCGGCTTCCGCCACCTCTATCACTACTCGGCGGACGGCAAGCTGATTCGCCAGGTGACCGAGGGCAGGTGGGAAGCGCGCGCCCTGCACGGCGTCGATGAAACCGCCGGCCTGGTTTATTTCAGCGGCACCGAGCACAGCGTGTTGGGCAGCCAGACCTACCGCATCAAGCTGGACGGCAGCGGCCTGACCCGCCTGACGCCGACCGATGGCAGCCATTCCGCCAATTTCAACCCGCAGTTTACCCTGTTCATCGATTCCTGGAGCGACATCAACACCCCCACGCAGGTGCGCCTCTGCCGCACAGACGGCTCGGTGGCCCGCCTGATCGACGAGAACAAGCTGGAGGCCCTCAAGCAGTACAAGCTGGGCAGGCCCGAGTTCTTCCAGGTGAAGGCGCGCGACGGCTTCCCGATGGAAGCCATGATGCTCAAGCCGCCCGATTTCGATCCGCGCAAGAAGTACCCGGTGATGATGTTCCTTTACGGCGGGCCGCACTCACAGACCGTCCGCAATTCCTGGGGCGCCACCACCTACATGTGGTACCAGTTGCTGGCCCAGAAGGGCTACATCATCTGGCAGTGCGATAACCGCACGGCCGGCGGCAAGGGCGTGGAATCAACCTGGCCGCTTTACCGCCATTTCGGCGAGTCGGAATTGCGCGATATCGAGGACGGGCTCGCTTGGCTGAAGCGCCAGCCTTACGTGGAGGGCGCGCGCATCGGCGTGTCCGGCTGGAGCTTCGGCGGCTTCATGACCTGCTACGCTCTAACCCACAGCAAGAGCTTCAAGATCGGCATCGCCGGCGGCAGCGTCACCGACTGGCGCCTCTACGACACCATTTATACCGAGCGCTACATGGACCTGCCGCAGAACAACCCCGATGGCTACAAGGCCA
>Ga0315280_10000645_pt1 | contig 64490 bp, 51 predicted proteins | sample YL17G06_40_MG_FD_203697 | JGI IMG/M metagenome (GOLD analysis project Ga0315280, IMG submission 203697) | Sediment microbial communities from Yellowstone Lake, YNP, Wyoming, USA - YL17G06_40 | ecosystem: Environmental > Aquatic > Freshwater > Lake > Sediment | place: USA: Wyoming | collected... | reverse complement strand
TATGGAGTTTCTTGCATTACAGTGATACGAGCCATAATGCAAGAAACTCCTCAGCGCAGAGCGTGACGCTTCTACAGGAGATTCTCTTGTATTACGGTTGTCACCGTAATACAAGAGAATCTGTAAGGAGGAACGGCGTCAAATGGTGCGAAGTGGACGGGCGCGCGAGACAGGTGGCGGCGGCCGGCCGCGTCAAGCTGGGCGGCCGCCAGCGGTGAGGAAAGGAGCGGAGGGATGAAGCGGACGGTGGTGTGGCTGTTGGTACTGCTGGCGCTGGCGGGACTCCCGCTGACGGCCGCGGGAAGCAGCGGCGCTTCCCGCGCGCCTGCCCCCGGGCTGGCAGGCGAGATGCGAGCGATCGGCGATGTGGCGGCGGGCAAGGTTGCCCCATTGACGCTGAAGTTCAAGAACCTGGACAGCACCTACTTCCGGTTCCTGTCCTACAGCTACCAGCGGGGCGGGGGCGGCTGGCTGGGGACGCTCTCCTCCTACGGCGGGGGAGGCCTGCCCTATTACAGCCAGGGCCGCAGCGTCAAGATCGGGGATGACAGCTACCTGATCGCATACACCGTGGAGATGAAAGGCTCCGATTACTCCTTGAGGATGTACGGTCGGCCGAGCGCGAACGCGCCCGAGCCGGAGAAGATCACCGGCGACACGGAGCTCGGCCTCTACCTCCTCAACCTGCGGAATCAGCCTTCGCTGAGCGGCCTCCGGACCTTCGACCTGAAGGCGGAGTTGACGCTGTTCGACGGGTACCTTCAGGACTACAAGGAGATGATGGCCGCGCGGGCTCAGATGGAACAGCCCATGGGCGAGCAGCAGGACAACCTCAAGAAGCTGGCCATGTCACTCCAGATGTACTCCATAGACTACGACGTGATGCCGCCCATGGACCAGCCGGACGCCTTCCGCAAGGCGCTGGACGAGTACGTGGAGAGCAAGGACATCTTCCTCGACCCGGAGACCGGCGAGCCATATGCGCTCAACACCACCCTCTCCGGCAAGAAGCTCGCGGACATCTCGGACGCGAAGAGCATGGTGGCCATCTACCAGGCCAAGGCGGGCAAGGACGGCTTGCGTGGAGCGGCCTTTGTGGACGGCAGCACCAAGCGGGTCAGCGAGGCCGAGTGGGGAGAGCTGAAGAAGAAGTCGGGCATCGAGTAGGGCACGACGCCGTCGGCGTTGGCATTACCGGACCGGAAGTGGCATTTCGCGCGGGGAGGGGAGCGAGGCAGAACGGGCGCGGTGCGGGAACCTGCGCCGCCGGAGAGGAGAGGGATATGACGGGCTCGAGATGGTCGTTGGCTGCGCTCTGCGCGTTGCTTGTTGGGGTTGCGACCGCGGGCCTGGCCGGCCGCGCGGCAGCGGCGCCGACCTCCACCGATCTAGGCATACGCTTCCTGCCTGCCCAGCAGCCATCTGTCTTCGTGCGCTTCCGGAACAACCGCATGTGGGTGGCCGCGACGCAGGCTGGCCTGGACACGGCCCAGCCGATCAGGGCTGTCCAGAGCGAGAACAGCCCCAATGGCGAGGGGGGCCTCTACCGGTACTACGGCTTCCCCGAGACGGCACTGCCCGTCTCTCTGGAGGGCGTGAGCAAGGTCAGCGCCACCCTGAGTTTCATGGTGACCCAGGCGCTCCGACCGGGGCGCGCAGCAGCGACCGAGGTCCCGTCAGTCGGAGGCCGGCTCTCGATCGCCAAACGCGACAACCAGGGCGTGACCTGGACCTACGCGATCTCGGCCAGCACGGCTGGTGGCGGGCGAAAGGCAGCAAGCGAACCGCTGACTATGGACGTGCCCCGGATTGATACCGACGCCCTCACGATGGAGATCGTCACCAAGGTCGAGGGGAGGAGTGGCCGCATCGGCCTTCAGGTGAAGTCGGGCGAGAACAAGATCGAGAACGTGCTCAAGGACGGCAAGAACGCGCCGGCCAAGATCGAGGTAGTGAGCAAAGACGACAAGGTGGTGATCTCGGAGGCCGGCGACTTGCAGAAGTTCGGCTTTACCTGAGGCGGCCCTTGCTACTCCGTGCGAGTGGCCAGAAGGGGATCGTACACGGTGAAGGCGACTGCGGAGGTGGGTGCGAAGACGACCCTGACGGGGGAGGGGAAGCTCTTCATCCGGTGAGCAGGACCGATCCAGGGTTACGGCTTCTCGCCGGCGCCGATGCTGGGCCGCTTGTCCTTCGGCACCTTGCGGCCCCAGAAGTCGCGGCCGCCATTGTTCTGGATGAGGAGGCCGGCCCCCAGGCAGGGCGAGCCCGGCCGGAGCCGGTAGGCGGCGAGCGACTCGAGCTGCTCCGGTTTCAGGCGCGGCGCCGACCCCAGGTCGGTGAGGAGTGGGTCGGCGAACCGACCGAGGATGGCGCCCTCGGTCCTCTCCTGCCCGGTGGCAGCGGCCCACTCCGCCAGGCTGGCGTGCTCGCCAACGGCGAACCGGCCGCCTCCGATCGTCCAGTAGCAGTTACCCTCGAACCGAGCCGGAGCAGGGTCCCCTTTGATCATCTGGCCGCCAGTGACGAAGATGTTGTTGCGGAAGCGCACCCTTGGCGCCGGCAGCGCGCCGAACCCAACCGCGCCGCCTCTCTCGTTGTAGACCGTGTTGTTGTAGACCTCGGCGTCCGACATGCGCTCGTCCCCCCCGTAGACCTCCAGGGCAGACTGGGTGTTGTTCTTCGTCCCGTCGTTGACGCTGACGTTGTACCGGACGATGTTGTTCTTCCAGACCGGTCCGGTCGGGTACTGGCAGAGGAAGTAGCCGGGCCCTTCGTTGTGGTAGGAGTAGTTGTACTGGAGTACCGAGTTGGTGACCCCGCCGTCGAGGTCAAAGCCACCACCGTCGGCGCTGGGGCTCTTGTTGTCGTGGGCGACGCAGAACTGGATGGTGACTCGATCCGCGTTCCAGGCCCAGATACCGACCGGGCCATTGCCCTCGTGCGGCATATCCCAGCCGTTGTTCATCGCCTCGCAGTACTCGATCAGGCAGCCCTTCACGCCGCCGACCACGATGCCGTTGCCGCTGTGGTTGTCCAGGTTGAGCGGGTCGCCCGCGTTATTCTCGGCCACGCAGCGGCCGATGTACACGTTCTCCGACAGCTCGCCTGCCGAGTCCCCACCTCCCACCCCAATCCCCGAGGAGCCGTTGTCATGGGCGTGGACGTGAGTGATCCGCGTGTCTCGGACACTGATAGCCGCCAGGCCGTCGAGGCGGAACCCGCTGACCTCCGCTCTGTCCACCTCGATCCCGGTCCCATCTCGCACCGTAACCCCGCTCCCGTTGTTCCCCTGCTTGCGACCACAGCCGACGAAGTTGAGGTCCTCGACTACCAGGTGACTGCATCCCTTTGCGATCAAGCCGCTGCCATCCCCACCGTTGATAGTGGCTCGGCCGCTGCCGTACGAGCTGACGCGGACCTTCCGGTCGCTGACGCCACTGTCCCGGGTGTCCAGGGATATCGTGCCCTGAAAGGTCTTGCCCCCCTCGAAGAGCACCCGGTCTCCAGGCCGGAGGTCGGTGGTGTTGACCTTCGCGATGGTCTTCCACGGCTTCGCGGCGGTTCCCGAATGCGAGTCATCGCCACCTGGGCTGACGTGGTAGTCCCGGGAGCCCACAGGCGCGAAGCGAGGCTGCTTCGCGCCGGGGTCGGCGGGCGACCTGTCCCCCAGCGGGTCACTGCCAAGTGCACACAGCATAGTCAGGCACCCCATGAACCACTGGAATCTACGACTCATGCCCTGCTCTCTTCACTAGAGATCAGGTTCGCTCTGCCCGGCTATCAGACCTTGGCCGGTGGTCGGGGGGCGAGATGGCCAGGTCGGAGAGGACATCCGGCAGGTTGGCATGATAGCCGCACTGCCGGAGCAGCTCCAGGTGCGGCCAGAACTCGCCGACCCGGGAGAGAGCATGGGCATCGCTTCCGAACACCAGCTTCACGCCGGACTCGACACAGAGGCGGACGAACTCCGGGGTGGGCTCATCCATGTGGAAGTTGATCTCAGCGGCCACCTTATGCTCTCGCAGCAACTGGACGGTCTGCTCCACCACCGGCTGCGGCACGCTCAGGCCGGCCCCGCGGAAGACCCGGAAGGGATGAACGTAGACCTGAAGGCCTGAGGCCAGAAAGCGGGTGAGCGCAGCCAGGAACTCGTCGGCGGCCCGCTCGACCTGCGGCTTGGGCTTCCGCAGCTCAGGCAAGGAGTGGACCGCGCCCGCGAGGAGCGCCACCCAGCTACGATCCTCATCCCGCAGCATCGGGCGGCCGGCGTAGTCGCAGTCCGTCTCCAGGCCCACGATCGCAGGTGGCGAGTGCTCACCCACCGCGGTCAGGTACTGCCCCATCCGGTTCTGGCGACCGACGCGGCAGTCCACGCCGTCGCGCAGGCAGCGCCCTTGCCAGTAGGTCTCGCGGTCGAAGTACAACTGCCCCGAGTGCTCGGTGAAGGCCAGGCCCGCCAATCCGAAGTCCTCGGCCAGGCTGACGGCGCCAGCGAGGCCTATGTCCTCGGCGCAGTAGGCGAAGGGCGTGTGGACATGGCAGTCAATGAGGCGGTGCTCGGGAGGCACGCGCAGCTCGTGCCGGCGGACCGAGATCCGCTCGCCACTGAGATCAACCTCCAGGAAGGCGAAGGGAGGCTCGCACAGGGCCGGGGCGATCACGAAGCTGCCAGCCCCGTGGCGGATGAGGTCCGCGCCCGGGTGATAGTGACCGCTGATCGCGAGTTGGATGCCATGCTTGCGCATGCGGGCCACGATCTCGCCGGCGTTGGTGCAGTTGAACGGGCAGTCGCTCGTGCCAGGGGGGAAGAGAGAGGTGTGCTGCAGCCCAATCGTGGGGCCCTGATGTGCGGCCGCGGCCTCCATGCGGGCGAGATCGTGCGGCGTCCGGCGCGCGTTCCAGCCTGGCTCCTCGGGGTCGAGGAAGACCAGGAACCGCGCGCCCTTGATGTCAAGCATTTCGCCCGGATCCGGGAACACCCGGTAGAAGGCCTGCGGGTCCCCGTCATGGTTGCCCGGGAGAGCGATGAGAGGGCACTCCAGGCGATCGGCGATGGCCCGGAGCCGCTGCCATAGCTGCTCGGCGTCGGCGCCGTCGTTCTGGTCAACCAGGTCGCCTGTGAGGATAACGATATCGGGCTTGATGAACCGGTTGATGCGGTTGACCGCGCGCTCGAAGAGGATGTCTCCGATTGCCCCGTGCCGTTCGGGCGTCGGGTCCGCCTGTGAGTAATGCAGGTCGCCGATGGCCACGATCTTGAGGTGCATGCGAACAGGTCTCGTATCCTGCAGAGATAGACACCGGCCGTCCCACGATGGTGCAGTGCGGAACGCGCTTCTTTCCTCACGCCGCCGTTCCTTCCGCCGGGAGCCCTCACGGGCGAAGCGCGGTTGCTTCGCCCGGCTGTCAGCGGGCGACCTGCTGAGCAGCATGAACACCGGGGTGGCCTTCGGCAGGAGCCGGAGCTCCTCCCACCTCCGCGGGCTGGAGGTGGCGCGGGCGGGCCGGGGAATGGGATATGCCGGTCCGCCCTTCGGGCCGAAGCGCATCTGCCCGCGCGAGCGGATGCCGGTTTGCGTGGCGAGGGTCTTTCACTTGCTAGGCTGAGGACAAGGGGTCAGGAGCAAGCTCCTGACGAACGGCGAACCGTGAGAAGCACGATGTCAGGCCTGCATGTCTAGCCCCATCGGGAACGGCGAGGCGCACGTCAACCGGCCGCGGGCCAGGGCGGTCCTGTTGGGCGCGGCCGCGGTGATCGCGCTCGCCTTCCTGATGCCCTATGTCAACTACGCGCTGAACAAGTTCGACTGGGCCTTCCGTCCGTTGCCGGTCGGCCCGGTATTCCTGCTGATGGTCTTGGCGCTGCCGGTAAACAGTGCGCTGCGCCGCCTTCGGCCAGGTTGGGCCTTCACCGGGCCGGAGCTGCTCCTGGTGTACGCCATGATGGCGATCTGCGCCGCCCTGGCGAACGAGGGACTGTTTGGCTACGCCACGGGCAACTCGGTCCATCCGCTCTACTTCGCCTCGCCCGAGAACCGCTGGGCGCGGGCCATCCTCCCTAACGTCCCGGTCTGGCTCCAGGTGAACCAGCCCGAGGCGGTAAGATGGTTCTACGAGGGGAAGCCCGCGGGCGCGGCGATCCCCTGGCACGAGTGGGTGGCGCCGATGCTGTCGTGGTCGCTCTTCGCGCTCGGGCTCTATGGGGCTTTCTTCTCGCTGGGCTGCCTGCTGCGGAAGGACTGGATCGAGGGCCAGCGGCTCTCGTTCCCCATGGCGGCTCTTCCGATCGAGATGGCGGGCGACCCGATCCCGTCGGCGGCCAGCCCGTTCTACCGGAACCCGCTGCTCTGGATCGGGGTATCGCTTCCGGTGATCCAGTCGCTGGTGCAGATGGCGCATTCCTTCGCGCCCTCGGTGCCCTACTCGCCGCTCTACTTCAACCTCGGCCGCTGGTTCGCGGGCAACGGCTCCTGGGACGCGATCGGCGATACCTACGCCTACGTCGGGTTCGAGACCATCGGCATCCTGGCGCTGATGCCGGTGGACATCTCGCTCAGCCTCTGGCTCTTCTTCCTGCTCGACCGCGCTCAGCTCGTCGTGTTCTCCGCGCTGGGATATGGGCAGGGGGGAGTCGGGTCGAGCGCATTCAGCCCGTCGGCCTTCATCACGTACCAGGAAGCGGGGGCGGCGATCATGCTGGCCCTGCTGCTGCTGTGGCAGTCGCGACGGATGATCGGGCTGGCCTTCGCCGCGCTGGTGGGACGAAGAGCGCCGCAGGACCCATTCGATCCCCTCTCACCGCGCGGGGCCGCGCTGCTGCTGGTGCTGAGCGTGACCTGCATGGCGTTGTGGGTGCGAAGCGCGGGGATGCACCTCTGGGTGTTCGCCGCGCTGATGGCGATCTACTTCAGCTACTCGCTGGCGACCGCGCGGCTGGTGGCGGCCGGCGGGGTTTTTGTTCCGGATGTGAGCATGGCGCCGCGCGACCTGCTCGTGGGCGTGACAGGCGCGGCCGCCTACAGCCCCGCCTCCCTCACCATGGTTACCTATCTCCAGGCCACGTTCATGCTGGAGTGGAAGGTGAACTTCATGCACTTCAACATGAACGACCTGAAGATCCTCCACTCGGGCCGCCTGCCGGGGAGGTTGGCGGCCGGCGCGCTGCTGCTGGCGATGCTGCTCATGATCGCCATCGTGCCGTGGGCGAACATTCACGCCGCCTATACCTACGGGGCGCAGAAGTTCGACTCCTGGCAGTTCCGCGACATGGGTAACTGGCAGTTCGGCCGGCTGGCGGAGAGCCTGCGCATCCCAGAGGCCCCCACTCCCTTCCTTCCCTTCGGGCTGTTCTGCGGCGCCACGGTGATGCTGGCGCTGAACTGGCTTCATATGAACTTCGTGGGCTGGCGGATCAGCCCCCTCGGGTTCCTGCTGGGAGGTACCTGGGCGTTGAACACGCGGGTCTGGACCAACGCCTTCATCGCCTGGCTGCTGGTGTCGGCGCTGACTCGGTTCGGCGGCCTGCGGCTCTACCGGACATTCCGGCCGGTCTTCCTGGGAATGGCCCTGGGCCATATCGTGATCATGGCGCTGCGGAGCTTCATTGACCCGATGTTGGGCCTCAACATGCAGCTCGCCCCGTGGGCATGAGGGCCGCCTGGAGCCATAGGTCAGCAGGACTCGGTCGCAGCGCGGCTAACCAATCTCCCGCACGTCGCCCGCGGACCTGCGAGAGCACGCTGACGGGCGGCGGGAGAGTGAGGGGATGGCGATCACGATAGACGCGGTCCTTCCTGCGGCCGGGCGTATTCGCGGCGCGTTCGCCGCGAAGGCCGGGGTGGAGGTCAAAGCCTTGGTTTCGGTGGGCGGCAGGACCGTGCTGTCGCGCACGCTGTCCGCCCTCAGGGCCACGGGCCGGGTCGGCCGCATCGTGATCGTGGGGCCGCATGAAGTGGCGGCCCATCCTGACGCCCGCGGCGCTAGCGCGGTTCTGCCGGAGACCGAAGATTCCGGACCGGCGAACATCCTGCGTGGTCTGGAGTGGTTGGACAAGGCCGGCGCCGCCGCTCGCGTGCTGGTCATCACCACAGATCTCCCTTTCCTGACGCCGGCCGCGCTCGTCAGCTTCCTCGACTCGGCTCCGGCAGATCAGGACATCTGCTTGCCGGTGGTGAGACGACAGGAATGCGAGGCCCGTTTCCCGCGTCTGCGGATGAAGTACGTCCACCTGCGTGATGGCGACTGGACGATAGGCTGCGCCTTCCTGGTGAACCCACGCGCGATCCGGGAGAACCGCGACCTGATCGAACGTACCTTTGCCGCACGCAAGAGCAGGCTGGCCATGGCGCGCCTGCTCGGCGTGCCTTTCCTGCTCCGCTTCCTCCTCCGCCGGTTGACCGTCGCCGATATCGAGCAGCGGGCCCGGGAGTTGCTCGCGTGCCCGGCCTCCGCGGTCATGGGCTGTCCCGCGGAGCTGGCCTTCGACATTGACGGGCCGCGGGACTATGGGTATGCGGTTCGCGCATTCGCTGCGCGCGGGGAAGAGGCGCAGTGACCTCCGGGGCGGCCCGGCGGGGGGATGAGTCCGGCCTCCCGGGCCGGCTCCGCCCGGGACAGCAGTTCGCCATCTCCGCCTACTGGTTCGGCACGAACCTGCTCTGGGGCGCGTTGTTGATGATCATCATCCCCAGCCAGATGAAGCTGGTCGCCCCCGGCCGCCCGGCCGAGATGACCGGTCTCCTGCTGGGTCTGGGGGCAATCCCTGCCGTTGTCGTGCCTCTGCTCGTCGGCCCGCTGAGTGACCGCTGCGCCTCTCGCTGGGGGCGGCGAAGGCCCTACATGGTCGCCGGGGTGGCGGTGAACCTGGCTGGGCTGGCTGTGGTCTGGGTCGCCGGAGACACGCGGAACCTCTGGCTCTACATCATCAGTTACTTCGTGGTCAACATCGGCAACAACATCGCGACCGGGGCCTACAGCGGCGTGATCCCTGACCTTGTGCCCGAAGCGCAGCGGGGCGAGGCGAGCGGCTGGATGGCCGCGATGAGCCAACTGGGGACGATCCTGGGCGTGCTCTCGGCCGGCCTCCTCATGAACGCGAGACAGGTCGGGGCGAGCTTCGTGGTGGTCGCCGTGAGCTTGGCCCTGTTCGTGGGCATTACCGTCGTGGGCGTCCGGGAGCGGCCGAGGAGGGAGGCGGCTCCACCACTGGACTGGCGGGTCTTCCTGCGGAGCCTCTGGATTGACCCGCGGAAGCACCCCGACTTCGCCTGGGTGTGGGTCACCCGCGCGCTGGTGGTGATGGGCCTATGGACGGTGCAGGAGTACCTCCAGAACTACCTGACCGATATGATCGGCATTGGCGAGGACCGAAAGGAGCTGGTTGCCGGCTATGTGCTGGTGACGGGCCTGGTGTGCGCCACCATCACAGGCATGCTTGGGGGATGGGTATCGGATCGGATCGGGCGCAAGCGCGTGGTATACATCGCCAACACTATCATCGCAGTCGCGTGTCTGGCCTTCCTGATCCCCCATTCCCTGCCCGCCGTGTTCGTGGTGACCGCGGTCTTCGGGCTGGGGTTCGGCGCGTACTACAGCGTGGACTGGGCCCTCGCCTGCGATGTGCTACCGGACAAGCAGGAGGCGGCGGCCAAGGACATGGCGGTGTGGCACGTCTCGATGGTGCTGCCCCAGTCCATCGCCCTCCCGGTAGCGGGCCTCCTGCTGGGGGCGTTCGGCCGGACCATGACCCACACCGCGATCGGCGAGGTCGCGCACTACACGCGGCAGGGATATACGGCGGTGTTCGCACTGGCGGCCTGCTACCTGCTGCTCGGGGCGGTTCTGCTTCGCAACGTGCGGGGGGCACGCTAGAAGCTGTTTCATGACCCGCCGACCGCGGCTTATGAAACCGCGCGCTCATCACGCCCCCCATTGACGGGCGCATCTCATGCCGGCCCGCCGTGCAGACTGCCGAGCGAGGGCTATGGGATGCGTTCTAGTCTGGAGGACGCTCCGCTGCCGGGTGGGTGGGGCCGGCGGGAGCGATGCGGTAGAGGACCCACTTTCGCGTCCCGCGATCGAGGTAGAACTCCACCAGATCCCCCTCCGAGGTGCGCACGCGAAAGTAGTTCCGGTGGCGCCGCTGCCACCAACGGGCGGGGTAATCCATAGGCCCGAAGCCATGGTCGGCCCAGCCCCGCAGCACCTCTGTCACCACGTATCTCTGCCCCTGCCAGAGGAACGCGGTCGGCGGGCCGGGCTTGCTGGCGAACTCGACCTCGATGTCGTCGTGGACGAAGTGCCAGTGCATGGTCACGGCGGCGCTGGCCGGCGGTGAAGCGGACGGCAGCGGTCAGCGCACGTAGCGGCAGCGGCCGTTCTCTCTCAGCCGCCCGCAGCCCCCGCCCAAGCGGGCGCCAGGCATGTAGTGCCGGCAGGTCGGCCTGTTCTTGGCGCTGCCGGCGACGCACTTGCCGTCCTTGTTCACGTGGAACGGCTTGTAGAAGCGGCCGCCGAAGTAGATCGCAGCCGCCAGGCCCACTACCGCGAGGGCCGGGATCAGATACTGCAGCGGCAGGTTCAGGACGCGGGTGAAGAGCACATACAGCACTATGACCGCGCCGAGCACCGCCAGCCTCAGCGCGACCGTACGCACCCACGGCGGAAGGAGCGGTTCCTCGCTCTCCGGTCGTTTCATCGCCATCGCAGCTCCGCCTTTCCCCACCACCCGGCGCCCGACAGAGTTTGCAGCCACCCCCCATCTGATTCTACCCCGGCCCCGGGAATCCTAGCGTGGCTCGCGCCATCGGAGGTCCTCATGCTTCCCCCGCCTCCGCCTGCGGCGCCGAGGGGCGGGCCTGCAGGAACCCAGCGGGCCGTTCAGGCCTCGAATTGCCTGGTCTCCTCCCAGGTCCAGGAGGCGCTTGAGAACCCGGAATCGGCTAGCTGTTGCAGGCGCTCTCTGTCCACCGTGACGCCAAGGCCCGGCGCGTCGGGCACCGCGAGGCAGCCGTTCTGGTCGAGCCCGAAGGGCGGGGACATGATCGCCTCGACCATGGGGTTGCCCACGTTGAACTCGACGAAGGACCTGGTGTGGAGCGTGGAGACGAGATGGAGGTCGGCGGCCACACCGAGGGCGGTGTTCCAACCGTGTGGTACCAGTTCGATGCCGTGTTCCTCGGCCATCCAGGCAATGCGGCGGACCTCGGAGAGGCCGCCCGCCTTGGTGGCATCGGGCTGGACGATGTCCATCGCGCGTCGCCTGAAGTAGGGAAGAAATGACTGCCGCCGGGTGAGCACCTCGCCGTGGGCGATCTTCACCGGTGAGAGGTCGGTCAGGCGCGCGTAGCCCTCGAGGTCATCCGGCGCGAGGGGCTCCTCGAACCAGTAGACCCCGTAGTCGCTCAGCATCCTGGCGCGCTCCAGCGCGTCTTTCAGCCGCAGGGGCCAGTAGGGATTGCTCCCGCCGGCATCCACCATGAGCGTGGTCTGGTCGCCGGCGGCCTGGCGCGCGGCTCGCACCAGCCTCTCATCATCGGCCAGCGGCTGCTGCCCGAACGGGTCCCACCCGAGCTTCATGGCGCGGAAGCCGCGCGCTTTCATCTGTTCGATGCGCGCGGGCAGAGTCTCGACCGGGTGGAACAGAATCGAGCCGTAGGCGGGCACGGCCCGGTGGTGTCGGCCGCCCAGAAGCACATGCACCGGCTGGCCCAGGGCCTTGCCAGCGGTGTCCCACAGGGCGATGTTGACCGCGCTGATGGCATGGGTCATGGCCCCGCCGCGGCCATGCCAGAAGGTGAGCTGATGAAGCTTCTCGGTGACGCGCTCGATCTCGAGCGGGCTCTCGCCGACCACGAAGCGCTTCAACCAGGAGAGGGCGCCCACCAGCTGGGGCGTCTGCGAGAAGGCGGCTCCCCAGCCGCTCACGCCCGCGTCGGTGTGCAGCTCGAGCAGGACGTGATAGTTCCGGTCCGGAGTATGGACGGTCCAATCGGTGATTTTCATGGCCCTCGCTCCGGCGGCATCGGGCGCCCACTGCAGCCGGGCTACCTGGGCAGTTCCTCGGCGGCCCGCCGGCAGGCCTTGATCCGGCGGTTGACGTCGGCGGCTTTCCAGCGCGGGCTGATGCCGATGAAGACAGCCCGGCTGAGCAGGTCCAGCGTCCGCGGGCACATCCTCTTGGTGTACTTGACCTTCGACGCCTTGTTCTCCGGCCGCCGGTAGGCGTTGAGGGCAGGATGGTATGAGCCGCGGAGCTCGAGTACCGGCTCCCAGTTCGAGTAGACGTGTCGCCCGCTATCTATGGGGGTGGATGCCCACACGCCCTGCTTGCCGAGCAGCCCGATGAACGTTCGCGCCTGCCGCTCGCTCCTGAAGGTGAGGCCGAGCGTGGTGGAGCAGTCGCCCTCGGGATCGTTGTTCTTCACGAGCTTCAGACCCGTACCCGAGAGGCCGGCGACCAGCCGCGCCTTGTTCTTGCGGAGCTTGGCCAGGAGGCCGTCAATGCGCTTGAGCTGGACGCGCAGCACCGCGGCCAGGATCTCGTTCATGCGGAAGTTCCAGCCCGCGAAGGGGGCGATGGTCAGGTCGGCTCGATGCGGGCGGAACGCGGTGCCGGGATCGTGCTGGATGAGGGCGCGCTCGTAAGCGGCGGCATCATTCGTGACCACGGCTCCGCCCTCGCCGCAGGTTATGTTCTTGTAGTAGTTGAAGCTGAACGCCCCGACGTGGCCGATAGAGCCGAGGCGCTTCCCTTTGAACGACCCGCCGTCGGCCTGGCAGCCGTCCTCGAGCACCTTCACGCCGTGGCGCCGCGCGACTCGCATGATGCCGCCCATGTCGGTCGCCAGACCCACCATGTGGACGGGGATGATGGCCTTGGTGCGGGGCGTGATCTTCGCCTCCGTGTCCGCGGGGTCGAGCATGAGGGACTCGTCAATCTCCGCGATCACCGGGATCGCGCCCACCGCCAGCACCGCCAGCGGAGTCGCCATGAACGTATAGCCCGGCACGATCACCTCGTCTCCCGGGCCCACCTCCAGCCCCGCCAGGCCGCAGATCAGGGCGGCGGTGCCGCTGGTGACCAGCACGGCATACTTGGTGCCGGTCTTCTCGGCCAGCTCCTGCTCGAACTTGGCGCACTCACTAAGCTGCCCCCCTCGGCCTTCGCTGAAGCGAAACAGGCGGCCGCTCATGATGACGCGTGCGGCGGCCTCTGCCTCCGGTCGTCCGATTACCAGCACGTCGCTTACCTCCAGGGCGTGATCTTGCGCGTAGGGCAGAAGCCCGCCTGAGGCGGGGAAACTCGCCTCCTGCCAGGTCCCCGATTCGTGGGGCAGGAGGTTACCTCCTGCCAGGCCCTCAATCCGTAGGGCAGGAGCTCGCCTCCTGCCCGGCTCTGAGGGGCGGTTGACGCCTTCTGGGGTTGCGGGTAGTATCGGCCCATCCGCTGCTGGGTGGTGCTCGTGAAGCACGCGAGAGGGTTTACCCTGATCGAGCTGCTGGTGGTGATCGTGATCATCGCGGTCCTGGCCGCCATGCTCTTTCCGGTGTTCGCGCGGGCCCGCGAGAGTGCGCGTAAGATCCAATGTCTCTCCAGTGTGAAGAACATCGCAGCCGCCTTCGGGATGTATCTGGCGGACTACGGAGACATGCCGCCGAGCGAGCATCGGCCGGAAGCGGTTGCCTACTTCACCCAGGAGCCGGGCCCTGGGGGGGGCGGCCCGTCGGCGACTTGCGCGACCTGGGCGAATCCCTACCTGCGGTTACCGGCGATCCTGGAGGAGTACATCGGGGACCGCGTCATCTGGCGCTGCCCGAGTGCTCGCCTCATCCCCGGCGCCCACTGGATTCTGCCCGGCCCTGATTACCTGGGGTATATCCAAGCGCATCAGGGCGAGTGGGGCCTGGGAAAGGACAGCGGCGGGCCCTGTCTGGACACGTTCCCAAGCGGCTGGGGCGGGTTCGTGACTGACTCCATCGCGCAGCACCAGATCGCCAGCCCCGGCGGCCGGGGTGAGCAGACCACCGGGGCCTTCGAGGCGAGCATCGGCACTGCGCGCGATATCTACGACCTGAACTCTTCGGCGGTGGATGATCCCTCCTGGTATGTGGTCTGCGGCGATGTCGGCGCGAGGATATTGATCTGGGTGCCGCCGAACCTGGCCTATCCGGAGGCCTGTTTCACGCAACTGTGCAACGACTGCTTCGCCGACTGGGAGAACTGCCCGGCCTCCCAGACCTGTGGCATCAGCAGGGAAACGGCAAACAGGTTCTACCAGGACCCCGAGATGCGAAAGCGATACGAGCGTCACCTGGGCGGCAGCAACGTCGGGTTCATGGACGGGCACGCAGCCTGGATGCCGGCCGACGCGATCATTGACAACGCGCCCCTTACCACTGATGGCGACCGGGGCAAGCTGCGCGGTGTCGGGTGTAGCGGCACGACTGTGGAATAAGCGCCCGCCGACTGTCAGACCGCGTCTGGTGGCGAATGCGTGCGGCGTTTACTGCTTCGTCTGCCGGAGCAGCTTCGTCAGGCGCTCGAGGCGCTCTGCGACCAGCCAGCGGTAGACGTCCATCTCCTCTGGCGACCAGAAGCCCCGGTACTGGTACTGCGCTCGCACCGGGATGGCGTTCCATACCGCGTCCAAGACCTGCTGCGCGGCGGCCGCCTCAGCGCGGACCTGGCCTGATGGCGACTTCCTGCCCCGCGCGATCGCCTGCTGAAGGGTGTAGATGTAGCGCATGTCGTCGTAACCCTCGCGATAGGCCTCCCAGAGCGCGACGGGAATCGGCCGGCCATCCTGCTCGCTGCGCACCATGAAGTCCATGGCGGAGCCATCGAGGTAGTTGAACGGGTCGCCGATGCTGTACTGGTAGATCCAGGGGATGAGCCGCAGGAACCCCGAGCGCCAGAAGCCGAAGCCGTAGGTCATGCGCGCGCCGGCGACCGGGGTGTGATCGTTCTCCCCCGAGATGTCGTTGGGGTAGCACCAGTACGCGACGCCGCGCGCCTTCATGTCGGCCACCGCCGTGTCGTGGTCGGGCAGGAAGGGCTGCGTGCACCAGACATCCACGACCGGCTTGAAGGGTTGATACCCGGGCTTCTCCGGCGCGGCGGTGGTGTAGGTGCGGACTCCGGCCGCCTTCACCGCTTCGAACAGCCGCACCATGAAGGCAACGATGGGCGGATCGGCGCTGGGCTCGTCATACGGCTGGTAGATGAACTCCGGCCAGCCGCGGCGCTTGCGCTCCTGCTCGATGGCGCGCACCATCGCCGTGATCTCGGTGAAGAAGGCCTCAGGCGGCATCTGCACCCCGGCGAGATGGTTCGCGAGCCCGGTCTTCATATACTTCTCGTATGCCGACTCGCTGGAGATGCTGACCATATAGGGCGGCTGGAATCCGAAGCGCGCGTTCAGCTTGAGCTGGGCGTCGAGCAATCGGAACGACTCCGTCATATCGAACTTACCGTTCTCGTCGGCGGCTGGCGACCAGCAGGACAGGGTGATGTTGCGCGTGCCGTGCGCGACCATGTCGGCGCGCTCCATCTCGGCCTTGCGGATCCAGTAGCGCCGCGACACCTCGTCCGGCGCGCGGCCGACCTCTCGGAGCGGCTCCTCGTAGTAGATCCCGTAGGTGTGGTTCGGGTCTTCCTGGAGCCTGGTGTCGAGCACGCGGAGCGCTACCGGCACCGCGGCGGCCTTCCCGTCGGCGCTGAAGCGGATCGCGCCGCGGTAGACGCCGGGCTTGGCCTGGTCCGGCACGTGGACGGTCAGCCAGAAGGTGGCGTTCTCGTTGGCCGGGAGCGGGCCTGCCTGCCAGCGGTCGAGGATGTCGGGGACCATGCGATAGAGGCCGCGGTCGCTGTAGTTCCGCCGCGCCTTCATGTACCGCACCTTGCGCACCTCGATCTCGCCCGCCGGCACCGGGCCGAGGGCGGCGACCTTCACCTCGGCGCGGTGGAGCGGCCGCAGAGGCCGCACGGTGAACGTGATCGGTTCATACTCGCCGGGTGCCGCGAAGACGCGCAACACCGGCGCCGTTTCGTCGGCCGTGGGATTGGTCCAGGGGTAGATCGGCGTCGCCCAGTGGCGATGCCAGACGAAGAAGCCTTGCTTACGGTCGGACGCGCTGATCGCCAGCGACGGGCCGGCCGGCGGCCGAACGTCCGCTTTCCATTTCGCGATCTCCTCGTCCGGGGCCCACTGCTCGATTCGCCTGATGAGCTGACGGGCCGCGCTGTCATCCTGAGGCTGCCAGGCGAGCAGGCCCGCCAGGCACCACTTGCTGCGCGGGGTCAGTCGCACTTCGATCTCGCCCGCCGAGGCGGCGGCGAATGTATGGCTCTCCAGGCGGTGGGGCCCGCTGCCCTCCGGGGCCTGCATCTGGCAGCGCCAGCTCTCACCGCCGACGGTCACATCGAAATCCCAGTACTGGGCCTGCGAGCGGTCCCAGTGGCCTCCGATTCCGCAGAGGGCGTAGACGCGCCACTTGCCGGAGGGAGCCTGGAAGCGGAAGCCGTTGGCGCGCTCGCCAAGGATCGCGTCCTGGGTCAAAGCGTTCGTCCACACCGGGTCGCCCTGGGCTGGGGCGTCATGGGTCGAGAGCCCCTGCGGAGAGCGCCAGCGAGGATCGTCAGGCGTCACTCTCTGCGCGCCGGCCCACAGGGCCGACTCAGCAGAGCCCAGGTCGAAGATCAGCACCTCGGCGCTGGTCGGGACGGCGAGGGCGGCGCAGAACAGCGCCGACGCCAGGACGGCGATGTGCGGCCTCATCTTGCGCCTCCCTGCCAGGGCGAGGTGATCAGCTTGACCCCGGCTCGCAACTCCCGCTTACCATCCGAAGCAACCAGGGTGTAGTCTCCTGTAGGCGGTGGTTTCGGCAGCCGCAGGGAGATCAGGCCGGTCCCCTCTGCGACTTCAGCTCGGCACCCGGCGAAGGCCCGCCCACCCTTCTCCAGTCTAACCTGGATGGGCGCGCTAGCGCCAGCGGGCACGCCGAGCATCGTGACGGCTGCACCCAAAGAGCAGTCATCGGCGAAGACGAGCTTCGCCCGCGGCTCCAGGGAGATCAGGGTGGGCCTGGTGTACCGCAAGAGCTCGACGTCCGCGATGAAGAACTCGAGCACGTCGCCGTGCTGGTAGTTGCTCTCGGAGATAAAGAGGCCGACGGAGTCTACACGGTCGCGAAGCGCGAGATCGCTTAGGTCGAAGACGTACTCCTGCCACCGGCCGAGGCCAAGGCCCTCGAAGTCCCGCTCCCAGTTGGCATTTCGGCCACCTGCGGATAGTGTGAGTCCGAGCGGCTGATGGGGCAAAGAGCCGCGGCTCGTCCGGGCGTAGACCTTGACCCGGATCCGCTCCCACTTCCTCCAGTCGGCCCGGTCCTTCGGGAGGTTCATCTGCATCCTGGGCCAGCCGATCGGGTAGCCCTTCTCACCCTCCAGCCAGTTGACCTCCACCCGGAAGGCGATGGCCGGCGTGCCCTCGAGCGTGGTCGGCGTGATCGTGCCTTCGACGGCTTGCCAGCCGTCCGCAGACCGGCCGTGGAGCAGGGCCAGTCGCTCGAGGTCGTCAGTGGGAGCGGCAGCGCCGGCGCGGATCAGTGGGAACAGCAGTGCGGCGAGCATGGCCAGCGGCCGCCAGCGGGGCATCAGCATAGAGGTTCTCCGATCTGGTGCGGCGCTACCGTCCGCCGCCGGAGGCGGCATCGGGCGCAGCCTCCAGGGTCGTCTTCGGCTCCCGGCCGCTCAGCACCTTCACCCACACTCGCGCCGCGTCGAGGCTGATGATGACAGCCATCACCATCATGGAGATGGTCAGAGCCGCATTGAGGTAGGAGTGCTGAGGCAGGTAGTTCCGGGTCACGTTGAGCACGCCTGCGTAGAGGGTGGTGACGAGCACGAAGACGAAGGGCAGGGCCGTGGTCAGCGCGTACCTGGCGGCCGAGGTGCGCAGGATCACGGTGGTGCCAATCGCCAGAGCGATCCCCGCGAGCAACTGGTTGGCGATGCCGAACATGGGCCAGATGGTCATGATGTCGTTCGCGTAGAGCAGGTAACCCCAGCAGCAGCAGGCGACGGCGCTGGTGAGGGCGATGGTGGCATAGCCGGCGCGGCCGGCCGCGAGGCTGCCCCGGCGCAGGTGGGCGAACTCGTGCACGATGAAACGGGCGACGCGGGTGCCGGTGTCCACCGCGGTAAGGATGAAGAGGGCCTCGAACATGATGGCGAAGTGGTACCAGTAGGCCATCAGCCCACGCATCCCGGGGATGCCCGAGAAGATCTGCGCCATGCCCACCGCGAGCGAGACCGCGCCCCCGGTCCTGCCGACCAGCCTCTGCTCTCCGACCATCTGCGTCAGCGCACCCAGGTTCCCCCCTGAGGCGGCCCAGCCCGGGATGAGGTCGAGAGACTTGGCGTTGATCGCAAAGTAGTCATGCGGCCGCAGGGCGCAGGCGGCAATCAACGCGGTGATGGCGACGAAGCCCTCCATCAGCATGGCGCCGTAGCCGATGAAGCGCAGGTCCCCCTCCGAGTTCAGCATCTTTGGCGTGGTTCCCGAGCTGATGAGGGCATGGAATCCCGAAATGGCGCCGCACATGATGGTGATGCAGACAAAGGGCCAGACCGTTCCCGGAACCACCACGCCGCCTCCCCTGACGAAGTCCGTGGTCAGCGGCATGCGGAGCTGCGGATGCACCAGTGCGATCCCTACCGCCAGCAGCGCGATGGTGCCGATCTTCATGTAGGAGCTGAGGTAGTCGCGCGGACAGAGGAGGACCCAGACCGGCAGCACGGAGGCGATGAAGCCATAGGCGGGCAGCGCGAGCTTGAGCTGCCCCTCGGTCAGCAGGAAGTAGTGGCCCCAACTGGTCTGGGGCACCTGGCCGCCGAAGACCACGGCGGCCACCACGAGCGTGACTCCGATGACGCTGGCCTCCGCCACTCTCCCGGGCCGGAGCACGTGGAGGTGGAGCCCGACGAAGAGCGCGATGGGGATGGTGGCGGCGATCGAGAAGGTGCCCCAGACGCTTTCGGAGAGCGCCTTCACCACGGAGATGGAGAGGCCGGCGAGCGCACACATGATGATGAAGAGGATGGCGACGCTGGTGACGACGCGGGCCGTCGGTCCGATGTGCACCCCCGCGATCTCCGACAGCGACATGCCCCGACAGCGCACCGAGGAGGCCAGGATGATGAAGTCGTGGACCCCGCCCGCCAGCACCGCGCCCACCACGATCCAGAGCGCGCCGGGAAGCACGCCCCACTGCGCGGCCAGCACCGGCCCGATCAAGGGCCCCGCGCCGGAGATGGCGGCGAAGTGATGGCCGAACAGCACGTAGCGGTTGGTGGGCACATAGTCCTTGCCGTCATGATACTGGTGGGCCGGAGTGGCGCGGCCGGCGTCAACCATGGCGACGCGGGCGGCGAGGAAGGCGGAATAGTAGCGGTACCCCAGGACAAAACAGCAGGCAGCGGCGACCAGGAGCGTGAGGGAGTTCAAAGCAGCGTCTCCTCCAAGGAACCCTTGAGAGCAGGGAGCGCGGCTGCTCGCATCGCCGCGTTTTGCTCCTTCCACTTTACCGCAAAACCGGCTGCTGGGCAATGCGGGCCCGGGCCCCCAAAGCGGTGTGGAATCCGGGGCTCAGGGGAAGGAAGTGCCAGCGGCCACTGGAATCAAGGGGCCGCTGCGCGCACGTCCTCTGGGTTGCCACTGACGCGCCTGGCTAGCGGAAGGGGGCTGGAGACGAGGATGGCCGCGGTGACGGGTGTGCGGTACTGAGGACACTGCTACTGCCGCGGAGCCAGGCTACGGTGGGAGAGAGGAGTCGCGGTGGCGACCAAGAGCCTGTACGTGGGGAATCTCCCCCACGGGACGACGGAGGATGAGCTCCGGGAGCTGTTCGCGCAGTACGGGCCGGTGGAATCGGTCCGGGTGATCGAGGGCAAGGGGTTCGCGTTCGTGGATATCTCCGACGAGAAAGCCGGGGATGCGGTCCAGGCGCTGAGCGGCGCGGACTTCAAGGGGCGAGCCCTGCGAGTGGATGAGGCGCGGCCCCGGCGCGAGCGGAGCGATTCAGACCGCGGCTTCCGCGGCGGGGGAGGCAGTGGAGGCGGCGGAGGCGGCTTCCGGCGCGAGGGCAGGGGCGGGGCCCGCAACCGGGGACCACGCTGGTAGCACATTCGGGCCGGCGCCGGCCTGGCTAAGGTAGCGAGGTCCGGCCCCGGAAGACACTGCCCCCGAAGGTGGTTACGTAGATCACTTCCGGGTGAGCGCGATCGAACTCGACCCGCTGCGCGTTGGCGAACGGAAAGCTGCGGATTGGCCGCCAGGTCTCGCCGTTGTCATCGCTCACCCAGAGCGATGGTCCTGGTGGACCCTCGGTGAGAGTCATGTAGACGCGGCTGAGGCGCTTCGGGTCGAAATAGGCGCCGAAGTGCTCGGAGCCCTCTCTCGCCACGCGCTTCCAGGTGGCCCCGCCGTCCGTGGTGCGGTAGAGGCCGCTTTGCTCCTGGCCACCGTTGGCCGCTCCGACGAAGATCACTTTGCTCGACCGCGGGCTGACGGCGAAGTCCTTGGGCCAGGTCAGGCCGAGCGAGGTGGTGATGCACTTCCAGGTTTCCCCGCCGTCCCGCGATCGGTAGAGCCCCGCGCCGCCCTGGAGGAACTTGCCGCTCTGGCGCTTCGCGGTGACGAGAGCGAAGAGGGTGCCATCCTGGTGGAGGATGAGGCGGTACACCCGCAGGTTGTCAGGCGCGCCCAGGCCGCGGCTCTTCCTGACCCAGGTCTTCCCGTCGTCGGTTGACTTGTAGACTCCCTGATCGAAGAAAGAGGCATAGAGCGTCCTCGACCCCTTCCTGCTCTTCGGGTCGAGCACGACGGAGGTGGCCGGGGCGACCGGGAGGCCCCGGGTGATGGTTTGCCAGGTGTCGGCGAAGTCTGTGGACAGGCAGAGGCCGCCCGGCCCCCTCGATTGGTGGTGCTCGTAGATGATGTTGGCGTTCGGGATGTCGTGGACATTGGAGAAGGCGGCCCAGACCTTACCCGGGACCTGCGGGTCGAAGGCCAGCTCGTAACAGGTGTTGACCCAGGGAGGCCACTTCGCCTGCGGCCACCAGATCCAGGTTTTGCCCGCATCCAGGGAACGCGCCAGTCCGATGTCGGTATAGGCGATGTAGTGGCGGTTGGGCTGGAATGGGTCAACGTAGTAGTGCCAGGTGGTGGTGACGACCAGCCCGCTGCAGAGCCAGCGCGAGCCAGGCTCCGGCTTCTGGCCCGGCGCGAGCAGAGTGTTGGCGGAGTACCACGACCGGCCGCCGTTATCGGTAGCGTAGACGAACCCGCCGACGTGAAGCACGCGGTCCGGATCGGAGGCGCAGACTGCCGCGCCGAAGGGCGCGGACGGCTCGCTGCGGCCGGTGGAGGTGGTGAACCAGTTGGGCGCGACGTTGCAGTCCTTGCCGCGTGGATCGAGGAAGAAGACCGGCCGCCAGTTATCCCCGCCGTCATCGGTGCGGTAGACGGTGGCGAAGTGTGGGGGCCAGAAGCCGGTGCTGGTGTTGAAAGCATAGGCGACGAGCGGCTTCGCGTTCGTCGTCAGCACGTGCTGGTACTGCGCGACGGAGCCGTCGGCCCACTCGTCGAAGGACTGGGTGTCCTTGTTGATGCCATTGCCCATGGCCGATTCCCAGTGTTCACCGGCGTCGCGAGAGCGGTAGACGCCGCCGCCAAACTGACCGTCACCCGCACGGTCGCCAGGCTGCACCACCTGGCTAGGGATGGCGCAGTAGAGCATCGTCACGTTGCTCTTGGGGTCGGAGCCACCGGCGAAGGAACGGATCTCGGTCGAGGGCAGGCCTTCCGTCTTCTTCTCCCAGGTCCGGCCGCTGTCGTCTGAGCGCCAGATGCCCTCCCTGGTGGCAGCGAACAGCGCGCGGGCGCTGGTCGGGCTGGTTCTGTCCACCGCGAACCCGAGGGCCTCGCCTGCGGGCCCGGCGCACTTCTCCCAATGGTCTCCGCTATCCCGAGATAGCCAGGCGCCGTCCGTGGCGCCGGCCAGCACCAGGGAAGGGTCGTCGGGGTCGAAGGCGATCTCAGCGCAGAGGCTGGCGCGAAGGTCGCCGATCTCGGCCCAGTGTGCGCCGCGGTCGCGGGTCACCTTGAGCCGCCCGGACCCGCCGTCGGCAGCATAGATGATGTCCGCGTTCTTGGGGTGAAAGCCGGGCCGGCAGCGGGTGTTCCCCTGCAACTGAAGCTGAGGGATCATCTGCCAGTGACGGCCCGCATCAGTGGTGATGTACGCGCCCGACATATCACAGCTCAGCATCATCAGGTCGGGATCCACCGGGCTGATGGCCGGAGCGAACATCCCCCCGCCGCCCGAGAGCCCGATCGGCTCCCACCCGTCAACTAGGGCTGCCCCCGAGCTCGGCCCGGCCGTGCCTCCTGACGGATGCGCGCAGGAGCAGAGCGCGATGGCACAGGACCCGACGATGATCAGTACCAACCCAGCCGTTGGGGTGGGCTTGCTGACTCGCTTCATGATGCATCCCTCCTTGCCGCTCAGCGGCGCTCCGAGACGCCTCGGGCCGCCGCGGGCGAAAGTCTCTCCAGGGTCTTCGCTGCCAGTCACCTCCGTCCCTCGCGGCACTGGTCGGCCAGCGCTTGCACGTCTCTACTCGACGAATGCCAGGCAGGTCGGGGAGGCGAGGGTGTCGTAGCACGCGGCTGTGCGTATCCGTCTTCGGGAAGGGGCTCGGCCTGATCACCGACAGGCCGGGCACAGGAGGTACCGATGCCTGAGGATTGTCCGCGCCAGCTCGTCGCGCGGGGTCTCGGGTTCGTCGTGCCGGTGCTTGCTGTTCTGGCTCTCCTGGCGACGAGCCAGGGCGATGTGCCCAGAACAGCCGGCCCGGATCCGGTCATCGTGCCCACGTTCAACTGCCTGGGCATCTACTGGAGCCCGAATGGCGGCGGGTCGGAGAAGACATGTGAGGTGCGATACCGGCCCGCGCGCTCGCGGCAATGGAAGGAAGCCCTGCCGCTGTGGTTCGATGCGCGGAACGGGGAGTACCGGGGCAGCATAGTCAACCTGATCCCCGACACCAGCTACGAGGTGACGCTGAGGCTGAGCGGCGGATCCCGCGTCGTCACGGCGCGCACCTGGAGCGAGAGCTTCCCGGTGGGCCGGACGGTCCATCTGCCGGAGCACTCCGACCGAACCCTCGTCATGGACCAGTCGGGTGCGCCTGATGGCTATGTGGTCTACACGCACCCGCAAGGCAAGGCTTCCATCATAGATGTGGCCGGCAGAGAAGAGCAGTGCATTGTCATCAAGGCGTCGTACGTGATCGTGCGGGGGCTGACGCTGAAGGGAGGGGGCACGCACGGGATCAGGATCGAGGACGGGTCGCACGATGTGGTGATGGAGGAGTGTGACATCAGCGGGTGGGGTCAGGTCGAGCCTGACGGATGGGGTCACGACTACGACGCGGCCGTCTTCGCCCGGGGGTCGGAGATCAAGCGAGTGGTCCTCCAGCGGAACCGGATGCACCACCCGAGGAGCGATTCCAACTCCTGGGCGGAGTGGCGAGACACCAAGGATGACGGGGGATATCATCCGGAGGGGGCGCAGGCGGTGACCTTCTGCTCGACCGGCGGCAACCACGTGATCCGCTACAACGAGGTCTACTCGGACGAGGACCACCGCTTCAACGACTGCCTGGGCGGGGAGGAGAACTTCAGCTACGCCGGGTTCCCCAACCGCGACTCCGACATCTATGGCAACAGGCTGTCTCACTGCTGGGATGACGCGATCGAGAGCGAGGGCGGGAACTCCAATGTGCGAATCTGGGGCAACTACATTGACAACACGTTCGTGAAGATCGCCATCGCCGGCACCTCGGTCGGGCCGATCTACATCTGGCGCAACGTCGCCGGGACAAGCCGCGCATCGCCTCTCGGCACGACCGACGAGGACGATCGGGGGCCGTTCCTCAAGGCTGGAGGCCACGGGGAGTACAACGGAGGGAAGATTTACGTGTTCCACAACACGCTGCTTCAGCCCCCGCCGGGGCCCGGGCAGCGGCTTCCGCTGGGCTGCAACATCGGGCTCTCGAGCTACGGGGGCCCCATGCTGGACCTCACCTCACGGAACAACATCCTCCAGATCAAGAACGAGGCCAGCGCCAGCGTCGAGGACTCGCGCAAGAGCGTCACGAACGACTTCGACTACGATCTCTACAACGGCGAAGTACGCGCCGCGGGCGCGCAGGAGGCGCATGGAGTCAAGGGGGTGCCGGTGTACGAGGCGGGGAGCGGGGGCGGGCGGGGCAAGAGCAAGCCCGCCGGCCGTGTGGCGGGCAAGCTTCCGACGAACGGGTTCCGGTTCTGGCTCGCTCCGTCCAGTCCGGGCTATGATGCGGGCGTCCGCCTCCCCAACTTCAACGATGGGTACACGGGGGTCGCGCCCGACATGGGCGCGCATGAGGCTGGCACCGCGCCGATGGAGTTCGGGGTAGACGCCTATCGCACGGGGGCGATGAAAGCGCGGAGCCGGTAGAGGTCTCCCGGGGCTCAAGCGAACTGCCGCCGCGGGCGTGCTCTGGGGCCTGATCGGCGCCGCCTTCCCCCGCGTGGTCACAGGCTACGCGGTGTGGTTTGGGTAGGGGGCCGAGGGCGGTGCGAACGGCGGCGGGCGAGGACGGCCAAGCCAACACCGGAGCGGCAACCTAAGATCGCGAGGAGGACGGCTGCGGCTCGGCGGTCTGGATACGCTGAGTGAGCAGGTCGACGGCCTCTACCTCGGCCACATCGCGAGTGAAGTCGAGGCTAAGCTGTATCGCGGGACCGGGATTGCGATTGTCGTTATAGCTGTCCACGTCCGTCTTGAGCTGCTTGCAGTCTCCAACGATCCTGACGCGACGCTGCTGAAAGGCGATCACCATGAACGGCCGGCCTTCGGTGCGAATATCGCCCCATAGGTGCATCTGCTTGCCGTTCCTGTCCACCTGTGCCACGTGCTTCGTGCGGACACCCCTACCTTGAGGGTCGGTATAGAACTCCTCGCGCATTGCCTCAGCCAATTGGTCAGCAAACATGCTGACCATATCACCTCTGCGAGGTCTCCATAGTTCCTGCCGAAAAGCCCACTCCGCGATGTCGTGCTTCGATGCCGGCCAGCTTTGGCCTGCTTCTCTGTAAGCAGTCACGATATTCTGTAACTGCTTCGCATAGGCAATGGCCACTGAGTGTCTCCTTATGTAAGCGCCGGGGGCACCTGCCCCCATCCGTCAGTCAGTGCCGACTGGGTTACTATGTGCCTAACCTTGTCCAGCATAGGTCGGAATGCAGACCAGGGTACCTCCCGCCGGAACTGCAGTTGGCCAACAACAATGCCGGGATGTACATGCATAGTGCTCGCGAAGCCGAGGATCCTCCGGGTGCTGTAGAGCGGGCCAATCCGCCGGATGAAGTCGTCGAGGTCGGACTGCCTAACCAGGAAGTCCGCTGCGAATGAGTCAGCTTGCCGCTCCACTTCTTCGTCTGAAGACTCGGCATCCTCCCCGACGATATCGGTATCGAGTTTCCATGCATCTCGCCGCTCCACGTGGCCCAGTTCGTGCGCGAGAGTGTACCAGAAGCAGTCGATGCGATCATATCGCAGAGACAGCACGACAACTGGCGCCTTGGCATCAAGCCAGAACACAACGCCGTCGATCCTCGTCTTGGGCAGATGCTCAAGCACTAGGAATCGGATACCAGCCTCTCCCAGAAGCCGCGGGACATGCCTGACTTCTTGCGTGCTGGGAAGTAGGTTCTTGAGTTCACTCAGCCCGTGCTTGAACAACTGGGCGGAGAATGGCTTGGCTGGGACGGCACGGGCGAGCTGTTTGGCCCGGAACAGCCAAGCCCACTGCGCTTGGGAGATCTCATGCGCTCCTCTGCGCGCGGCGTGCGGAAGGTTGATACGCTCATTGAGGCTTGATGCTCCATAGAACTGCATCACCCTCTTCTCCAGGACAGCTACGTTCTCTGATGCCTCAAGCCAATGGCGCTTGACCATCTCCTTGATCGGCGCGAACTGGTACAATCTGGCGCGCCGCACAATCGCGTCGTGCACGACTCCACTGCGCCCTAGCTGATAGCTGCTGTCCAGGTTCCTCCAGTACTGTGCGCTAGTGCCGAATGCGGCCCCAAGCTCCCTCGCTATCTCGAGCGAGATGGTCCTCTTGCCCGAGATCAGATCGCTGATCTCCTTGGGAGAACGACCCATGATCTCGGCCAGTTCAGTCTGGCTCCAGTCACGCGACTCTAGCTCCTCCTTGATGAAATCACCCGGAGGGAACACCTCTGCGGCCCTTCTCTCAGCCATCATAGCCCTCCCTTAGTGGTAGTCTTCGATCTCGACAATGACGACTACTTTCTCCGCACCTCGGCCCTCGAACTCCAGGATCAGTCGCCATTGGTCATTCAGGCGCATCGAGTGCTGATGGGCTCGCTCGCCCTTCAGCTTTTCGAACCGCAGCGACTTCTGGGAGTAGAAGTCCCTCTCATCCATGGCAGCCCTGATCTGCTGCATACGTCTACGGAAGGCCTTGACCAGTGCGGGTTGGTATCCCCCGTCAAAGGCCTCGTCGGCTTCCAGCCTATCAAGGCGCCTGTCCCTGAATGTCGGGTTCACACGTGTGAGTATAGCCGGCGGGACGGAGTCTGTCAATAGTAGAATAGATAAATAGATAAAATCATCAAGTCTGGCCCCACAGGTCCACGGTGGGCGGGACTCGAGGCTCATCCCCGCCAGCCATGCGGAGGGCCAGAATCTGACGGTGCGAATGGGGCTGTTCGTTGGGCAGGAGCTTGCTCCTGCCATCGTAGGGGGTGACAGCAGCAAGCTGCTGTCGAACGGTAACAGGCGCTAGGGCTCTGGTTCGTCCTGGACCAACTGGAAACGGTCACCCCCTCACCTCCACCCCCCCTCCACGTGCAGCCACGCGGTGGCGATGGGCGCACCCCCGCTCACTTCAGCACAGCCACCCCGTAGGGGCCGAGCTCTACTGTATCGCCGAGTTTCTTCCCACTGAGCAGGTCCTGCTTCCCAGCCGGCACGGTCACCGTCGGGCAGGGGAATCTGTGGTATACTCCCGGGCAGTGCTGGCCGGGGGAACCGGGATGAAGTCGAGGCTTGCCGCCGCAGCCGTGGCCGCGGGGCTGGCGCTGCTTGTCGCCAGTGGGGTGTGGGGGGATGCTATGGTCGTCGCCGGCCGGCGGGTCGAATCCCGGGTCCGCTTCGTGGCAGTCGGAGACGAGGTCCTTGCCCCTCTCCTGACCGCGCTCGATGCGCTGGGCGCGCGCTCCGAGGTCACGCCCGACGCCGTCAAGATCACCACCGCAGCCCGCGAGGAGATTCTCATCTCTCGCACCCGGCCCGAGGCGACGCGGGACGGGGCGTTGCGAGACATGCCCCGCCCACCCCTGTTCCGAGATGGCGCCTTGCTGTTGCCGGTAAAGGCGGTGGGATCGCTGCTGGGGTGCGCGGTGCGGTGGGACGAAGGGTCACGGACCCTGTTCCTTCACCCCTGGATACGCAAGTTCTCCCTGGAGACGCTTCCGGATCGCTACCGGCTGACCGTGGCGGCGGAAGGGCCGGTCGTTCAGCGCACGGGCCGGGTCGAGGAGGGCACGCCGCGGCTTTTCGTTGACCTGCTGGGGGCCGACCTGGCCAGCATCCCTTCTCAGGTGAAGGTGGAGGGCAGCTACCTCCTCGGGGCCAGGATCAGCCAGAAGAGCCTGGCGCCGGCCCCCGAGGGTGACGTGACCCGCGTGGTGGTGGAGATGGCGGAATGGCGGCCCTACCGGGTCCGGCTGAGCGCAGATCGGCGAACCCTCGAGATCGAGCTCCCGCTCCCGGGGTCAGCGGAGCTGCCTCCGGAAGCGCCACCGGTGGTGCTCTCCGGGCTCAGCTTCCGGCGGGTCTCGCCCCGGTTGGCGGTGGTGACAGTCGCCACCTCGGGGAAGGCGGTCTGCCGGTCGGAGACCAGCGATGATCCCCCGGCCGTGCAGGTGGAGGTGCTGAATGCGCAGAGCCAGATCGCGGCTCCGGAGCTGGAGGTGCGAGACCGGCTGGTCTCAAAGGTTTCGGCAGCGGAAGCTCAGGGAAAGCCGGGGACACAGCGGGTGACCATCGCGCTGACCGGACCGACCCCACATTTCGTGGTGAGCGAGGCGGGCGCGGTGCGGGTGCTGCTGGGTCAGACCGAGCTGACCGATCTCTGCGTGGTGGTTGACCCGGGGCACGGCGGTCCGGACACCGGGGCGATCGGGCGCACGGGGCTGATGGAGAAGGAGGTCAATCTCGACATCGCGTCGCGCGTGTGCCGAATGCTAGGGGAGATGGGTGCGAAGGTATTGACCACTCGCCGTGACGATAGCGCGATGATCCCGTGGACTCGCGGAAACCGCGAGGAGCACCGCCGGGAGTTGCAGGCGCGGTGCGCGCTGGCGAACGACGGGGGAGCGGATCTGTTCGTCTCGATCCACGCCAATGCGCGGGAGACCAACCCGGGCTCGGTGCGAGGCACGGAGACGTACTACCGGAAGGAAGACAGCCGGGCCTTCGCTGAGGTGATGCAGCAAGAGGTGGTGAAGGCCGCCGGATTGCCGGACGGGGGCGCGAAGTATCATCCCCAGCCGATCATCGTGCTCTACCAGACGACCGTGCCGGCGGTGCTGGTCGAGGTGGGCTACCTCAGCAATCGCGAGGACGAGCAGAAGCTGGCCGATCCCGAGTTCCGGGAGCAGGCCGCCCGCGGCATCGTCGATGGCATCAAGCGTTGGGTGGAGGAGGGAGGCATCCTGTCGGACCTGGAGCGGCGCCAGGCCAAGGCGGTGGGGGCCGTGAGCAGGGCGGGGGAAGCACCCGGGATGTGACCGCCGACCAAGCCCAATCTTACGTTGACAGGCGACCGGCAACCGTGATACGGTAAGGGGGCCGGTGAAAGCCGCCCGCATTGGTCCGTCCAGGGCCAGCGGGCGTTCGCTTTGTGGCTGCGCGGGTTGCTGCGCAGCCCCGCGTGACGTAATGGCAGTCCCCCTTCTGTTTGCCATGCGGCCCCGCGTGTGATGACAAGAGACGCAGCCGACATTCGAGCAGTGATCCTCGACCTCGATGGGGTCCTCTATCGGGGAAAGACGGCCCTCCCCGGGGCGCACGAGGCCACCGAATGGCTCCGCCAGCAGGGCTACCAGACCTACTACTTCACCAACAACTCGACGCGCACGCGGGAGAGCTATGTCGAGCTGCTGGCCGGGTTCGGCATTCACGCGGACCGCGAGCATATCGTTACCTCCGCCTCTCTCACCACGCAGTACTTCCGCGACCTGGGAGTGCTCAACCACCCGAAGGGCCGGCCCACCGTGCTCGTGGTCGGAGAAGGCGGATTGGCCTCGGAGCTGCGCGGCGCGGGGGTGAGAGTGGTCCGCCGGCCCGGCCTGCGGCAGGTTGATTATGTGGTGGTGGGGATGGACCGCGAGTTCACCTACCGAAAGCTCTACGAGGCCCAGCAGGCGGTGCGCGCGGGGGCGAAGCTGATCGCCACCAACCGGGATGCCACTTACCCGGTGGAAGACGGCAATGTCATCCCAGGGGGAGGGAGCATCGTCGCGGCGGTAGCGACCGCGGCCGAACAGGAGCCCCTGCTGATCGGCAAGCCCTCGGCGCGTGCGGGCGAGCTGATCCTGCACCACGCGGGAGTCTCGGCCGAACAGGCCGTGATCGTCGGGGATCGGCTGGAGACCGATATCGAGATGGGGCGGAGGGCCGGGCTGTGGACCTGCCTGGTGCTGAGCGGCATCAGCCGGGCCGAGGAAGCGGAAGCGCTGCCGCCAGAGCAACAGCCGCACTGGGTGATCGAGAGCATCGCGGATCTGCCCGCGCTATTGGAGAGGGTGAAGGCCGGAGCGCAGAGCAGACCACGCGGGGCTGCGCAGCAACCCGCGCAGCCGGGGTTGATAGCGCAAGGAGGCGAGAGACCGTGAGCCGTCCGGTCCCGGTGGCGCTGACCGTGGCGGGATCGGACTCCGGCGGCGGCGCCGGGATCGAGATGGACCTGAAGGTGTTCGCCACGCTCGGGGTGTACGGGACCTGCGCTATCACGGCTCTCACCGCGCAGAACAGCCGGGAGGTGAGGAGCACGTGGGAAGTCCCTGCGGGCGAGGTGGCGGCTCAGATGGCGGCGGTGCTCGATGACCTGCCGGTGGCGGCCGTGAAGACCGGGATGCTGTCCTCGGAAGCGATCGTGCGGGCGGTGGCCGGAGTGGTGAAGGAGCGGAGGCTGTCTCCGCTGGTAGTGGACCCGGTGATGGCTGCGAAGGACGGCAGCCGGCTGCTCTCGGAGGCGGGGGTTGCGGCCCTGCGGGATGTGCTGATCCCGCTGGCCAGCCTGGTTACGCCGAACGCGGCCGAGGCGGAGGTGCTGACCGGGGTGGCCGTCGGCTGTGAGGAGGAGGCCTGGGGCGCGGCGGAGAAGCTCCGGGCCTTGGGGTGTAAGTGGGTGCTGGTCAAGGGCGGACATCTGCGGGGCGGCGAGGCGCGCGATTTCCTCCTGGGCCCAGATGGAGCGCAGGTCCTTTCCTCACCCCGAATCCCCGGTGGCCCCTTCCACGGGACGGGGTGTGCACTGTCGGCCGCAATCACCGCGTACCTCGCACGCGGCGAGCCATTCCCTCAGGCCGCAAACCTAAGCCGCGCCTTCCTCCAGGAACTGCTGCGGACCGCGCAGCGTCTGGGCGCGGGCTCTCTTCTGCTTCATCCCAGCTCAAATGCACCCAAGGAACAGCAATCATGACCAAGTACATCTTCGTGACGGGCGGGGTGGTTTCATCAGTGGGCAAGGGCATCACCACGGCATGCCTCGGCAGGCTGCTCAAAGACCGGGGGCTGAAGGTCACCATCCAGAAGATTGATCCCTACCTGAACGTGGACGCGGGCACGATGAGCCCGTTCCAGCACGGCGAGGTGTTCGTCACCGACGACGGGGCCGAGACCGACCTGGACCTGGGACACTATGAGCGGTTCGTGGACCTCAGCCTCACCAGCCTGAGCAATGTCACCTCGGGCCAGGTCTATGGCGCGGTGATCCGCAAGGAGCGGGCGGGCGAGTATCTCGGGCAGACAGTGCAGGTAATCCCGCATCTCACGGATGAGATCAAGTCGCGGGTGCGCGCCATCGCGAAGGGGTCGTCGGCCGACGTGGTGATCACCGAGATCGGCGGGACGGTGGGCGACATCGAGGGGCAGCCCTTCCTGGAGGCGATCCGCCAGATGCGCCGGGAGCTGGGGGCCGATAATACGCTCTATCTTCACGTCACCCTGATCCCTTACGTCGGTCCCTCGGGGGAGAGCAAGACCAAGCCGACCCAGCACAGCGTGAGGGATCTGCGCAACATCGGCATCCAGCCCGACATTCTGCTCTGCCGCACCCGCCGGCCGCTCTCGAAGGAGATGAGGGAGAAGCTCAGCCTGTTTTGCGACGTGGCCCCGGAGGCAGTGATCGAGGGCCTCGATACCGAGTCCATCTACGAGCTCCCTCTGATCTTCGAGGAGCAGGGGCTCGGACCGCTGGTAGCCAGCCGCCTGGGACTGGACGGGAAGCCGGACCACACGGAATGGGAGAAAGTGGTGGCCCGTGTCCGCGAGCCGGCGCAGACCGTGCAGATCGCGATGGTGGGAAAGTACATGGCCCTCCAGGACGCTTACATCAGCGTGACCGAGGCGATCAAGCACGGGGGCATCGCCAACGGCGTGCGCGCCGAGGTGCGGCGGGTGGACTCCGAGCAGATCGAGAAGCACGGGCCGGAGAAGCTGCTGGAGGGGGTGCACGGGATGCTGGTGCCGGGCGGCTACGGCGACCGCGGGGTGGAGGGGAAGATCATGGCGATCCGGCACGCGCGGGAGCAGAAGATCCCGTTCCTGGGCCTCTGCCTGGGGATGCAGTGCGCGGTGATCGAGTTCGCGCGCAGCTTCTGCGGGTGGGAGGACGCCAACAGCACCGAGTTCAACCCGAAGACTCGTCACCCCGTGCTCGACCTGCTCCCGACCCAGGAGGGCGTGACCGACAAGGGCGCCACCCAGCGGCTGGGCGCTTACCCGATGCGGATCATGCCCGGCACGCAGGCGCGCAAGGTCTACGGCACGGCGCGGGCGAGCGAACGCCACCGCCACCGCTACGAGGTGAACAACAAGTTCCGCTCCGAGCTGGAGGATAAAGGGCTGGTGGTGGCCGGGATCAACCCGGACAGCGACCTGGTGGAGCTGATCGAGCTGCCCGACCATCCCTTCTTCCTGGCCAGCCAGTTCCACCCGGAGTTCAAGTCGCGCCCCACCCGCGCCCACCCGCTGTTCCGGGAGTTCGTGAAAGCGGCGGTGAAGCAGGCGGGGTAGGCGCGGGCGAGCCCACGCCGCGAACGAGTGAGATGAAGCAGACTGCGATCAACGGTCTCTTGGGAGTGTTCGCAATGCTAATGCTCAGCGCCGCGCTGTCTTCGGCCGGAGCCGCGGGAGCGAGGGGGCCGCTGCGGGTGTGCAAGCAGAACCCGCGGTACTTCGCGGACAGCAGCGGGAAGCCGGTCTACCTGACAGGGGCTCACACCTGGAGCAACCTCAAGGACATGGGCCCGACCGACCCGCCGGCGAAGTTCGACTATGCGGGTTACCTCGACTTCCTGGTGCAGCGACATCACAACTTTATCCGGCTCTGGACCTGGGAGCTGACCCGGTATGGGGATGGCGGCAGCGAGGGCACACTCTACGCGGCGCCGTTCCCCTGGCCCCGCACCGGCCCGGGCGAGGCGCTGGATGGGAAGCCCAGGTTCGATCTCAGCCGGTTCGATGAGGCCTACTTCCGCAGACTTCGGGAGCGGGTGGCGGCGGCCGGCGAGCGCGGCCTTTACGTCTCCATCATGCTGTTCGAGGGCTGGGGGCTCCAGTTCGCCAACGCGCCCTGGAGGTGGGACGGCCACCCGTTCAACCAGAACAACAACATCAATGGCATAGACGGCGATGCGAACGGGGATGGGAAGGGGCTGGAGATAGACACGCTGGAGATTCCGGCGGTGACGCGAATCCAGGAGGCTTACGTCAGCAAGGTGGTGGACGCGGTCAACGACCTGGACAACGTGCTCTACGAGATCTCGAACGAAGCGGGGCCGTACTCGACGGAGTGGCAGTACCACATGATCCGCTTCGTGAAGCAATGCGAGGCCAGCAAGCGCAAGCAGCATCCGGTGGGGATGACCTTCCAGTACGAAGGCGGCAGCAACCAGACACTGATGGAGAGCCCGGCCGACTGGGTCTCGCCCAATCCGTCCGCGGCTGACGGCTACGGCTACCAGGACAACCCGCCTCCGGCCGACGGCCGCAAGGTGATCCTGTCGGACACCGATCACCTGTGGGGCATCGGCGGCAACCAGGCCTGGGTGTGGAAGAGCTTCTGCCGCGGGCTGAATCCGCTGTTCATGGACCCTTATCTGCACGACACGTTCTACCGCGACTACGCCGGGAAGCTCAATCCCCAGTGGGACCCGGTCCGCAACAGCCTGGGCTATACCCGCAGATTCGCCCAGCGGATGAACCTGGCGAAGACCCGGCCGGCAGGCGAGCTGGCCTCGACGGGCTACTGCTTGGCCCAGCCGGGAGTGGAGTACGTGGTCTACTTACCCGAGGGGGGGTCGGCGAAGGTGGACCTCTCCGCGGCGAAGGGCGAGCTAGCCGTGGAGTGGTTCAACCCGAGCACCGGTGATGCGAGCCCCGCCCCGGCCGTGGCAGGAGGGGCGGAGCGCGAGCTCACCTCGCCCTTCGCCGGTGACGCGGTCCTCTACGTCCACCGGCGCTGAGCTACCCACAAAGCGAACCGGCGGGCCTTTGGGCCCGCCGGCGATCGCGTGAAGATCCGAGACCTATCAGAGGACCGCTTCCACCGCCGTCAGCTCGGGGACCATGTTCTTGAGCACACGCTCGATGCCGAGCTGGAGGGTGAACTGAGCCATCGGGCAGCCGTGGCAGGCGCCGGTCAGGCGCACCTTGGCCACGCCCTCCTCGGTGACTTCCACCAGTTCGACATCGCCGCCGTCGCGCTGTAAGAGAGGCCTGACCTCAGCCAGGGCGGTCTCGACTTTCTCTTTCACCAATCTGCCTCCATCACCGCGGCGGCTGCGCAGTCCGCCTCGGCGGACAGCCGTGGGTTCGCGCCCATCATGGGCCGCGCCCACCTCAGTCTACCCGTAGGGCGCGACGCTCGTGTCAGCGCGGGCCGTCAGGGTCAGGACTTCTGGGCGGGGCCCGACTTCGCCGGCTCGCGGACGAACTCCCACTTGTGGTAGATGGTCTGCACCTCGGGGGTCAAGAGGAAGTCGAGCAGGAGCTTGCCGGCCGCTGGATTCTTTGATCCCTTGACCACCGCGCCCTCGCACCAGAACTCGGGGTAAAGGTTCGACGGGATATGGCCCACCAGCTTCAGGCTCTTGGGCAGGGCGGGAGGCGCGTCCTTGATATGCACCTCGACCGAGCAGGGGTAGTAAGCTACCGCCGCCTCCACCTTACCTGCAACCGCCAGGTCCTTGCTGTCAGCGGCGAACTCGGGCTGGAGTATCTTGTTCTTCACCTGGGGCCAGATGCCGAGCTTCATGAGCGCCTCTTTGGTGTGGAGGCCGACCGCGTTCTTCTCCGGGTTCGGGATGGCGATGCGCGTGACCGAAGGCTTCGCGAAGTCGGCGACGCCGGTGACGCCGCCCGGGTTCGCTGCCGGGACGACGATGGCGAGGGAGTTCTCGGCGATCCTGCGCCTGGTGCCGTCAACCAGCAGGCCGGCTTTGTCGAGCTGGTTCATCTCCAGGTCGCCCATGGAAAGGAAGGCATCGGGCTTCGCTTTGCCATCCAGCACCTTCTTGGTCATGGTCACGATGTTCTCTTGGTCCCACTCCAGCGAGACGTCAGGGTTGGCCTGCTCGAACAGCTTCGCGATCTGCGAGAAGGGGCCCACCTGGCCGCAGGGCACCAGCACGTAGATGGCGCCGGTGGCCGCGGCCGGCCGCCCTGCCTCGGGCTTGGCCGGCTGCGCCCGATAGGAAGGCTCTTTCCCGCACCCTGCCAGCAGCCCCAGCGCCACCGCCAATGTCATCCAGTGCGCGATTCGTCTCACCTGATCCTCCTTGAGGTATCTTCCCCCGCAAGGCTACGCCACCAGTCTAGCCTTCTATGCTAGCACAAACGCGGGGGCTGCGGAGCAACCCCGCAGCCTCTAGATGTGAACGAAATGGGGCGGTTTCGGGAGGGCCGGCGAAGGTACGAAGGGACAGGCGCAAGCTCCTGTCTAGCGGAGGGGCCGCGCTGACCGCGCGCGAGGCGGCCCGCTACTCCACCCGGAAGGCCACCAACCGCCAGTCCCACTCGATGATCGTGCCGTGGTGGCGGTAGACGTGTCGGGTCACGCCCAGGTGCCTGAGCGAGACGAGAGTCATGCCGGATTCCCGCGGGCCACATGCCTCGCGACAAGCATGAGGCCCCATCGTGGCGCGGCTTGACAACCCGCGGCGGGGGTGGATATGATACCGTTGCGGCCGAGGTCTGACTGCGCCGGCGCTCCGGGCGAGTGGCGGAATTGGTATACGCGCAGGATTTAGGATCCTGTGGCGAAAGCCGTGGGAGTTCAAGTCTCCCCTCGCCCACCAGCGCTCCGGACGGCCGGCAGGGGATGAGCGGGAGTAGCTCAGTGGTAGAGCGTCACCTTGCCAAGGTGAGGGTCGAGGGTTCAAGTCCCTTCTCCCGCTCCACGTGAGCCACCGGACGGTCTTCGGCCGGGTGTGGGTGGACGATCAGGTCTGTTTTCAGGGCTCGCCTGAGAGATCGGCGAGCCCGAAGTTTGATCAGGGAGCATGGCTGTGTCTAGCTCAGAAGCGCGCGAACTGGAGGTAGAGGTTGAGACGACTCCGCTCGAGGGCGGACAGGTCGAGCTGACTGTCCGCGTGCCGGCGGAGCCGGTGAACAAGGTGCGAGAGGAGGCGCTCAGGGCCTTCTCGCGCCGGGTCAGCATTCCAGGATTTCGCAGGGGGAAAGCGCCGCGTGCGATGGTGGAGCGCCATGTGGACCAGCTGGCGCTGAAGGACCAGATCATCGAGTCGCTGGTGGGGGACGCCTATGGCGCGGCCCTGGAGAAGGCCGGGGTCAAGGACCTGGGCCAGCCCCGCATCAGCGAGGCCGACATCACCGGCGAAGGGGTCCTGAGCTTCAAGGCAGTGGTCACACTTCAGCCCGAGATCACGCTGGGCGAGTACAAGGGGCTTCAGGCGACGCGGAACATCACGCCGGTGACCGAGGAGCAGGTCAACTCGGAGGTGGACCGCCTGCGCGCGCGCCAGGGGCGGTACGCGGGACTGCCCGAGGGGGCGGCGATCGAGAAGGGCGACCTGGCGGTGGTGGACTACGAGATGCTGGTGGAGGGTGAGAAGCGGGAGGAGGCCAGCGCCGCCGGGTACCCGCTGGAGGTGGGGGCAGACCAACTCTTCCCGGAGCTGAACGAGGCGCTGGTCGGGGCGCGGCCCGGTGAGCTGCGAGAGTTCGATGTCACCTATCCCGAGGCGCACTCGGACAAGTCGCTCGCCGGGAAGACAGCGCACTTCCGCGTGACGGTCGCGCAGGCGCGGCGTCGCCAACTTCCGGAGGCGGATGATGAGTTCGCAAGGCAGGTCTCGGATCTGGCGGACATGGCCGCGTTGCGCGAGCGGATCCGTCAGAACCTGGAGGTGATCGGCCGGGCGATCGCGGATGAAGACGTTCGCAACCAGCTCCTTCGACAGCTCTCGGAGTCGGCCTCGTTGGACGTGCCGCAGACGATCGTTGACCGGGAGACGGATCGCCGCATAGACGAGATCACGGAGGAGCTGGAGCGGCGCGGCCTCACTCTCAATCAGCACCTGCGGCAGGCGAACCAGTCGTTCGACGACTGGCGGGCGGATCTGGAGGCCGACGCGCGCCAGGCGGCGCGCCAGGCGCTGATCCTCAACGAGATCGGGGAGCGGGAGAAGATCGAGGTTACGGAGGAGGAGTTACACGCGGAGGTGCACCGCCTGGCGGAGGTCGAGAAGACGCCCGAAGAGCGCGTGCAGGAACGCCTGCGAGACGCCGCGGAACTCAGCCGCGTGATGAGCCGCCTCCGCCACCGCAAGATCCTCCGGTTCTTGGTGGACCAAGCCCAGGTCACCGAAGAGGTGGCGGAGCCCGGAGCCGAAGGACGTGAGGGGAACGGAGAGGCGGCCGCGACCGACAGCGAGTAGCCGTTCCTCCTCATCGATCCGCAGCGGGAGAGCGGAGGCATGTCATTCCGGAGCTATGACCCCGGCAGAGACAGGGAAGCGGTTCGCCGCATCTGGCACGAGGTGGGTTGGCTCGCCCCCGGACGCGAAGAGCCAATGCACTGGTGGTTGGAGGCGGGGCCGGCGTTCGTGGCCGAGCTAGATGGGGCCGCCGAGTGCCTGGTGCAGACGGCGCCGGGCTCGATCCGCTACCTGGAGGAAGAGCTTCCGTTCGTCTGCATCAGCGGGGTCAGCACCAGCCGGATCGCGCGCAGGCAAGGCCTCCCGAGGCGGCTGATCGCGGCCGCGCTGTCCGAGGCCGTGATGGAGCAGGGGGCGGTGCTGGCCGGGCTGGGCACCTTCGACCAGGGGTTCTACGACCAGCTCGGGTTCGGCAGCGGCTGCTACGAGCACTTGGTGGGATTCGATCCCAGCCAACTGACAGTGGGGATGAGGCCGCGCGTTCCTCGCCGCCTCGGCGGGGAGGACTGGCAGACGGTCCACCAGTCGCGGCTCGCGCGCCGGCGCGGACACGGCGCGTGCAATCTCCGGGCCGCGAGCTTCACGCGCGGGGACATGCTGCGCTCCCCGAAGGCGGCCTTTGGGCTGGGCTACTGCGACGGACCGAACGGCGAGCTCACCCACCACTTCTGGTGTACCCCCGACGATCTGGAGCAGGGCCCCTACCACGTCGGGTGGCTTACCTTCCAGAGCCGAGAGCAGTTCCTCGAGCTGATGGCGCTGCTCAGGTCTTTCGGCGACCAGGTCCACCTGGTGAGGATGCGCGAGCCGCAGGGGATCCAACTCCAGGATCTGCTGTCCCGTCCGTTCAAGCAACGGGCGGTGAGCGAAGGCCCTCGCTTCGGGGCGAACATGCACTCCTCGGCCTACTGGCAGATGCGCATCTGCGACCTGCCGGGATGCCTGGCGAGGACGCGTCTGCGCGGCGCGGAGGTGAGGTTCAACCTGAGGCTGAGCGATCCCATCGAGCGGTATCTGGACGGCAGGTCGCGCTGGCGGGGAGTGGGAGGGGAGTACGTCGTCACCGCCGGCACGTCCTCGGGAGCCGAGAACGGCATGGATAGCGCGCTGCCAACGGTCAGCGCTTCCGTGGGGGCCTTCACCCGGCTGTGGCTGGGCGTCCGTCCTGCCAGTGGGCTGGCCATCACCGACAGCATCTCTGCGCCCCAGCCCCTGCTCGAGGCGCTGGATTGGGCGTTCCTGCTGCCGCCACCGAAGCCGGACTGGGACTTCTGAAGGCCCGGCCAGGCGCGGCTCTCCAAGCATCGGACTAGGCGGGCCCACCTCGCGCCAGCGGCTTGTTCATGCTCCCTGTTCGGTAGCCCTCCAGGTCTAGCGTCACGTAGAGATAGCCCAGCTTCTGGAGTGCGGACACGATCCGCTCCCGGCTGCCGGGCTGGATGAGCTTCGTGAGGTCGTCCAGCCCGACCTCGATGCGGGCGATGTCGCCGTGATGGCGGACGCGGACCTGACGGATGCCGAGGTCGTGCAGCACCTGCTCGGCTGCTCCCACTCGCCCCAGGCTCTCCCGCGTGATGCGCTCGCCGTAGGGGAAGCGCGAGGCGAGGCAGGCGAAGGACGGCTTATCCCAGGTCGGCAGCCCCAGCTCTCGCGACAGCTCGCGGATGTCGGCCTTGGTGAAGCCCGCCTCTCGCAGCGGGCTCCGAACACCCAACTCCGAGGCCGCCCTCATGCCCGGCCGGTAGTCGCCGGTATCGTCCACGTTGCTGCCGTCGGCCACCATCGGGAGGCCCTCCTCACGGGCGATCTCCAGCAGCTTGCCGAACAGCTCCTGCTTGCAGTAGAAGCACCGCTCTGGGGGGTTGGTCGCGAACTGCTCCAGCTCCAGCTCGTCGGTGTGGATAGTGCGCAGGCGCGCGCCCAGCTCGCCCGCCAAGCAGACCGCCTCGTCCACTTCCTGAGACGGGTAGGTTTCGGAGGTGGCGACCACGCCGAGGGCGCGGTCACCGAGCTGCTCGACCGCCGCCTTCAGCAGGAGAGTGCTGTCCACGCCGCCGGAGTAGGCGACCAGCACCCCGCCACCCTCAGACAAGATGGCCTTCAGCCGGTCGTACTTAGCTTCCAGTTCCACCTGCACGTGCTCTCCTCAACTTCGACATCGCGCGTGGCGCGCGGCCCCCTGGGCCCAGCTATTGTACCACCGCCCGCCGCACGGTAGTCAGGTTCGTCAGAGCGGGAGGTCGCGCCCGGTCGCCATGACAGGAATGGCTGGCCCGGCCGTGGAAGCGTTGTGCAGAAAGGCGGTGCAGGTAGCCGCCCCGGTCTGCCTGAGGCGGGCCGCCGATCAGGAGGAGTCAAGATGGATCGCTGCCGCTGGTTGGGAGCCGTGCTCCCTGTTCTGGGCCTGGCGGCCTGTGCGGGTTGCGGCCGGCCCGTGTTGCCGGGCCAGCAGTTCAAGGGACCGAAGGCCAAGACGAGTTCGCTGGAGCCGGTGACCAGCGCCCTTCCGAAGCAGCCGTTCTTCGAGGCCGGGTCCAAGGAGGCGAAGGTGCGGATCGTTGCCTTCTTCGCGATAGATGATGGTCACAAGCCGCTGATGGACCTCCTCAAGAGCCTGGCCCAGCAATACCCGGGGAAGGTCTATGTCAAGTATATTGACTACCGCGCCGAGCAGGGCGCGGCGGCATTCGCGAGCGCGAAGATGACAGTACCCGGGGTGATGATCAACCTGCAGAAGGAATACCGCATAGAGGCCAAGCCGCACCCCTATGACGTGGATTTCTCCCAGGACATGGGCCGGTACTGGACGGCTGATGATCTGAAGAAGGCCGTGGCCCAGGAGGTACAGAAGATCTACGCTCCGGGGGCGGGGAAGCGGTAGCAAGGCCAGACGAAATGCCGGGGGTGAGCTAGCGCGAGGAGACCGCGAGGGGCTGGGCCTGCCCGGTCGGAGAGAGGCAGGCGCGGTTCTTGCCGGTTCGCTTCGCCTCGTAGAGCGCCTGGTCGGCGCGAGCTAGCAGTTGCCCGGAGCGCAGCAGGCCATTCCCCCCGGAGGCGATCCCCACACTCAGGCCCAGTGAGGCCTTCATCTCCTGCCAGCTCCGCAGGGACTGGAGCTCCAGCCTGAACTCCTCGATCATGCGACTCGCGGCACAAGCGGCGGCCTCAGAGCTGGTTTCCGGCAGCACTACCAGAAACTCGTCCCCCCCCACGCGGCCCGCTCGGTCGGAGGTGCGCAGGCGGCTGGCGAGGACGCGACCGAGAGCACAGATGACCTGATCGCCGACCGCGTGACCGTAGCAGTCATTGGCATGCTTCAGGTCGTCTATATCGAGCATCATGACGGCGAGCGGGCGCTGATAGCGGCTGGCGCGGTCGGCCTCGAGGGCGAGATGGTGCTCGATCTCGCGGCGGTTGGCGAGACCGGTGAGATGGTCGGTGGAGGCAAGCCGGTTAAGTTGGGCTCGCAACTGCACGTTCTCGACCGCGGTGGCGGCCTCGGCACAGAGAGTCTCCAGAAACTCGGCAAGGGCCCGCGGCAACTTGCGCGAGGAACCCGAGTAGAGCGCGAGCACGCCAATGGGGCCGCCCGGGGTCAGCAGCGGCACGTAGACGAATCTCCCGGGCGCAGCCGTGGCGCCGCCCGCAACCGGGCGGTGCTCGGCCGGGCCGACCGTGGCGCGGCTGGCGATGGCCTCCAGGGCGAGCGGGGGATCCCAGTCCGCAGGGGCCTCCGCGCCTTCCGGCTTTGGGCCGAACACAGCCTTCACCGTGATCTGACCGTCGCCTTCCAGCAGCGCGATCACGCCGCGATCGGCCCCCGTGGCGTGAGCAGCCTGGCTGAGCAGGATAGAGAATACGGCGCCCAGGTCGGCGCCGACGTTCGCAGCATGGGCGACATCGTAGACCGCGGTCACCCGGCGAAGCGAGTGGTGAAGGTATTCGCGCAGGCTTTCGTAGGCATGGGCTTCTCGCTTGAGGAGGGCGAAGAATACCACCATGATGGCGGCCGATACCAGCACGCCCAACACGCGCAGCGGCGCGGTCGTGATCACCAGGCTGCCCCCGGGGTTGGCGATGACGACGAACACATAGAGCGCCGCCGCGAGCACGCCCGCGGCGATGCCGTCGCGAACCTGGAGCCGGACCGCGGCGTAGACGATCGGGCCGTAGTAGAGCAGATAGTACTCGCTGTGCGCGCCGCCGGTGACCCAGACGATGGCGGTGATGATCAGCAGGTCCACCACTGCCAGGGCCATGTGATGGGGGCAGTCCTCCTGGTCTGCGGCGCGCGCGATGGAGGGAACGAGGGCGGTGAGCGCGAGGTAGGTGCCGGCCCCGAAAACCAAAGCGGATCCGGCCCAGACCTGGCCCCGCAAGATCGCGCTGAGGCCAGCGCTGACCGTGGCCGTGAGCAGCACCACCCCTCGGATGAGCCGGACAAGGCCAGGGTCCAAGAGCCGCAGATCGGGCCGCAGTGCTGTTGCCTCCCGCCCAGGATAGTGCGGTCATGGGTGACCGCCCAGCGGCGAAGCACCGCCGCCGCCTAGTCTGCTTATTCCACAGAGGCAGGTGTGCTCGCCTCGACCGGGCAGAGGCGGCCTGAGCGGGGGCGGAGGCGAAGCGAGCCAGGACAGGGGACTGCTGGGCAGGAGCAAGCTCCTGCCTTCGAGCTGGCTCCCCGCAGGTCAGTTGGCGATGGTAACGGGGATCTCCAGGTCGAGCCCGGGCCCGCCGACGCGCTGGACCCCGTGCAGTTTCAGCCTATGAGGTCCGTTGGGGAGGCGCTGGGTGTTCAGGGACAGCGTGAAGGGCGGACCGCTGACGCTCCGGAGGGGCTGGCCGTCGAGGGAGAACTCCAGGCCTGTGATATTGCCCGCGCTGGTAGCCCGAAGCTCGACCCGGCCGGTGAGGGTGTCATCGGGGCGGGGCGCGAGCAGGGTGAGGGAGTTGTAGATGTCGAGGACCCGGTCTCCCGGCGGCCGGAAAGTGGGGTCCGCGCTCAGCACCACCGCGGCATAGCGAGGGGCGGCGCCGAGCGGGGCGCGGGGGCCCCGCTCAGAGATAAGCTGCACCCGGTGGCGGCCGGAGTCAAGGCGAACGCGACCCACCTGCTGCCACCCGTCGGGCTGGTCGGGGTCAATGGCTCCCGCCCGATTGCCGTCCACCATGAGGGTGACCCCCTGCCCCCGGCCTCCCGCGAGCATCCAGACCGCGTAAGTGCCACCGGTGAGGTTGGCGGCCGCGCTGTCCCGGAGGCCGGCCGCGGTGGCCGTGCGACCCGCGTTGTCCCAGTCAGCGGACGATGACCAGTCGCCGATGAACTCACGGGCGGCGAGCAGGGACACGGTCTCCCTGGGCCGCGCGCCGATCGGCAGGAAGGCGGGAGCGCTGTCCGCTTCGGCCCCCTCGCGGTCGCGGGCGCTGATCCACCACTCGAGCTCGTCACGGTTGTCCAGGCCCGGGATCGAGGCCTGATAGCGCTGCGACCCTCCCACCGGCGGCATGGGAACAGTGATCTCCCCGCGCCCGTTGATGCGGTAGGTGAGAGCGGCCTGGCCGATCCGCTTCGGGCTGAAGATCGCAGCGGAGATGACGATCTGCTGTTCGGGACCGGGATGGGCGGGGGAGAAGGCGATGCCTCCGATCGAGGGTGCGTCCGGAGGAGAGACGACTGCCAGGCTGCGGACGAGCAGCTCGCCCGTGGCATCGGGGGGGCAAGCTGCCCGGAGGAAAACTCCCCCGGGGTAGGCGCCGGCGAGAATGGGGCTGTGCCAACCCCCGGTGAGCTGGCCTGAGAACCGCTCGCCGGATTGAGCGGGGTCGGCCGAGAGGGCCAGGGCGGCGGTTCCCACCGCGTCGAGGGCCACCACCGCCGGGGCGCGGGTTGGGACCAGGGTCAGGGGTAGCCAGTAGAGGCAGCTCTGGCCGGGTCGCAGGTGTCTTCCCTCCAGGTCAGCAGTGGTCTCTCCAGGCTCTGGCAGATAGGGGAGGTCACTCGGGGGAGTGATGGGCCCGAGGTAGTTGGCGGGGATGCGATCGGGGCGCAAGGGAGTGGGGTCGGCCCCGTCGAGCAGGCCGTCGCCGTCGGTGTCCGGGTTCTGCGGATCGGTGAGTAGGAACTGCTCCTCCGCATCGCTGAGGCCATCGTCGTCGGAGTCAACGCGTGTGACCTGCATCGTCCAGGCCGGCGACCAGGAGGCGCGGCCGGCCGGGTCGAGCACGCGAATGCTGAGGGAGAGTTCCCCGCCGCAGAGGAGGGGCGGAAGCGAGGCGCGATATTCGCTGCCGGCAGCCTCCATCCACTGGTAGAACGGGCGCGGGTTGCCGGCGCGCGAGTACATCACCACGGCCGACGAAATGCCTTCGGGCGCTTCGATGGCGGCCTTGACGGGCACGGCGACACTGGGGTCGAGCGGAGCTGAGGGATAGTCCACCGAGGAGATGGAGGCAGTCGGTTCCCCGGGCTGAGAGGGTTCGGAGGGGGTACGCATCAGGTCAACCATTTGCTCGGGGGCGACCGCGACGAACCGCTGCGCGACATGCCCGGCGATATGGGCGGCATCCCGCGGGGTCATGAGCCTCGGATTGAGGCACAGCGCGGCGAAGCGGCGGTCGAGAGGGATGCGGTTGAGGTAGGTGATGGCGGCCCCGGCGCTGTCCACGCGCGGCGCGGCCACCACCGGAATGCCGTCGAGCAAGCGCGGCTCGAAGTCCTGGTCGGTCACCACGAAGACGCCGCGGGCTCCGGTCTGGCCAGCGAACGTGCTGACCTCCGCGCCGAGGTCGGCCGCGCCAGGCTGCGGCGCGTAGAGGACGGCGTGGGCGTCCAAGGCTGACTGCGCCTGGGAGGTGGCCCGGTAGAAGGCGTACGGCGCGCCGGCGGCGGCGACGTCCATCTCCCCCGCGCCGTTGGGACCCAGGACGAAGCCGTCAACTCCGGAGCGGTAGGCGTCGTCGTAGTAGCGCTGAAGCACGGGCGGCGCGGCGTGTGCGAGGGCCGCCGGGAGCGCCCAGCCCAGGGGAAGCGACCCGCGGGTCAGGGGCTCCCACACCGCAGGCATATCGTTGATGGCGAAGCCGAGGTCCGAGCAGTCGAAGATCAAAGCGAGGTAGCGGGGCGCGGTCGGGTCCACATAGCTGACGTACTGGTGAAAGCTCGGGCCGGCCTCGAGCCGCGAGAGGAAGGAGAGATTCGCGGCGGCGGCCGCAGAGACGAAGTAGTGAGAGGCGCGGCTGAGCCCGGGGCGGATAGAGGCGGGCGCGTCACCGTAGATGGCGGTGCCGGGAGCGAGGCGGGTGAGGATGCTCTGGAACCACGCCTCCTCCCCGGGGGCGGGGGCGGCGAAGGTGAACATCCTCTCCTGGATGGCAAGATCGCGCATCGCGATGGCCCCGGCCGGGAGAAGGGCGGCGCGGCTGCGATCGCACTCGGGGAGGAGACTGGCCTCTGCCCACTCATAGGCCTCGGCGGCCGAGCGCCACCGGTTGCGGAGGTCGAGCACGGTGGGCAGACCCAGGTCGGCGGCCGAGATCACCGCCTCCTGAACGCCGGCCGCGGTGGTGGCGACGTTGAGGGTGTAGGGCTGGTCGGGGTCGTAGATGATCTGAGCCTTCAGCTCTGGTTTGAGCGCCGCCAGGAGCTGCTCCACGCTGACGCGCTCGATGGTACGAGGGGCGAGGCGCAAGCAGTAGTGCAGCCACTCCTCGTCTCGCGGGTTCGTGAGGAGGAAGACGCGCGGTCCGTCCGGGTGGCGGTTCGCCAGGCCCTGGAGGCTGACCGCGAGCAAGTGCTGGGCGGGTGGCGCCTGGGTCACGTCCACGACGAGGACCGGGAGAGCTTGGGCCGCGGGGAGAGCGGCCGGGGCAAGCAGCAGCAAGGCAAGGGCCAGGAGTCCTCGGAACGCCATAGTGCACCACCTTGACCTACTCCAGTAGGGCAGGTTTCGAACCTGCCTCACCAGAGTGGACGCAGCAATCTTATGGAGTTTCTTGCATTACAGTGATACGAGCCATAATGCAAGAAACTCCTCAGCGCAGAGCGTGACGCTTCTACAGGAGATTCTCTTGTATCACGGTTGTCACCGTAATACAAGAGAATCTGTAGAGCGTGGCTGACGGCCGGTCAAGCGGGCGGCCGGGCTGCGGTTGGAGGGAGGGGAGGTGGCGCAAGACGACGAAGACAGTGGTCCTGGGGAGGACTGCCACTGATGAGGGACGAGGGAGACGGACCAGCCGGCAGACGAGCCGGCGCGGGACGGCGCATGCCGATAGTGCGCTCGGTGGAGAGAGCGACGCGCATCGTGCAGGCCCTGGTCGGCGCGCCCGAGGGGAGATGCTTGGTCGAGCTGAGCGAGGAGTTGGGCCTGCACAAGACCACGGTGCTGAGACTGCTCCACACCCTTCTGTCAATGCGCGTCATTGACCGGCATCCGGCTGACGATCGCTACTACTGGAACTCGGTCACCTGGCTGCCCATCGCCGCACGCGCTGGCGAGATGATGTCGAGGGCCGCGTCGGTTCTCCCGGTGCTGGAGCAACTGGCGGAGGCCACGGGTGAGACCGCGGCCATCGGGCTGCCCGACCTGGCGGAGCGCGAGATGCGGGTGGTTGTCTGTGCGCTCCCCGACAAGCCCGTTCGGGTTGACCCCCGGGTCAGGCCCAGCCTCCCGATGCACTCCGTGGCCACTGGGAAGTGCTACCTGGCGTCCCTGCCGGCGGCCGAGTTGGACAAGTGGACGAAGGCAGGGCTGCCAGCGACGACCGAGCATACCATCACCTCGCGGAAGCGGCTACGGGAGGAGTTGGCGCAGGCGAGACGGCGCGGCTATGCGGTCTCCCGGGAAGAAGGTCTGTCTGGGGCTTGCGCCGTGGCAATCGCAGTGGTGAACCCCCGCGGGCGGCCGATCGGGGCAGTGGGTATCACCGCGCCCAGGGAGCGGTTTTCAGACGCCGACATCCGGCGCTGGCTGCCGCGGCTGCGCGCGGCGGCCGAGGAGATCGCAGGGCTTCTGGGCACGTTCGCCGACGCCAACGCGGAGCAAGAGCTCGGCGGCAGAAAAAAGGGAAGGTAGCCAGGGTCCGCGTGGTGAAACTGTGTTGCAGAACTGGTGAGTCCTGACCGCAGGGCGCAGCCGGTTCTGCTCGGAGCTCTGATCTGGGGAAGGGGCCGGTGGTGTATGGGCCCGAGCCAGTAAGTCGTGTAACCGCTAGTCCCGGCCCTGGGTACCACGCTGAGCAGGGCAGTACTCCCCCAATGGGCACCAGGGCCGGGACGTTCTTTGCCGGCCCCGGACTCAGGGGAGCCTGCGCTGGGTGTGGAACCATTCCCAGGCGCCGGCCTCCCGCAAGGCTCTCTCCAGCCGGGCGCAGGACTCGCAGCGCCAGCAGTGCTCCGACTCGCCGCAGTAGCAGCTCCAGATAGCCGGGATGGGCGCGCCAATCCGGCGGCCCAGGCGCACGATTTCGGCCTTGCCAAGCTCCTGCGTGTAGCTGGAAAGCCGAACCTGAGCCAGAGTGGAGAGACCCAGGGAGGCGTTGGCCGCGCTGACGAACTTGGCGCTGTTATCGGGGAAAGCGGCCGCCTCCTCGGCGTTGAACCCGGCGACGACCACCGGGGCGCCCAGGCTCTCGGCGTAGGCGGCGGCGATGTTGACAAACACGCCGTTGCGGTTGGGGATCCAGACCGCGCGCGCGGTCTCCCCGCTGGTCACCCGCGGCTGGTCCAACTGCTCCGGGGTCACCTCCGGGAGGCTGGCCTGTGGGCTGACCAGGGAAGTGCTGCTGATCTCGCGCAACCAGGGAAGCAAGATCAGCCGGTGGGTGACACCCAACTGCTGGCACATGAAGGCGGCGGATCTCGCTTCGCGCGCGGCCGCCCGCTGCCCATAGTCGAAGGTGAGGGCAAGGGCTACCCCGCCGTCATCCAGCGCCTGCTTCAGGTTGACCGTCGAGTCGAGGCCTGCACTCAGCAGGACAATGGCCGGCATCTAGCCCTCCCGGTAGGTGGCGGAAGAACGCTCGGACTCGAAGACAGATACCTGAGCGACACGCGTGCGGTTGCCCGTGGCGGCAGCCAACTTGGGGGCAAGGCCGAGGTAGATGTGACGGGCGAGCGCTTCGGCGGTGGGGTTGACCTGCCCGAACTGCGGGAGGTCGTTGAGGTAGGTGTGATCGAGCGGCCCCAGCACCTCGGCGCAGATGCGCTTCAGCTCGGCGAAATCCACGAGCATGCCCAGCTCGTCGAGCTGCTCGCCGGCAACGCGGATGAGGGCGCGATAGTTGTGCCCGTGGAGGCCCGCGCAGGGGCCAGAGTGGCCGCAGATGCGATGAGCGGCCGAGAACGGGACCTCGATGGTCAGCTCGAACAAGCTTGCTCTCCCTGACTCCACGCGATTCTAGTGCGTATTGCGCAAAGAAGCAAGGGCTGCGCTCAGTGGCGGCGGGGAGCGCCGCCTACGTCGGTCGGCAGCTGTGACGTAGCAGACACAGGACAGGGTCAGAGGCGAGCTCCTGACAATCGCTATCGCCGCTACGGGACATCTCTACTGGCGAGGGAAAGGGCCGCGAAGGGTGGAAACCACGACCTGTCGGGAGCCCTCGAGGAAGCTGCTCGGCGCGGATGGGAGAGGAAGATGGCGAGCAAGAGGCGATATGCGCAGGTGGGGCTGGGCGGTCGGGCGTCAATGTACAAGGAGGCAGCGGTTCAGACCTATGCCGATACCTGTGAGATGGTGGGGTTCTGCGACAACAACGAGGGGCGCGTGCGGCAGTCGGTGGAGTGGGCGCGCCGGAAGGGCGTGGTGGTGCCCGGGTACGCGGCCGAGGACTTCGGCCGGATGGTCGCGGAGTGCAAGCCGGACTGCGTGATCGTCACCACCAAGGACTGCTTCCACGATCTCTACATCTGCCAGGCGATGGACCTGGGCTGTGACGTCATCACCGAGAAGCCGCTGACGACGGACGAGGTGAAGTGCCAGCGGATCATAGACACGAAGGCGCGGACCGGCCGGAAATGCACGGTGACCTTCAACTACCGGTATGCACCCCACACCACGCAGCTCAAGGACCTGCTGATGTCGGGCGTGATCGGGGACGTGCTCTCCCTTGACTTCCAGTGGCTGCTCGACACGCACCATGGGGCGGACTACTTCCGGCGCTGGCACCGGAACAAGGAGAACTCGGGCGGGCTGCTGGTGCACAAGGCGACCCATCACTTCGACATGATCAACTGGTGGCTCTCGTCTGTCCCCCTGTCGGTGTTCGCCATGGGCCAGCGGAAGTTCTACACTCCTCATCAGGCCGACCGGTACGGTTTGACCAACCGGGCCGAGCGCTGCCTGGATTGCCCGGAATCGGGGAAATGCGCCTTCCACCTCGATCTGAGAACCACTGGGTACCTGCGCCACATGTACCTCGAGAACGAGCAGTACGACGGCTACTTCCGCGATCGGTGCGTGTTCAGCAACCTGATTGACATCGAGGACTCGATGCAGCTTGTGGTCGCCTACGAGAGCGGCGCGAAGATGAGCTACTCGCTGAACGCGTTCATGCCGCGGGAGGGGTTCCAGGTGGCCATCAACGGATCGAAGGGGCGGCTGGAGCACAAGTGCGAGGAGACGGTGTACATCAGCGGCGACGGCACCGTCCCGGGCGAGCTGCTGGCCGAGGGCACGACCATCAAGATCTTCCCGCACTTCAGGGAGGCCTACTCGGTTCCGGTCTGGACGGGCGAGGGAGGGCACGGGGGAGGCGATCCCCGGCTGCTAGAGGACATCTTCGGCACCGACCCACCCAGGGATAAGTACCAGCGGGCGGCGGACCAGCGGGCCGGCGCGTACTCCATACTCACTGGAATCGCGGCGAACCGCTCGCTCGAGTCGGGCCGGATGATCAGAGTTGATGACCTCGTGAAGAACATCGGGAAGCCGGACTACCCGCCCATGCCATCCCCCGATGAGCCCATCCCGATGGAGAAGGAGAAGGCGAAAGTGGTCAGCCCCGAGACCGCGAAAAGGCTGAAGGCGAAGGGCAAGACGGCCTGAGAGCCGGGCAGTGACCGGAGGAACACGATGACGGCGCAGCCGCGAACCATTCTTGCACTCTGCGCGCATCCGGATGACGCGGAGTTCCGCTGCGGCGGGACGCTGATCCTGCTGGCGCAGCGCGGCTGGCGGGTGCATATCGCGACCGCGGGCGCGGGGGACTGCGGCACCGCGGAGGAGGCGCCGAACGCAATCTCGCGGCGCCGGCGACAGGAGGCGGAGAACGCGGCCGCGAAACTGGGAGGCGAGTTCCACTGCCTGGAGGGGAACGACCTCAGGATCTTCGACAACGACGAGCTGCGGTCGGCGGCGGTGGCGCTGCTGCGGAAGGTTGACCCGGACTGCGTGGTCACGCACTACCCGGTGGACTATATGCCGGATCACGACGCGGCCAGCGCGCTCGCCCGCGCGGCTGTGTTCTGCGCGGGGATGCCGAACTACACTGTTGGCCCCGCGGTCTCGCTGCCGCCCACGACCAAGGGCGTGGTGCCGCTCTACTACTTCAACGGGCCGCTGGGTGGGCTGGACTGGCTCGGGAACGCCACCCCGCCCGCGCACTTCTACGTTGACATCTCCTCGGTGGCGGAAGAGAAAGCGGAGCTGCTGGCCTGCCACGTCTCACAGCGGGAGTGGCTGCGGAAGCACCACGGTATGGATCAGTACATCAACCAGATGAGGGAGTGGGACGCGCAGGCCGGCACGCGGGTCGGGGTGGCCCACGCCGAGGGGTTCTTCATCCACAAGGGGCACGGCTTCTCACAGGGGCCGCTCGTTCAGGAGGCATTAGCCGACCTGATCGCTGCGCCCCGCTGACGCATCGGCCGCGCCCACTCGCGGGCTGAGGCCCAGGTAAGGTAACAGCCGGCAGTGTGAGGTGGCGGCGCGTTACCCGGGCCGCTCGTCTTTGCGCGCGAGCAGGTCCTGGATGATCCGCTGGTAGTGGGGCCGGAGGAAGTCCGGGTGCTGCGCGCTGGCCAGTGCGTAGCGGCCATCGGAGGCATCCATATCGAGCCGCGCGGTGATGACGGTCTCGCTGATAACATCCGCCTCGGCCAGCGAGAGGCCGGTCGGATGCTTGATGAACGATCCCCCGGTCGAGCTCTGCCGGCCCCGATAGTCCTGCCCAACGGTGTTCGCGCAGCAGTGGTAGATGAACGAGTTGGGCCCGGCTGGCTGTGTGGCTCGCCCGGCGGATCGCTTCCAGTAGACGGCCTCGATGGTCTCGGTCGAGCAGGCGGGCTGGAAGAGAATGCGCGCTCCTGCCATCACCGGCAGCCGATAGAGCTCGGGATGGCGGCCATCCCGGCAGATCACCAGGGTGGCCAGGAACCCCTTGACTGCGAAAAGGGACAGCTTGTTCCCGGGGCGGCAGTGCTTCTGCTCATCCGGTCCGGCCAACTGGACCTTGGCGTACTCGTGGATCACGGCACCGTCGGGGCCGATCACATGGGCCAGGTTGAGGAGCTTCGGACTGCCACCTCTCCGCTGGATGGTGCCGCAGATCACGTAGATGCGCTGGGCGCGCGCCGCCTCCCGCACCTGATCGAGCACATGCTGGACCTGGGCCGAGTCGAGGGAGAGCAGATAGGGGAAGTCGTACCCCGTGAGGTTGGCCTCGGGGAAGAGGATGAGGTCGCTGCCCTGGTCGGCGGCCAACGCGATGTGGTCGAGGGTAGAGCGCAGAAGCCGGTCCGCCGGCTTGGCCCATTGCTGCTGGGACACCGAGACCTGCAAGACGTTGGGAGCGTTCATCTCCAGCTCCACCTCGCGGTAGCTGGTGAAGGATAGCACGGGGCCCCGGACTCGGCAAGCAGCGACTGCGGAGAGCGCGCGGAGGACGGCAGGTATGCATGGTGGCCGACGGAAGTACGACCTGAGAGGATGTGTGGCAGGCCCACCCGGGCCACGGAATGAGGTGTGAGAGCATGGAGCAACTGCGTGTGGGGATCGCCGGCCTGAACCGGGGGCGAGCTTTCATGGAAGCGCTGGAGTGGCACCCGCGGACGAGGATCGCCGCCATCTGTGACCCAGACCCGGAGCGACTGGAGCACTGCCGGGAGCGGCTCGGTGAGGCGAGGCCTTTCCGCGACTATTCGGAGATGTTGGACAGCGGGGTGGACCTGGTGATCGTGGCCTCGCCCGTCCAGTTTCATGGGCCTCAGAGCATCGAGGCGCTGAAGCGGAACATACACGTGTTCTCCGAGGTCATCGCGGCTACATCGCTGGAGGAGTGTCGAGATCTGGCGGCCGCCGCCCGGCAATCGTCGGCAAAGTACATGATGGGCGAGAACTGCTGCTTCATGAAGTCGCACATGGTGGTGAGAAACATGGCGCGGGCGGGGGTGTTCGGCGAACTCTACTATGCTGAGGGGGCGTACGTGCACTACGTCCGCACGCTCCGTTCGGTCGCGGGCTGGCGGGAAGAGTGGCTGTTCGGCCGGCGGGGCGGCACCTACCTGACTCACGCCCTGGGCCCGATCCTGGAGTGGCTGGATGACGTGGTGGTCACGGTGAACTGCGTGGGGACCGGCTCACACGCGGAGCCGCGGTTCGGCGGCGATGACTCCAGCACGCTGCTCTGCAAGACTGCGAAGGGCGCAATGGTCGTGTTGCGCAATGACATGAGTTCACCACGGCCATTCCGCGGGTACGCGTCTCTGCAAGGGACGAAGGGCGCGTATGAACCGGACTGGGGGCACGATGGGAAGCTTGGCGAGCGCGTCTGCCTACCGGATCGAGAGAGCAGAGACTCTCACCCCGCCTGGCGCCCGCTGTCGGAGTTCGAAGACGAGTTCCTTCCCGAGATCTGGCGGAACCGTCCCGAGGGGATGGCAAGCCACGTGCACGGGGACGCGGACGGACTCACGGTTCTGGCATTTGTGGAGGCGGTGCTGAACGACGAGGAGCCGCCTATCAACGTTCACCGGGCGCTCGACTTCACGGTGCCAGGGCTGGTCTCGGCAGTCTCGGCGGAGCAGGGCGGCACGCCCGTGGCGGTGCCGACCTTCCGGTGAGAGGTCCGGCGCCATACCGCAGCCGCTACTTCAGGTAGCCGAGGGCCTGGAGGCTCTTTCGCATCCCAGGCGAGAGCGGGGCAGAGGGGGTTGTGCCGGTGGAGGCCGGGCCGCGCCACCAACGCTGCGTCACCAAGTAGCGAGCCGTCAGCACCTCATCGTAAGCGGCGCGGAGCGGAAGCGCGCGAGTGAGGTCCCTCTGCTCTTTGGGATCGGATCGCGTGTCCCAGAGGCCGATGGACGACTTGGTGACCATCGCTCCGGGCTTCACCGACATGTCGAAGACGCGCTTGTACCCGTCCTCGTCTATCACGCCGACCAGATCGAGCCGGTTGTTGCTCATCTTGGACACCTCGGCGAAGATGGGCACCCCCGGGGCCGACGAGGGGGAGGCCGCCAGTCCGGCCAGGTCCCGCCCGGCCAGTGCGTAGCTCAGGGTTGGCGTGACCGCGGTCGCCGCCATCACGGTGGGGTAGAGGTCCACCAGGCTCACCGGCGTTCTCACCCGCGCGCCGCCATGTCTCCCTCCCGGATAGCGAATGATGAGGGGCGGGCGCATCTGCTCCACGTTCAGCGTGGTGCCGTGGCGAAGAGTGTCGTGCTCGCCCAGCGCCTCTCCGTGGTCGGCGAGCACGATGATGAGAGAGTTCTCGAGCCGTCCGGTTCTCTTGAGCAGGTCGAGGAACTCCCCGAACGCGGTGTCCGCATCGCGGACGTCCGCGTCGTAAAGGTCCACGAGGTGTTGAGTCTCCTCCTGGGACAGCCCCGGGTATCTTTCGGGGGCCTGTGCTAGCGCGGCCGCCGTCGCGTACCGCTGGCCGCGAAAGCCGCGATCGAAGAGGCGGAGTGTGGCCGGATTCGGCGTGTACGGCTCATGCGGCTCGATGGTGTGCACGTAAGCGAACACAGGCTGATCGGCTTTCTCGTCCGCCATGAGCGCGCCGAGCTGGCGGTTGGCCCAGTCGGCGCTCTCGTCGTTCTTGTAGGTGTAGGCATCCACGCCCTGGAGGAAACCGTAGTGTCCGCTGGCGTGGCCATTGGTGCAGACGTACACTGTCCGGTAGTCGGCTTCCTGGAGAGCCTCCGCGATGGTGACCGGCCACTCGTCCAGCTTGTCTGAGTCCAGGTGCTCCACGCCGTGGGCCAAGGGGTAGAGGCCGGTGAAGAAGCTGCTCACAGACGGGCGGGTCCATGTCGCGGTGGCCTGCGCGTGCTCGTAGACGACCGCGCCGGCGGCGAATCGGTCAATCACGGGAGAGGTCGGCCTGTCGTACCCATAGCAGCCCAGGTGATCCGGGCGGAGCGCATCAATCAGGTAGATGTAGACATCGGGAGGTCGGGCGCCCTTGGCCTTGTGGGCTGCCTGCGGCGGTCGCCAGGGCTGCGGGGCCCGGGGCACATAGGCCTCCTGGGCGTGGTCAATATCGCCTGTGAGGATCGGGGTGAAGTACAGCCTGAGCCGCTCCCGCGGCCGGACGGAGATGACGTTCCAGAGCCGGTTCTCCGGGCCGTAGACGAAGGTGTGACCCTGCCTCTCAGGGCCGCGGAAAGAGGCGGGGCCGAGTGCGCCGAGGTGCACTCGCTCTTGTCCGTCGTTCACCCATCCCACGAACTCCACCGGCCTCTCGCCGGCCGCGCCGCCGATGGTGGCCGCGCATCCGACGGAGCCGGCCGGGCCGGCCCCGTCGCGCCTCCCCCGGAGCGCGCCCTCGATGTTGAATCGCACGAGCTTGCCGGCCCAGCGCGATAGGTCTACCTCGACGGTCGCGATGGGCCTCTCGCGCCGGCGGCTGGCGAACAGGGCCGTCGCCTCTCTCGCCTCGACTGAACCATCTTCTGCTGTGACCCGGACGGTCACGCCCATCACCGAGGCAAGCCCAGGACGCAGGAGCCAGATGGCAGCCAGCGCGCCCGCGGCGACGAGCAGGCAGACGATCCCAAGCATGAGACGGTTACGCGGCATACCACTCACATTCCCATGCGGAGGCTAAGAGTCCTCCAGGGGGGAGGGGACAGGAGCTGGCTCCTCCCCAGCAGTTCACGAGGTCAGCGAGTCGCGTTCCGCTGGCCCCGCCATTTGGTCAGGCAGTGGTCGCCAGCAGCCAGGGCAGGTTGTCGGCCGAGAGGATGCGGGACAGGCGCGCGGGCTCTCCGTGACGGAGGCCAAGCAAAGTGGAGCCAGGCGGATTCGAACCGCCGCCTCGTCCGTGCGAGGGACGCGTCTTCCCACTCGACTATGGCCCCAAGAGGAAGGACAAGCCGGATCCGGCCGAGGCCTTTTCCGGCACGAGGGAATGCTACCAGAGGTCGCGGGGAGCGTCAACCCCGATGGGAACGGGGCTGGTCAGGCGACCTGCTGCTTGCCGCGGGGACGGAGGGGCTTGGGCGGCACGCTATGGCCAAAGGCGCGGACCAGCTCGATCCGGCTGCCGGTCTTGCCCGCCGTGATGGTGACTTTCCTCACCTCGGCCTGGGAGCCAATGGCGAGCACCTGGCGCGCGCCGTCCCGATCCGAGATCAGCGCCGGCCGCGGCTTGCCCGGCAGTTGATCGGAGTACCAGCGGCTGACGCGCTCGGGCGGATCGGCGCTGGTCAGGATGGCGGAAGCGTAGTAGGTGACGCGCTTGCCCTCTTTGGTGTTGACGCGGTAGGTGAAGCTGTTCTCCTCCGTGGCGCCTGGATAGAAGGGGAGCATCAGGTCCTTCGTGGAGGCGGCGGGGGCGTAGTCCACCACCACCGGAGTGTCGTCGAGCGTGACCTGCTCGCGGGCCGGCTTGCGCTGGGGGGAGGCGATGATCAAGCAGAGCGCGCTGACGGTGAGGCAGATGACGGTCGTCCAGAAGATGACCTGGCGGCGTGGCGACGAGGGGTGTGACATCGAACCTCCGCTCAGTCGAGGTAGTCCCGCAGCCTGCGGCTGCGGCTGGGGTGCTTGAGCTTCTTGAGGGCCTTCGCCTCGATCTGCCGGATGCGCTCGCGGGTGACCTTGAAGATATGGCCCACCTCTTCGAGGGTGCGCTGGTAGCCGTCATCGAGGCCGAAGCGGAGCTTGAGGACGTCACGCTCGCGTTCGGTGAGAGTGTCGAGCACGGCCTCGAGCTGCTCGCGCAGCACCAGGGTGGCGGCCGCGTCGCCGGGCGAGACCGCGTCCTGGTCCTCGATGAAATCACCGAGGTGCGAGTTCTCCTCCTCGCCGATCGGGGTCTCGAGGGAGAGCGGCTCGGGGGCGATGCGGCAGATCTCTGTCACCCGCTGCACCGCCTTCTGCCGGTCCTCGGGGGTCTCGAAGGGCCCCTCCATCTCCACGGCGATCTCCTCGCAGGTCGGCTCTCGCCCCAGCTCCTGGTGGAGTTGGCGGGAGACCTTGAACAGCTTGTTGATGGTCTCGACCATGTGCACCGGGATGCGGATGGTGCGGCCCTGGTCGGCGATGGCGCGGGTGATCGCCTGCCTGATCCACCAGGTGGCATAGGTCGAGAACTTGAAGCGCTTGCGGTAATCGAACTTCTCGACCGCCCGGATGAGGCCGATGTTGCCTTCCTGGATCAGGTCCAGGAACGACATGCCGCGGCCGCTGTATTTCTTGGCGATGCTGACCACCAGGCGGAGGTTGGCCTCGGTGAGCTCGTTCTTGGCCTTGCTCCCCTGTTTCAGAATGGCGTGGGCCCAGTCGAGGATCTCCTTCACCTTGGCAGACGTCAGGTCGGTCGCGCGCGCGATCTCGGCCAGAGTCGGCTCCCGCGGAGGAGTGCCGACCCGGCGATTGGCCGCCACCAGCACGCGCAGGTTGCGGCGGAGCTGGGTCGCCGGCAGCGCCAGGATGGCGGGCGCGTCGTAGCGCCCGACCGTATCCTCCTCGACGGGCGGCGGGGCTTCGTCCTCCAGGCGCGCCTCGGCGCGGAACTGGTCCCAGACATTGCGGGCGAAGAGCACGTGCCGCAGCCGGCGAAGCTGGAGCCGCCGGCGGAGGGCGCGATAGGACTCTGCTCGCTGCCGCGACTCGGTGAGCGCGCGGTGGAGCTCGGCCTTGGTGATCCGGCTGCCTTCCTCCTCGGGCGCGGCGTAGTCTCGGAGGAGGAGCAGGCGCTTCGTCCTGAGCTCGTCGAGCCGATGCTGGAGGTAGGACTGCGATTCCTCATGGATGCGTCGCGGCGCGAGCGCCTCCGCGGCGCCACCGCGCACCACGATCCGCTTGATGACAAGGTCGAGCAGTTCGACCTCGGCCCGCAGATGGGCATCGGAGACGCTCTCGATCGCCTCGCTCACATCGGAGAGGCGCGGCTCACGACCCAGGAGAGTGATGCTGTAATCCCAGACCGCCTGGAGCTTGGAGAGGATGGTGGCCCGCTCGAGCTGCTTGGCCAGCTCGACCTCCTCCTCCGGGGTGAGGAGCTGAACGCGGCCAATCTCCCGTAAGTACATCCGCACGGAGTCGTCGGGCGGGATGCCTTCGACCGCGGGCAGTTCTTCTTCGGGCTGGGCCAAGGCAGTACGCACGCCGCGCTGATCCCGCGCGTGCGCTTCGGTCTCCCGGGCACGTTCCTCCGTCTTGTCAATCACCCGGATGCCCTCATCGCCCACCACTTGAAGGATATCGTCGAGCTGATCGGGGTCCACCTGCTCTTCGCCGAGGGAGTCGTTGATCTCGGCATAGGTGAGCACGCCGCCCTGCTTGCGGCCTTGCTCAAGCAGCTTCTGGATCTCCTCCGATTCCTTCAGATCACGACGCCGCATGTCAGCTACCCACTCCCCATTCCGTTTCGACAGGCATCCTCCCGGTGCCTGCTTCCCCCGCAACCCCCTGGAAGGTCTGTGGCGGGGCAGGGCCAAGACCGCCTTGGAGGTCAGTTCTCCCCCACCAGCCGATGGCCCGCCAGCCGGGAGCGCTCCCGGCCCACTTCCGCCAAGTCTCGCAGGATGCCCTCTCGCGCCTGCTGGGAGTCCACCTGCTCCAGTCTCTCTCTCAGTTCGGCCTCCCGCCGCCGGAGCCGGTCCTCGACCAGGCGGGCGACCCCGCTCTCCAGAGACTCTGCGACGCGGTCCTCCGGCACATGCCCGACGAGGACCTCGGCCAGGCTCTGGGTCGCTGTGGGCTCCACGGCCGCCACCAGGGACTGGACGGTTACCTCTTCACCTTCCGCCACCAAGCGCTGGAGAGCCGTGAAGACGGCACGCTGCCCACCTGAGAAGTCGTCGGGCTTCAGCTCGGCGACATAACGACGGGCCAGCTCCCCATGCGTGATCAGGGCCCCCAGAAGATTCGCCTTGCCCAGGCTCGCGGACGGCTTCTCAGGGACCTGCCTTGCGGTCGGGGCCTCCGCGGGAACGGGCCCTCCCATTCGGCGGCTTCGATCTCCCCTCCTTGCCAGCAGGCGGGTCAACTCCTCTCTAATCGCGGTCTCAGTGAGCGCAGTCCGCGAGGGCGAACCCGACTCCCAGTGCTCGGCAAGCCACCGTGTATAGTATTCCCTTTCAACCCCCTCCGGCATGCGGCCCAGGGTCGCCACCGCCTCCCGCAGGCCGACCAAGCGGTCGGTCTCGCTGCGGCCCTCCCTCCGACGCAGAATCCTGGTCAGCTCCCACTCGACCATGGGCAGGGCGGCTGAGACGAGGTCGCGGAGGGCTTCGGCCCCGCGCTCGCGCAGCACGCGGTCGGGGTCCAGGCCCTCGGGCAGTGTGACCACGCGCACCGAGAGGCCGGCCTGCTGGAAGAGGTCGCGGCTGCGGAGGGCGGCCGCCAGCCCGGCGGAGTCTGCGTCGAAGGCGAGGATGAGGCCGGGGCCGCCGACCGCGGAGGCCTCTGCCCCTCTGCCCTCACTGAGGCGGCGGCGGAACAAGTCTACGTGATCTGGGGTCAGGGCTGTCCCCATGGTGGCAACGGTCTCGGCGAGGCCGGCCTCATGGCAGGCGATGACGTCGAGGTAGCCCTCGACGACCAGGGCCCGGCCGGTATCGGCCATCGCGTGCCGGGCATGATCGAGGGCGTAGAGCACGCGGCCCTTCTGGAAGAGCGGGCTGTCGGGCGAGTTGATGTACTTGGGCTGCTGATCTTCGCCGAGGGCGCGGCCGCCGAAGGCGATGACGCGTCCGCTGCCATCTCGGATGGGGAAGATCACGCGGTCGCGGAACCGGTCATAGAACCCGCCCGTGACCTGCCGTGAAGCATCGGCCTCGCGCGGGATTACCAGCCCGGCCTGGGCGAGTTCCTGCCCGGAGAAGCCGCGCCCCTGCATGGCGTTGAGCAGCGCGTCCCAGCTGGCGGGAGCATAGCCGAGGGCAAATCCCTCAATGGAGGCGGGAGCAACGCCGCGCCCAGCCAGGTAGGCCCTGGCGTGTTCGCCCATCCGCGCGCGCAGCTGGGCCTGGAAGAAGCGGGAGGCGGCCTCGTGCAGTGCGAGCAGGCGCTCGCGCCCGCGCTGGCGCGCGGCCTCGGCCGGGCGGCGCGGCGCCACTCCGAGCCGGCGGGCCAGCATCTCGGCCGCCTCGGCGAAGGTGACCTTCTCGATCATCTCCACGAAGCGGAAGAGGTCGCCGCCCGCCTTGCAGCCGAAGCAGTGCCAGAGGCCGGTCTCGGGGTCAACGGTGAAGGAGCCCGTCTTCTCCTGGTGGAAGGGGCACAGCCCTACCAGGCGCCGACCAGCCTTGCGCAGGGCCACGTGGGGAGAGATGATCTCCACGATGTCGGCGCGCCGGCGGATCTCCTCCAGGTCGTAGCCGCCCCCGGCCATCTCCATCCTCCACCTCGGGAGCCCGTAGGCGCGAAGCGAAGCGAAGTGGCTTCGCGCCGGGGTCGGCGGGCGACCCTGCTCCCCCCGTCCACTTCGGCTAATGCGCCTTCGGCCCCTGCGCCCGGCGAGGCAGGGATCGCATCAGCGTGCGCACATGGCGGATGTTTCGCGCGTCATCGGTCGGCCGGTCCATCGGCGTCTCCAGGATAGCGCACCTGTCTTGCAGGTCGCGGCGGCGGAGCAGGGCGCGGAAGCCCTGGTCGCCGATCGTCCCCCTTCCGATATGCTGGTGGTGATCGAGCTGGCTGCCCGCCGGACCGCGCGAATCGTTGAGGTGGACCAGGCGGAGGCGGCCCAACCCGACACTGACCGCGAACTCACGGAGCGTGCGGCCGATCCACCGGGGGTTGTCCAGGCGATAGCCCGCGGCGTGCGTATGGCAGGTGTCAAGGCAGATGCCCAATCGCGGTTCGCCATCGAGCGCGTCCAGGAGTCGGGCGAAATGCTCCCACTCGCTGCCGAGGCGACGGCCGCGCCCCACCGCGTTCTCAAGGAGGAGCTGCATGTGCGGCGGCGCCTCCAACAGGACCATCCGAACACTCTCGGCCAGCGTCCGGAGGCCGAGGTCGAGGCCTGCGCCCATGTCGTGGCCGGTGTGAAGAGTAACCGTGCAGCTGCCGAGGAGCGCCGCCCTCTGCATGTCGTCCGACACGGCCTGGCGCGAGCGGGCGAGCAGTCCCGGGTTCGGGGAGGCGAGATTGACGAGGTAGCAGGAGTGAATGACGAGAGGGCCGATGGCGCGCTCGGCGAGCAGCCGGCGGAACTCGCTCACCTCGCGCTCCGGGTACTGGCGGCCGCGCCAGCCCCGTGCACTGCGCACGAAGATCTGGAGACACTCGCAGCCGATGGCGCGGGCGTGCCGCGCGGTCTGCACCAGGCCTCTGCCGACAGATACGTGGAACCCGATTCGCACCGGCCCCAGGTCCTCCGGGCTCAGGCCGTGTTGCTGTCGGGCCGGTCGCGCAGCGCCCGCGCTACTCTCTCCCGGATCAGGTTCAGGGAGGCGTGCATGACCGTGTCCCCCGTCTCCGGGTCGAGGGCCATGCTGGCGAGGCAGGGATAGGAGTGGTGGAGCTGACCAGCCTTCTCCGGAAGGGTCTCGTCTGCGGGCAAGCCCACCAGGCTCTGCCCGACGAAGTCGGTGAGGCCGCAGGGCGAGCCGCGCAGGACCTCCACCGCCGCCACCTTGCCGCCGGCCTGATGGATTCTGAAGGTCGGGATGCCGACCCTGAACTGCTCGCAGAACTCGGCGATGGCCGGCGTGCTGCATTCGAGAGCGCAGAAGGGCTTGGGGAAGGCGGACTCGATCTCGTATCGCGCGCAGGCCTGTGTGACCTGGCGCTGGAGGCCGGGCTTGACCCAGTTGGGGTCCTCGATGGGCGCGATGAGGGCGCGGACGCTACCCCCTCCGACCATGCTTGGGATCTCTAGCAGCAGGTCGGGATGGAGGTTGATGGCGATGATGACCTCTCCCGCGGCGAGTCCGCCAGGCAGGAACTCGGCGGGATCATCCACCACCAGGGGCAGGGCACGGGGCACCTGGTAAGCCGAGACATCACCGGGCGAAGCGGCGGAGAGATGCGCGATCACGCGCTCGGCGTAGCGCCCTCCGACATGAGCGATGTTAACTCGCAAAGCTACCTCCTGACGCCGTCCAGCGCTCCCCTGGTCAGGACCGATAGGCCCGGAGGAAGTCGTCGCAGTAGACGGCGCGGTTGAGCAGCAGCTCGGAGGTGATCATGGCGTCCATCATGGGCGAGTCAAGCACGTCGAGGATGGCCGCATCCAGACCGGCGGCGAGAGCCATCACCAGGTAGGTGCGGTTGAGGAGCTCCCGCTGGGTGCTGCCCTGTGAGACATTGCTCAGACCCAGTACGGTCCTGGGGGGTGGATCGGAGAGCAGCTTGATGTTGCGAATGGTCTCGAGCACGTGGCCGGCGGTGGGCTGTGCGACGTTGGCCGGGAGAATGACGGCGTCTATCATCAGCCGGTCCGGGTCGAGGCCGTGCTCCATCGCCGCGGCCACCGCGCGGAGCGCGATCTCGCTGCGACCTGCGGCGTCGCGAGGAATCCCGTTCTCGTCAATGGTCAGCACGATCACCGAGGCCTGGTGCTTGAGCGCCATGGGGAGGAAGATGTCGAGCTGATCCTGCTGGCCCTTGCTCGAGTTGATGATGGAGCTGGGGCCGGCGAGCTCCAGGCCCCGCGCCATCACATCGGGCTTGGTGGTGTCTATGGCGAGCGGAGCGTCGGTCACCTCGCGGATGGCCTTGACCAGCCATTCCATGGCGGCGACGGGATCGGCCGAGGCCGGTCCCACGTTGACGTCGAGCGCGGAGGCGCCGGCGGCTAGCTGGGCCCGCGCTAACTGCTGGATGGGCTCTGGATTCTCGCTGGCGATGGCGCTGCCGACCGATCGGAACATCCCGTTGATGCGTTCACCGATAGCGTACATTCGTCAGGCCTCCTTGGGCATTAGCGCATTTCATGACCCGCCTGCGGCGGGGTTATGAGACAGCCTGTAGGGAATCCACGACGCTTCGCAGCAGGGCGACGGCGCGGGGGTGCCACATGATGAAGATGTGCGTGCCGCCGTGGAGGAAGGCGGTGGCGGTGGCCGCCTCCCAGATGACGCCTCGCTCGGCCGCCGGGCCCCACTCGGGGGCGGCCTCCTGGGGGGTGCGGGCCTCCTTCGCCTTCCAGCACTCGGAGCCGACCAGCGCGAGCATAGGCATGGAGAGCATACGGTCGCCCGAGAGCGCGGCCAGCCGGGTGCGCTCCATGATGGAGTAGGCGTACTCGAGCCCATAGCCCAGGCCGCCGGTGGCCTGGTACATGACGATGCGGGAGAGGTCCATGCCAGCGTCCGAGACCAGGATGTTGACCTGCTTCTGGATGTTGATGTCGAGCGGGGCCTCGGTGAGGAGCTTGTGGCCGTCGGCCAGGCTAGCGGCGGTGATGGTCTTGTAGTTGTCCTGGCTGGCCGTGCCGAGTAGGCAGTTCTCGCCCGCCGCGGCCTCGCTGCAGCGGGGCATGACCTCGTTGTCCTTGTCGGGCTGGCCGCAGCCCCAGATGATAAGGGGCACCCCGACCGCCCCGAGCACCGCCTTCACCGCTTGGGCGCACTGATCGGGCGAGCGGTCACCGCGATCCGGGTGTGCGCCGACCAGGTGGAGAGAGATGAGATCGGCGCCAAACTCCTCGACGCACTTGCGCGCCCAGGCCGCGGGGTCGGAGCAGACGTCGCCCACCGCCTCGGCCATGGGCGCGGGCAGCTCGGCCGGGGGCACGTCGAAGACCTCCATGGCGACGGCCGGCGGGTGCGGCGTGCGTCCCTCGAAGTGGAGGAACGGGAGGCTGGTGTCGCCGCCGACCGTGACCAGCTTGGTGCGCGTGCCGCCCTCGGCCGCGGTGGCGCCGATGGTCACAGTGTTGACCGCGGCCGACCACTTCTCGACGGGCATCTCAAAGGACATCGCAGCAGTCCCCTTTCCTTGGGCGTGTTACACCTGGCCAGGCGCGCCGGCCAACCCGATCGCGGCCTTGATCGCCCCCAGGTCAATGTGCTGCGCGAAGAGCACACGGGCGCGCTCCACCTTGGCACCCTCTCGGACGCGGAGGCGCCCGGTGAGCTGCTCGATCCGCTCCACGGTGCTGAGAGTGTCGTGGGGCGCGAGCAGCAGGGGGATACCTACTTGCTGAGCGCGCTGCACGATCACCGGGCTCGGGTAGATGTTCCCGGTGAGGACGATCGCCTTGGTGGCGGTTTGGAGGGCGGCGAGCTGGAGGTCAGCGCGATCGCCGCCGGTGATGACGGCCTTGTCAGCCACCTGGCGGAAGTAGCGGGCAGCGCTCGACACGCCCATGGCGCCGATCACGAAATGGAGGATCAGCTCGTCCAGCGCTTTCTCGCAGCAGAGGAGTTTGGCGGGGAGGTGCTCGGCCAGCTCCCGCACCGAGACCGCGCTCAGCAGCGCGTCGGCCGGCAGCACCCCGAAGATGGCGATCCCGCGCTCCTCCAGGTGGCGGCGGAGGGGACCGCGCAGCGCCTCCTCGTCATCGGGCGCGACGAAGTTGAAGATCACGCCTGCGAAGCGCGCCCCAAGGAGGCGATGGGCCAGCAGCACTTCCTCCACCGCGGCCTCTCCCCCGGACTTCGCCAGCACCAGGGCGCGGGCTCCCAGCAGCTCGGCCACCGCGGGTGCGGACAGGCCGAGAAGCGAGCCGCGGGAGAGACGGCCGACCCCGCCCACGATCATGACCTCGCGATCCGCCGCCGCGCGCGCATAGGCCTGCTTGATCCGCGCGCTCAGCTCGGCCGCGCCATCAGCCAGGGCCCGGTCAGTCAGCTTCGAGGTGAGCAGGGCCGGGCAGATCGCGTCCAGGGGGGCCTCGGGGTTGAGTCGCTGGCTGATGAAGTGGGCGTCCTCGTCGGTGACCACGCCTTCCACCGCGAGGGGGAGGGTGCCCAGGGGCTTGAAGTAGCCGACGCGATATCCCTGGTCGCGGAGCTGGAGCCCGAGTGCGAGCGCGGTCAGCGACTTGCCGACGTAGGAGTCCACGGAGGTGATGTACAGGGGCGAGGTCATACTGCCAGCTCCAGCCGGCGGGCGACGGAGGGGAAGAGGGAGAGGTCGGTGTGGGGCAGGAAGAGGCCGGCGACATAGCGGTCCATGTAGCCTGGCACGATGCTCAGCTCGAAGTTGGTCATGCGGCGGGCGAGGTCGCCGGCCTGCGCCCTGGCCTGCCGGCCCAGCAGCAGGGAGCGCGCGCCGGCCACCGCGGTGTTGCCGACGAAGCGGATGCGATCGAGCGGAATATCGGGGAGAAGGCCGATGGTCACCGCATTCTCCGCGTCCAGGTAGTTGCCGAAGGCGCCGGCCACCAGGATGCGCTCGAGGCTCGAGGCCTCGATGCCCACGCTCTCCAGGAGCGTCGCGGCGCCGGCGTAGACGGCGGACTTGGAGCGGATCAGGTTCTGGATATCGTCCTCTCCGAGTGAGATGTCATCGGACCGCCCCGCCTCCTCGCCCCAGACGACCACGAACTCCGGGCGCTCCCGGCGGACGCGCACCCGCGGGCTGGGGAAGCCGAGGTTGATGCGGCCGCGCCGGTCGAGCACGCTCGCGCGCAGCAGCGTGGCCAGCACATCCACCAGGCCTGACCCGCAGAGGCCGCGGGGGCTCGCATTGCCGATAGTGGCGTACTCCACGCGGTCTGCCTCCGGGTGGTAGCGCAACCGCTCGATCGCCCCGATGGTGGCGTACATTCCGTACTCGAGGCCGGAACCCTCGAAGGCCGGCCCGGCCG
>Ga0315280_10000644_pt1 | contig 64532 bp, 65 predicted proteins | sample YL17G06_40_MG_FD_203697 | JGI IMG/M metagenome (GOLD analysis project Ga0315280, IMG submission 203697) | Sediment microbial communities from Yellowstone Lake, YNP, Wyoming, USA - YL17G06_40 | ecosystem: Environmental > Aquatic > Freshwater > Lake > Sediment | place: USA: Wyoming | collected... | reverse complement strand
GCTCGTTGACGCGCCTTCGACTCCATCAAAATCCCGAACAGATCATAGATCGGAGCGATCCAATTGTATTTTCGAACAATCTCTTCATGGGTGTATCGTGCTTCTAAGATTTCTTGGTTCATCAGATTACCCCCTTTAAAAGTATTAGATTAAAGTCACTTCAATCCTGAACCGAGTTGTCAGAGTGTACAAACCCAGGGATTATCCTATGGCTGGGCACTTCCCGGAGAACCGTTTCCCCCTTAAATTCGAGAATTCTCGAATCATAACCTGCCTTTGAATATGGCCTACAAGTTCCATAAGCTCTATTCGGTCATTGGTACAACCCTGACCACCCTAAGACTTTTTGGGCCCTCCACAACCTCGAAGTAAACGGGTTGATAAAGAGAAAGGGATCGAATCCCCATCCCCTGTAAGGATGAGGCATGAAAATAGATAACTTTCCCATCTTCAGCTTCGATGAACCCATAATTTCGATCCTCGAATAGCCTTCTTATTTTCCCTTTGGACGTCCACCGTCGCAACTCCCGACCGTTTTCCGAAACTACATCTATTGTGTAATAACTTTTTCCTTTGCCAGCGGCTGAGACGATCCTTTTTAATGCCGCGATTTTTCTCCCGTTTTCTCCTAACAATTTCCTTACATCCTGCTTGGACACCTTGATCTCAAGAATTTTTGTGTTGGGGCCTCCCTCAATCTCTTCTATGTCAACTTCCTCAGGAGAGCTCACCAGTGCGCGTACTATTGACTCCACAAATTCCTTCATGTATGCGCAGCCTCCACTGTGCTACTCTTCCCTATGCCTAGGGACTTCGTAGTAGTTTAGCTTGCTATTCTGATCCAATTTTGGCTTCTAAAAGAATTCTAAACCCGGTCATGAGCTTGGCAGCCATCTTGCCAGACTCCGTCAATCAAGAAACGCTACTCACACTCTCTCAGCGATAGAGCGACCCAGGCCTTTCCGGGTCCCTTTGCTATCGTTTCTTTATCTATTGCGGAGATTTCTTGGATGTTTTCTTTGTCATCTTTCTTTTCCTTTCTAAATGCCCTGTAGATCTGCTTCTTTTTCCTTTCGTTCTACTCAAGCTTTTTCTGATCATATTGAACTCCTTAAATAAGCGATCTACATTTAATCCCTTAATCAGCTTGCCGACGCCCTACCGTGAGGCTAAATTCCCCTCCTTTTATTTCGATAAGATGATGAAGTGATCTCTCCGATTTTTTGCCCAAGCCTCTTCATTATGGCCTGGATCCAAAGGTTTCTCTTTTCCATAACTGATTGTGGAGATCCGGTCTGCTGACATACCAAGAGAGATAAGGTATTTCTTCGCACTATTGGCCCTTCTTTCTCCCAATGCCAGATTGTACTCGATGGTTCCCCTCTCATCACAATGGCCTTCGATCTGTATCTTTACAGTAGGGTGTTTCATTAAGAGGGCTGCATTTCCTTTTAAGATCTCCGCATCCCCGGGATGAATATCATATTTATCGAAATCGAAGTGAATGTCTTTGAACAGCTTGCTCTCAAGAACCTCTCCTTCGATTCCAGGTTCCTTTTTAGCGACCAAGCTCTTTTCGAACTCCTTCTCTCTTGCCTTCTTCGCCTCCTCCTCTTTGATTCTCGCCAGTTCCTTTTCTCTCGCTTCCTTCTCCTTCGCCGCCTTTTCGGCTTCAAGTTTTGCCGCTTTCTCTCTCTCGGCTGTCAATTCCTCTGCCCTTTTGACAGAAGGCTCTTCCTTCACAACTGTCTTTTTCGGACAACCCGTCAGGATAAGTCCGAAACAAAGGATAAGAACAATGATGCTTAAACTTTTTCTAACCATTTTGAACCTCCTTTTATTTATGATTTGAATTTCCCTGATTGATTGTTTTTTATTCTTCCATGACCTCCACACCTTTTAATTCCTTTGCAGGAACACAATAAAGCCCTTTTAACCTTGCTTTTCCAACGTCGTGTGGAACCAGTAGTGCAAAGTTCCAAATGCCGCCAGGTTTAAGATCATAAGTATTTTGAGAAATAATCGCGATTTGCGCTTCTTTCTCATCATAGACAGTAAATTCGATTCTTACTTCGGAAAGATTCCCTTTAGAATTATTCTTAACTTTTCCGATAAGTTTTTTGTCATATTTATCCTCAGTCCCTTGAATAGATGTAAGTTCCCAATTAGCGAGAGTTAGTGGAAAATTTGGATGCATGAATCGTTTCAATTTTATCACCAAATATTTAACAAGGCAAACCTTCAACCTTAACTATTGAGTTGATCAAACACATAAACCCCGCCATATTTGCGAGGAGCCTCGGACTGGATGTCAAGGGGGATGCTGCAGTCCCTCGACAAGGGTTGCCTTTAATGCCTCACCGATGGAGGCGAGTACCTCATACAAGCCAAGCGACGTGTGAGGAGCAACTTTATTGTTCATATGATCGAAGCATTCCTATTTTTTTCCTTTTTTTGTTGTTTTAGGTTTTGCGGGTGCGGCAGCCATCTCTTTAAGAGTATTCTCCCACTTCATAACCATTATTTTCAGGTCATCCAGTTTGTCTTTTGCCTGGGAAGGATTGGTAGCAATCATTTCTTTTGCCCTCTCCAAACCTTTGCTGATCGCCTCGGCATCAGTCTTCCAAGTTTCCTTGTCTTTCAGTTTTCTCCCCACTTTCTTGGCAGTAGCTTCTACATTTTTCCACGACTCTTCAACAGTGGCCAGGGCAGCGTTTGCTTGATCGGCAGCGACCTTCTTTCTGGCATCCATGGTGGCCTTCTTGAATGCAGTCGTGGCATCGATGTAGCTCTTTTTAGCCTCCTCGTACTTTTTCTCCTTCATTTGGGACTCTGCAGTATCCCATATCTTCTTGGTAGCATCCAGACTATCAGTGGCATATTTGTCTGCACCCGCAGAAATGGCAGCATCCATCGCTGACTTTGCGGCCTGCTTTTCGGCTTCCGGCGGTTTTGCACATCCCATAAAAACCAGTGTTAAACCAAAAACGACCAATAACGATACTGACAACCTTACATGTTTCATAGACCAATCCCTCCTTAAGTGAATCTGTTAACATCCCCCATTAGGGGCACAAGAATTATTAAAAGCGGTTGGTTCTTCAGCCAATATGCAGCTAAGCAAAATTAATTTACGATTTTGTGCAATCCCCTCTTTGAGGATATTAATTGGTTGGGGGGGGGCAGCGTAGGGGGGGTGGGAGCTGCACTGCCTTTCTACCCCGCTGACCTCCACCTTATCAATCTTTACACCTTTTCAATGGTGATCTTTACTGTGTCACCTTTCTTGAGGTCCTCAGAGAGCTTGAATTTGACTGTCTCTAGCTTACCCGAATAGCTTACCCTGAGACTAACATCCACCTCATCTGTTTTCTTGACATCGGCAGATACTTTGGTCTGAACTTCTCCAATTTTTATTGACATTTAAATACCTCCTTTTCCTTGTTTGGCAGTGCGTAACACCCCTCTTAATCATTGTAATACCATCCCCAAATGTCTTTTTGGATTCTTTTCATCTTACCATCCATGCATATCGGACCCCTCCTTTCAAGATTTGTTTGCATAACTAATACTTCTCTGGTGCTTGAGCAGCTTTTCCCTCAGCCTTCTTCGGCACTTTTGGTCAAGACTTTGATCTTTACAGCGATCATTTTGTCTCCGTGCGTTTTATACTTGATAGAGACACACATCCCTTTCCTTAATTCCGCGAAAGGCATATCCTTCCCAGCGTTTGTGATCCTTGTCTTGTCATCAACAGCAAAAATCAGGGTATTCTCCTCTTTTACCACCTTGCCCCCTTACGTCTATAGATTAGGAGAGGAACCAGGCCTAAAAGGAATAAACCTGAAACGTGTCGTATAGGAAGAAATTCTCTCTCAAACGCTGTCATATGGATGCCTCTCCATTACCACAATACTCATACCCTCCTCCAATGACCAGTAAAGAGCCTGGGCGTCCTCCTTGCCCATTTTAATCTCTATTATTGCCAACTCATTATTCCACAAGTGGTTCCAAACTATAGTCAAAGAATAGCGGATATGTATCAACGTAGACCTGATAAGATGGATGAACCTGGAAATTAAACCTTTTGGCTGGCCTGTTGTAGATATAAATAGCCCCCTCCCAAATGAGAGGGTGTAATTTGAAGGGATATCCTTTAACTCCAGAAAATCCACCTGACTGATTCTATCCGCCCCATCCTCCGGTTTATGGGGCTTTATCTCCTTTCTTTTTGGATGGAAGAAGGCCATTTTTTTTACAAGGGGGATGGGTTCGATGACTAATCCTTTCGTCCTCCGATACCTTATCTTCTCTACATCAAATTCCCTCAGGACTATACCCCTATTCTTAAGGGTTATCCTCACAGGGACAGAATCCGATTCTGTCCGCAGGTCCAGGATGATATATGATTCCCCTTGTGAGGCCAATCTCAGTTCAGCCTCAAGGAGAGAGTTTTCATCTTTCAAGTCCCTTATCTTCTGGCCAATACTATCTCCACCTGCAATAGCTTGGGAATAGGCTCGCAGGGAGAATAGAATCATAAACAAAAAAAGAGGGACCTTTAATTGGAAATTCATCTTTTTCAATTCCAAAATGTTCAATCTTCACCTCGAAATTTACAATTCGACATTCGTCACGCTAATCGAGGCATTCGTAGAATGTCACCTAAAAGATATATATCCTTGTCCCTACTCGAGATAATCTGTAGATGGTTCCCAGGTCCCCATCTCCCACCCTGATGCATCCGTGAGTGACATTCCTGCCCAGGAGGCGCTTGTAGAGGGTCCCGTGGATAAAATAACCGTTACTAAAGGCCAAGGCATAATCCCCCAGAACACCCTCCTCTACCCTATCTTCCCAGTTCTTTGGTATATCCTCCTCTTCCTCGATAAAGGCCCAATCCGGTTTTATCCATTTAGGGCCTGCTATCTTTTCCTTGACCTCAAACTCTCCCCGTGGAGTATCGAAGATCCATTCCCCTTTGCCACTGGGGTCCCTCAGGATATTACCGCTTCCACTGGAGACGAGAGCCTTAAGGATGGTCCTATTACCCTCCTTGAGAAAAAGAAGGTTCCTGGCTGTATCTACAACAATATAAAACCCCTTCGGTGAGAGCCCAGCAATACCTTTCCTGAGGGCCCTATTTTTTCTCATAAGTTCGCTTAGATTTGATGCTCCAACAGATGACGGCACCATGGGTCTGTCTAAACTGACATAATAGGCAAACAACTCCACCGTCAGAAGGATAATGATTAATCCGACAGATGATATTAGGGCTATCCTTTTAATCATCTCCCACCTTCTTTGGAGTAATAGAGATGTCATCTTTTGGGGAAGCGGTCCCAACAATGGCCACAGGGGTTCCTAATGGAACTAACTCAAAGACCTCATCCATGTCCTTGTTTTCGAGACTGACACATCCATAGGTCATACCCTCCTTCCCTCCACCATGGATCTCTATCAACCCACCCATACCAGCTCTTTTGGGGATGAGTCCCATCTTCTTAAGCCTGAGGAACTCCCTTCTGTCTTCATCGTTAGGATAGTTTAAAAGCAGTGCCTTACGGTATCTACTCCTGGATAGTTTCTTTATGACCCTGTAACTCCCCTCGGGCGTTGCCCCATCACCAGCGAGTAGTTTATCCGCTAAACCATTCCTGCCTATGCCAATCTCATAGGTCTTAAAAGGTCTGCCGTGCTTATATATGGTTAAACTCCTGTCAATCTTACTAACTACGATAGCAGGGATCCCTTTCTCCCTTGATTCAGCAGCTATCTCACCTACCCACCTTCTCCACTTCTCGATAAGAGTCTTGTCAGCATAACGATTAAAGATGGGAACCAATATTTCCTCTGAAGCCTTGATATAACCGGATGCCATTGTCAACCTGGAAGCTGCCCCATCATAATCCTCCCTTTCAAGGGAAAGGCTAGCCTCCTTTATCATCAGACTTGCCTTCATAAGGCTCCTCCTCGCAAGCCTTCCCTCATTTATGGTAAAGCTCAACCTATCAAGACCCTTTATCCTCTCCTCTAACTCGGAAAGTTGTCTTACAGTCTTGACTCTTTTTGCCTCTTTCCGCTCCTGAACCTTTTTAAGTATCCCCTCCCCATCCCTCAAGACGGCTTTTAACCTTCCTGCAATGGGTTCATAGTTCCTGAACCAGATAAATCTCGCCTCCTCCCTTATAAGATCATCCATTATGTCCTTGAGGGTAGTCTCATAAGATTGATATTCCTCAGGCGCATATACATGGGCCTGGGCTTTCCAAAGGTCATGATTCACCCTTTCTGCCAGCCTCACCTCCGGCGGTAAGGGAGGTGGGCTGCATCCAGGAAGGATTAGAGATAAAAAAAAACAAAAGTAACCAATATCTCGGGGTTTCTTTTGCTGGAATATGCCAGAAAGGACATGCTTTATTTCTCGCCTCCCTTTTTACCCTTAACCTTCTGCATGGCCTCCTTTATCTGGTTGGATACCCCATCTGCTTTCTCCTTGATAGCCTTGGCCTTATCCGTGGCCACCACGTAATCCTCCTTATCTATCAACTGCTGAAGCTCTGGTACACTCTCTTCAAGGCCCTTTATATCGCCCTTCAGGGCCTCTATGTCTGCCCTTGCGCCCTTCCCCATGGGTGCCTTTGCCAGAAGGGCCTTAGCCTCTTTAATAGAGGCTTTTGCCGCCTCCTGACCAGCTAGAGCATTCTTCTTCGCCTCTTCCTTCTTGGATGGTACGTCGGTCTTCACCTTTTCAGCATCTGTCTTCACTTGAGCAAGCATCTGTTTTGCTTTATCATAATTTCTAGATAGAGCAAACTTACCATCCTGGGCCTTGATTTCGTTTAGGGCAGCGGCCAGATTATCATCTACCTTCTTGGAATCCTCTGGTATATATTTCTCACCACCAGCAGCCTTTGCAGCCTCAACAGCCTTTTGAGCAGCATTAATATCCTCAGTTGGCTGTTTTGCGCATCCGGCAAGGATGAACATGAGTAACACTCCGTAAGTGAAATACTTCAATAGACTTTTCATCTCATCTTTCTCCTTTCTCTATTTGTTTTTTGGTGAGGCCTTCATTTTGGCGGGGGCCTTCTTCTCTACCTTTGCCTTCAGCTCTTCGTTGATTTTGGACAACTCATCCACCCTTGCCTTGAGCTCTTCATTTGCCCTGGTAAGCTCATCCACCTTTGCGGTCAACTCTGAGGCCTTGGATACAACTTCCTTTACCTGCGACTGCAGTTGAGCCTTTTCCTGGGTAAGGGATTCAATCTGTTTCTTCAGGCCCTCATTTTCCTCCTTAAGTTTGCTTGATTCGCAGGCAGACAGAAATGGAGTTGTCAGAAGAGCTAGTAGCGCCAGCCAAATAATCACCCTCTTCATAGCATGATCACCTCCCTTCGTCATCACCTTCTTCACAGTCCTGGAATAACTAAAATGATGACCGCCTCCCTCTTAGCTATATTCGAAGTGGAGTTCAGAATAGAAAGAAGAGCCACACCCATTAAGTGCGCTTTCTATCTTTACCCCGTTAGAAATAATGCCCCGCTGCTCTGCAGGAGGTTAGATTTTAGAATAATTCCGGCGGGGTTTAATACCCCGCCGGAATTTCTAACGGGGTTTACTTCTTTTTGGGTTCAGCGACTTTGATCGCTACGGCCATATTCTTATCTCCGTCCTTATTGTACTCGATGGAGACATTCATTCCCGCCTTCAGATCCTCGAATTTAGGAGTCTCTTTGCCCTTTGTAATCTTTGTGTCGGCGGTGACCATAAAGTTCTTTTCGTCCTTCCCTTTGGCAACGACAATGCTTTTTGCCACTGCATCCACACTCTTAATTTTACCGCCGAACTTTTCCAATTTGGCAGGAGGAGCTGTTTTAGTGACGGCTGGTGCAACTGGGGCAGGGGCTGTTGCTTCCTTTGGAGGGGCTGCCGCGATGGCCCCAGAAACAAAAGCTACCAACGTAAGAAGAGCAACCAACAAAATCAGTCTTTTCATTTATTTCACCTCCTTTCCATAATAAAATTTGAGCTTATCGGAAATTAAGGAACCACTCTGAACTCCACTCTCCTGTTTTTAGAGCGCCTTTCTTTAGTTCGATTGCCAGCAATAGGCTTTTTGCTCCCGTAACCTTTGACCATCATTCGATCATGTCGAATGTTGAATTTGTCCTGGAGGCAGTTTTTGGCACTTAATGGTAGAGTAGCGAACTTTGGTGGCATGGGGGGAGGCGATACCTGACAAATCTTGATCGCTTCTAAAGATTTTTCTCTTGTGATTCCAATCGCTGATTTTAAATAGCCATAATACTCATTTTTCTCTGCAATCTCGTGATATGCATTAGCCAGACAGGGCTCAGCTATCCCATACTGAATTGTTCTACATTTCTTTGCACACGCAGGCGTCGCCTTCGGGAGGGCATTCTCTAATTCATCGTATATCATCATCGTCTCTCTACTGAAACCGAATCCCGAGACGATCATCACTTCCAAAATGAGTATTAGATCGTTTTTGCAATAAGGGGCTATGCCTCTTGATCAAACAGGAAAGTGACCTTCGCTTTTTCGGCTTCCATGATTTCTACTAATTTTTCAACTGATCTATAGATCAAAAAGAGTTCATCCTTTTTCAACTTTCTCAACCCATAAATCATTTTCCCTTGAATTGGCTTAGGCGCTCTTTTCGCTAACCTACTCCCCTTCCGAGTCAATTGGACATTAATGACCCTTCGATCCTTTTCAATACGATTTCTCAAAACATACCCCTTTTTCTCAAGTCTATCCACAGCTGCTGTTAAGGTGCTGGGATGTAGATACATCCTTTTACTCAGCTCGCCAAGAGGCAAGCTACCACTTTGGTATATCGTTTTAAGCACCCAAAGTTGAGGACCAGTAATTCCAAAATGGCTGTATACCTTTGAAGAATAGTTTTGGAGGGACTTAATAATACGTCGGAGACACTGCGTAATCCCTAAAATCGCTTTGTCTTGATTAGCTTTTTCAACCATTTTATATCCAAATGTTTTAGCTAAAAATATTTATACTAAAAATATTCATATTTGTCAAGTAAAAAATTGCAGTAAAAAATTGCAAAAAAAATTGCATTGAAAATCTTTCCGGCTACCTTTGCGAAAATCTTGAATAGCGAGTAAAATGTGAAGGCGCCTTTTTCAAGGATAATAAACAGATTGACGACCATTGGCCCATCTGTTAAAATTCAGGCAATTTTGAAGCAGACGGATAAATACTCCCCTTTAAAGGTGTGAAAAGATGAGGCTAAAGGGTAAGAAAGCGATCGTGACGGGGGCGGGGCAGGGGATTGGCCGAAGCATTGCCTTGAAGATGGCCCAAGAGGGAGCAGATGTGGTCATTGCCGAGATGAATCCTGATACCGGAAATCAAACCAAGAAAGAGGTGGAGGCTTTAGGTAGAAAAGCCCTCTCCTTTCCTGTCGATGTGGCAGATCAAAAACAAGTCAGAGGTATGGTGGAGGAAGTATTAAAGACGTGGGGAAAAATGGACATTCTGGTCAACAATGCTGGCTTTGACCGGGGGGCTACTCTTCTGAAAGTGAAGGAAGAGGATTGGGATGCGGTATTGGGCGTTCATCTGAAGGGGACCTTTAACTGCATCCAGGCTGTTGCTCCCCACATGGTTGAGAAGGGTTATGGAAAGATTGTCAACATTTCCTCCATTTACGGAAGAAGTGGAGGAATCGCTGCAATCAGTTACAGTTCTGCCAAAGCAGGGATCATCGGCCTGACGAAGAGCGTAGCCAGGGAACTGGGTCGGTATCAGGTCAATGTCAATGTGATACTTCCTGGATTGATCCTGACCCCAACCATTGCCAAGATGGCTGAAAAATATAAAAATATGATTATTGATCGTACTCCTCTGGGACGGATCGGCCAACCTGAGGAAGTCGCCAATGTAGTGGCTTTCCTGGTATCTGATGAGGCGAGTTTCATGACCGGAGCTGCTGTCGAAGTTTCCGGAGGAGCAAGTATGTAGGGCAGGGCTTTAGCCCTGCACAAAAAAGCAAGCCTAAAGGCTTGCCCTACATCTAACCGTTAACTACTGGACGAAATTCTTATTCATCCGAGGAGTGAACCGATGGGTGATATCGAAAGAGAAAGAGAAAGGTGGAGACAAAAAGCAAGAGAGGTGGCTCGAGGTGTCGTGGCACCCCGTGCAGCAGAGATCGATGCCAAAGGCGAATTTCCATGGGATATCGTTGGGGTATTTGCCCAACAGGGTTTTTTAAGCCTTCTCATACCTAAAGAATATGGAGGGCAAGATACGGATATTACCTCTTTCTGCATCGTGGTTGACGAGATTGCCTATTACTGCGTTTCTTCTGCTCTTCTGATTATCGCGCACACAGTCGGGATGATGCCCATTGTTTTAGTGGAGACGAAGGAACTCAAGGAAAGGGTTTTGACAAGGGTGGCCAAAGAAGGGGCGTTGGTATGTTTTTGTTTGACGGAACCTGAGGCGGGTTCAGATGCAGCTTCCATTCGAACGAAGGCCCTTCTAAAGGATGACTATTATCTTCTGAATGGGAGGAAGTGTTTTATCACGAATGGGGGGGTATCCGATTTCTATACCGTCTTTGCCCTAACCAACACAGAGAAGAAAATGGAAGGGATTTCAGGTTTTGTGGTGGAGAAGGGAACTCCTGGCCTTTCCATTGGAAAAACAGAAGAGAAGATGGGAATTCGAGGTTCGAATACCACTGAAGTGGTCTTGGAAGATGTCAGAGTTCCAATGACCCAAAGGATTGGCGAGGAAGGTGTGGGTTGGTGGCTCATGATGAGGACACTGAATCGTTCAAGACCAGCCATTGGTGCACTTGCCGTGGGATTAGCACAAGGGGCTTTAGACTATATCGTCCGTTTTAGTCAGGAAAGGGGTTGGGCTGAAAGTAAAAATGATACTCTAGGAGTTCAGTTCATGTTGGCTGATATGGCAATAGAAATCGAGGCGGCCAGAGCGTTGGTCTATAAGGCTGCGAGAATGATGGATGAAAAGGTTAAGGGTACGCCGGTACAGATGTATTCCGCGATGTCTAAATATTTCGCCTCGGATGTGGCCATGAAAGTAACGACCAATGCCGTGCAGGTTATGCAGTGGCATGGTCTCGTTCGCAACCATCCTGTTGAGCGGATGATGAGGGATGCCAAGGTCATTCAGATCTTTGAAGGAACGAATCAAATCCAGAGGATGGTGGTGGCGCACACCTTGTTGAAATCAAAATAAATTAATTATTTGAATTTAGGAATTGAGGAATTCCGGAATCAAATCATTCTTAAATTCCAAGATTCCTGCAATTCCTCAATTTGTTAATCCCAAAATTTTTAAGTTCCCAAATCCTACTCTGGTCGATCGATTCTCGAAGACGGAGGGTTACCATGCTTACACCAAGCGAGCGAGAAAGGTATGATAGACAAATAATGATCGGAGAGATTGGACAAGAAGGGCAGGAAAAGCTTAAAAGATCGCGGGTGGCCATTGCAGGGGCCGGGGGGCTCGGTTCTCCGATCGCCATCTACCTGACTGCTGCGGGAATAGGAATGATTCGGATGATCGATCATGAGCAGGTGGCGTTGAGTAATCTGAACCGACAGATCTTGCACTGGGAAGAAGACATCGGGAGGAAAAAGATTGACTCCGCCAGAACGAAATTAAAAAATCTGAACCGAGCCGTGGAGATTGAAACGATAGCAGAGACAATAACGGAAGGCAATGTTTCCCAGCTTGTTGATGGCTGTGACGTCATCGTTGATGCGATGGACAACTTACCGACTCGCTACGTCTTGAATCGCTGTGCGATTGAGAAAAAGGTTCCCTTTTTCCATGGTGCAGTAAATGGCTTTGAGGGAAGAGCAATGACCATCCTTCCTGGGAAAACAGCCTGCCTAAGGTGTATGTCTCGGGGTCCGGTCCCACAAGAGAAGTTTCCTGTAATTGGCGTTGCTCCAGCAGTCATAGGTAGTATTCAGGCTACGGAGGTGATCAAATATCTCGTAGGGATTGGCAAACTGTTGACCAATCGGTTACTTATCTACGATGGACTGAAAGTAACTTTTAGCGAATTTACGGTCAACAAAAACCCAGATTGTGATCATTGCGGATCTCATGCAATAAAGGAGTAAAACATGCCTGTCAAGATACACATCCATGCAACTCATCGACAATTTACCAACGGCTCGGAGGTGGTAGCCGTAGAGGGAAATACAGTCGGTGAATGTCTGAACCAGCTCATCAAGCAGTTCCCTGGAATGGAGAAAGCGCTGTTTGCCAAAAAAGATAAACTGCTCAACATCGTTGAAGTTTATATCAATCATGTCAGCGCGTACCCCAATGAACTCGTTAAACCTGTTAAGGATGGCGATGAAATCCACCTTATCATTATGCTGGCTGGAGGATAAGAGAAGAAGTCAAATCAAGGAGGGATCGAGACCACATTCGATGCCGTGAACGATACTTAATCTGACAGATGCTGTCGAATTACTTCTTGGCTAACGAGTGCACCTACAAATCTTGATCACGGCTAAGCGATAAAGAGCAAAGATTACTGTTTGAAAAAAATGAAAGCCGCCCCACTGGAAGATAAGGCGGCTCGGAGAGTATGATATATATCATACTGGTACGGCTAGACTGGTGAGGAAACACGCAAAGGCATTCTTGCTGATTTATCCCAAATTTTTTCCAACAGTCTTAGCGACAGGGTCTGAACTTCCATCTGTCCACTTCGCACACAATCTGAGATGCTATCCATTGCAAAGTGTAACTATCAAACAATTATGGTAATTTCCCCAAACAGTCGTAGTCACAGGGTCTTAACTGCGATCTAGCAATTTCGCAGCTAAAATAACATCCTAAACATAACTCCCCATCGGCGCCTTCCAAGCAATTATGGTAGGCCTTTCTGATATCGTTGCATTTTTTTGGATAAGGCCAAAAACTCCCTGCTGTCATTATGTTGGGATTTTGTGTGATATTAGAACACTTACGGTAACATTGCTCTCTTTCTGCATTATTTGAAGTTTTCTTATTACATATTGTTTTACACTTGGCTTCAAAATCCGGAGGCAGAACGAAATCGTCTGCAAATATCTGGGACGGCAAGTAAAAAGTATAAATCGCCACAAAAATAACAAAAAATGTTAATTTTTTCATGATCAATTCTCCTTTAATTAGAGTCTGTCCATAAATGCATCTTTTCCGTCATGCCGGACTTGATCCGGCATCCAGAAGGTCTTGAAAGGACTGGATTCCGGCTTTCGCCGGAATGACGCTTCTTATTGAAGATGGCATTTTATAAACAGACACTAATTAAGAAGTCCAGAGGTCACATCTTCTGTCATTTAATGCAACAGCTTTTCAACCTTTCTGATCAATCTTTTGTCTGCCGATAGGTATTGCCTTCCCCACTTTGTCTCCTTCTCACGGAGAGTTTGGCTTTGTCGGAAGAATCGTATCCGTTTGTTAGAAACACAATTTTTTAATTCCCTTCGGGTTGTATTCCCCGCCGCTTGCGGCGAGTTCGTCATTCCGGCGGAAGCCGGAATCCAGAAGACCGGACTGGATTCCGCATCAAGTGCGGAATGACAGAATTTAAAGTTTTTGATACCCCGCTGCTTGCGGCGGGGTAGTTCATTTGCGTTTGCATTGAGAGGCGAGATTCAAAAATCACTCTTTCAGGAAGGAAGTGTTGGCTAACTTTACAGTCCCCATAGCGGCAAATCCTGACTTTCACACTTTTGTGGGATAGGTCTTCCAAAGAGGGGGACCTTGACGATATATCCCATCCTCTCCCTGGAGTGAAGCGGGGTATAGGTTATTCCATGTGACAATTGATAGATAGGCATACCAGAGAAATTCAACAAAATTGTAGGACACGCCCTTGCATATTTCCGTCACGCGAATCACTATCAAATAAGGCAATTCTCGGCAATTCTCAGGGACCAAAGAACTTTTTGTCATCATAGGGGCCTTCATGGGAAAAATGTTCATGTGGTTGATTTGATTCATCACTCTGTGAGCGATCTATCCCCTACAGAAGACTTCAGGTCTCCAGGTTATTGCCGAAAAACTTGATTATGACAATTCGCTCATAGACAGAATATAGGCAGGGAAATAGAGTCACATATTGGTCAAGATGCGTGTTCAGGAAAGGGTCTTCCACGACTATGGGGGGTGGGTGAGGGGAAGGGAAAGTGAGACCTCCAAAGCCCACAGGGTTGATAGCCTTGGAGGCCCCTTCAATTTGACCAAAATTTGACTATGAGATGTGTGACCAAGAGTTACTCTCAGAAGCCTTCATCGCTCTTAAAATCCCTCGGTGGTTCACCACCATGCCGGTTCAACTCCGGCCCTCGGCACCAGCAAAACGAAGGGGATTGGAAATAAGTTCACAACCCCCTTTTGTTATGCCGTGGTGTCCGCATCGGTGCCAATCCGCCGTTGGATGAGAGTCTTCTGCCTAAAGACGTTGAGGCAAAAGATGAAGGAGCGTAGAATGTCGTCGTAGGAGACTCATCGCAGATTCTGTCTCTTTTTTGGCTGGTATATCTCGGCCTGTTCATTTGCTATCCTCTTCTTTAATTTTAGTAGGACGCTTTATTCAAAAATCTTTCGGGATAGGGTATTTGCCAAATCTGGATTGATTGTCTTGAGAACTTTGTATTCCTCCAGAGCTGAGTTTCGATTCCCAATCGTCAAATATGCCAAACCTAGGGAAAAATGTGCTTCCGAAAAATTGGGCTTGAGCCGCAGGGCCTCGGTAAAATGCGTAATGGCCTCCTCATTCTTCCCCTGTTCGGCCAATGCCACTCCGATATTGTAATGGACCTCTACGTCATTTGGTTTGATCTTAAGAATCTCAGTGAAATGATAAATCGCCTCCTGGTAATTTCCTTGAAGACCGAATAAATTTCCTATATTGTAATGAGCATCGACAGAGAGAGGCATAATCCGCAGCGCTTCCTTATAATGAATAAAGGCTTCTTGCACCTTTCCCTGTCGAGCCAAGGCCACCCCTAGATTGTTATATGCCTCTGCGTAATCTTTCTTGATCCGGAGCGCCTCGTTGTAATGCAGGATCGCTTCTTGATAGTTGGCCTGCCGGGATAAAGCAACTCCCAAGCCATTGTGTGCCTTGGCAAAATTGGGCCTGAGCTTCAGGGCCTCGGTAAAATGGGTAATGGCCTCCTCATTCTTCCCCTTTCTGGCTAAGACAACACCGTAACTATTATGGCTGAGATAGTTATCCACAGTCACATTGAGCGAGCGTTTAAAAAGCGTTACGCTATTTGACCAATATTGAAGTTGAGTCCTTGTCAGAAAGGTCAAGACCGTAATCAATAAAAGCGCAGATGCAGAAAGGAGGGCTCTCTGATAACGCCATCCAGCCAAAAGATCTGAAATCCCCCAGACCATCATGATAAATAGACCAATTAGGGGTACATAGGTGTATCGGTCAGCCATCGCTTGGGCTCCCACCTGAACCAACCCAATCACGGGTATAAGGGTCCCCAAATACCATGACCATCCCATCCCAAGATAAGGACGTCTGCGCCCCTCCCAAATCACCCAAACGGATACCCCTACCAAGATCAGAGCCGCTCCTGCTACCTCCCACATAGGGAATTGGCTCGAATACGGATACTGGACCGCTAAACCAGAAGGCCAGATCGTCTTCCCGATGTAGCATACATAAGAGATCAGGGCATTGGCTATTCGAGTTCCGAGAGGTATAACCTCGAGAGAGGCGATTGCTCCCCGTTGGGCCACAAGCGTTAGAACACTAGAAACGGCCACAAGAACAAAAAAGGGCACCTTCTCCCAAATCAAATGAAAAGCTACTGACCTTAACGAAGTTTTTGACTGGGAATCGTAAAGATTTTTCGCAGGTTCCGTGGGAAAACGGCGCAGAGGCCAATAGTCAACCAAAAGCAGCACAAATGGCAGCGTCACGAGCATCGGCTTCGATAAAAGACCCAATGCAAAAGAGAGAAAAACAAGCCCATACCTCCCCTGGCTTGGCCGATTCGCGTAAGCAACGTACGTCCACATCGTCAGCATCCAAAGGAAAGTGCTCAAGACGTCCTTACGCTCCGAAACCCAAGCCACCGATTCTACATGAAGAGGATGAAGAGCAAACAGGAGAGCAACCCAACCACTCCTCCAAAGTCCTCCTGTCATCCGCTTGAATAGCCAAAAAAGCAGTAGGGTACTGGTGATATGAAACAGTAAATTGGTCAAATGATGGCCTCCCGGGCTCAACCCATAGAGCACACCGTCCAGCATGTGAGATAACCAGGTCAATGGATGCCAATTGCTGGCGTGCATGGTGGTGAAGGCCCAGAGGACTCCCTTGGCCGTCAGTCCAACCTGCACATGAGGGTTTTCAGTCACATATTCCTCGTCATCGAGAGTGAGGAAGTCGAAGTTCTTGACCGACCAAAAGACAGCCAGCGTGGCTGTGATTAGAAAAAGGCTGATGAGCACCTCCGGGATCAGGGGCTTGCAAAGGAAGGCTGGCTTTGGGGGAGGAGGGGCAGGAGCAAGGTCTTTTGTCTTTCGTCTGGCTTTCGATCTGGACATTCCTTCTTTTTCGCTATCTCAAGACGCAAAAAGGCTAAATCGCATTAAATGAAGCTTCTGTAAAATGAATTGGAACAGGGTCTTCAATGTACCCAGGCCATAAATAACACTGCGACCCAGAGGGATCGATGAAGCCTCCTTCATATACCGGCAAGGAACGGGTAAGTCGCCCATTTTAAATCCGAAATAGGCGGCCTGGATGAGGAATTGAGAGTCAAAAACAAAATGATTTGAATTTTTCCAATAAGGAATTTTCTCTAAAACTTCCCTGGAATAGGCTCGATAGCCTGTATGCCACTCTGATAGGTTCTGCCCCGTAACAAGGTTTTCTATTATGGTCAGGAATCTGTTTGATATATATTTATAAAGAGGCATACCCGAGTCAAGGCACTCTCTACGCGTTCTGACACGGGAGCCTAATACGATGTCACAAATACCTTTTTCGATCAGTTGTGCAAAAAGGGGAGCGAGGGAACTGTCATATTGATAGTCAGGATGAATCATGATGACGATACCTGCACCACGTTTCAGTGCCTCGTCATAACAGGTTTTTTGATTCGCGCCATAACCCATATTTCCGTCATGAACAATGACGGTCAAACCCAAACCTTTTGCGATCCTTACGGTATCATCTTTGCTTGAGTCATCAACAAGAATGAATTCATCAGCAAACCCTTGGGGGATATCCTTAACTGTTTTCTCTAAGGTCGTTGCCGCATTGTAAGCGGGCATGACAATAATGACTTTCGACTTCATGCTATTTTTTATTTGCCCCAACGGCATTCCTATTCGAATCTTGCTCAGAATATTTTAAAGTGGAAATCCTTTCCAACTTTTATTATGAAAATAATATATATTGACTCCTCTTGATTGGTCAACATCCTTTTTTAAATTGGTCGCTAGTGGCTTAACACATAAATAAAACTATATTTCCCTTGACAAAATTATTTGCCTGATGTAACGTATGATTCATGAACCGATCATTCCTGTTACCCCCGCTTTCGGTAGAGGAGTTGCTGGAGCTACAAAGGTTATTGCGTGCTCAAAGAACCCCCGCTGGCCTATATCGACGGTGCAATCTTATTTGGCAATTGGCAGCCGGGTTCAACTTGACCGAAGCCAGCGAAATCGCCGGACTGCATTATACCAATGCTCACGAATGGGTCAAGCGATTTCAACGCTGCGGTCTTTCAGGTCTTCAGGATCTTCCGAGACCGGGGCGACCCAAGATTTATGGCCAAGATCCAGAAACCTTGGTAATGCAAACCGCTACCTCCCGCCCACCGGATTTAGGGTTGGGCTTTGCCACCTGGTCTTTGAGCAAGTTAGAGGCTCATTTTCGTCGGCATTCGCCTCTAAAATCACTGAGTCGGGAAACCATTCGTCGCATCCTTGCCCACCATGGTTTGCGTTTTTTAACCAGGCAGACTTGGTGCAAAAGCAACGATCCGGATTTCGAGGTAAAAAAAACGCCATCATAGAGCTCTATCGACATGCTCGGAAGCGAGGCGTGGTGGTGTGTTTTGATGAATTCGGACCTCTTCAAACCATCCCTCGAGGACGACAGGCGCGGGGGAAACAGCCCGCCCGAAGACCGGACCGCTATCGGCGCAATGGGACGTTGCAGTGGTTTGGGGCTTTCTGCCCGACGAATGGACAATCGATAGGACAAGGGAGCGGCAATAAGAATGCGAATTCCTGTAAGAGGTTCTGGGAAGAAAAGATGCTTTCCTTCTGGAGCAGGGGATCGATTCACCTGATCATGGATAATCTGAGTGCCCATAAGAAAGCTCTAAGAATCCTTCTCTATAAGTTGCGAAGACGGATCAAAGTTTACTGGTTACCAACAAATAGTTCCTGGCTGAATTTGATTGAATCCTATTTTGCCACTCTTCAGAAAACAGGTCTTAACAATACAAACTACAAAACTCCGGAAGAAATTGATCACGGTCTACAAAAAGGAGTTCAGTATTTGAAGTTAAACCCAAAACCCTATGTATGGAAGAAAATATAGCATTATTTATGTGTTACAACACTAGATGTTAGGCAAGCGTAGAGGCAAAAGATTAGAGCTGTTCGTTCCGAAGAACAAATCTGAGTAAAAAGGAACAGATCAGACCTAATATAAAATGGCGTGCTGGGAATATCCAAGACGGATGGGGAGCTACTACGAAACTTAAGGCAAATGCCTGCCCACCTCCAGTTTTTCCTTCTTCTGACCACGCTGGTTTCAATGGTTGCTTTTTCTCCTTGGGCGACCCCCTTTTTGAGGCTTCATAAGGCCGTCTTAGATCGATGAATGACTGGCCCCATACATTCTTGGAGTTCCGTATGGGCATTGGGACCGAGGTGCACAGCCGCTAAGGGGTACCGCCGATGAAGCCTCTCCGAGGGGCTCGGTCAGTCCTCACTGGCTTAAAGCTCTCGGTCAACCTGAAAAACTGGGAACGGGCGAGAGAAAAATCTCAATAATGAGAAGGGCAAGAATATATTGCAGGGTTCAGTCCTCAAATTGGAGGTATAAAGATGAATATGGAGGACGGAAGTTAATGACGGGACTGATGTAGGGTCAAGGAATGGCGAGTTATCGTAGGTATCCCTTGGCTGTATCCACCGTTTCCAGTTTTATTCCCGTTTAGGTTCGCTATTGCACTTCTTCATGCATTGCCTCATTAGTAGAATCGAAAATGACCATATTTTTTGCCTTAGGAAGTTGTTGATTATGGGTTGAAGAACTAAAGTATTAGGCAAAAATGCTCCGGCAATGACTTCAGGAAGTACTGGGCAACGTAACCTAAACGATAATTTTTTCTGATATAACGGAATGGATAGCCTTTTTTGAGGACATCGAGGGGGAAAAGTCTCATGCATTGTTCAAGCCCTCATCCCAGAAATGGACAATTGACCTTTTGTTTAATATAATTTTTTTGCTCTTCTGTAAAAGCCATGAAGATCCTTCTCATTCAACCGCCTGTCCGGGATTTCTATCAGACCTCCATTCGGACGTTCCCGATCGGTCTGGCCTATCTTGCCGCCTCCCTCCAATCACACGGCCACGAAGCAAAAATCCTTGACTGCCAAACAGAAAAGAAGAGATCAATTCCCATCCTTTCTGAACTCTCCTACCTTCGAGATTTCTATCCCTTCAATGATCGAAGTCCTTTCAAGCTCTATTCCGGTTATTACCATTTTGGATTGGGTTGGGACGAGATCCGAAAGAGGATTGAGGGTTCCAAAGCCGATGTGTTCGGGATCTCTTCCTCCTTTACACCTTATCATGGTGAAGCACAGGAGATTGTTAGGATCATCAAGGAATGGAATAGGGGGAAGATTATCGTTATGGGAGGAGCCCATGTCAGTTGTGATCCGGAGGAGGTTTTGAAAAGTCCTCTTGTCGATTATGTCATTTTAGGAGAAGGGGAAATTCGTTTTCCCCTTCTCTTGGAGAAGATTGAGAAGGGAAGGTTGGGAAAAATTAGGGGGATCGACGGGATCGGGTATCGGGCAAATGGAGAAATACGCATCAACCCTCTTCGAAACTTTATCCAAGATCTGGATTCCCTTCCCCATCCTTCGAGAGATCTGCTCGATCTGGATCGGTATCGGATGAGGAAGAAGCGATCCACCATGATCATCACCAGCAGGGGTTGTCCCCATGGGTGTGCCTACTGTTCAACCCATCTCGTCATGGGATCCTCTTTTCGGGTACGATCTCCCGAAAACATTGTCCAGGAGATGATGGATTGCAGGGGGCGATATGGCATCCAAGCCTTTGACATCGAAGATGACAATTTCACATTTGATCAAGATCGGGCTAAGAGATTGATCGGTCTCATCACCGAAACATTCAGAGAACAAAATCTGGAATTGACCGCCATGAACGGTGTCTCTTTTGCTTCTTTGGATAAAGAGCTTTTGAGGTTGATGAAGAAGGCGGGTTTTCACACCATCAATCTCTCCTTTGTCAGCACGGATCCTTCTACTAAACAAAGAATGAAAAGACCTAAGACAATGAAAGATTTTGATGAGATTTTGGGAGATGCAGAGCGAGTGGGTCTTCATGTTATTGCCTATGCCATCCTTGGGATGCCAGACCAAACAATTGAGGAAATGGTGGAGACATTGATCTATTTGATGAGTAAGAGAACTCTCATTGGTCCCAGTGTCTATTATCCTACCCCTGGGACATCTCTTTTTGAGAGATGTAAGAGTGATCACATACTCCCATTCCACCCTTCCCAATGGCGTTCCAGTGCCATCCCCATTCAGACAGGGGAGTTCGATCGGATCGATATCATCACCCTCTTTCGTCTGGCCAGAGTTATTAATTTTATCAAGGGAAAGATGGATGAAAAAGAGTTAGATGAGGGGATGGCATGGAAAGAGCTTAATCAAGTATTGAAAGGAAAGGTTAAGGCTAAGGTTGAGGTTGAGGGTAATGCTACGACTTGGATCGACCTGCTTTTACTGCTTTTTAGAGAGAGATCTTTTTTCAGCCTGAGAAAAGGCCCGGAGGTAAAGCTCTCTCTTTTTAAAGAGAAGAGTTCGAAAAAGGTCTTAGATTATTTTTTTGAAAAGGCGTGGGAAAGGTCTATTCTGAAAAGTCGGCCCGATTAATTGTTGAGCATAAAACTCATCACCTCCGTTTTTTTATTTCGATTCGCCCCATCCCATGATTCAACATACCAGAATAGGGTCGAACCGCTGACATCCCGCACCAACCTCCTGACAGAGGTCCATTGACTCCGTGGGAGAGACTTTCCAAATACCCCTCCATTATCATTAGGATTTTTTATATTAAATGAAAGAGCAGTCTTTTTAGAAAAATTTTCATTGTTCCCAAACCAAACCTTAAATTTTATATTGCAGTTATTCGCCCAGGACAGGGTCGGCAAGGAGCTTTTGCTGGTATTGACGATACCAGGATTTCCTACCGCTTGAGCAGGGTCGATGATGATAGAGAAGACGCCGCTTGTCGCGGTGGTCTTATTTGCGCTCGTTCCAACGACTCTCCAAAAGACCGACCCTCCAGTCATTCCCGGAATCAATAGCACCTTGCTCCATATTTTTGATTGCATGGGGAACGTTGTGGAAGACGTACTGCCCTTAGCGACGATCGAGCTGAAATTTTCTGTTTTGGAGAACTGTATTTCATAGTTGCTGAAGGATCCTGTTACATCCCAGGCGAAGGTCGGAAGAGAATAGAGAGAGCAGGAATCGAAGTGAGTCTCATCTCCAGGGGAACGAAGGAGAATAGTAACAGGCGAGCTGGAAATATTGACACTCAGCCCTGGAGAAAACTTTGATGCCACAGAGTTATGCGTGGCACACCGAGCCTGGGCCGTTACGCTGTAATTGCCAGGGGAAACCCAACTCTTTGATGCACTGAGAGTATTGAGCGGGAGCCATCCGGAGTTGGTCCCATCCCCCCAATCAAAGAAATACTGAATGGAGTGGTCCAGGTTAGAGGAAGAGCCTCCGGCCGCGTAAGTGTAAACAATCCCAGGTGCGCCATTGGTCGGCCCCGCTGGAAGGGGTGGGACAGAAACAGTTTCCTTTGCCGTAGGAGCAGAGTACCTGAGCAGGACGCCTCTTTGATTTGCCCGGTCAAAGCCTACCGCCCACCCATCGTTCGCACCGATGAAACGAACTCCATTAAGCTCCCAATCCGAGCTCACCGTGGGAGGGGTGACGACGGTCCAAGAACCTTTCTCAGCCTGGAGCAGGACTCCTGTCCCATTTGCATAATCGGTGCCGACAGCCCAACCATTATTCGAAGAGGTAAATTGGACACCAGTCAGTTCCCAATTCGAGCTCACCGCAGGAGGAATGATGGAAGTCCAGGTACTACCCTCCAAATGGAGTAAGACGGCGCTCTTATCCATATTGTCAGCGCCGACAGCCCAACCATCAATGGTGGAAAGAGAACGGACGTCGTTAAGTTCCCAATCTGAATCTACCGGAAGAGGGGTCACGACGTTCCAAATACTCTCGAACGTCCTCCTGTCCCTGCTGTATTGAAGCGATGCCCCTCTTTTATTGGTACGATCGACACCCACCGCCCAACCCTGCGTAGCGGAGATCAGATGGATCCCGTAGAGTCCCCAGTTTCGACTGACATCCGGAGGGATGACGTTTGTCCACAGACCCTTTAGGTAATGGAGCAAAACCCCTCTTTGATTTGAATAATCGACACCGACAGCCCAGCCCTCAGTGCCAGAGGTGAAATGAACCCCGTAAAGTGCCCAGTTTGGACTCACATCCGGAGGGATGAGGACGGTCCAAGACCCGGCGGTGACATCAGTGGATGTATTGGTGAACTTAAGCAAAACCCCTCTCTCCCCGACCCGATCAAACCCAACCGCCCATCCCAGTCCAGCAGAAATGAAAAAGACGCTATGAAGTTCCCAATCTGAACTCACCTCTGGGACCGCGACGGCCTCCCAGAGGTGATCACGAAACTGCAGGGTAACCCCTCTCTTGTTTGTTTGATCGGTCCCCACAGCCCATCCATTCGTGGCCGAGAAAAGATGAATACCCTGGAGCCCCCAGTTTGTGCCCAGGTCTGGAGGACTAACAGGAGTCCAATCCGCATATCCCAAGGAGATTGAAAATAAGAGAATAACAATAGGAATCAATCCCCATAAAAATCTTCTTATGAAAAAATAATCTTCTCTTTCCATTCTATACCTCCTGCCAAGGTCTTATGAAATGATATCAATAAGAACAAAAAGCTATTAACTTAAAGTGCACCTAATGTCAAGACCAATATGGGAGAGCTTTAAAAAACTATTAAACGCTCTCTTGATTACATACCTGCCTGCCGCAGGCAGGGATTTCAAAAGAGGTGATTAAAATTATAGTTCGTGGCAGGTAGACCCGCCAGTTGAAAAAAACGATATCCAAACCGGGCGGGGGTACTGGAAAAGCCTTGCAGCGGCACCTTTAGGAGTTAGCTGCGTGCGTCTCCAGGCAAAACCGGGACTTCACCTAAAGTGAGATCCTCTGTAGCCCTTCATTTACGAAAAATCCGCAATTGCAAGGGTTTGGAAGTATCCCTGCCCGGGTTTGATATTGCAACATCTGGGTAGAGTTATAGGAAACGGATATTTTTTACTGAGGAGGTAATTGAAAATACCCTTGTATTGTTGCTCTCGGGATCTGCTGGAAAGAGAAAAAAGCCTTGTCGACTTGGGTCGTAGCCCAAAGTTGAACCAACAAGCAATTCATCATCCGTAAATATCACTTCCAACTTCCTTCCCAGAGTGTTTTCTCCCTCGACATAAGTTTTCCGCTCAGCATACTGAGAGTTCCCATTGAAATCCCGAACAAAAAACAGGGCCTTCAGGTCTTTCATTAACACCTCAATTGCCTCGCCCGTGGGGTCAGTAATCGGATAAAGGTGGAAAAGGGGTTTGTTTGGAAAGAAATCTTGGGTAAAGCCTTTAATCACCTCACCATTGAGATAATGTATGACAATTTTAGTAGGTTCCATTTCAGCCTATCTCCACACTCGAAACAGAGTGTATTTTTTCAAATCTTCCCAAGCAAAGATGGGTTCGGTGTTGATTTTCAGTCTCCGATCAATATTTTTTCCAAAATCAAAACCGGATTACCCATTCGATGAAGGCACGGCATTTCGGTCTTATTTGCTCAACTTCGGCAACCCGGCTATCCCAAAAGCTCGGCATCCGTGGCTTTCCGTCCTCCGGTCACTCGAAGTTTGGCTTCATTGGAAGATTTGGTTTAAGAATTTTTAGGCATAATTCAGCAATTTCGATGCCAAAACAGTTTAAGTGTACGAACTCATGGATTCCTAAAGGTTTTTGAAGGTTTAAAATTTTGTGGGAAGAGGAAACATGACATTTTTTGTCTCAAAAGATTATCATTATTATGGACAAACGATAGTACCATCTTTTCAGAAAGGATTGTCTTTGTTCATAAGAAAATGGTACGATAACCAAACATATGAAGGATTACATTGATTCCCTTCTGCAGGAGATTAAAGAAGACCGGACCACTGGGGCAGGGGAGTTGGTCAAAAAGGGGGCAGATACGGTTGCCCAATTTATATCCGACTTTAATGGGGAACCTGTTTTCTTGCTCAACGAGTTGACTCGGATATCGAAGAAATTGATCGAGTGCCAACCCTCGATGGCCCCGTTCTTTCATTTAGCAAATATTATCCTGCTATCTGCCAAAGGTTACAAAGACATACAGAAGATGAAGGGAGCGACGACGGAGGCCATTGAGAGATTTGTTGTTCGTCTTCAAAATTCTTCTGAGCAGATCTCGAAGATAGCCAGAGAATTGATCCCCGAGAGGTCCAGGGTGCTTACCCATTCTTATAGTTCAACGGTATTAAGGACGCTGACGGATGCAAAAAAGGCCGGGAAAGAGTTTGAGGTGATCTGCACGGAGTCTCGCCCCATCTGTGAAGGATTTCAATTAGTGAAGAAGTTGATTGAATCCAATATCAAAGTTCAACTCCAGATTGATTCGGCAGCTGCGTATGCAATAAGGGATGCCGATCTCGTTCTGGTTGGAGCAGACTGTGTTACCCCGCTGGGCCTGGTGAGTAAGGTGGGGACTTACGGTCTTGCCCTCGGGGCCAAGGAAAGAAGGGTTCCCGTTTACGCACTTTGTGGCACGGAGAAACTTCTTGGAGCAGAGATGGCCGCCGGGTTTCGTATCCTTAAGAGAGACCCTAAAGAAATCTGGCCTGATTCTCCCAAGGGGGTGGAGGTGCTCAACTTCTACTTCGACACTACTCCTTTGGGTCTCCTGACAGCCATCATTACAGAAGAGGGAATGATTCCGGGAAGCAAAATCGTTGAGCGATTTAAGAGAATAGAGGCCTCGAGTCATTTTCCAATGTAATTATTATCATGGGGTTAGGGGTTTGGGATTAGGGATTAGCTAACCCCTAATCCCAAACACCCAATCCCAAGAAAAAAGGACAGTTATTTTCTCAGGAAGGTATAGATGATGACCTCCGTCTATTTGGTGCGTCACGGGCAAACCGCATGGAATAAGGAAGAGATCTTTCGAGGGAGGACGGATGTTCCCCTCGATGAAACCGGCCTAAGGCAAGCAGAGTTGGCAGGGGAATACTTTAAAGGAATGGAGATCCATGGAATCTATGCGAGCCCTTTAGCTCGAGCCTGGGAGACAGCCCAAAAGATTGCCGGATTTCACCATCTAAAAGTCCAAGCTTTAAATGGAATCATCGATATGAGCTTTGGAAGATGGGAGGGGCATCCCCATCAAGAGATTCAAAAAAATGATAAAGAAGTCTATCGGCAGTGGAGAGAAGAACCTCATTTGGTAAGGCTGCCAGGAGGAGAGGGTTTAGAGGATGTTCGAGTCAGGGCGATGGCTGAGCTGGAGAAGGTGATTCAATCCTCTCCCGGAAAGACTCTGATCCTCGTTTCACACCGGGTCGTTAACAAAGTTCTCATTTGTGGCATCCTGGGGATAGACAACTCTCATTTCTGGCAGATCAGCCAGGATCCTACTGCCATCAACTTCATTCAATACAAGAATGGAAAATACATTCTGTCGCTCATGAACGAAACCTGTCACCTCAAACCCCTCAAGGAGGAGAGGCTGAAGGTCGATTTTTGATTTTCCTATTGACCCCGTTAGAAATAATGCCCCGCTACCCTGCAGCGGGGTTATATTTTGAATAATTCCGGCGGGGTTTAACCCGCTGCGCCAGCGCTTGCGCGGCGAGTGCCCCGCTGGAATTTCTAACGGGGTTGACTTTTCTTCGAAGAAGACCTGGATGGGTAAGTGGCTTCGATAATGCTCTTCATCCCTCCTCGGACATTGAATTCTCCGGTGACGACAGCCTGAATCGGTTTGGAAGCCTTGACGAAATCCCTGAGGATTCGGTTGACCGCATTTTCGTAAAAGATTCCCAAGTTCCGGTAAGCGAGAATATACATCTTTAAGGATTTTAACTCCACACACCACTGGTTGGGGATATATCGAATGGTAATGGTTCCGAAATCGGGCAGCCCTGTTCGAGGACAGACAGAGGTAAACTCCGGGATGGAGATCGTGATCTCATAATTTTTAAATTGATTCTCGAAGCACTCAATCTTTGGAAGAGGGTCATCAATCCCCGAACGAGCATATCGGTCTGTATATTTCCTCATAGGTCTCCTCTTTTACAAACCATGATAATTCAAAATACTTGGATAATCAATAAGTAATCGCCTCCCCAAAAATAAACATTGACTCGACCATGTTCCCCCTCGCCCTTGACGGGAGAGGGCTGGGATGAGGGTGCATTATTACCATTTTCATCCCCCTCCCCTTTACCCTGTTAGATAAGATTGTCTATTCAGCCCTGTTATTCAGCAAACATTCTATCTAACAGGGTAAAGGGGAGGGGAGAATTCTGCACCTTTAAGAAACAGAGGAGCTGTTTGAAAAAATGGTTTCGAATGATTACATTAAATCTGTTTGAAATTGAGAAATGCATTAAAGGAGATGTAAAAATGGCTAGAAGGGTCTTGCGACTATTATCAAATGATGGAGGTAAGGCACGAGCGGGGCGAAGTCTTGATGACATCCATCCTTCTGATGACGATCTTCTCGATGCTTATTCACGGGCTGTCATCAATGCAGCAGAGAAGGTCAGCCCATCGGTTGTGAATATTGATGTTCGTAAGGTTTCGGAGGGAAAACAGATGACCCATTCTCGTCTTCCCGAGGAGTTGCGCGGCAATGGTTCTGGATTCATCTTCACGCCAGATGGTTTCATCCTTACCAATAGCCACGTTGTGCATCATGCCAGTAAGATTGAGGTGACTCTCCCTGACGGCCGCCGTTTTCAGGCAGACCTGGTAGGTAATGACCCAGATACGGATTTAGCTGTGGTCAGGATTGATGGACCAAACCTTGTGGCCGCACCCCTGGGTGACTCCGAAAAAATACGAGTGGGTCAACTTGTGATTGCCATTGGTAACCCTTATGGCTTCCAGTATACGGTGACTTCTGGAGTGATCAGTGCACTCGGACGCTCCCTTAGGTCGATGTCTGGCCGACTGATCGATAACATTATTCAAACCGATGCGGCCCTTAACCCTGGGAACTCTGGAGGGCCACTTGTCACGTCTCAAGGGGATGTCATCGCTGTCAATACAGCCATGATTCTTGCGGCACAAGGGATCTGTTTCGCCATTGGGATTAATACAGCCAAGTTTGTTGCGGGCAAGCTCATCAAGGAAGGTAAAGTAAGGCGCAGCTACATAGGGGTGGGAGGACAAAATGTTCAACTTCATCGCCGCATTGTGCGATTCTATCGCCTGCCAGTTGAAAGTGGCGTCCTGGTCGTTTCAATAGAAGATAATAGCCCTGCGAAGAGGGCTGGCCTATTTGAAGGAGATGTTATCGTTGGGTTTGATGGTATGCCAACGGCTGGGATTGATGATTTGCATAAGGGTTTGACAGAAGAGAAAGTTGGAGTGAGAACGCCGCTAACGGTCATACGGCGCTCTGAGAAGCTGGTTCTCAATATCATTCCAGAGGAGTCTCATTCCAGACCAGAGGAGTAAGATTATAAAAGACAAGAGGGGGGTGCATATTTTATGGTTGAACCTAAACGCGTCAGTCCAGAAGAAGTTTATCAGAGATTGAAAGCAGGAAAAGTACTGCTTGTCTGCGCGTACGAAGACGAGGCAAAGTTCGAGAAAATGCAGCTTGAAGGGGCGATTTCATTCAATGAGTTCAAGAAGAAACTGCCTTCCCTTGCAAAGGACCAGGAGATCGTCTTCTACTGAGGCTGACCTAATGAGGGGACAGCTGCCGGTCAGGCAGCGAAGTACATAGCCATGGGATTCAAGAACGGGAGGTGTCTCGCTGCGGGTGTTGAGGGTTGGAAAAAGGCGGGTTACCCCCTGGTCAATCCAGAGTGAGTTAAGCGTAGTAGAAAAATCCTATTCCGTGGACTTTGAAAAGAACAAAGAGGGATTTTTCTTTACTCCCATCTTGATTAATGATATCTTAAAGACGTGATCGAAAAAGTTGTTAATAAACGCGATCTTAATGATTTCTCATCCATTGAAGAAGACCTGGCTTACTGGCTGAGCAAAACCCCTGAGGAACGAGTCGCAGCAGTTGATTATTTGCGGAACCAGTATCATGGAAGTACAGAGAGACTTCAGAGATCTGCTCGAGTTATTAAACGCTCATAAAGTTGAATACATGATCGTGGGTGCGTATGCTTTGGCCTTCCATGGTGCGCCACGTTACACTGGTGATATGGATATATTCGTAAAACCTGATCCTGAAAATGCTCAGTGCATTATGGCCGCTCTGAGCGATTTTGGGTTCGGTTCTGTGGAACTATCGGCAGCAGATTTTGAAGTTGAAGATAAAGTCGTGCAACTCGGCTTCGCCCCCGTGAGAGTCGATATTGTTACATCAATAACCGGCGTTTCTTGGGAAGAAGCGGTGTCCGGAAGGATGGAAGGAACCTACGGGGACGTTCGGGTCTATTATATCGGGCGTGAGCAATTTATATCGAACAAGGGGGCATTGGGAAGGAAAAAAGATCTCGCTGACCTGGAAGCCCTTGGCGAGGAGTGATTGTTGTCCAAGGCTGTTTCAATTGATCCGCAGCATCGCGAAACTGGTTCTCAATATCATTCCTGAAGAGTCCCCGCCGAGAGAAAGAAAGCGATGTTTCCTAATTGAAACTTGACCTGACAGATACGGATAAATAACCTTTTAACGGAAGAGTGCACCTACAAGTCTACAACTTATTATTGTTGTGAGACTTAACGATTACCGATAGACTGCAAAAAGAAAAAAGGCAGGGCTATTTCTCACCCTGTCTTTGGTCCTGACAACTGGATATTCAGATGTTCTTATACTTTTTCAAACCTTAAGCCTCACTACTGCCCTGCCCCACTTAATGAAATGTCAATCGTTGGTGTATCGGGATCGTTCGTAGTTATCTCCAACGTGGCTGTCTTTAACTCTGCCGATGTCGGAGTAAATAGAACCTTTAAACTGTAACTCTTTTTAGCCTTGATGGTGAGACTGTTGCTCCCCTGAATGCTAAAATCTGTCCCCTCTAACCCTGAAAGTGTTATCAAAAGATCTCCTGAACCATTGTTGGCAATTTTTAATGTTTTCGTTACTTTCTTCCCTACCTTTACACTACCAAAATCAAGGGTAGTTTGGACGACTGAAATATCAGGCACCGTTGCTGGAAGGACTGCTTTCAATGAGATCTCGACTGTCGGTGTATCGGGATCATTCGAGTGAATCCCCAATGTAGCTGTCTTTAAGCCCCCCGATGTCGGAGTACATAGAACCTTCAGACTGTAACTCTTTTTGGCCTTGATAGTGACACTACTACTCCCCTGGGTGCTAAACTCTGTGCCCTCTAACCCTGAAAGCGTTATCAAAAGATTTCCTGAACCATTGTTCGTAATCTTTAGTGTCTTCGTTGTCTTCTTCCCTGATTTGACACTTCCAAAGTCAAGAGAACCCGGAGAGACTGAGATATCAGGGGTCTTTGCTGAAAAGGCTGCTGTCACTGCTATATCGGCATTCATGATGACCGCAGACGTCCCTGTGCCTGAACATCCACCGCCTGACCAGCCTGTAAAGGTCGAATTTGTGTCTGCCTTAGCTTTAAGTGTTACCTTTGTGCCTTCCGTATAAACCTCAGAACAATCATCCCCACAATTGATACCTGCTGGATTGCTTGTGACTGAACCACTCCCCGTTCCAGACTTTACAACAGTAAGGCTATATTCTACGTTTGGTGATTCTTCCCTTTCTAAAGAACATGTCAAATTCATGACTTCTTCATCCATACAATCTATTTCTGTACCATCACCAGTCATTCTATTGCCATTGATCGTAAAGGTTCCTTCAATGGGATCTAAACAAATCACCTCGCAGGTATCAAGATCCTTCATAGGAGAAGTTCCATCAAATGAAAAAATGCTTCCACTGACGGATCCGGTTATCGAACCAGTCCAGACGCCACAATGGGTTGGATAAGCGCCTCGACTCTCCCAGGTTCCTGTAACATCAACTCCACTTTGAGATAAACGGAAAGTCCCGTCCACCTTAATTCCACCCGACCGGCATTGACCTTTCCATATTCCCGATATATCAATGACCGTTGAGTTTATGAAATCAGATTCATCATCGAAATCTTCTTCAGCCACATTTTCCAAATTTTCTTCATCAAGGTTATCCTTATTCAAATCTTCAAATATTGCTTCATAATTTCTCATTTTGAATAAGTTACCACGTAATTCTTCAGCAGAAAGTGGAGACACAAAAGCCATTAGATGGCAGAAAATTATAAAAGAACACAACAAACATAATTGCCGTCTCCTTTGCTTAATCATTGTCTCCTCCCTGGGTTGTAGCTATCTGCTCACACTGGATACCGCTTATCATTTGTGTAACCGAGTAAAACTTCAGGTTCGATTCTCAGCGTTTAGGGGATTTAGACTCGGCAAAAATATCCCTTTTCTTTGTTTAAACCCGCCTACCCCTTTACTTTCAAAATTACCGTAACGGCATTGTGCCATAAGCCTGAATGGCTTTGTGGAGTTTTCTCCCAACGATCTCTACAAGAGAATGAGATGGTGAGGAAGAATCACCTTCCTCGAGCGATAATACTTCTCCCGTTCGTATTCCGGTAAAGGAACCAGAAACCTTCACATTTCCTTCTAAGTCAGCCCCGTATATGTAAATGTCCATATTAATGGCTAATTTTCCCTTTATCGAGTCATTTTTCTGCAATGACCCTGTTAGTGTGATTTTGGTCACATCCACAGATACATCCAATCCATAATCCCCAAAGTAATCTTCAAAAAAGTCTTCCACGCTCGGAGGTTCCAAAATGGCAGTAAAGTTCTTCTTAGTCTGCTTCCATGTACCATCCACATCTATCATTTCGAAATGTCCATCGGGAGAAAAAATAAACTTATCATAAAAATTGACTATTTCCGTTTCTGATCCATAACCCGGAATGCTAACTGTCACCCTCATTGTTCCATCAATCTCCCAAGTTCCAACAACCGTATTGTCTGCCGAGGGCGTACTGATCGAGAAGTTGTTATCACTGGTGTCGGTATATGAGGTGTTAGAAGTGCTCGTGATTCTGACTTCATAGTCATTCCCTGAGGCCTGATTCGAAGGTATCTTCCAATTGTGGGAGCCACTCCCACTTTTACCAATGGAGGCGCTCGAGGTAATAGTGCGATTTGCAACTCCTCCTTTAAGCAGTTCTATTTTGACCTTCGATCCAAGGCTCCCTGCATAAATCCACCGTATCGTCTGTGTCGTGCCTGAATTCCAAGTTTCCCCACCGTTTGGAGAGGTAACGGTGATACTCGTGGACAAGGCATGTGTAGAAAAGGTCATGAGAGAAAATAAAACAATCGAAATGATGAAAGCTTTTTTAAACATGGTGGGTAACCTCCTTATCTATTTCACTTTCTCCTTAATTGCAGTTGTTACATTACTCTGTGACAAGAGTTGAATCATAAAACCGTCCATGATGAAAACATGACCCGATTTAGTTCAAATTAAAAAGCCTGGCTTCGAGTGGTAAGAAATAAGAATTTGCTTTGGGATGGGGTGAATATACAAAGAAAGAAATAGTTTGTCAAGAATCATCGACCACAAGATATGGGAGTTCTTTTTTCATCTGTTTGCACCATAACCCGACAGTGAGTCGAGATAAGGAGCACCGATGATTACCAATTCAAATCATGCACACACTGACAAAGCGGTGGGTTGTTGAGTACAAGGAAGGAGTCCTCAAGTAAGGGGAGTGTTAATAACACCTAAAAAGATTCAAGAAGAATATTCGGCCTTGGGGACGTAGTTAGGCATTTTAAAGTATTCTGTGAGGTCCAGGGATGTTTGTAAACCATACTTATTTAACAAAATTAATTACGTCCCTTAGGGGAGCAGATATGTTTAATGGTGTTGCTGCGTTAGCCTTGAGGCGGCGGCAAGGGCCGCCGCCTCAAGAAGAGCAGGGTCAGACTACTTCTTCCCTTCTCTCATCCTTTTTTCGTAGTTGTCCCGGACAGCTTTCAGTTCTTCAGGCGTTCTACAGATCTGCTCTGCCTGTATGGACTGCAGATCCTTCAGAACGGCGAAACCATACTTGTCACTGAACATGGTTTCACCCCACACAACATCCTCTACAACCGAGTGATCCTCTTTCCTCATAATTTTCCAGCCCTCCGGGGTCTCCCAGGCCAGAGGTTCACTTTCTATAGCTTTGATCACTTTTTGCGGTTCTGTTATTCGGGCCCTTTCTATGGCGGTTTTCAAGAAATAAACTCCTGCATAAGTCTCCTGAGCCATGTAGTCAGGGTAGTCCTTGAACCGGTCAAGGTAGGTCTTGACGAAATTCCGGTTCAAGAACGTATCCGGGGAAAGGAAGAAGTAACGAGCTGCTACGAAGACTCCATTAGGCATATTTTTCCCAAGAGGGATCAGCGTCTCCAGGGCAGCTCCGTCCGTGAAGGCGAACTTCACATTGTTAAACAAGCCAGTGGGTAGCGCCTGTTTTACAAAATTCACGGCATCATTGCCCCAGAGAGATGACCAGACGGCATCCGGTTTGGTTTCTACGATCTTTTGTATAAAAGGCGTGAAGTCCTTTTCCATCAGCTTTGGCCACAATTCGCCCACAACCTCCACATCCGATTGGAGCTCCTTCAATTTTGAAATAAAGGATGCCCAGGACTCACGACCATAAGCGTAATCCGGTCCAATGTTCATCCAACGTTTATATCCCTTTGGAGCCATAAAGTATGCGCCGGCGCGGGAGTGCATCAGGGCATTACTCAGCGTGCTGAACAGGTAGGGATTGAATTTGACATCTGTCAGAGAGTTGGCCGCTGCCTGAGTAAGGATGAGGATTTTCTTTTGTTCCAGGACCAAGTCAGCCAAGGCCACGGCAATGGCGCTCGATGTGGGTCCCATGATGAAGTCCACTTTATCCTTTTTGATAAACTTGTTGACAATCTCAACGCCCACCTCGGGCTTCATCTTGTCATCTTCAAAAATGGCCTCCACCTTTCTCCCCAGGATTCCGCCTTTGGCGTTTATTTCATCAAGGGCCAGTTGAACTGCCTGGGATCCATGCTTGCCGTAGCCCCCCATAGGCCCTGACATGATGAAAAGAACACCTATTTTAATGGGCTTGGCAGGTTTCTCTGCGGCAAGGGCAGGGCCGCAGACCAGAGCAATCGAAAGAAAGCAAACAACAATTCCCAGTTTCCATCCTCTGTTGATCATGTCTATCCTCCTTTCAGAATGTGGTTCTTGAAAGATCTCCCAGTGGAAAATCTCCCCTGCTCCCCTTTACAAGAAGGGAACTATTTGAGTGATAAAAACTCGCTTTTGGGATGGGTTGAATATATAAAAAAGGGAATAGTATGTAAAGGAAAAAAGAGCATTGATGATTACTGATTCAAATCAAGCATGTTTCATTAGAACGTCCGGTTGTTGACTTCAGGAAGAAGGGATTTCCTGACTTGACAGTGTTTGGAAGGTCGAATCCTAACTTTCATATAAAAAGGGGCTGGTTCTACCAGCCCCTTTTTACTTTGCAGATCATCCCTTCATTTTAGATCGATTCGACTTAGCGTGATTCTGATTCTAAGGCGATCGCCTGTCTTTGAGCGGCAGTGATTTTCTCGGCGGCTGCTTTCTTCTTGGCAATACTTACCCGGTCTGCATCCACATAATCCACGGCTTTGATTTCACAGAAACGAACGCACTGCGGATCTCCATCACAGAGATCGCACTTGAAATTCTTCCGGTCAATAACATTAAAACCCATAGCGCCGAAAGGGCAGACCGCTACGCAGGAGCGGCAGCCAATGCAGATATTGTAATCTACCATTACCCTGCTGAGTTTCTCATCCCGGGAAATGGCCTTTACAGGGCAGACGATCATACAGGGAGCGTCCTGACACTGCTGGCAGGACATGGGAATATAAAGGCCTTCTGACTCCCATTTCATAATCTTAATCCGACTTCGAGCTGCATTGGATACACCATCATGAAAAACCGAGCAAACGAGCTCACAGAGCCTGCAGCCTGTGCACTTTTCGGGACTGATTGCAAGAACTTTACCCATGGGTTCCATTGAGTTTCTCCTTTCAAATTAAGGAACAGATGACCCGAATGAAAACGAATCGGACGAATATTTATTTAATTCGGGCCATTCGCTATCATCCGTTGCATTCGCTCAGTCATTACAGTAAATGGGATGGTTCATTTTGCAGGCCAAGCTTCTTTAGCGTTTCTGGCTTCGGAACGCCGTTCTGATCAAGGCCCTTGTATTCATAGAATTCGTCCACCATCTTCTTGAATTTTTCTCGATCGATGACCCGGCCGACAACATCGGGTGCACCTCGTCGGGCGGGCTCATCAAAGTAGCGGTGATTGAGCATATCGCCCTTCTTGAGGTCCTCTCTCGTTAACCCTTCGCGGAGGTTAAAGAGCCGTTCGATCATGTTACATCGTTCAGCAATGTCCCAGATTTCTCGAGGGGTAAGCTCCAGGCTGGTATTGTAGTAAAGTACTCTTGACCAATCTTCAAAGTTTGGAAGCGTCGCACCCAAGAAAACGGTGTGATACTTGCAGATGCCCAGGCAATCGACTGCCATATAACAGTTCTCATGCCAGAAGACCTGCCACGGCTTGCCAATGTATTCCGTATGTTCTGAACTCAATGGCCCATCGTATGGTACTGGGCTACTGTAGATTTTTCTCATCACTTCTTGCGGCAAATGGTACAGGTCAATCGCCGGTCGACTTCTTAAATGGTCTGAGCCGCGGGAAGCAGTAGCAATATTAAGCGCAAGGGCGGGGGTTGCTCGCTCATCAGAGTGAAGATTGCTGACCCCTTTTACCTGAATCAGGTAGTCAAAGGAATTCTTTCCGATCTTCTCGGAGGCGATGATTCCTCCTTCAGCCAAGGTATTCCCCAACCAGCCCTCTCTAAAGCAGATACGTCTAATCATCTCCAGGAGTGCCTCACTGCTGCCAAACCGCAATTCCAGGCCATCGGTCTCCTTGTTAGTGAGAATTCCCAGCTCATAGAGCTCCATCGCCCAGGAGATAAGGCTTCCAATTTCGAGGTTGTCCACACCCCACTGATCGACCAAGTGATTCGCCACTAACAGGTTTTCCAGACTTGCGATATCTGGTTCTGAGGAAAAGGCGCCCTGGGACGTATATTCCGGACCCTCATCATAGGTTCCCGCATAGGATCCGGTTGGAATTTTGTACTTGGCCCGGCAGTGTACCTGGCAGCCAAAGCAACCAGCCATATGATAGGGTCCTATCGTCTGGGTGCAGTTTTCATCAATCGCTTCCGGCTCAACGTCATCACAGTAGAGCATTTGGTTATACTGGAAGTTTCTGGTACGGACACCACCCCAGGAGTTGGTAGCTCCCCAAATAAAGGGGGTACCGAAGGTCCCCTGGGTTTGGTTAACCTTGGCGCTCGTGATCTGATCAATAAACCGCTTATTATACTCGAGAGCTTCCTTTGGATAGGCGATTTTTATATCCATGGTGCCGCGAGCAGCAACGGCCTTCAAGTTTTTTGAGCCCATGACTGCTCCCATTCCGGTCCTTCCGCCAGAATTCTTGATTCCGGTCATGACATTTGCAAATCTCACCAGATTCTCACCCGCCGGGCCAATGACCAGACTCTTAATATCCTCATCGCCTAACTCTTCCCGGATCCCCCATTGGGTTTCTGTGACCGTTTTTCCCCAAATGTTCTTGGCATCGCGGATCTCAATCTTGCCATTGTGGACCCAGAGGTAAACGGGTTTCTCTGCCTTACCCTTGATGACGAGATGATGAAAACCTGCCCAGGCTAATTCCGGAGCAAAGAAACCTCCCATGTTACAGCTTCCCAGCATCCCTCCTAGCGGGGATTTAGCCATTACATGGGTCCTGGCGGTTGCGGAAGCCAAAGTCGCGGTTAAAACCCCACCGCTGACCATGATCGTATTTTTGGGGCCAAGAGGGTCACACCCTTTCTCCGTGTGATTATAAAGCAGATAGGCATCCAGTCCTCGGCCTCCCAGAAATTTTTTCCGCACATCGAGCGGAATAGGCTTGATTTCTATTTTGCCTGTGGAGAGATCAATATATGCTATCTTCCTATTTAGGGCCATCTTTCTTTTCCTCCTTCATTTTTCTTTCTAACGCCTCCTCCGCTAACCTCTTGTTTACATCCCATACCGGGCCCCTGATGCGGGGGAAACCATCTTTGACCCACGCTATGCGATATTCCATGCCACAAGTAGGACATTTAACTGTCTTCTCTCCAGGTTTCGGCTGAAGTCTTCCCATGCAACTGGGATTATGGCACCTAACCTGGCCATAGGTACGAGTCTTGCGCAGACTCTCAGCGGTTGAAAGTCCTTCTTTCTCGTTTCCCATAACAACCTCCTTTCTTAATGCAAAAAAATAATAAAAGATGCATGGCAGGTTTCCTTACTTTAGGAGTCATGTTCACAATAGTGAACTGCTCTAACATCCCCTAAAATTGCACTTTCAGATTAATAAACTACATTCATTTCTTTGTCAAGGACAAACTTTATTTAATAACATATTGATATCGTTGTAAGATCTTCCCACGTACCCATTGAATTTGAAGTTGGTAATAATTTTCTGTTCTGAGTAATATTTTGTATGAATTAGATATTTTTTATTAAGATCACACCTGAAAACCCCGCCCTGTGGACGGGGATGAAAGGTGTGTCTGCCAATGGCAGAAAAAAAACTTAACCAGATGCTGAAACGAGTTCAGCATGACAATGGGGTTTGGTTCTCGTTTTTGTCATCCCGAACCAGGTCCTGAACATGTTTCAGGATCTACGATTTCGGGATCTCGGTTTTGGGTTTAGAGAATTTGGGTTTTAAAGCCCCGCCCTGTGGGCGGGGTTCTTTACTCAAATTCACCCTGAAACGCGCGTTCACAATAGTGAACTCATCAATTATGAGACGGATTCCACCATTCTATCCAGGTTCCGCCCCTCCTGAATGTAATGCGTGTCGCCGATTCGATCTGTCGGATCCAGTCTCCAAGGTATGAAGCGTGGTGTATGATGAGCGGCGTGCTGTGTTCGGGGAGGATATCTTCAAAGAATCGGTGGAGAAATATATTTCTGTCTATTTCCTGCAGCGTTTCACTATCATCCCAGGGCGTCGGGCGAATAAAACCGTGATTCGCCCCCTCATCTCGCCGATAGAGGAAGTGGCTCCCGAATGAATCCTTCAGGCGGCGCAGCGTTTCGACACACTTCACGATATCTGCCACTGAGATCCCTTTACAAAAATATTGAAGCAATCGGTCGGAGAATGATTCAAACCCGATCGATGCAAACATGATTTTGATATCCTGCCTTCGTGCAAGTGACAGGATTTCCGTGAGGTCAGAGGCATGAGCATTGATGTCATCGACGCGGCAGACCAGATTGATCTGTGAGAGCTTGATCTTGTACATTTCAGTGTCCTGGAGCAGCTTACCGAAGGAGCGGATGGGATATTCGTCGATGAGTTCAAAGGCGATCTTCCTTCCATCGGCCTCGGGTAGCCCTACCACCTGAGTAATGAGCCTGTTGGGCTCTACGGAGCCGTGGTAACCCTTGTCCCGTGAGACATCGCAGAAAATGCACCCCTCGCTCCGAACTTCCAGTCCCGGGATACCTCTTTCCCGAAGGTTGATCGGTGGGGGTAGGATCACTTTCTGGAGCTGGGAGGCGTATGGGCAGCCAATTGCGTTCAATACCTGTCCCAGCCGGACATCGATCTTCTTGAGGGTATCCGAGAATGTATAGAGGTTCGACCAGTCGACCTCAAGAAATATGTTCTTTGTCCACGGATATTCGAGGAGTATATCCCTCATGCCCAGATGTTCCGATCTAAGCCGATCGACCGGGCCCTGGAAGGCGACATCGACAATCGATTTCAGCCCCCTGAACCGGTGCGGATGCGAGTCTGCGTCCGGCTCGCCGTTGTAATCCTGTCGGGCCTGCGGTCCTCCCAGAATAGTAATGAAACCCTCCTGCTTCAGCTCCTGGGCCAGCCCAATGATATCACTTCTGCCACAGAGATGTGAGAAGGCTGCTATCTTTTTCGTCCCTGCGTAGTATTCATTTATGAAATGAAGCAATCGTTCCTTTGAGAAGTTCCTCTCGATCCCAACTACGATTGAGGGGATCGAGAGCTTTCGCTGGAAGAAGGTCGCTGCCACCTGAGCCCCCAGTATACTGTGGGGCTCGCCCGTGTGATGTGTGAAGATGATCATGCTTCTTTAACCGCTGCCGAGCAGCAGCATGAAGATAAGTTGATCCCCTTCGTTCAAGGGGGAGATGAAACCTTCAATGTCAAATGACAAAGTTCAAAGTTCAAATGAAGCCCAAATGTCTAAATGTCAAAGCCAGAAGAAAGGGGACCGCAAAATATTTCGTCGTTTGATATTGTTTTGACATTTGGATTTTGAAATTTGGCATTAAGTCCCCGTCCAATTGGGCGGGGACATTCCTATCTGACTTGCTTCATAGATTCAGCATATTTAAGAAAGGCCTCTCGCTTTTTGGCCATGTTCGTCTTATCCGCATCCGTAAAAGAGATGGCCTTGACATCACAGAAACGAGCGCACTGCGGATCGCCGTCACAGTAATCGCACTTCACCGTGACGCGTTCCTGGATATCAAAAAACGGATGGCCAAAAGGGCACGCGATAATGCAGGTCCTACACCCGATGCAAAGTTTCTTGTCGATGGTCACCCTGTTGTTATTTTCAGGCTCCCTGTGGCAGGCCTTTGTCGGACATACCTCCACGCAATAGGCTTGTTCACAGTGATTGCAGGCCATAGGAAGATAAAACCCCACATCTTCCCACTTGACCACTTTGACCCGAGAACGGCTTGGATTGCTTGATCCCGTGTGGAACACAGAGCACACCAGCTCGCACAGACGGCACCCGGTACACTTCCGGTGATCGACGACCAATACCTTTTCCTGTTCCTGCATTTCAAGCCTCCCACAAGAACCGCTAAGCGCTAAGAGCATCGTGCATAGCGTATTTTAGCTTTTACTAATTTGCTGTTTGTCATAAGCTATCAGCCATCAACTAATTTGGACTTTTCAATCTTTCCCCTGCCAAAGCCTTCGTCCTCTCGGCCATCACGTTATACTGGATTTCCATCAAGCGATGCATTGGAATCTGATCCTTGATTCCCGCGTGAAGGACGCCCAAACGGAGGAAGAAACCGCCGCAGAGGAGGAGGATGCCGGCGGCAAAGATCAACACCGCACTTCCAGGGAAGAAGGATGTGATATTCTCGAGGATGACGGGAAAGACGAAACCCAGCAACACAATCCCTCCCCAGAACATCAGTTTCATCTCCCCGAACAAAAGAAGGCGGACCGAATCCTTTCCCTGTTCCGCGGCCCTGTACCTCCGGGAGAGGAAAAGATAAAGGACAATCCCTTCAATGACGACGAGGATCTGTTCCCCGCCCATCAAGACTTTCAGTGCTCCGGCGTCATGTGAAAAGAAACCGGTTCCCAGGGTAGAAAGGATGATCGCCATCGATCCGGTGGAAAGAGCCGAGACGAGGAAAAGAAGGGGAAGAAGATTCGTGTTCCATAAAGGGATCGATCTCGTCGCCTTTAAGAGAATTCCGGTATAAATGGCGGTCCCCAAGCCAAAGGCAAAGGCAATGATTTCTGGAATACGCCAGAGGACAGATTCTGCATGGAGCCATTTAAAAGGCAGAAGGGATTTAGCAAGGAGGGCCAGACCCAAAATGATGAAGATGGAAAGGATAATAAACCCTCGGGCCACCCAGGAGGTCCTTGGATTCAGGCAGGCATACATGAATCTCCATTTGATTCCCAGGTCTAAAATGAGAAAGGGGGCGCCGATGGCGACCATGATCGGTCCCCAGAGAATTGGGACACCTGTAAGGTTTAGGGCATAGCCGAAAAGATCGATGGAGGGGAGGAATGAAGGATTAAGTTTTGTACCCATCCAGTTGATGAGGGTACCGATGACAAAAGAACCGGCTCCCATGCCTGCCAGGTAAAGGTAAATGGCGATAATCTCCTTCCATTCCTTTTGGGGCCTGAGATACCTCGTATTTCTTATCGGATGAACAGGTCCTGTCCTCATCCCAATCTCCCCCCGAGAAATTCCCTCTCATTGGAACTGAGAAAAAGGGAAGTTCTTTAGAGTGAACAAGATAACTTCTTGATAATCGTACCATATCTACCCATTTTGTCAATATTTAAAGAAAAAAAGTTGGGAGCACATCTTGACAAAGGGGAAAAGAATCTGGTATTTTATTAAAATGTTCAATATGGTGAACGAATGAAAAAAACCAGTTATTCTGCTCCCTCTGTCAAAAAGGCATTTAAAATTGTCCAAACCATTGCCGATTCTTCAGCCGGTATCGGAGTCAGTGCACTCGCGAAACAATTGAGGATGGGAAAAAGTACGGTTCATGGGATCACCTCTGCTCTGGAGGAATTGGGAGTATTAGTTCGGGATCCGCTTCAAAAGAAATATACCGTAGGGTATACCCTTCTCGAGCTGAGTCGAAAAGCCTATCGGAAAATGGAATTGAGAGAAATGGCCAGAGTTCCGATGGAGATATTGATGGAGAAGGTCGGCGAAACCGTTTTTCTGGGGATCATGAATGGGGACCACATCACGATCTTGGATGTCGTGGAATCTCATAATGAGATGAAGATCACTTCACCCCCCGGGACAAGGCTTCCTCTTCTGGCAGGGGCAACAGGGAAGGTCTTTCTTACCCAACTTGAAGAAAGAAAGGCGAAGGAGATCGTCCAGAAGATGGGATTAAAGAGATATACCTCCAAATCGGTTGTTGATCCGAAAAAGTTTCTAAAGGATGTGGAGGAGGCGAAGAGGATGGGTTATGCCATCGACGATGAAGAATACCTCATCGGTGTGAGGGCCATTGCTGTACCCATTCAGACGGCCTCGCTTCCTCCGGCTTCGATCTGGGTGGTGGGATTTGCTTCGAATCTTAACGATCAAAAGATGGAAAAGATCGTTTCGGAGATTCAGAACACCGCACAGGGGATTAGTCGTTCGATGAATCCCGTAGTTGGATCAAAGTAAACCCCGATAGAAAGAGCAGGGGTTTGACCCTGCCCTCAATAAGGAGCGGATGCGATTTATTATATCACCCCCGCCATAAATGACGGGGCTTTCTTGCGGGGTGAATGGTCAATTTTCTGTATGTCTTCGAACATCTCACATTAAATCCCTTCGGGTTGTATTCCCCGCTGCTTGTGGCGAGTTCGTCATTCCGGCGGAAGCCGGAATCCAGAAGACCGGACTGGATTCCGCATCAAGTGCGGAATGACAGAATTTAAAGTTTTTGATACCCCGCTGCTTGCGGCGGGGTATTTCATCCTCCTTTAGGGGCCTCTCCGTCAACTTCTACTGCCATCCTAAGACTCTCAGGGAGATTGTAAACCATTCTTGGGACCTCAAAACGGATTGTCAGAATTTCTGGGGGGGGCGTCTTCACCCCGTTGGAAATAATGCCCCGCTGGAATTTCTAACGGGGTTCACTCCCGAATGACACGTCTGGCCTTACCCTCAAATCGGGGAAGTTCACCGACCTTGGCGACTTCCACATCCGGGGTCACACCGATCCGAAATTTGAAGATCTCCTTGAAGGCCTTCACTGCTTGATCCATTTCCTCTTTGGAGAGGGTAGGGGAGGAAGGCTCCACGCGGACCGTCAGATGTCTTCCAGAGCCCATTTGGGGGGCAATGACCTGATATTCATTTGAGAACTCTTTGGTCTCACGAACGAAATTTTCAATGGCTGACGGAAAGATATTGACTCCCCTGAATTGGAACATATCATCTGCTCGACCGATAATCCCTCCATCCAACCGGATGAATGTCCGGCCGCAGTCGCATTTCTTGTCATTGAATTTGACGATATCACCCATTCGCCATCGAATGAGAGGCATCGATTCGCAGCAGAGGTTGGTGAGGATCAATTCACCTATCTCTCCGGGGGGAAGGGGTTTGTCTGTTTCAGGATCGACCGCCTCTGCCAGAAACATCGATTCAACGACATGGGTGCCCTGTTGGGCCACACATTCGAAGCCGAAATTAGAGATTTCGGTAGAGCCGACGTCATCATAAGCTTTAGCACCCCAAATGGTTTCGATCTGTCTCTTTGTTGAGGGGACTTGGGCTCCAGGTTCCCCGGCCGTAATGACGATTCGGACAGAGGTCTTCGAGAGACCCACGCCCATCTTCTTGGAGACCTCTCCGAGGAAAAGGATGTAAGTCGGGGTGCCACCGATGACGGTTGGTTCCCATTCGAGGATGTTTTTGATCCGCACTTCAGAACTCTGTCCTCCACCCGGGATGATGAGAACCCCGGCCTGTTCGAAGGCGGCCTGGATCCCCCACCAGGCCAGATAGAGCCCGTAGTTAAAGGGGACAAACATGCTGTCTGCTTTTGTAATTCCATAGCCGCACATGAAATACATGAATTGTTCGTAGTAGTGAACAAACCAATCCTTCTGACTCAGAAGAGATCGAACCGGAATCCCGGTGGTGCCAGTGGTTTGAAAAACCCGAACCCCTTCCTCCGGAGGGATGCAGAGGAAATCTCCGTAGGGAGGATATTGTTCCTGGCTCCTTCTCAATTCTTCTTTGGTCGTGAAGGGGACCTTTCTGACGTCCTCTAAGGTTTTGATGTCTTGCGGCTGAACTCCTGCCTCATCAAATTTACGTTTATACATTGGGCTTCGTTTATAGACATAAGCCATTTGCTTTCTGAAGAGATGAAGTTGGTACTCCGCCAATTTATCTCTTGGCATTGTTTCCAACTCCGGTTTATACATGATCACCTTTTCCATAACGCGTCCAGTACTATTTTTGGACACCCCTCACCTTTCCTTTCTCCTCCTGTCTACCGGCAGGCCCAATGAAGAGGGATAGTGCTGTACAGAAATGGGAGAACTTTAGAAGGTGTGTCTAGATGCCCAAATAGGCCTTTTTCACGTGGTCGTTGTTGAGGAGATCGTTGCCTTTACCTTCCATGACAATGCGGCCATTCTCGAGAACGTAGGCATGTGTGGCCACGGCGAGCGTGTGTTTGACGTTCTGTTCCACGAGGAGAATCGTAACGCCTTCAGAGTTAACGCGTTCCACGACTTTGAAAACTTCTCGAACCAGAATTGGAGCTAATCCCAAGGAAGGCTCATCCAACATCAGTAGCCTGGGACGAGCCATCAGGCCCCGGCCTACGGCGACCATCTGCTGTTCACCGCCACTCAGGGTTCCTGCCAGTTGTTTCCGTCTCTCTTTAAGGGCAGGGAAGATACTGAAAACCCAATTCAAGGTTTCGTCTCGCCGCTTCTTGGCCTCCGCCATATAAGAGCCCAACTCCAGGTTTTCGAGAACGGTCATTTCAGGGAACAATCTGCGCCCTTCCGGTACTTGAGAGATTCCAAGTTCCACCACTCGGCTTGCCGGGGCAGTGTCAATGCGCTCTCCATTGAATTCAATATTTCCAGAACGGGGGTGAAGCATGCCCGATATGGTATTCAGGGTCGTTGATTTCCCCGCTCCGTTTGCTCCAATGAGAACGGCCAACTCTTTGGATTCCACCTTCAACGAAACATCCCAGAGGACCTGCACATCCCCATAAGAGACTTGGATCTGATTGACACTAAGCATAAGCTTCCCCCAGATAGGCTTCGATGACCGATGGGTTGTTTGCTACTTCTTGGGGCGTTCCTTCGGTGATGGTCTGGCCGTAATTGATGGCGTGGATGCGATCCGAGATCGACATGATCACCTTCATGATGTGCTCGACAATGAGAATGGTCACTCCCTGTTCTCGGATCTTCTTGATCAGAGCGATCGCCTGGTCAAGCTCAGTGGGATTTAGGCCAGCAGCCGTCTCATCGAGCAGGATGAGTTCCGGGCGTGTGGCCAGAGCCCGGGCGATCTCTAAGCGCTTTCGATCACCAATGGTTAGACTCTTGGCGAGGTAATTTTTTCGGTGGATTAATGTACAGAATTCCAGAGCTTTTAGCGCTTCTTCCTTGGCCTCGTTGAGACTGTTCACTCGGCAGAAGGCCGAAGCCATGACGTTCTCCAAGACGGTCATACGTGAAAGTGGTTTGACAACCTGAAAGGTGCGTGCAATTCCTTTTCTGCAAATCACATTGGGTTTAAAGCCATTGATGGGCTCTCCTTTAAATAGGATTTCTCCAGAGGTGGGGGAGTAAAAGCCGTTGATCAGATTAAAGACCGTGGTTTTTCCGGATCCATTTGGACCGATTAGACCGAAGATTTCCCCTTTTTCCACTTTTAAAGAGAGGTTTCTTACCGCTCCGAGGCCACCAAAAAACTTCGTCAGATTTCTCACCTTAAGCATATTTTCTCCTCTTCAGAAAATATCTCCGGATCTCGATCACCCCGTCGGGAATGAAGACAATGATAAAGACGATCAGAATCCCCAAGATCAGAAGGTTGGCATGGCCGAAGTAAGACCGGAAGACCTCACTAAGGATAACCATGATGACAGCGCCGATAGCCGGACCATAGAGGGTCCCAGCGCCTCCGAGCATGACGACGAGGATCATCATAATGGAGACGTCCACTAACGAGAAGACGACGTGGGGGTCGATGAAGGCCATGTAATTCATGTAAAAAGCCCCTGCCAGGCCTGTGAAAAAGGCGGAGATGAGAAGAGAGATGAGCTTATATTTTATGGTATTGATGCCCATCGACTCTGCAGCGTCCTGGTCTTCACGGATGGCTACAAAATAGTAGCCCCACTTGGAATTGATCACCCGGTAGATGACATAGAAGCTGACCGCTGCCAAGGCCAACGCCATATAGTAGTATGGGATTTTGCCGGCAAAGGGAACGATGAGGATGCCGACAGACCCATTGGTGAAGGAGATCCAGTTCGTCGCCACCAAGCGAAGGACTTCTGCTAAGGCGAGCAAGGCCAAAGCAAAATAGGCTCCACGAAGCCGAAAGCAGATGAGGCCTATGGGCACGGCAAAGACCATAGCCATCAAAGGTCCTAAAATCATCCCATACCAGGTGGAAATCTCTTTATGGAAATAGAGAAGGCCTGCCGAGTATGCACCCACTCCGTAGAATGTGGCGTGTCCAAATGAGACTTGGCCTGTATATCCTCCTAACAGGTTCCAACTCTGGCCCAGGCAGATCCAGATGAAGACCATGATCATCATATGGAGAATATAAGGGTTTCTCTCAATGAGAGGCACCAGAGCGAGCACGACCAAGATTAACCAGGGAACGAGATTTTTGAATTGTCTCTTACTTTCCATCAAGATCCCCCATTAAATACGCGTCAGGCGTTTCAGCCCGCCGGGCAGGAAGAGCAAGACCAAAACAAAAATGATGAACCCGATCGCATCTTTATATCCTGGAGAGATATAGACGGCTCCAAGGGATTCGGCAATGCCCAAGACGAGGCCACCAACGGTGGCCCCAATGGTACTCCCCATTCCACCCAACACGGTGACGATGAAGGCCTTCAGGGTGAAAGGACCACCGACAGCAGGGTAGAGGTAAAAGACTGGAAGGAGGAGTGAGCCGGCCGCGCCAGCCAGTGCCGAACCCAAGGCATAAGTGATGACGATCACCCGATCCGTTTTAATCCCCATCAGCATCGCCGCATTTCTGTCCTGGGCGGTGGCACGAATGGCTTTCCCCATATCTGTCTTCATCAAAAAGAGATAGAGAAGGAAGGTGATGCCCAAAGCAATGAAAAAGGCAATGGTCAGGGCCATATTGATCGACAGACCGCTGACATACCAAATTGCGCTGGTGTATTCTGTGCGCAACGTCCTGTAGTCTCCTGTAAACAATAATAGGGCGATGTTGGTCATGACCATGCCGATGGCAAAGGTGAGAAGGACCTGAGTTTCAGGGAGAAGGGTTGGAACCCGGATCACAGGATTGATCAGGTACTTTTGGATGAGGAGGCCTATCAGGAAAAGCGCCGGCATAGAAATGATCAAAGAGAGATAAGGGTCTACACCGTAGAGCGTGAAAAGCCAGAAAGTAACATACATGCCCGCCATGAGGAGCTCACCATGAGCCAGATTGATAATCCCCAAGACCCCCATGATCAAAGACATGCCGATGCCGATGAGAGCATAAAGACCCCCGATGAGGATGCCACTGATCATTGTCTGGAAAAACATTCCATAAGCGGTCATTCGAACCTCATTTTTGTTCGGATTGGATTGGTTTCACAACCATCCTCGGGGCTGGGAGGAAGCGCCGAGGTCGAGTTTTCATCAGCACTCTACCGCTTATCTTTCCATTTCAGTTGCGGGTAAGCAATTTTTGTTGAAGCAGCCTCTGGGGGCCAGACGGTCTCGTGCTTCCCATTGATCACTTGGACAACCAAGGATGGGACTTTATTCTGGTTGGTGAATTTCTTATAATTGACAAACTTCACCGGACCAAAGATGGTCATCATATCGGTTTCGGAGAGGGCTTTCATGAGATCTTCTTTTGAAAGGGACATCGTTCGTTCTAAGACATCTCGGCAGACATAGGCTGCAGAGTAAGCCTCTGCACCATGATAGGTTGGAGCTAAGTTGAATTTCTTAGAAAAAGTGTCATAAAACTTCTGGGCTCCAGGGTATTTCACATCGTGGCTCCAGAGAACAGCCGTCATCACACCTTCACCCAATTTTCCAACACCCTTTGTGAATTCTGGTAAAGCAAAGCCCGCGGCCCCACCACAGAATAATTTGGAGTCGATGTCCAATTCAGCAGACTGCCGGGTGAGAAGAACTGCATCCATAATGTAAGAGACCATGAAAATCACGTCGGCGTTGGACATTTTCACCCGGGTCAAGAGGGGCTTGAAGTCAGGAGCTCCGGCCTCATAGGGTTCAAACATCAGCACCTTGATCTTATTCTCATCACACCATTCCCTCATCGCCTTGGCCGTACTCGTCCCGAAAAGGGTGTTCTCGAACAGGATGACCATGGATGAAGGTTTCACTTGCTTAAGAATGAAGTCTTGAAGGCCCGTGCAGTATTCGCTAGCGGGTTGGTTCAAACGAAAAACATTTTTCCATCCTTTCTGGGTGATATCATCCGCTGCACCGCTGGGGGAAATAAAGGGCATGCTGTATTGTGCCGTTGTCCCGGCAATGGCAAAGACCTCTGAGCTCGAGTATCCACCCATGATCATGGGAACCTTAGCGAGGGTGATCAGTTTCTCAGTGACCGCTTTGGCTTTTTCAGGTTTCCCCTCGTCATCCTCGAATTGAAATTCTAATTTTTTTCCTTTCAGAACTCCTTTTCGGATTCCTCCCTGGGCAAGGATTTCCTCCAAGGCGAGCTTATATCCATTGTGGTGTTGTTCTCCAAACTTGGCATGGATACCCGTGATGGCCAAAGGGATTCCTACGACCACCTTATCTTGTGCCCCACCCATCTGTGGAATTCCACAAAGAAAAAATAAACCTACAACGATGAATAATAAGAAAGATTGCCTTTTCATATTCCCCTCCTTTGGTTCTAAGTTTTTTCTCCAGACATCGGAGTAAAGCAAAATTTCCACTATGTTTTATCGTCACTTAATATAAAAGTCAAGTTTAAAAATAAAAAAATCAGGAGCAACATTCCAAGACCTTATCCTTGGGAGGCATTATCTTCGACTCTGGGAAAGAAAAGACGATCGCTCCGTCGTGGAGGAAAGTTATCGCAGTTTGACCCTGTTACGGCCTATGGGACAAAATTTAATGCACAAACCGCAGGGTTCATAGCAGACCTGGGTCTTCCTATCCCACTCCATATGGAAGGCACAGGCAGCTTTATTGAATTTTCCCTCTGCATCCCACGCCTGGACCGGGCAGTTTTTCCGGCAGGCTAAACACTCTCTGCATAGATTCTTCTTCAAAAGTGGATTGGGTTCTAAATGGGCGGAGGTAATCACCTGATCCCATCGGATCCTTGGACCAAACTGAGGCGTTAGAACCAGGTTGTTCATCCCAAAGACGCCTAAACCGGCAGCCACAGCGGCATGCCTGTGGGAAGAGACCCCAAAAAACTTATCCTTTATATAAGGGACAGTGGGCTGAATCGGAACAGCCCAGTATCCTCTTTTTTCTAAAACAAGGGCGATCTCATAACAGAGGACAGAGTTCAGAGCGTTCAGGTGAGAATACATATGATGATGCCAGGTCATCTTCATCAAGGGGTGATTGCCGAGCTGCTCCATGATGGAGTCCAAAATACGCCTTCCTACGACGATGACACTTTTAGCCTCCGGAAGAATATCCTGGGGTCTATGTCTTTTCGGAGCTCCTTTAAGACGTTCAATGGGTGCCACCCCTACGACATCAGCTCCGCGCTCCTGAGCGAGTTGTTTAATAAAATGAGTCAATTGTTCATCATATTTCATCTTATCCTTGGTATCCTCATTAAACCCTATTACCTATTGGGCAGTGCTTTACACATAATCCACATCGATAGGTATAGCCGTTTCTTCCCATTTTAGGGAGCCCTCTGTCCTGATAATAGGAACATTTTATCTTATCTACCGTCCCCTCCTCGGAAATGGCATGAATAGGACATTTTCCAATACACGATCTTTTACAAAAATCCTGACCCTTTGGACAGAGTTTTTCAAAAATGGGATTATCGAAATTCAAAGGTGCATTGGTGATTACAGAAACCAATCGTATGCGAGGACCATATTCCGGTGTCAATAAGAGATTGCTTAACCCAAACTCCCCCAATCCCGCCTCTACCGCAGCATGTTTATGAGATAAAATCCCAATGAGATTTGTTAAGTCATAAGGGTCTGAATTGGGTATGGGAATGGCTTTATATTTGGACCCCTGTAAGGATCGGGCAAGACCGAAGGCAATCGCATCCATTTCATCTCTCATGACAAGCATAAACCTTGAATAGATGTCCCTTCTATCTGGAAGTCCTCCGATGATATCATCAGGCCATCTCATCCCCATGACCACAACACTTATCGCATCTGATAAGAGGTCTTTAGGACGATGTCCTTCTGGTGCTTTTCCGTTCAATACCTCAGCGGATGCAATGCCTACTAAATCTATTCCTCTTTGCTTGACCCACTCTTTTGTTTCTCCTGTGAGACTCATGACTACACCTCTTTGAACCCTTCCAAAAGGGCTTGTTTAAACCCCGTTAGAAAGGTGGGGCCCACCTTTACAAGAAGCTGATGCTTTGTATTTATAACATCCCAGCATCAATGCCGGGGTTTTCTAACGGGGTAAATCAATGGAGCAATCAAGATAGAATCTACCGAGAATATCTCTGAAACTTTATTAATATCCCAAGTGCTTATTTGTCAAGGTATGAAATCAATTCTTCTTGTATTCAGGCAGAAAAGTCTTATAATATTTTTGAATTTATGAAATATTTAGGGATAGAATCTATGAAATATATAGGGAGGAGACAATGGATCGTTGGGCAAGGATCAGGGGGTTTACAAGAAAGGAGATGGCGGGAGAACAGTTCGCTGGAACAGACCACCTTGAGAGAGCCTATGAATGGTGTCAGAAGATTGGAAGAACGAAAGGTGCGGATATGGAGATCCTTCTCGCGGCTGCACTGATTCATGATATAGGTCTACCCATTGATCGGAAGAGACATTATGAAGCTGGGCTTCCGAAGGCTCAGGCTTTTTTGAATGAACTGGGATTCAAAGAGGATGAGATCAAAAAGATACTCCACATTGTTGAAGCCCACAGCCGGTATGGAGGTCCAGATCCTCAGACTCTGGAGGCAAAGATTCTTCAAGATGTCGATGCGATCGAGTACGTGGGGGCCGTGGGGTTGATCCGAGGAATTGTGAGGGCCCTTCACGAGGGGAGTTTCAACGGGGAGATTGGAGAAGTTCCCAAATTGATTGACGATCTGATTAAGAGAGTTGAGGGAAATTTTTACACCGAAGAAGCAAAGCGCATCGTTGAAAAACGGATTGCATTCCTCAGGGCATTTTCAGACCGATTAAAGAAGGAGTTGGCAGGGGAAGAATAGACGATGGCTTATACGGATGAACTGAAGCAATTGATCAAACGAGTTGGGGAGACCCGACCTCAGCGATTAGCCAAAAAGAAAGAGGGCTGGGAATTTCCAAGGATGAGCCTTACAGAGAAGGAGAACCGGTTAAGGATGTTTCATCCTTCCTATAAGGAGGGTTCGTTACAAGAATTGAAGGTTGGTCCAAGCAAAGGATATAACGTCCCACCAGAGATCTGTGAGATCCTTGAGGCGTGGAGCCGTATTGATCCTGATCGGGTTGATCTTTCAAAGGTTGCCTATGAGACCGATGTCCTCATTATTGGTGGAGGAGGGGCTGGGACAGCCGCAGCCCTTCTTGCTCAGGAACAGGGTGCTCGGGTGATCGTCGCAACGAAACTCAGACATGGGGATGCCAATACGATGATGGCTGAGGGAGGAATCCAAGTATCCGATCAACCCGGCAAAGATTCTCCCTATTATCATTATCTGGATACGATAGGTGGGGGACACTTCGCTAATGTTCCCGAGTTGGTTTATACTCTCGTCACTCATGCCCCTTCTGTCCTTCAATGGTTAGAAAGTTTAGGCGCTATGTTCGATAAGAATCCTGATGGTAGTTACAAAGTACTTCATCTCGGTGGAACATGCAGGAAGAGGGTACACGTGGCAGCGGATATCACTGGCGCAGAGATTATGCGGACGATCAGAGATGAGGCTAAGAACAGAAAGGGGATTGGGGTTCTTGAATTCTTACCCACTGTTGAATTGATTCTGAATGAACATGGCCATTGTGGAGGGGCTATTCTCTATAATTTAGAGACTGAAGAGTACGTCTTAGTAAAGGCGAAAGCCGTTCTTCTGGCAACGGGTGGCTCGGGTCGGCTTCACATCGGTGGCTTTATGACGACTAATCATTATGGAGCCACCGGAGACGGCTTGGTCCTCGGCTATAGGGTTGGTTTGGAGGTTTGCTTCCTTCATACGACACAATATCATCCGACAGGTGCGATCTACCCGGAACAGGCTGAAGGTCTTCTCATTTCGGAGAAATTTAGGGGAGCCGGTGCCCATCTTCTCAACATCGATGCAGAACAGTTTGTCTTTGAGAGGGAGCCGAGGGATGCCTGTGCATCTTCTGTCATCAGGGAATGTGTTCAGGCTGGGAAAGGAATTCCGACCCCCGCGGGTAAAGTCGGCGTTTGGCTCGACACCCCCATGATTGACCTCCTTCAGGGAGAAGGGGCCCTGATAAAGAACTTCATCGGAAAATATAAAATCTTTAAAAGGTATGGAATTGATATTACGAAAGAGCCGATTCTTATTTATCCTACACTCCATTACCAGAATGGTGGTTTGAAGTTTAACGAAAAGGGAGAAACTGCCATTCCAGGGTTGTATGCTGCTGGGGAAGTGACGGGTGGGGTTCAGGGGGAGAACCGATTGGGAGGGAATTCACTCCTGGATGTTCTCGTTTTTGGAAGAATTGCTGGCAAGAATGCTGCTATTTATGCTAAGGAGAGAGCAAGGGACGGTCGATTCACACTGGATCATGTAAGGAAATTCCATAAAGAATTGGAGGAAATGGGGATTGATCGAAAGAGGATATCACCTGTCCTTCTTCCGGATTATTCGAACCCTTTGGTGAGGCAGCACCAGTTGACGACCACCTATGAAGGGACGATCCGATAAGAAAAGCACCAAATGACAAGCACCAAATCACAAATAATTCCCAATGACCCAAATTCAAAATCCTGAGCATATGCCCATCAAAAATTTAGGTCATTTGAACATTGGAGACTGGAATTTATTTGTAATTTGGGATTTGTGATTTGGAATTTGAGGAGAGATTTTATGGGAATGACTCAAGATTTAGCAATGTATTGCCATGGGTTGAAATTTCGTCAACTTCCAGAAGAGGTAATAGACCGGGTCAAGTATTTTTTTCTTGACTTCATCGGTGTCGCCTGTCGGGGTTCTCGGGAGGATTCTTCTCAGAGTATGTATCGATTTGTGAGAGAGATGGATCGAGGTGCTAAAAATGGAGTGATCATCGGGACAGAGGATAGAGCGTTTCATTTATATTCAGCCTTGGCCAACGGTACCTCTGCTCATGCCATTGAGATGGATGATGTCAATAATGAGGCTTCTCTTCATCCAGGTGTGGTGATTTTCCCCTCTGCGTTGGCCACCTGTGAAATGGTTGGCGCTACGGGGAAGAGTTTTATCGAGGCAGTGGTTTTGGGTTACGAAGTGATGATTCGCTTAGGGAAAGCCCTGGGACCGGAAAACAGTTACAGACGAGGCTTCCATCCAACAGCCACCTGTGGAACCTTTGGATCAAGCGTGGCTGCCTCAAAGATCATGGGGCTTAAAGAAGAAAAGATGACAAGTGCCATGGGGATTGCTGGGAGTCAAGCAGCCGGTTCCATGGAGTATTTGGCTCAGGGAGCATGGACGAAACGTTTTCACGCTGGATGGGCTGCTCAGAGTGGGATGATAGCCGCCCATTTGGCCCGAAAGGGATTTCGAGGTCCTGCTTCAATCATTGAGGGCAGGGATGGTTTCTTGCATGCTTACTCCAATGGAGCGGATCCGGGTAAGGTCTTGGAGGGGATGGGTTCCGGGTTTGAAATTCTTCATACCTCGATAAAACCCCATGCCTGCTGTCGCTACATGCAGCCTCCGATTGATGCGATCTTAAAAATTGTAAAAGAAAATGACCTCCAGCCGGATCAGGTGACAAAGGTAAAGCTCGGTCTCTTGCGGGCGGGTGCTCCCCTTATTGCTGAGCCAAAAGAGAATAAATATAATCCTCAATCAATAGTAGACGCTCAATTTAGCATGCCCTTTGGCGCTGCGGTTGCGCTCCTTTACAGGAGAGCAGGGTTAAACGAATTTCATCCATCCAAGATTCGTTCGGAGGAAGTGAGGCGGATGATGAAACAGGTTGAATATTTTGTAGACCTGGATTTAGATAAAACTTTTCCAAAACAGTGGGGTGCCACTGCCGAAATTTTAACGAAGGATGGAAAAAGATATTTTACGAAGATTGAATATCCCAAGGGCGATCCTGAAAATCCTCTCTCTTGGGAAGAAATGATCGAAAAATTTCACGATCTGAGCAGTCGGGTCTTAACGAGGGGACGACGTTCGAAAATTGTCGATCAAGTGAGGAGGCTTGAGGAGATTCGAGATTTTCACAAGTGGTCTCCTCTTCTTTTACGAAATCAATAGAACTTGGACACTCCCAACCGTCATGGGATAAGCTATTCCAAAGAGTCACGGAGGTTTAAGTGATATTCTGAGGAGAATTGGAAATGAAAGATTCAAAATCGAAGTGGATTGCTACCGATTGCACGATTTGCTACCACAGTTGTGGGATGAATGTTCTGGTGGAAGGTGGCAGGATCACGAAGGTGGAGGGGCTTAAAGATCATCCTCTCAACAAAGGCCAACTCTGTCCAAAAGGAGAGAAGGCCATTGAACTCGTCTACCATCCCGATCGCCTTAAGTATCCCTTGAAGAAAGTAAGTGGTGAGTGGAAGAGGATCACCTGGGATAATGCGCTGACAGAAATTGCTGAGAAGTTGCAGAAGCTGAAGAGAGAATTTGGACCGGACGTACTTGGCATCTTCAGTGGTTCCATCGGTGTAGAGAACCTTGAGATGATGGAGATGGCCCAGCGGTTCAAAGGGGCCTTTGGCAGTCCCAATTTCATCTCAGTAGAAGGAATCTGTTACCGGATGCGTATCCGGGCCAGACAGATGACCTTCGGAAAATACCCGGTGGAAGAGAGTGATACCAAACTCTATGTTCTTTGGGGCCATAATCCTGAGCAGTCCGACTTTCCTTTATACTTAGCGATTCAAGAAAATCTGGCCAAGGGATCGAAACTGGTGGTGATCGACCCTAAGAGAATTCCTTTGGCTAAAAAGGCTGAAATGTACTTATCTATTCGTCCTGGGACAGACGGTGCCCTTGCCCTTGCCTTGATGCATGTCATCATTAAAGAGAATTTGTACGATAAGGATTTCGTAGAGAAGTGGACTTACGGATTTGATAAACTGGTGCCTCATGTTGAACCCTACACTCCGGAATGGGCAGAGAAGATTACCTGGGTTTTAGCTTCGGACATCAGGAAACTCGCCAGGCTCTATGCTACCGCTGAAAGTGCCAGTATCCATCAAGGCACGAATACACAGGATCAGACAGCGAACGGGACACAGAATAGCCGGGCCTTTGCCATCCTTCAAACGATCACTGGTAACATTAATAACCGAGGCGGCTGGGTGATCAGTCCAAGACTTATATTGACTGGTTTGGGTCTTCCCACGGAAAGAATTCCCATCGGTGCTGAAGATTACTCACTTTTCTATGAGATTTGGGGAAGAAAAAGTCCTTATGGGCAGGTGGTCTGTTTTCCTGATAGCGTACCCAACGTGATCAAAGCCCTGATCGTGACCGGAGGGAATCCAGTGGTTAGTATGCCCGATTCGAATGCCTTCAGGGAGGCCCTCAAGAAACTCGAGCTTTTAGTGGTCCTCGATTTCTTCATGACGGAGACGGCTGAATTGGCCCATTATGTCCTTCCGGGATGTACCCATCTCGAGAAGAACGGTCTCGCTTACAGCTACAATGTGTGCCATGGAATGCCCTATCTGATGTTAAGAAAGAAGGCCATTGAGCCACTCTATGAGAGCCGTTCGGAATTCACATTCTGGAAGGAACTGGGAAAGAAAATGGGTCTTGAAAGAGTTTTCCCCTGGGAGAGCGATGAAGAAGTGGTCGAGCTTGAATTGAAATCGACTGGGTTGAGCTACAAAGAGTTAAAAGAGGAAAAGATCGCAGGGGCTTATTATATGCAAAAGAAATACGGGATGGAGGGGTATGAGGTGAAAGGTTTTTCGACCCCCTCAAAAAAGATAGAGATCTATTCCGAGGCCTTTGAAAAGGCAGGGTTTGACCCTCTGCCCACCTACCGAGAGCCTGACCAGAGCCCTTTGGGAGACCCCCAATTGTTTCAGAGGTTCCCCTTGATTCTTACAACCGGCGCCAGAAACCTCTATTATACTCACACCCAGCATCGAAACATTCAGGGCCTTAAGGAGAAGAACCCAGAACCCTATGCAGAGATTCATACAAAAACCGCTGGGAAATTTGGGATCAGAGATGGAGATCCGATCATCGTTGAGTCGAACCGGGGGCACATTAAAGTCAAAGCCCTGGTGACTGAAGAAATGCTGGAAGGGGTGGTGAGTATACCCCATGGGTGGTCTGGGGAGGCAAATGTGAATCTTCTGACGGATGTCCATTGCCGGGAGCCCATCATGGGCTACCCCCAGATGAAATCTCAACTCTGTTCGATTCGGAAGGTATAACCCCCCTCTTTCCCCCCTTACTTTAAGGGGGGAAAGAGGGGGGTTAAGGGGGAGTTATGAAATTCTTGCGGAATGATCCGACATTAAAGCAACGTCGACGAGAGTTGAGGCGCAATCAAACCGAGGCGGAGAAGATCCTCTGGGCACACTTGCGAAACAGACAGTTCTATGGCATGAAATTTTTTCGCCAGTACAGCATCGGTCATTATATTTTAGACTTTTACTGTCCGACCGTGAAGCTCGCAGTAGAATTAGACGGCGGACAGCACAACCAGTGCGAGAATAAGGAGTATGATTCAGCCCGTTCAGAATATCTGAAAGCCCAGGCCATTGACGTGATTCGGTTTTGGAACCATGAGGTATTGCTTGATATTCAAAGCGTTCTGGCCGAACTGGCGCTGAAGGTAACCCCTCCTCACCTCCCCTTTAGCAAAGGGGAGGTATAAAGACAGGACCCATAGAAATGTCGGAAGAATCAAAAAAATTAAAGTTTTTCAACGTGAGCAGTCAGCGGAAAAAGGTACCGCGAGAAGTATTTAGGGTTTACAAAACAGGAATTTAGTTTCGAGGTTTTCGGATGATAATTATTTGGTTGTTGATTTGACCACGTCGTTGGAATTGAAACCCGTTCCTTGAACCACCTTTCCCACCGCTGCATCCACCCCAAAGAGTTCTGTGATCCTTATTGCCCCCTTCAACTGGCCTGTGGTCCATCCGAGGGAGATGTTGGTCGTCGGATGGATGATCTCCTTTCCAGGTTCAAAAATCTCTAAGGTGTCTCCGATCCGAAGACCGGATAGTTTGCCTGCATTGATATATAGGTTATCGCCTTCGGTTTTGGTAATGGTGGTTGTCCAATCCAGCAGATCGAGTTGGCGAAGGAATCCTTCTAAGATGTCATCCAGACCGAAGTCGATCGCTTTGAGGACCGCTTTGCTTCGACTGTATTCCCCTGTCTCTTTCGTGCCAAAGATAGGGCTTCTTCCTATGAAAGATCTTAATAAGTTTCCCGTAGAAGCATCGATGAGACGGATTTCAACCTTTGCTGTGGCAAAAGCAACTTCCTCTTCCGAAGTATCGGATGCCTTTGAGGAGAGGAGGCTTACATCCGTGACCGATCCCAGGGTAAATGCTTGAATCCCTAAGGATTGGTGGGCACGCTTCATCGCCGAAGAATCTGTGAAGCTTTGAAATGTGAAACCTTCCTTTTTGAGCATCTCCGAGACGACCGTCTCGTCAACCGTCACCACTCGCTGGGTTGCCTCCAATTTATCGGAAAGTTTCTTCGCCACTGCCTCTCCGATCTTTTCATCTTTGTAAGTGGTCTTGTTCTCGAAATCTAAGATGGCCACCTTTCTCTTAAATCCCAACTGGAAGAAGGGAAGGGTAGGGCTATAAAAGGGCCTGGTTGGGGTTGAAGCAACTTTTGTTTCGTCCTCTTTCTTTGGGAGGGTGGGTTGGGTAGCGGGTTTTTTAGCAGGAGGAGCCTCCGATTTTGGGGGATTGACACCCTTTACGGTTTCCATTCCCTCAACCGTCACGGTCTTGCCCGCTGGGAGTTTTTCAGCCTTATCTTCCTTCTTCTTTCCGATGAATGGAATATTCGAACAGGAGGTGAAGAGAAAGAGAACGGCTGTAAAGAAAATAAAGATACTCAGAAGATTTTTTCTATTTCGAATCATGAAGGCTCCCTTAATCTTTTTTATTTATCCTAATTTTTTTGAAAGATGTCAAATCCCCCCTCTCCCCCCTTTACGAAAGGGGGGTTGGGAGGATTCGAAGGAATAATGATATATTGCCTTTTAAAAGTCAAGCCAAATTATCCCAAAGTTTCTAAGGCTTGCTGCGGGGAGCTAATTTATTAAGATCACACCTGAAAACCCCGTCCTGTGGACGGGGATGAAATGTGTGTCTGCCAAAGGCAGGAAAATCAATTTTAGAGAGAAGCTGAAACAAGTTGAGCATGACAGTAAAAAAGGAATATTCCATTCTTGTCATCCCGAACTTGTTTCGGGATCCCGGTTTTGGTTTTAAATAATTTGTATCAATTTAGCCTTTTGAAAAGAGTTTCTTTTTTCATCTCGATAGACGGGGTTTTCTAACCCCGTCTTGGCGGGACAAGGATGTCCCGCCTATCGGATCCGGGGCTAATTTAGTGTTTTTCAAAGAGCTAAAGTGTTGCAATAATTTAGGTTTTAAAGCCCAGCTCTGTGCGCGCGGTTCTTTACTCCACAGGGTAAGTATTACCCAGAGCATGAAATAGTTTACATTCGGAACCGAAGAAAGCTGTCATTGCGAGCCCGAAGGGCGTGGCAATCCCCCCCCACCCTCTCCCTCCCCCTCGAGGGGGGAGGGTTGGGAGGGGGTGAGGGTGCTTCGTCGCTACCACTCCTCGCAATGACCTATCGGGGGTAATGCAAACTATAATATGCTCCTCTTAATAAGCATAAAAAAAGGCGGCCTAAAAGAGGCCGCCTTTTTGGCTAACCTTCGTCCTAGAAGAAGTAGGTCATGTTTGAAGTGATCTGCCATGGATTTTTGGGTGAATAATTGCCATCTAAACCATTCCAAAGATCCATAGCACTTCCTGCCCAGAGGTATCCGAAGCCAACGGCCAATTTGAGGTTGTTGTAGATCTGGATTTCATTGATCAGATCTGCCTCCCAGCCAATTTTTCTGTCATTCCTGAGAGCATCCCCATCATAGTTCCTGGCATTGCCAAAGGTGTTTCCATTCTTTGTTGTGTCACCGATATAAAATCCAGACAGGGTGATCTTATACCATGGTGCGAGTTTGTAACTGCCATAGACCTTGGCATACCAGAGTCCGCCGAGTCCGCCTTTGCATACTTGATTGTAATTGAGGCTGTTGCCGATACCGGAATCTCCACGGTTGATCCATGTGCTAAAGAGAACAATGGACTCCGAAAAAGCTGCTGCCGCTTCTGTTGAAGGCGGGACAACAAAGGAACCCACTTTGTAGGAATCTTCATCGGTTGAGGTTGGCTCTCCTGCGAGTCCTTTTGGTCCAGTTTTTCGGGTGTCAGCACCTGAGCCATAAGCCCCAATGATTCCGAAGTTGTACTGCTCCCAGGGGTAGTCAACCGCAAGTCTTGCTGCATAGCCACGGTATTTGACATCCGAGACATCTGACAGTCGACTCTTAACCTTTCCATTGTCATAGATCAAGTCAAGGTTGATATTCACTGGACCGACCCTGCCGTCCGCATATAAGCCCAACCACCAGAAGTCAGCTGATTGAGTGCCAAAGACATTTTTTGTGAGTCCGGCAGGCCAACCGGCCATCGTTGACAGGGGTTGGGAGACAAGGAACGGATAGGTGTTCAAGTTATAGTAGAGGAAATAACCACCGACAGTTAATTTATCAATTGCGGCATTGACATGGAGGCCGTACATATCCACATCGTCGGCAGCCCGGTTAACCCCTTCGAGGTACTTTACATAAATCGGGATAATCGTCACGGGGTCCACCTTGAAGGTCCCTATGATTCCCATAACATCCGTGGTCAATAACACCGGCGGTCGGACGGCGAGAGGTTGGAGACCCACCCTGAAGTTCATAGGAACCGGGATTCCGAAGTAGGGTGTGGCGAAGTCGAAGTAAACATGCTTGATCTCAAGAGCAGCCCGGTCAGCAGATGTTACGCTGGTGCCATAGGTGTTTCTTTCACTGATCTGACCCGCATTGCCACCTGGCGTACCGCCCCAAGGTCCGGCATCCGCCTCGAATTGGACGGTTCCGCTCGTCGCTTTGCCATAGATCCAGTCAAATTTGAGCCTGGTACGTGATTCCCAAAAAGACAGTTTTCTATCCAAATCTCCGGATGGATTTCCTCCCGTAAAAGAAGAACCAACTCCCCATACATTGTATATTCCAGATGCAGGGTTACCTCCTGTAACATTTCTGAATAAAAATGTTTGGGCATCGATGAACCCTGATGCCTTGAATTCTAATCCGGGAAACGTTCCGCTTAATTTTGGCGCATCCTGTGCATAGACGATTGCACCAAACGCCAGAATTAGAAGGCCTGTTAAAGATACACTAATGAATTTTTTCATCTCTTTTCCTCCTCAGTTTTTTTCGTGTAGGTGATCGGTGTTGGTGAAGCATAATTAAATACTGATTTCCACTAACACTATTCACTCGCACTACCCACTAAAATTGTGCTACACCTCCTTTTAAATATTTGCAACGGATGACCGTTGCATAACCCCTCTCTCCATCACCTCCTTTCCTTATTTAAATTTGTGAAAAGGTAATACAACAAAATTAATTTTTTTTAATATTTTATTCCTATACCACCCCCTAATAAAGTTGTCAAGTATTTTTTTTGAGATTTCTGAAAAAATCCAGAAATCTCCGATTAAAACGATTAGGGACCGATTACACAGATAAGAAATCCATTGAAAAATCAGGTAGATCTGTGTAATCCTCATCTGACTAACACGCTCGTATTTGGGTACGAGAGTAGTATATTTAGGTAATCGGGCTCGTCCCTGAGTCCGAGAAATTCGGTTTTTATTTTTTTGAAGATGTGACGCCAACTGACTCCACCAATTTTCCCCATTCTCCCCTCCCCCTTAACGGGGGAGGGTGCGGGTGGGGGTGAAAAAGAAATCTTCCCCCCCATCCCAACCTTCCCCCACAAGGGGGGGAAGGGGTGGTGAGAGCGGAGTGATTCTGTCAATAGTGTAGACCTTATCTCATTTTTTTCCGTAAAATGGATTAATTTTGCCATATTGTCTTATCGGGGTCAGAGACGACCCCGATTACCAATGGTTTAATCTTCCTTTCACAGAAAAGGTACACGTGACACGGTCACGGACACGTTATTTAAAAAAGTTTGAAAAAGAGGATGTTGCTCCTCGATTTTTTCGAGAGGAGTCCTGAGACATCTTCTTCCGGAGCGACGGTTGCGACAACCAGTTCCTCTTCGCCATCATTGTCCACATCCTTGATCTGATAATCAGCAATATACCCTTTAATCTCACGTGTCTTCCAGTTTGTTGTTAACATATTTTCATCCCAGATGAGATTATAAATTGCTCCTGTTTCATAGACCCTCATCCTTTGGAATAAGCTTCCTGCCAAGAATTCATTTTTATTGATAATCACCTTAGGAATCCCTTCCCCCTCTAAATCTTTAATGATAATTCTTTGCGGAATATATACCCTCAGGAGTGATTCTTGTGGGTATCGGCCACCGGAGTCCTTCTTCTTTAAGGTCTCGTAATAATTGCTCGTTCCCCCAAACCGCTCTCTGCTCCTCCATGAGAACTTTCCATCAGCCGATAGGATTCTCAAATGGTCCCAATCATCAAGTATAAGGGTATCCAATGTCCCCTGCTTTCGGATATCGGCCACAGTTAAGCCAAATATTTTCGTTTCTTTTGGGAAGGGCATTTTAGATCCTTTCTCAAAGGATTTTTTCTTCCAGATGAATTTATAGATGGGGCCAACATATATGCCCTCAGACCCCATTTGTTGCCCCATTAATATGGGCCCCTCTTTGGGATGATCCAATACCCGGAAATACCAGCCCGCCTTTTCTGTGATCTTCCTGAATTTTCCCTCTTCATATTCCAAGATGAAAGACTGGAGGTTATCTCCAACAACAGAGGTGACAATGATTTCAGCATATCCATTTCGATTCACATCAGCGACATCGAGGGTTAGGAAGTTGTGGTGCTCTCCTGCCTCAATTTTCTGAAAGAGATTCAGCTTTTCTCCATCGTATTTAAAAATATAGAGATTATGGCTATCCATGACCACCACTTCGTTCTTTTTGTCTCCATCCACATCGCCGATATCGAGACCTTTGATTTCGAAGCCGAAAGTCTGGCTCTTCTTGAAACTTAGGTCCTCGGGACCAATCCTTCCGATTTCCCTCTTCGGTTGAATGGTAGATGGACGACCGGGTTCGGTGGGCCGGCCAACCATGGGACGACGGCCAAGGATTTTATATCCGATGTCCTGGGCAAAATCTCCAATTTTCACCATCACATCATCAATCCCTTTGTGCTGTGTGTAAGCACCGAGGGGAGGCTTCTCTTCGGTGATACTGATGAGGCGAGCATCCAGACTGATATAGCTCCCGATCTTGGTGAGGCTTCCAAGGACGATATAGTCGGCTCCGACCCTCATTCCGATCTTTGTGGCCACCGTCTCATCGAGACGCATGGGTCTCTCTTCATAAAGGGCCCGCTCCACGATAGATCGTTCGATGACCAGTATTCTTCCTTCCACTGTGATCCGGGATGAAAGGATGTCGTAAATGCCTTCCCGCAAGTAGTCTAAATTCTCCTCGCTGTGAATCAGAAAAGGGAGGATGGCTACTTTATAGACCTTACTGGATTCTCGAGTTTGAGTGACCGAAGGAGAAGGAAGGGCCAGAATAAGAATAAGAGCGAGAAGTAAAAGTAATAATATTCCCTTAAATTTCATTAGATTTCCTTTCGTGTCATGCTAAATTTAATGTCCTTGGAAGGGCATGGTAAAATATAATGGTTTATTCTTAGAGATTTGTCAAACGGGAATGATGAGATATCAATGCAAATTGCAAAATTAACAATGAAAAATTAGCAATGTGTTGAATTGCTAATTGATCATTGCTTATTGATCATTTTGCAATGATCTCTTTTGAATCAGCCTATCTTAAATACCATCGCCGCTCCAGTATCTCCAGCAGCACAACCAGCCCAGAGGCCATATCCTCCACCGAGCATGGCCACCTCTTCTATTAATTCAGCGATGAGCCTTCCTGCGGTGGGCCCCTGGGGATGACCGTATATCATAGAATTTCCGTAATTGTTCATCCAGTACACATCCATTCCCATGATTCGGCTCATGAAAATATCATTGACAACAAAGGGGCTGTGGGTCTTCACCGCCTTGAGGTCCTTGACAGTGATTCCTGCATCTCGAAGGGCCATCTCCGATGCAGGAACAGGAGCCTCAGCCATATATCCTTTCTTAGCTCTTGAAAAGCCATACGAGACGATTTGGATCTCCACCTTTGGATCTGTGCTCAGCTCTTTTGCTTTTTCCCGGGTGGTAACGAGAAACCCTGCGTTTCCATCTGCAGGATGTGTCTGCGCCCCGAAACTGTGGACGCCTCCGGGTTCGACAGGAGCAAGTTTAGCAAGACCTTCGGCTGTGGTCGGTGTCACCCCCTCATCCACCTCAACGAGTTTGGTCTCTTTTTTACCGATCTTGACCTCAACAGGAAATATATACTTTTTCTGAAAGGCCCTATCGTTTGCGAGAGAGTCTAAATACTGCTGATACCTCCTTAAGGTGACAGCATCACACTCCTGTTTTGTGGCTCCAACCTTCTTAGCCACATTTTCAGCGGTCTGGATCATTTTAAAGCCTGCCCATGGATCTCTATTAAAATTGTCCATCATCCAATTTTCAGATTCTACCTCTCCGCCTGGGTTAAGAGGATTGGCCCAGACCGTATGGGGTCCGTTTGAACAGCGATCTGACATCAGGGCATATCCTGTCTGGTATGCTCCGAGTTCAATATTTGAGGCGGCCAGATAAATACAGGTAGCTGAGGTGGTGCAGGCTTGATTGACCATAAGAGCCGGTACATCTTTTGCACCTTCTACGACCATGGCTGCTGCCCACGTATGGCTGTAGAAAAGGTGATGTTGGGCTATGGTCACTCCATAATAGAGATAGTCAATCACGGTCGGGTCAATTTTCCTTTTCTTAAACCATCGGTTGGCTGTCGTTGCTCCAAGAAGGATAGCATTTTCATTGGCAAGACTTCCTTGCCAGCGACAAAAGGGTGAAGAGTAATAACCTTTAAATGGGATAAATGCTTTGCTCAATCGACTCATAACAGTTCCTCCTTCCCGTGTCCGTGACCCGTGTCCGTGCCCGGGTTTTTACGGACACGGGTCACGGAAGTCGGACACGTTATTTAAATTCTTACATGTTTAAGTCTGAGAATTTATCTCTAACATTTTGGATTTGTTTTGGGTTTACTCCAAATGTTAACCTAAACCTAAACCTCAACCTTAACCTGGTGTTGTTAGTATTTGTACCAGCCCCCGCCTGTTTTCTTGCCCAGTTTTCCGGCCCGGATCATTGACCTCAAGAGGGTAGGGGCAGACCATTTATTAAGATCACACCTGAAAACCCCGCCCTGTGGACGGGGATGAAAGGTGTGTCTCCCAATGGCAGAAAAAAAACTTAACCAGATGCTGAAACGAGTTCAGCATAACAATGGGGTTTGGTTCTCGTTTTTGTCATCCCGAACCAGGTCCTGAACATGTTTCAGGATCTACGATTTCGGGATCTCGGTTTTGGGTTTAGAGAATTTGGGTTTTAATGCCCCGCCCTGTGGGCGGGGTTCTTTACTTGTTTCTATTTTTATGTTC
>Ga0315280_10000643_pt1 | contig 64538 bp, 52 predicted proteins | sample YL17G06_40_MG_FD_203697 | JGI IMG/M metagenome (GOLD analysis project Ga0315280, IMG submission 203697) | Sediment microbial communities from Yellowstone Lake, YNP, Wyoming, USA - YL17G06_40 | ecosystem: Environmental > Aquatic > Freshwater > Lake > Sediment | place: USA: Wyoming | collected... | reverse complement strand
TGTATGGTATTTGATACCCCTCTGATGGTGGTTGACTTGTCGAATACACGATCACCGTGTACACTATCATAGTGTGACCCACAAGGAACTACCCTATGATGCGCAACATCACCTTCAGCGCCGAAGACCAACTGATCGTTAAGGCCCGCGAGAAGGCCGCCCGCGAACAGCGCTCGCTGAATGACGTCTTCCGCGAGTGGCTGGCCCGCTACGTCGGCCGGGACGAGATCGGCAAGAGATTCGACGAACTCATGAGGAGCCTGAGCCATGTCCGAGCCGGCAGGAAGTTTACCAGAGAAGAGATGAATGAACGGCGGTAAGTACTTCCTGGACACCAACGTGTTTGTCTACGCCTGCGACCCGGCCGAGGGCGAGAAAAGTCGAACCGCCCTCGCATTGATCAGGCGAGCCCTGCAGGATGGGTTAGCGGTTATCAGTTTCCAGGTGGTTCAGGAGTTCTGCGCGGTTGCCCTGCGGAAGTTCGCCGACACCTTTTCGCCGCAGGAATTGCGGCAGTACGTCGCCGAGGTGCTCGCCCCGCTTTGCCAGGTCCAATCCAGCATTTATCTGTATCAATCGTGTCTGGACATCTGCCAACTGACCGGCTACTCGTTCTATGACTCGCTGATTGTGGCCGCGGCAGCCAGCGCGGGGTGCAAGACGCTATTGACCGAGGACCTTCAGGCGGGCCAGACCGTAGCGGGCGTCCAGATCGTCAACCCGTTCTGAGCATTCGCGTTCGGCGCGGGTCTCCCGACCCTGCCGGATGAGAGCGTGCGAACTCCCGACGCCCCAGACAACAGGGCCCGAGACCGAAGTGTCGTACTTGTCTACCGAGGCTTGCCGGCCATGACCACGGAAGTCATATCCTCCGCCTTGACCCGAAGTTCTGGGTCGGTGAACCCGGCGGCCTGCAAGTCTGCGGCGATTTCCTGAAAGGTGTAGGTGCCGCCGCGCTCGGTGGCGACGAGCATGTTGATGGCGAAGAGGGCCCCGAGGAGCGGCCGCGTGCGGCAGGGCTCCATGACGATGTCGCGGATGCCGATCCGGCCGCCCGGCTCCAAGGCCCGAAAGACCTTGGCAAACAACTCCCGGCTGTCCTCGCGTGCATGCTGATGGATGATGGCACTGACCCAGGCGAAATCGGCCCCGGCGGGCAATTCATCCCGGTAGAAATCGCCCGCCACGAAGTCCACGCGATCGGCCAGCTCGGTGGTGCCGATCCTCTGCCGGGCCTGGACGATCGCGTCGGGGAGATCGAAGATGATCGCGCGCGTGCCTGGAAACGCGTGCAAGAAGGCCAAAGTCCACGTGCCGGAGGCCCCGCCCACGTCCAGAAGATGCTGGAACTTCAGCCCACCGTGTGGCATGGCGTCGTTTGCGTCGCCATGCGGACCCGCAGACATGCCCACGCTGCGCGAGGGCATGCCACCCGCTACGAGCTTAGCGACCAGTCCATCGGCCAGCGGCCCGGAAACCGAGTGCATAGCCGCGATGAAGGCGGCCCGGTCCGCCTCGAAGCCGCGGATGCTGGCCTGGCGCGGCCCGGGGATCCCTGCCTTCGCGACCCAGGCCAGTTGCGACCAGTTCCGCAGCACGCTCATGTTGTGAAGGACCATGGGGAGGACGGTCTGCGGCGTGCCGTGGGTGAGCAACGGGCGGACTTCGTCGAGCACGACGTAGCGGTCGGCGTCTTTACTTAGCAGGCCCAGCGCGGCAAGGGCGTCCAGGAGCATCGTGGTGGCCCGAAGGTCGGAATTGAGCTTCGCGGCGACTTCTTCGGCCGACATCGACTGGCCGGCGAGGACGCCAAAAAGGTCGAGTTCAGCCGCCGCCCCCAGCACACAGGTGGGACGGAACCCCCCCATTGTTTCCAGAATATTCCCTCCAGTGACGGGTGCCTTTTGCTCATTCATGCTCTCGCTCCATACCACGCGACACCGCGACTACGCAGTGAAATCCAACCCGTGCGGTTCACGGCCCGGCCTGAGATTAGAATAGAGAAAACGCGTAACCCGGTGAACCGACCATCGGGTGGGAGGTATTTCGGGTGCGGCAGAGACTCTGGTTGGCGACGATGGCGGCGTGGCTGGCCTCGGCAGCCTGCGGTTGGGCGCAGTTCCGCGATGATCCCCCGGAGGGAAACGGGGCTGGCGACATCGCGGTGCAGCGGTGGCGGATCGGAATGATCATCATTGCCGAGGGGAGCGGGTTCAGGAGCATCGTCGGGACGGTTACGGTCCCCGCGGATTGGCCCGAGCAGCGAGTCCGCGCGGTGGAAGAAGACATCTCGTCCGGCGTCTCGGTCACTTACCAGACCGTCGAAGACACCGCCCGGCAGATGGTCATCAAGGTCCCGTCTTTGGCCGCGGGCCAGCAGGTCAAGGCGGTGGTGACTTTTGAGACCCGCCGCGTCTTGTCTCGCGCCCCAGAGGAGACAGACCGGTTGACGGCGCCCAATCCCAGGAGGCCCGACCGCAAGCTGGCAACCCACCTCGGTCCGAGCGCGTACATCGAAAGCACTCACCCGGAGATCAGGAAGCTGGCCAAGGAAATCGGCACGGAGAAGAAGGCGGCGTGGGAGCACGTCGAGGCGATCTACGACTGGGTGCGGGAGAAGATCCAATACAGGGAAGACAAAGACCAGCCGCCCAAGAGTGCGCTCTCCGCACTCCACGACGGCACGGGCGCGTGCGACGAGATGACGTCGCTGTTCATCGCCATTTGCCGCGCGGCGGGGATTCCCGCCCGGACCGTGCGCGTGCCCGGGCACTGTTATCCGGAGTTCTATCTGCTGGATGCGGAGGGCAAGGGGCACTGGTATCCGTGCCAGGCCTCGGGCAGTCGGGCCTTCGGCCGCATGCCGGACCCGCGGCCGATCCTCCAGAAAGGCGACAACGTGCCGGGGGTCGATCCACGCACGAAGAAAAAGGTGCGGCACCGCTTCTTGCCGGAAACGCTGGTCGGACTGCCGGTGGGCTCGGGAGGGAGCCTGAGGCCGCAGTTGGTGTGCGAGCAGGTAAAAGAAAAGGACCAAGGAGCAAGGACCAAGGACCAAGGCTCAGGTACAAATGGCCGGGGAGCAAGCGACAATGACCAATGACCAATCGCTCATGACCAAAGATCAAAGCCCAGCGCCGAATGACCGGCGAGTCCGCGGTCGTGCGGGGCCGGAGGCACACGGCATGCCTTTACGTTATTGGTCGTCGGTCCCTGGACCTTGGTCATTGGCCCTTGGTCATTGGTCATTCGTCCTTGGTCATTGGTTTTTTCTCGGGGCGGCCTTCCTTTGGGCGTTGGGGGCTTCCTCCGCCTTCGCACAGTTTCAGGAGGGCGGCGATCCGAAGGGGCCCAAGCTCGGCGAGGCCCAGGTGCAGCGGTGGCAATTCGGACTTCTGGTGCAGACCCCGTCGGGCCCGGCCCGCGACATGATTGGCTACGTGCCGCTCCCCAGCGAGTGGCCGGAGCAGCAGTTGGCGGTCGTCGGCGAGGAAGTCTCGCCCGGCGTTCACACCGGCTATGAGACGGTCGACGGCACGGTGAAGGTGATGATCGTCAAGATTCCGCAGCTTGCGGCGGGCAGTGAAGCCAAGGCGATGGTGACCTACGAGATTCGGCGACACGCGCTCTTGCCGCCGGACAAGACGGACATCTACGTGTTGCCCGACCCCAAGAAACTCCCCAAGACCGTGCGGCCGTATCTCATGGCCAGCCCCATGATCGAAGTCAAGAACCCGAAGGTGAAGGCCGCACTGAAGGAAGTCAAAGGCGACTTCCCCAGTGCGTGGAAGCGGGTCGAGGCGATCTACGAATATGTCCGCGGAAGGGTCGAATTCCGGAAGGGCGCCGTAAGAGGCGCGGTGGCGGCGCTCCGCGACGGCGCCGGCGGCGAGGAAGACCTCACGTCGCTGTTCATCGCGCTCTGCCGCACCGCCGACATCCCCGCGCGGACCGTCTGGGTGCCCAGCCACTGCTATCCCGAGTTCTACTTGGAGGACGACGAAGGCAAAGGGCACTGGTTTCCTTGCGAGATGACCGCCAGTCGGAGCTTCGGCGGGATTGCGGAGCACCGCCCAGTGATCGAGAAGGGCGACAACTTCCACCCGCCCTACGCGCGGCGCGACCGCCAGCGTTTCTTGTCCGAGTACTTCACCGGCGTGGGCCAGGCCAAGCCGCGTTTCTACCGCGTCCCGGCGGCGGAGTAGGTCGAATTTCAAGAGGTAGGACTTCGTGCCACCCTACCGGCTTCATTCCCACGCCGCGGAGCCCCGCAACAGGAGGCACAGGAAGAACGGCCCGCCCAAGAGCGACGTGATGATGCCGACCGGCAACTCGACGGGGAACATCACGGTGCGGGCCAGGGTGTCGCAGGCGGCGAGGAACGCCGCGCCGAACAGGAGCGTTGCCGGCGTGAGATAACGGTGGTCCGGGCCGATCAACAGGCGGCAGATGTGCGGGGCCATCAGGCCCACAAATCCGATGGGGCCGCAGAGGGCCACGATCGCCCCCACGATCGCCGACACGGCAAAGAACAGGACCACCTTGGTCCGGTTCACTTCCACACCGCGGCTGGCGGCCAGCTCTTCGCCGGTGGTGATGAGGTTCAGCTCGTGCGTCAGGTAGAGGACGATCATCGCGCCGCCGGTCACCAGCGGCAGCACGGTGAGCACGTCGCCCAGCCCGACCGTCTGCTCCAGCCCGCCCATGAGCCAGCGGAGCATCACCAGGGCCTGGGTGAAATCGCTGAGGTATTGGAAGAGCAGAATCAGGCTGGAGAAGAAGAAGTTGATCGCCACCCCGGCCAAGAGGAGCGTCGCCGTGGAGAAGCCCCGCCGCACGCGCGTGAGCCCGTAGACCAGCGCGATCGACAGCACGGCCCCGCCGAAGGCAAACCACGCCCGGCCCGGCACCCACAAAAGCCTGAATGCCAGCGAGCCGTAAAGGTAGGTCCCGTGGATGTAAACGCAGGCCCCCAGCGACGCCCCGCTGGCCACGCCGAGCGTGAACGGAGTGGCCAGGGCATTGCGGAACACGGCCTGAAAGGCCATCCCGCTCACCGCCAGGCCCGCCCCGGCCACCAGCCCCATCAGCACCCGCGGGACGCGGATCTCCCAGAGGATGTTCCAGGCCAACACGTTGCTCCGGTCCCACAGGGTGCTCAGCGGGACGTGCGGCATGGCGGCGGTCTCGGCAAACGGCGCGCCCACCGCCACGAGCACGGCAAGCACCAAGAGCGCGGCGAGAACGAGCGACCTCTTCATAACTGGCCTTCCGGCGGCAGTTCCGGCACGATCATGGGAAGCCGCATGGGCGGATGGTGGACCAAGTGAAACGGAGTGTGGTAGATGGCCCGCAGGACCTCGGCCTGCATGATTTCCTCGGGTCGGCCGCAGAAGACGACCGCGCCCGCGCGAAGCGCCAAGATGCGGTCGCTATCCAGGGCGGCTCGATTTAGGTCGTGCGTGACGCAGACGATCGTTGCTCCGGAGGAGCGGCTCACCCGGACCAGCACGTCGCGGATCTCGGCCTGGTGGCGGTAGTCGAGGAACGTGGTCGGCTCGTCTAAGAGGAGGATGTCCGCGCCCTGGGCCAGGGCCGCGGCGATGTAGACCTTCTGCCGCTCGCCGCCGCTCAAGGTGTCGAGCCGCCGCTCGGCGAACTCTTCCGTGCCGGTCAAGCGGAGGGCCTCATCGACCGCTTGCCGGCCTTCCTTGTCCACCGAGCTGAAGGGGCTGAGATACGGATACCGGCCCATGAGAACGAACTGGTGCACGGTAAAGGGGAAGATGCGGCCGTCCGCCTGCGGCACGTAACTCAATCGCCGGGCAAGCTCCTTACGGCGGTAGCTCTCCAGGGGCCGCCCGAAGATATCGATCCGGCCGCTCCCACCCGGCAACAGGCGGTCGATCGAGCGGAGCAGCGTCGTCTTGCCCGCGCCGTTGGGCCCCACAATGGAGAGATACTCCCCGCCGAAGACTTGGAAAGAAACGTCGCGCAGGATGTGCTTCGCCCCCAAGCGAAGGGAGAAGTCGCGCACGGCAAGGACCACGCTTTGACCCGGCGGGCTCGTCATGGATCCCATTTCAGTTCCGGGTGGATGAGTCGGGCGAGTTTCTCAACGGAAAGGGGGAGGCGCGGCCCGGGAATAAACACGTATTCGTCGTCCACCAGGTAGACCCGGCCGTCGCGGACCGCCGCCACCTGGCCCAGCGGCTGCCAATCCCGCAGCAGCGTCTCTTTAGAGTAATTGCCCTGCCGTCGTTCGGCCACCAGGTCGAGGATCACCTCGGGATTCATCTTGTGAATGCCTTCCAGAGAGACCAGCGGGAAGCCCACCCGGTCCTCGCCACAGCAGTTCCTTCCGCCGGCCAGCTCGACCATCCGGTTCATGAAGCGATCGGCCCCGGCGATGCAGACGTTCTCCGGCCGGCCCACCCCCAACGACCGCTCCACGACGATCATCACTCTCGGGCGGTTGAGTCCGGCGGTCTTCCGGGCAGTCCGGTCGATGCGCTCGCGAATCTCGGCCACGAGCCGGTCGGCCCTCGCCTCGACGCCGCAACGGCGGCCGATCGTGGTGATCGTATCGAGGATCTCTTCGATGCTGTTGTGGCGCACGCCGAGCGTCGCCAGGCCCAGCTCGTGGAGCTTGTACACGAATTCGTCATTTTCGCCGGGGTAAATGACCAGGTCGGGCTTTAGGGCGAGGATGGCCTCGTAGTTCGGATCGAGATAGCCGCCGACCTGGGGCCTGGTTTGCGCCTCGGGCGGATAAGTGCAGAACCGCGTCACCCCGACCACGCGATCGCCAAGCCCCAGGGCGAACAGGGTCTCGGTGATGTTCGGCGACATGGAGACGATCCGCTCCGGCGGGCGATCGCCGGGCACCGCCGGCTCGTCCGGCTTTTCCAGGAGCGCCTTGGCCAGGAAGCTCCCGCCAAGGACCGCCGCGAAGACCGCAATCAGGATGAGCTTCGCACGCATCGTCCGCCTTCAGGTCCGATCGGCTCTCGCCATTCCGCTTAGCGGGCGGGCTTGCCCGCCGGTTGGCTCCGGGCCGTTTCGCTGCGTGAGCGTCAGATCCGCAAAGACAAAGCCGTCGCGCTCGACCGTTTCGCCCACGGCAACCGGGATCGGGCGGCACAACATCGGCCCGGCGGAAACGCAGGTGTGAAACTCGCCCCGTTCCGCGCAAGGGTCCACCTCCGCCGGGAGCCGGGCGAGGAAATCCCGGTCAAACTGCCGGCCGGCCAACTCCCGCGGCACCTTCTTGGGATCGAGGCAAGTGACGTGGGCCACCAGCCCGGCGGCGATCATCTCCTCGGCCAGTTGGCGCGTGGGCCGGCCCCAGAGCGGAAATTGGGGCGCGATCCCGCTGCCGTCGAGCATCCGCTCGCGGTACGCACGGACGTCCTCCAGAAACAGATCGCCGAAGATCATTTGCGTGACCCGCTCCTGCTTGGCCGCCTCCAGGGCCTTGCACATCGCGTCTTCGTAAACCTCGTTAGGGCACGGGGCGGGGATCGGCACACGGTACACAGGCAGTCCGGCTGCGTCGGCTTGGGCCTCGAGCAGCTCCTCGCGCACCCCGTGCATCGAGACCCGGCGGAAGGGCTCGGTCACCGTGGTCAAGAGCCCAACCACCTCGACCTCGCCTTGCTGCCGCACCGCGTGCAGGGCCCAAGCGCTATCCTTGCCGGTCGACCAGCAGACCCACGCGCGGGGGAAAGGAGAATGATGAATGATGAATGATGAGTGATGAATGCGAAAGACTCCCTACTGCGTTGTGCCTCCTCTTCCGGGCCGACACGGCCCGGCTCTGCCTTCTGCCTTCTGCCTACTGCCTACTGCTTCCGCCGCGTATTCCTCCCGCAACGCCTCGACTTCCTCCAGGATCGCCGTGATCTGCTCGTCGCGCACGTGCTGGTCCATGTTGATGCAGCATACGCCCGTCAGCCAGGGATTGCCCGAATCGTGGACCAGCTTCCGGACCGTCTGGCGGACCGCCTCGGGCGTCTGCTTGACGATGTCCACCGGGCTGAGGCGGATGTTGAGGAACGTGTCGGGCAAGTGCTTGCGGAGCACGGCCACGTCGCCGCCCCAGCCCACGTCGAGGAAGTCCAGGTGCGGCAGCTTGGCAAACGACGCGGCATAGCGGTGCGGGTCCTTGCCGCAGTAGTGGATGCCGAACGGCCGGCACCGCCGGCTCCAATCCACGTCGAAGGGCATGAAGAACTTCTCCCAGTCGTGGGTGGAGATCATCACGTTGGCGCACTCGCAGTGCAGGAAGACGGGGTCGGCGATGTGCCGCACGTTGCGATTCCCCGTGATCGAGGTCGTGCCCGTCGCCGCGAAGACCTCCCGCGTGAACCGGTCCATCACCTGGGCGATCTGGCCGAGGAAGCGGGCCGTCTCCGCGGGCCGGTCGTACATGTCCAGAAAGATCGCCGCTCCGCGCAGATCGAGGGCCACGTTGATCACCCCGCCCCAGTTGATGTCGCCCAACAGATGTCCGTGCCTGGTCTTCAGGCCGTCGAAGAGCTTTTGGGTCCGCTTGTAAGCCTGGCTTTTGAAAGCCGCGTCGGGGTCAATCTCCAGCTTATCGAGGTTCCGCGGTTTGACCTGCGGCGGGTCCGACTCCAGGTAGTCCACCCGGCAGCCGAGCATCTCGGAGATCAAGTACCCGGCGGCCAAGTGTACCGGCCCCACGACCGGCAGGTCCTTGCCGTGGTCCTCGCCCAGCCCGAACCGGCCCCAACGCGCGTACAGCGCATTCTCCATCTTGCGCTCGGCGTCGACCCGCCGGGCCGGATGGTAGAAGTGGTCGGCGTCGAACGTGATCCCTTCGTGGTGATACCACCAGGGCGGGCCCAGGACGATGTCCACCGGCAGCATCCGGTTTCGCACCATCGGGTTACGGCGATAGGGCATGGCACTGCCTCGGCACAACGAGTCTCCCCGAACACGACTCCCTTCGATTATCCGCGATCCGGGCCGCTTTGCAACCGCCCAAAGCCCAGGGGTTGCAGCCCCTGGGCTTTCGAGGGATGATGGCACGGCGGGTCGTCCGCTCTGATACAATACCGCAGGAACGAGCCTTCCGAGGATTGCCGATCATGAGCCCGATTCTCACAGAGCAACAGCGCCAGGCCCTTCACGAAGCCAATGAGGCTGGCCCGGTCATCGTCGTCGATCCCGCCACCAATACGCAGTACGTGCTTGTGCGCGCGGACGTGTTCCAGGAGATGCAGGAGTCCATGCGCGACCTGGAACCGCGGGACGCCTATCCGCTCGTCGACCGGATCATGGCCGACGATGACGCACAGGATCCCACCCTGGCCACCTACCAGAACGGCGCTCTTCCCCGGGAGCCCGCATGACGGCACGCGGCGGCCGGCTGCCTGTCGCCCGCGGTTCTAGGCGGTCAAACCTGCTGCCAATGGAGAGGTGCGTTTTCTGAGGCATGACAGGGCAAATGAATGTACAGGGGAGCCCGATTTGGGTATGATCTGTGGTGCCTGGCGAAACGGAGTCGGGCCGGGCACCGTGCGAAGCATGGTCGGGCGAGCAACCCGACACGACCATGCCGGGCATGGTGCCCGAACCAGGTCAGGGCGGGTGAATGAACCCTCCTGGCCCTGGTGGCTTCGGCCACCACGGCACTTTTCTGCCGATCCATTCATTTGCCCTGCCATGCCTCAAAAAAACGCAATCGTGCCTTTCGAGTCGATTTCAAAATACTAGAATCCGGGAATACCCCCAAAACGTGGACGAGTGAGAACCATGATTTCCGCACTGCGATCAATCCTTCTGCTTGCCGCCGGACTGTTGATGACCGGCTCGACTTTCGCCCAGGCGATCAAACCGACCACCCTGCACCCCGAGAACCCGCACTATCTCTTGTTCCGCGACAAGCCGAGAGTCTTGGTGACCTCCGGCGAGCACTACGGGGCGGTGCTAAACCGCGATTTCGACTACCGCCGCTATCTCGATGAGCTTCACGCCCGGGGTCTGAATCTGACGCGGACCTTCTCGGGCACGTACCGCGAGGTGCCAAGCTCGTTCGGCATCGTGGAGAACACTCTGGCCCCGGTCGCGGCGGACCGCTTTGTCTGCCCCTGGGCCCGCAGCGATACGCCGGGGGCCGGCGACGGGGGAAACAAGTTCGACCTCGGCAAGTGGAACCCGGCCTACTTCGAGCGGCTCAAGGATTTCCTCAGCTACGCCGGCGAGCGCGAGATCATCGTCGAGCTGTCGCTCTTCTGCGTGCTCTACGATGATGCCCTCTGGAACGTCAACCCGATGAACGCGGCGAACAACGTCAACGGGATCGGGAACCTCAAGCGGCTGGAGCCTTACACGCTCAAGGAGCCCAAGCTGACTGCCATTCAAGAGGCGTTTGTGCGCAAGATCGTGGCCGAGTTAAAGGACTTCGACAACGTCTACTACGAGGTCTGCAACGAGCAGTATTTCGGCGGCGTGACGCCCCAATGGGTCGCCCGGATCGCCCAGACCATCGCCGACGCCGAGGCCGGCTTCCCGGGCAAGCACCTGGTGGCCGAGAACATCGCCAACGGCAAGGCCAAAGTGACCAAGCCCACGCCGCACGTCTCGATCCTCAACTTCCATTACGCCAGCCCGCCGGACACCGTGCCCATGAACTACGGCCTCGGCAAGGTGCTGGCCGACGACGAAACCGGCTTCAAAGGAACCGGCGACTTCTGGTACCGCCGCGAGGGCTGGGAGTTCCTGCTTTCCGGCGGGGCGATCTACAGCAGCCTCGACTACTCCTTCACGTGCAGCCGGCCCGACGGGACCTTCAAGGTCACCAAGTCCCCGGGCGGCGGCGGGGTTGCGCTGCGCACGCAGCTTGCGATCCTCCGGAAGTTCGTCGAGGGCTTTGACTTCATCCATACGAAGCCCAACGACGGTCAGGTCAAGTCGAAGCGGGGCACGGTCCGCGCCCTGGTCCAGGAGGGCAAAGCCTATGCCGTCTACTTCCACGGCCCCTCGCCGGCCGAGATCGCCGTCCAACTCCCAGCCGGCAAATACCGGGCCGAATGGGTCAACACCACCAGCGGCGCGATCGACAAGGGCGAAGACCTCGATCACCCCGGCGGCGAGCGGGTGCTCGTCTCGCCGGAATTCAAGGAGGATATCGGCTTGCGTGCGGTGCGGCGTTAGCAGCACCATCCAAGGTCGTTGGATAATCCGCAAGTCGCAGACTGTCTTGTGGTTTCCGGGTTCTCCGGCCGGGACGTGCGCTCCGGTCCTGGGTGCCTATAAGGGGTGGACTATTCAGAAAAGAGCTGCGTCCCCTTTTCGCGTCCCGGTCATTGGGGCATTCGCATTGTGAGGGTGATTTTGCAGTCGGGTAATGCGACCTGCAGCTTCTTCACGCCTGCGTCGGTAACCTGGCTCAGGCTGAGGTCCAGAGTCCTTAGGTTCTTCAGGCCCGCCAAATGCACCAAACCTTCGTCAGTGATTCGCTTCGTGGGGACTCCACGACTCGATGGCCACGCTGAGCGATGCACTTCTCCTTTGTCGGTGATGCCTGTCCAGTAAAGCTTCAAGGTGGTCAGTGCGGTCAAGCCCTTCAGATGCTGAAGTCCGGCGTCGGTCACTCCAGTGAACGACAAGTCCAGGGTCGTAAGGCAGTCAAGTCCCCTCAGATTCTCGAGTCCGGCATCAGTTATATCGTTATGGCTCAGATCGAGCATCTGAAGCGAGGTCAAGCCTTTCAAGTCCGCTAGGTCCACGTCGGTAGCACGCCTGATCCCGCTTGCCAATGGGAGGACCTCTCCAGGCTTGAGCGCGCGCGGTTTGGGATATCTGCGTGTGAAGACGCTGCGGTAAGGATGGCCGCGGTCAACTCCATACGAACGGTGATAAGGATTGATGTCAATGAACATCAATGGCTTCTCAGGCTTCTTCTTGTCAATGGCCCAATGCCCCTTCAATTGCTTTACCATGGCGGTCGCCCGCCGTCGAACCTGCGCCGATTGCCACGATATGGGGTAATCACGATCGGCAGCAGACAGGTTGGCCAGGGGAACGTCGACGGTCGTGCCATCTGCTTTGCGGAGCCTGAGACTGCCGTCTGTCACTTCGACAATCTCGGCCTCGATGGAGTGCCCGCCGGCAGCATCCGTCCACGTCCGGGGCCTCTCTGAAGACGTGCCAGCCAGAAGTACCCTTGTGGACACGACCCACAGATAGATGGGCAACAGGCTCATGGTCTAACCTCCTCTTGAAGTGACCAGCACGTTCACGGAGCACGCCATGCCGGCATTTCCCAGCAACATAGCCGTTCTCGAGGTCCAGTCTACGCTGGACTCAGTCTAACGGCGTTGTCATGAGTCTAACTTGGCTGCCCAGGGGAGACAAGCCAAGAGGCGAGTGGCCCCCTCCGCAAGGAGTTCCGGCAAGGAGCTCCGGTGACGCCATACTACACTCCAGCGGAATTTGGCAAGCTGTCCCTCGAAGGGAAAAGGGGACGCAGCTCTTTGTGGCGGTTTAGGCAAGATAGCTGCGGGGTCTTCCTCGTGGTCGGATCGTGGACTCCAGTCCAAGGCGAGCGACAGTCTGAGTGACCCATTGCCGGCTCCCGTAGGAGGTCCCTCTGCAGACGCTGCGACGGATCGCCGCCAGTTCCGCCTCGCTCTGCAGTTGAGTTGAGAAAAGGGCTGCGTCCCCTCTTCGCCTTTTCGCGGCCTTGCGCTCAAGAAGCTCATGAACTGTTCGAGCGCCTTCTTCTTCTCCCCTGACAAGCTGGCGGACGACTCGGTCGGGCGGCGTCAGCCTCAGGGTCCCTTGCCGTCATGACGACGGTCATCTTCTGCTTCAGCGCATCGGCGATCCGTTTGAGCATCGAGAGCGAGTGTCCCTCGTAGTCCGAGTCCTCCAGCCGGCTGATGACCGACTGGGTCGTGCCGACAAGGTTGGCCAGCTCTCCCTGCGTCAGGCCCGCCTCCTTCCGGAGGTCGTAGATCATGCGCGCAACCTCCGCGTTGCCCCGCTCCGCTTCCACGGAGGCCTTGCGCTCCGCATCGTCCTTCACGTACCGGCCGTGAAGGATCTTGACAGCATCGTGAGTCCGCTCCCGTTTCCCCATGTCGCTACTCCCCATAAGTATGCCGCTCCGGATCCATTTCGTACCTCCGCTTCCTCGAAAGCGCAAGCTCGATATCCGGATCGGGAACCTTGTCCTCCTTCGTCAGCCCATGCGAAACAACAGCGACCGCTTGATGAAAGAAGTAGAGCATCCGATAGTTCACTCGCCCGTGGCGCACCCGCAACTCGTAAACTCCATCCCGAAGGTAATCGGCCTCGGGACGGCGCAGTTCATATCCCATCCTTGCCAGGCGTTCGATGCGCACGAGGCATTTGTCCTGGACTTTCTTCTCTTGCTGATCGAGCCAGACGAGCAATGGCGACGATCCATCGTCCTCCGCATAAAACACTACGCGAGTCTCGGGCATGGCCACACTCCTTTAGCCGGCGCGTTCCTCCCGTCGCCCGGCGGCCGTACCTCCATCTGAGACTATCGCAGTATTGCGATGAGAAGTCAAGCGGAATTTCGGATGCGGCTTGGGCCAGTAGGCCGAGACCCGCCTGCGGAAGGGGACACTCGGTGAGCACCTGACGCGCAGGTCGTTGTCCGACAACAACTTACGCTCGCCCCTGAATGCGGAACCGATTACTCTTTCCGCACGGTGCCACTGCCGAAGATGCGCTGTTCGACCTTGGGATCGCCGCGGTAGCGGATGTTGCCGCTCCCGAAGATCGATGCGCTGAGCGTCTGGGCGGCACCGATCCGAACGTCGCCGCTCCCTCTGATCTCCGCGGTCACGTCCTTGGCCGTTAAGTCGGTGAGGTCGATGTTTCCCGAGCCCGCGATGTTGGCCGTCGCGCGGCCGGCGTTGCCCGAAGCCCGGATATTGCCGGACCCGAAAAGCTCGGCGGTGAAGCGGTCGCCCTGAATTCCCTCGATCGCGACATCCCCGGAGCCTCGCTGGCAGTAGGACTCAAGTTCGGGCGCGGTGACGGTGGCGGTCAACCCGAGGGATGTGCTGTAAGACTTGCTGCTGGAGATGACCAGTCGGCCGTCGTGGACCTCGGTGGTGATGATGTCGAGCAGATTGTCGTCGATCTCGATGGTGATCGACGGCTCGCCGCCGACCTTGGCGGTCACTTGACCGGCGCCGTTGAACTCGATTTCCGTGAATGCCGGTAAATTGCGCGTCTGGGCGGCCTTCGTGCCGGAACCGTGGACCGGCGGGAACCCGTCGTGGTGGATAATAAAGCAGCCGCCGCTGAGCATGGCAACTGCCAGGACCGCAGTGATCGACGGCAGTCTCATGTCGGTTTCTCCGATGGCCTGATGGGCCCCCAAGGGGTGTATTCGTCCGGACGGTCGAGATCTTGGAAGCCACCGGGCCGACACGGCCCGGCTCTGAATCCGCACCACTCGCCCCTAATCCCTCGCCCCTCGGGGCGCCTGGACGACCTCAAACGCCGAGCCCTTGATCCGCCGCAGTTGCTCGTGCAGCACCGGGATCCGCTCGTCGGGGGCCACGGAAATCGCCCAATCGATGCCGTTGTCGGCCACGAACATGCCGTATTTCTTCAGGCCCTTCAGGATCGCCTGCACCTCGGGCGAGAAGCCCGAAACGTCGAAGTCCCGCTTCAAACGCATACGCTCGCCCATGCGGGGCAAGTTGGGATCCGTGAGCCGGCTGGCGAAATGGGTCGCAGGGGCGACGTAGGCCCGGCGCGTGCGCCGCACCGTGACCCGCATCGCGTGCTCCACTATGCCGCGGCGCAGCTCGTCGTAGCGCACGACCGCCGGGAAGATCGGCAGCCCGGCCGCATCCGACGAGGTCCAGCCGTCGGGCCGCAAGCGGTTGCTCTTCAGATCGAACACCGAGGCTTGGGCCGCCTGCCAGCCGGTATCGGTCTTGCGGGCCTGGTAGAACTCGTAGAGCATGCGGTTGACCGGATCGACGACGATCCCGTGCCGGTCGCCATCTTGCTTGTAGCGGTCGCGCTGCACGTCGTCGAGGGTCCAGGTTTTGCGGCGCCCGTCGCGGAGGTAATCGACCGGCCAGCCTTCGATCGGCATGTTGTCCGGCACCGGGAACGGCCCCGGGTCGGACTCGCCGGCGTAGGCCACGATCTTCACGTCCACCCGCGGCTGACCCGGCGGCACGAGCACGAAGCCCATGTCGGGGTTGTAGCGGAACGGCTTCTCCGGCCCGATCGAGGCGATGATGTTCTTCGAGTTCGGGTGGAGCGGCCAGTTCGATACGTCGGCGTTCCATGGGTTATCGGGCGGGAAGACCTCGAGGGCCTCCAATACCCTGTCCGCCTCTGCCGTATCGAACAAGACCGGCTTGGCGATCTCCGGCATCTTCGGCCGCGGCTGTGTACTTTTCTCCGCCGCGTCGACGGCCGCGACTGCCAGAATCACCGCCGCAGACAACATCAACCAGATTCTTCTCGACATCGCCTTCCCTCCAAGGCCGCTTTGCGGTGGGCAAACGGACAAATTGTCAAACCGCAAACGCTAAAACAGCGAAAGCAAACGTCATTACGCATTCCTCGCCGCGCGGAAACCGTAGGTTTCGTCAACCCGGCCTGGGCACTCCTCCGAGGTCCGGAACGCGGAAAGGGCGGCCCCCTCGTGTTGTCGCCAGGAACCACCGCGGAGAACGCGATTCTCCCCGGAAGATGGCCCCTTGGGGTCGTGTGTGCGAATTAAGATAGGGGAAGAAACTGGGAGGTACGAGTCCCGGTACCAGTCCGCGCACCACTCCCAAACGTTCCCGTGCATGTCGTATAGCCCCCAGGGATTCGGCTTCTTCTGACCCACCGGCTGTCGGTGCCCTCTGGAGTTGCCCTTGATCCACGCGTAGTCGCCGATCTCGCGATGATTGTCCCCGAAGCTCCAACGGGTTTGTGTGCCCGCGCGGCAAGCGTACTCCCATTCCGCCTCGGTTGGCAACCGGGACTTCTTCCCTTCCTTCTTGGAGAGCCACTCGCAAAACGCCTTGGCGTCGTTCCAACTCACGAAGACCGCCGGGTGCTCGTCAGTCTGCAAGAACGACTCCTCGAGGGCGACCGCCAGGCCCGCGTCCCCGGGAAAGCCGCTGAACTCGGATTGCCAGCGGTCCGTGCCCGGAACGTACTTGCTGTCCTCAACGAACTTGCGGAACTGGCCGACGGTCACTTCGTGCTGGCCCAGGTAAAACGGGCTGGTGATCCGCACCTTGTGCGCCGGCTTCTCGTTCCTGTTGCCCATCTGGTCGCCCATGGTGAACTCACCTGCCGGGATCAGGACCATCTTCATGCCGATCGAGTTCGTCTCGACGCTGAGGCCGCTTTGCGGCTCCGTGACGTTGGGACTGTCGCCATTCATGCTTTGCGATCCTGTTTGCTCGGAGAGACCCGTTACAGGGCTGGGGACCGAAATCCGCGGAATCCATGATAGTCCCTCGCTGGCCGGGTAGGTAGATACCTTGGGCCAAGCGGGGGGCCGCCGAAATCCCGGGCAGGACGCCTCGACGCGTGCGGGTGCCATGGGGACGCAAGCGACGCGATGCGACCGTGTCCGGTGGGTGCAGGCGGCTGAGTACTCAGTACCGAGTACGGAGCCATGTGCGTCATGCCTTTGCGGACGACGACCCCTGCGCGCTCTGTCGCCACATCTCACCTGGCATCCAGACCCAGCGCCGCCCGAGCCGCGAGATGGAACTTCCGGCACCGCTGCCGGTATCCACGGCAGCGACGTTGTCGGCCGACTGGCCCGGGTAGCGCTACGCGACCGCGAAGTCAGCAAGACAGATCCACTCAACCGTCATCGGCCTCTAAGAGCACCTTGCCGACGCGGCGACCGAACTGCTCGATTTGCTGCACCGGAAAAGGGGGACTGTCCCCCTTTTCCCTCTGGGATGACACGCCGCCTGTCTTGGGACTAGAATAGCTTGGGTGGCCGAGTGATTTCGTACAGTCTCAGAAAGGCCCTTCGCAGATGGCCGAAGAACCTACGGTCGTAATGGACGAGCCGGCCAAGGCTCACGCCGCAGCCGACGCTGCCGACATGGCCCGGCTCCGGTCGCTCAGCGCCGCCGAGCGAGGCCGGCTGATCGAGTCGGCCTGTGAGGCGGCTACCGCCATTTATCGCAGCCGGCTCGCCGCGGGCCTGCCCGACGTCGAACCCGCCCCCTGGCCGGCCTCCACGTGGGAGTTCTTGAGAAAGCACGCCGCCCGTGTCCGAAGTTAGCCCCCCGCTCAACGCCGCCAGCGTCGCCGGCCGCCTAGCCGAGCAACTCGAGTTGCGGGGCGAGGAGTACGCGGTCGGCGGCGCGATCGCCCTGGGCTACTGGGGAGCTCCCCGCGGCACGATCGACGTGGACCTGACTCTCTACTTGCCCCCCGACCATCTGTACGACTGCATCCGGCTGCTCCACAACATCGGCTGCGAATGTTCCGCCGCGGAGGCCGTCGACTCGCTGCGCGGGCACGGGTTCTGTCGCGCGACGTTTGCCGCGGTGCGCGTAGACGTCTTCCTGCCGACCACTGCGTTCTACGAAGCGGCCCGCGCGCGCCGCAAGCGCGTGCAGCTTGCCAACCGGCCCATGATGATCTGGGACGCGGAGTCGTTGGCCGTGTTCAAGGTTATGTTTTTCCGACGCAAGGACCTGGCCGACGTCGAACAAGTCCTCCGAACGCAGGGCGGACAGTTCGATCGCGTTTGGGTGCGGGAGCGCCTCGCCGAGATGTATGGACCTCGCGATCCGCGGTTGGCCGCCTGGGACGACCTCGCGCGAGACATTCCGGCCGCCTGAGGAGAGAATCAGCCATGCTGCGAACATTCGCTTTCCTGGTGTGCCTTTTGTCCGCTCGATCCGCGGCCCCTGAGGACGCAACGTGGGTCCAGCGGGAAGGAGAGGTCTACGGGGCCCAGGCAGACCCGGCAGGTCCCATCGGCGGCGGGCAGGGTTACACACGGATCGCGGCCAAGGGAGATTTCGTCGCCTCGGACCTCGATGGACTGCTGAAGGCCCTGGGCCAGGCCAGAGCCGGTCAAGTGGTATTCATCCCCGGAGACGCAGAAATCGATTGCACCGCCCGGGTCTACATCGAGCGACTCGTGCTCGTCGTTCCCGGTGGCGTCACCCTGGCGAGCGACCGCGGAAGCAAGGGATCGCAGGGGGCCCTGATCTGCTCCGACGCCCTCGACACGCCCACGCTGATCCGCGCCGGGGGCCCGGACGTGCGGATCACCGGCCTGCGGATCCGCGGCCCCAATCCGAAGCGATACCTGGACCATCACCGTCGCTCGTTCGCCGAGGGGCGGGGACACGCCTACTACTACAAGTTCCCCACCTCCAACGGCATCGCCACCAGCCACGCCGGCCTGGAGATCGACAACTGCGAAATCTCGGCCTTCAGTCACGCCGGGATCAGCCTTGTCCAGGGGAGCCGGCACTGCGTTCACCACTGTTTCATCCATCACTGCCAGTACCAGGGACTGGGCTACGGGGTCTGCCATGACACCGCGTCCTCCTTGATCGAGCGGAACCTCTTCAATTTCAACCGCCATTCGATCGCGGGAACCGGCAGGCCGGGCTGCGGCTACGAGGCCCGGCACAACGTCGAGCTGGGCACCTCGCTGAGCCACTGCTTCGACATGCACGGGGGTCGCGACCGGCAGGACGGCACCGACGTGGCCGGCACGACGATCCTCATCCACCATAACACCTTCCGGGCGCCGGAAAGGGCGGTCGTGATCCGCGGCGTGCCGGAGGACGCCTGCAGAATCTTCCGGAACTGGTTTCCGAAGCACGCCGGCCCCGACGCCGCCGTGCGCGCCGCCGCAAAGACGGTTGTCAGTGACAACGCCTATGGCGTCAATCCGCCGCGGATCGTGAAATGACGGTGGGTTGGGAAGGCGACGATGCGAACAGCAGGAGATGTGGGTGGCCACCACCAGCCTGCCGAAATCCGAAGGACATGTCTTTTATCGAAAGCTCGCTCAGATTCTCGCCGAGGGGGGGGTTGATCGCACGGTCGAAAAGCAGTGTCGCCCTTAAGTCGATCGCGACTCGGGTGCGTATCGGGAAGGAATTGGGTGGAGCTTGCCTCCCCGGCCATTTTCTTCCGAAGTCCGCAGAGGAGAAGCCGGTCCCGAGCCAAGGAGGGCCCTGCATGTCCCAAATCTCGCTATCCGCCATCGGTACTTCAGAGGGATATGAATCGGGGGACCGCTCGCCACGGAGCAGGGCATCCCCATTTCCTGAGCCCCGGAGGACCGCTGGCTACTGCGCAGCGGGCTTTCGGCTTCAGCCGGCCTTGAGGCGTGGGACCGGTTCGACCGCATGACCCGGTACTACAACGATCTGCGGAGCGAGCTCGACGAACAAGAGCGCCGGGCCCGCAACCGGGAAGCCGACCCGGCGAAGTTTGCCGCCCGCCGCGAGGCCCTGGACCGCCAGCAGCGGCTCCGCGTGGCCGAACTGCGGCAGAAGAGCGCCCTGCGGGTCAACCTGCGCCTGATCCATCTGCTGGTGGTCCGGCAGCCCAAGCTGTTGCTGCGGTCGGTCCTGGTCGTCGCGCGGAGTGCCGCGCCGGCGCTGGAAATGGAACTGGTATGGGACCCATTAGTGGAGGGGATGGAGCCCGGCGCCTGCCCGCGGTGCGGAAGGCCGACAACGGTCTACCAATTCGGCCCGCGGTCGCGGCGTGTGTGCCCCGTGTGTGCCACCAACGGAACTGCGAAGTCTTGACTGACAAGCGCTGTGCGGCGGGACCCTTGCGGGACCGCGGCGCTTTCGGTAGCCTAGGGCGTGTCCTCCGGGTGCCGGCAAGCCAGTCCTTCAGGAGCCGAAAGCGATGGCAAAGTCCCGAGCCAGGCAGTTTGCGATCGGCGTGGATTACGGAACCAACAGCGTCCGGGCCTTGGTGGTCGATACGAGCGACGGGGCGGAGGTCGCCACGCACGTCTACAACTACCCCAGCGGCAAGCAGGGCATCCTCCTGGACCCCAAGGACCCGAACCTCGCCCGGCAGAACCCGGCCGACTACATCGAGGGCTTCTTCAAATCGGTCAAGGGGGCCCTGAGGGCCGCCCGGAAGAGCCGCGGATTCCGGCCGGAGCAGGTGATCGGGATTGGGGTGGATACCACCGGCTCGACCCCCATTCCGGTGGATCGCGCCGGGATGCCGCTTGCCTTGCAGCCCAAGTTCAAGAGGAACCTCGCGGCCCAGGCTTGGCTCTGGAAGGACCACACCGGTCATGCCGAGGCGGCGGAGATCACCCAGAAGGCCCGCGATACGCAGGCCCCGTACCTGGCGAAGTGCGGCGGCACGTACAGCTCCGAGTGGTTCTGGTCCAAGATCCTCCACTGCAAGCGGACCGCCCCGCGGGTCTTCGCCGCGGCCTACGCCTGGGTCGAGCTGGCCGATTTCGTCCCGGGGTACCTCACGGGACATCTCGATCCGCACACGATTCCCCGCGGCATCTGCCCGGCCGGCCACAAGGCGATGTACAACGACCAGTGGGGCGGACTCCCCAGCGTGGAGTTCCTGGCCAGCCTGGCCCCGGATCTGGTTCAGGTCCGTCGGCGATACGCCGACCGGGCCGTCCCGGCCGATCAGAAGGCCGGCGACCTGACGCCCGAGATCGCCACGCAAGTCGGCCTGCCTGCCGGAATCCCGGTCGCGGTCGGTGCCTTTGATGCCCATACAGGAGGAGTCGGCGCGGGCATTAAGCCGGGCACACTTGTCAAAATCATCGGCACCAGCACCTGCGACATGATGGTCGTGCCCATGGACCAGGCGCTGGCCGATGTCCCCGGGCTGTGCGGGATCGTTCCCGGGTCGATCATCCCGGGCATGTACGGCCTGGAGGCAGGCCAGTCGGCGGTGGGTGACATCTTCAACTGGTTTGCCAGCCACTTGGCCCCCAGGGAGTACCTCGCGAAAGGGGACGCCCATGCAAATCTCACGCGGCAGGCCCAGCGGCTCAAACCCGGCGAAAGCGGCCTGTTGGCCCTCGACTGGAACAACGGCAACCGCACGATCCTGGTGGATCCCTTGCTCACGGGCCTCCTGGTCGGCCAGACCCTGCACACCACGGCCGCGGAGATCTACCGCGCCCTGATCGAGGCGACCGCCTTCGGGGCCCTGACGATCATCAAGCGTTTTGAAGAGTACGGCGTAGCGGTCCATGAGGTGGTCAACTGCGGCGGGATTGCCGAGAAGAACCCGTTCGTGATGCAAATATATGCCGACGTCTGCAACCGGCCGATGAAGATCAGCCGCTCGGCCCAGACCTGTGCCTTGGGGGCGGCGATCTTCGGGGCCGTGGTCGGCGGGGCCTACCGGACTACCGAGGAGGCCCAACGACGGATGACGGGGGTCAAGCCGAAGGTCTACCGCCCCAACGCGGCCGCGGCCGCGGTGTACGCCGAGCTGTATCCGCTGTACCGCACCTTACACGACGCCTTCGGGACGCAAAGCGGGCAGGAGCAGCTTTACCGGGTGATGAAGGACTTGATCGCGATTCGGGACCGAGTACGCAAACATTGACGGAGGTGGCAAGTCACCTCGGATGGATAGGGGCTGTCAGCTATCAGCTTTCAGCTATCAGCCTGCAACAAGAAGCGTCAGTCTGTGCGTCTGCGGTCGATGCTCGCGACCCGGAGTTGACTGTCCAATGCCGATAGATGAACGCTGATTGCTGACGGCTGATAGCTGATTGCTGATAGCTGACTGCTGAACGCTGATTGCTGGTAGCCGGAAGTTCTCCATGGACCTCACCACACTACGCGAAGAAGTCTGCCACGCCAACAAGATGCTCTTGACGGCGGGCCTGGTGACGATGCACTCGGGCAACGCCAGCGGTTTGGACCGCCGCAGCGGGCGATTGGTGATCAAGCCCTCCGGCGTGGACTACGACACGCTTACGCCGGAGATGCTCGTCGAGGTGGTGTTGCAGACGGGGGAGGTGGTCGGCTCGAAGCTCCGGCCCAGCGTGGACCTGCCGCACCATCTGTATCTGTATCGCCACATGCCGGGCGTTTGCGGAATCATTCACACCCACAGCAACTTCGCCACCGCCATGGCCGCGCTGGGACGTCCGATCCCGGTGTGCCTGACGGCCATCGCCGACCAGTTCGGGGCCGAGATCCCCTGCACCCCGTACGTGGACAACGAGGGAGACCGCATCGGCCAGGCCATCTTGAGACACCGCAATCGCTCCCCGGCGATTCTCTTGGGCAATCATGGGGTTTTCGCGTGGGGGCTCACCGTCCGCGACGCGCTCAAGGTGGCCGTCATGACCGAGGACGTCGCCAAGACCGTCCACCTCGCCATGCAGCTCGGCCAGCCGCGGGAACTCCCGCCCGAAGAAGTCAAGAAGTGGTACGACCGCTACCGCCATGGGTACGGTCAGACGCCGGAGCCCAAGACGTAGGAAGTTCGCGGCCGGCTATCAGCAGTCAGCTATCAGCAGTCAGTCGTCGGCAATGATTCCAGGGTCGCCAGTATCGACCGTAAACCGCAGTTTGACGCCCCTTGCTGAAAGCCGATAGCTGATGGTTGATAGCTGACGGCTGATAGCTGAAAGCCGATCGCGTGGTTCGGGTAACACAGCACATTTGACCGCGGAAGGACCGTTATGAACGCCAAAGAGGTCATCAAGAACGTAACTGAGTTTAGTTGGATGCTCGCGCGCACTTACGTGGACGACTTCACCGACACCGAGCTACTGGTCCGCCCGGTGCCCGAGGCCAACCACCCCGCCTGGCAGCTCGGGCACATGATCGCCGGCACCGGCCAGATGCTCGCGATGCTGGGGCATCCCGCGCCGGAACTGCCGGACGGTTTTGCCGCCGCCCACGGGCCGGAGGCCGCCAAGTCGGACGACCCGAAGAAGTTCGCCACCAAGGCCGAGTACTTTGCCCTGGCCGATCAGATGAAGGCCGCGACGATGGCTGCCGTGGACGCTACGCCGGACAGCGATTTGGACCGGCCTGCGCCCGAAGCGATGCGGGAGTATGCCCCCACGGTGGCTGCGGCGCTGACGGTGCTCGGCGCCCACGCGATGATGCACGCCGGCCAGTTCGTCCCGGTCCGCCGCAAGCTCGGCAAGCCGGTACTTTTCTAAATGACGAATGTCGAATTTCGACATTTGGATTTTCCCTGGTAGGAGCTATCCATGCCGCTGACGCTCGACAAACCCGTCCTCGGCTTCATCCCGGCCCACCGCGGGGCCTTCAGCATCGAGTTGGCCGCCAAGATGCGGGACGAGGCGGTCAAGGCCATCCAGCAGGCCGGGATCCAGGTCGTGGTCCCGTCGGCCGCAGAGACCGAGGCCGGATGCGTGCGGACCCGGCGGGAAGCGGAGGTTTGTGCCGAGCTGTTCCGCAAGGCCGGCGTCCAGGGGATCGTGGTCGGGGCGGTCAACTTCGGCGAGGAGCAGGGCGTGGCATGGACCGTACGTCAGGCGAGGCTCGACGTGCCGGTGCTCATCTTCGGCTGCCAGGAAGATAGGATCCTCACGCCTGAGACTCCGCGCCGCGACTCGTTCTGCGGACTCCTCTCGATCGGCGAGGTCCTGCGGCAAATTGGGGCCAAGTACTCGGTCGCCTCGCGCCCGATCTGCTTCCCTTCCGATCCCTCGTTCGCCCGGGACCTGGAATGGTTCAGCCGAGTGTGCCGGGTGGTCGGCGGAGTGCGCAACGCCCGATACGGCCAGGTTGGCACCCGGCCCGACGCCTTCTGGACTTGCCGCTTCGACGAGAAGCAGCTCCAGCGCCTCGGGGCGACCACGGTCGTGATGGACCTTTCCGAGGCCATCGCCGGGGCCAACGCCGTCGCCGATTCCGACCCGGACGCGGCGAAGATCGCCCAGTCCATCGGCCAATATGCCGATGCCTCGGCCGTGCCGCTGGCGCAGTTGCTCAAGAGCGCCAAGCTGGAACTCTTCCTGCGGCGGTGGTGCCGGGAAAACGCGATCAGTGCCCTGGCGATCCAGTGCTGGACCTCGATCCAGAACAACTACGGCGTGTCCAGCTGTCTGACGATGAGCCGCTTGGGCGATGAGGGCTTACCCGCGGCGTGCGAGGCCGACGTTCTCGGGGCGATGTCGATGCACGCCGCCATGCTCGCCAGCGGCCACGCGGCCGGACTGGCCGACTGGAACAACCTCCACAACGAGGACGAGGAGCTGGCCAACCTCTGGCACTGCGGCGTCTTTCCCGCCTCGTTCAGCAAGCGCCGGGCAAAGATCGACATCCACAAGATCATGGTGGCAGCGGGCGGCGCCCCGCGCGACAGCACCTTCGGCACCGTCAACCTCATTGCCGATCCGTCTCCCTTGACCCTCTGCCGCATTACCCAGGACGCCGACGGCGCGTGGCGGGCCGTGGTGGCCCACGGGGACTTCGAGCAGAACAAGGCCGAGACCTTTGGCGGGGGCGGCTGGTGCCGGGTTAAAAACCTGCCGCGCCTCTACCGCGACGTCCTCCTGCGGCACTTCCCCCATCACGTGGCGATCACGCAAACCCACGTGGGCAATGTCCTCTGGGAGGCCCTGGGCAATTACCTCGGCATGAGCGTCTATCACGCCGCGCAGGACACGCCGGGCTTGTATACGCCGACGCTCCCGTTTTGAAGAAGCCATCAGCCTTCAGCAGTCAGCACAAAGCCGCGACCGCCGCTCGCGCCCCGATCCAGTCGCAAGCCGTGCTGAAAGCTGATGGCTGATTGCTGAAGGCCAACCGCCGAAGGTCAACAGACCGTGGACCCCAGAATTATCATCATTGCCGGGCCGAACGGGGCGGGGAAGACGACCTTCGCCCAGGAGTTCCTCCCGAAGGAGGCTGGCTGTCCGGAGTTCATCAACGTAGACTTGATCGCGGCCGGACTATCGCCGTTCGCACCGGACAGGGCGGTGATCCGAGCAGGAAGGCTCATGGTCGAGGAAATCCGCCGCCGAGTCCGCGACCGCCGGAGCTTTGCCTTCGAGACAACACTGAGCGGCGTCCGCTATGCGCGGCTGATTCCTCCATGGCGGGCGCTTGGCTACCACGTGAAGCTTGTCTTTTTGAGTCTCGCCAGCCCGGATCTGGCTGTCGCACGGGTGGCGACGCGCGTAAGGCAAGGCGGGCATGATGTGCCCGAACAGGTGATCCGCCGGCGGTTTGACGGGGGACTGCGGAACTTCGATCGCGTCTATAAGGGACTCGTCAGTAGCTGGGTCCTGTACGACAACTCAGGGCCGGCGCCTCGACGCGTCACCGCGGGGGAGAACCCATGACCAAGAAACCGAATTGGTCGAAGGATCCCGACATCCTGGCTTCCTGGAATGCCCTGCGGCGCGCGGCCCGCCGGGCCCTGGAGTTGGGACTGCGGACAGGCACCCCGGTCTACGTCATCAAGGGGGGCAAGATCGTGGACCTGACCAAGGAGCCCCGCCCCCGCTCGAACAAGCGCCGATCGTGAGAAGTCGGAAGCACGCCATGGGGGACGAAAAGCTCGGAGTCGCGATCCACGGCGCCGGCTGGGTGGCCGGGGCCCATGCTGCCGGCTGGCTCAGAAACCCGTTGGTGCGCATCGTTTCGATCAGCGACGTCCGCAAGGAGCGGGCGGAGCACTTGGCCCGCCGCCTGGGCCTCGACTGCGCGGTCCGCGATCGCTACGACGACGTGCTTTGCGACGACCGCGTGCAGGTGATCGACCTCTGCGGGCCGAGCCACGTCCATGCCGAGCAAGGGATCGCCGCCGCGGGGGCCGGCAAGCACGTCCTCGTGGAAAAGCCCATCGCCCTCTCAATGGAGGACAACCGCGCCCTGCGCGATGCGGTTGCCTGCGCGGGGGTCAAGAGCCTCGCGGGCTTCGTGCTCCGCTGGAACCCGGCCGTCCAGTGCACCCGGTCGCTCGTCGCTTCCGGCGCGATCGGCCGGCTTTTCTACGTCGAGATCGACTACTGGCACGGACTGAGCCCGGCGCACCACGCCTGGGACCTCCACAGCAGGACGAAGACCGGCGGCAGCGCCATGCTCTTGGGCGGCTGCCACGCCGCGGACGCCATGCGGTGGCTGAGCGGCGACGAAGTGGTCGAGGTGACCGCCGTGGCGAACAACCAGAAGGGGCTCTTTGAGTACGACGCCAACGTCGTGGCCATCATGAAGTTCGCCGGCGGCGCGATCGGCAAGACCTCGGCCCTGTTCGACTGCGAGATGCCCTACACGCTGAACATCGATCTGGCCGGCGCCGAGGGGACGATCCGCGATAACCGCGTGTGGTCCAAGAGGCTCATGCCGGGCCAGACCGGCTGGAGCACGATCCCCACCATCCTCCCGACCACCGCCGACGTGAACCACCACCCCTTCGACGCCGAGCTGGACCACTTCGTCGAGTGCATTCGCGGGGGCCGGGAGTCGCACTGCAACGTCGCCGATGCCTACCGCACCCATGAGTTGTGCCTGGCCATCGACCGCTCGATCGCCGAAGGGGGCCGGCCCGTGCGCCTGCCGCTGCCGTAGGGCTCGGAGCCGGGCCGTGTCGGCCCGGAAGGGTTCAGGGGTCGGGGTTCAGAGTTCAGAGCCGGGCCGTGTCGGCCCGGTATCGTTCATCATTTCGCGGCCTTTTCTTCGATCGCGGAGAGTGCGTAGGGCGTAAAGTGGATCAGTTGCGCCAGGCTCTTGCCGCCACCGGACCCCGATCTGCGCAACACCTCGCGCATCCCCTCGCGCAGGACGCGAAGGTGCTCCCGGTTGCCCGTCAGAGTTGCCTCGTAGGCCATGCCTTCGGAGGCCAAGAAGAGGGCGTCGGTGGCCTTGTTGGTGAGCGGGCAAGCCGTGTAACGGAAGACCTTGGCGTCCTCCAGCCAGCACTCGCGGATCATCTGGTCCACCGCCACGCTCATTGCCCGAAGCACCTCGGGGTCTTGGGTGATGCGGTGGTAGCGGGCCAGGGCGCTGGTGGTGAGCCCTTCCATGAAGGGGACGTTGCCGTAGCAGGTCCGCTCGGGGTGGAGGCAGTGGCCCTTGGCCAGGCGCACGACCCAGCCCCGCTTCCACTCGATGTTCTTTTTGAGGACCTGCCAGCAGGCCGTGGCGGCGTCGAGGTACTTCCGCTCGCCGGTCGCCTCGTAGGCATTGAGCTCCAAGACGATCGGCCAGCCCAGGCCGCGGATATGGTCGCTGTAGGCCGTGGGGCAGTGGCGCGTCATGGCGTCGGCGATCTCGATGGCCACGTCCCGGGCCCGGCGGTCGCCGGTGAGGTAGTAATACTCCAGGTCGCCGCCGACCCAGACGTGGCCGAAATTGGTGCTGTGGCCCATCTGGTAGGTCCGATCGACGGGCAGCGGCGCATTCTCGTAATAGCCGCCGGTGTGGTTGAGGCAGTGGAGCCAGATTTCGCCGACCTGGGGCGGCGGCCCCCAAGGGTTCTTGAGATACGGATTGGTGGCGTGGACCACGTCCACGTCGATGTGGTGCCGGGCCGCCTGCTCGCCGCGGAGGAAGTAGCGGCGGTCGCCCGTGCGGAGGTACTGGACGAACATCCCGTGGGCCAGGTCGTACTCCAGGTTGCCCCAGTTCACTTTGCGCTCGCCGTACCAGTCGCCGTAGTTTAGCATCCCGTACTCGCGGTTCTTCTCGCGGAGCCGCAGATGCGCGTCGAGCGAGCGGCTGAGCCACGCATCGTAGCCGGCGAACTTCTTGCCTTCGGGATCGCCCGGCGGGAAATCGCCCAGGGCCTTGGTCGCGCTGGTGTAGGCCGGCTCGGCCGTGGCCAAGAGGGGCTCCTCGGCGGCCTGGAAGAACGCCCCCAGCCGCTTAGCATCCGGCTTGCCGGCGAAGTAGTTGACCCAGAACTCATGGGTCTTGGCCACGCCGAGCTTGAACGTGTAGACTCCGCCGCGCAGGGCGTAATACAGCTTGTTCTCCTCCTCCAGCGGCTTGCCGTCGTAAAGGCCCTTGGGCAGCTTGGGACATAACTCCAACCCGATCCCCCCCGCGCCGCAATGGATCGCCTTGGGCCAGTTCTGCCAGAACTCCCGCAGGCCGACAGCCACGCCGGGCTCGTCGTTCCCATCCGAGGCGACGGCGGCCCAGCCGAGCCCTCGCCGGCCCGCGGCCTGGCCGTCCAGGAGGTAATGCGCTTCATCGACTTGGAACAGACGGCCTCGGTCAACTGTCTTGCCGTCCAGGAGGCAGCGCTCTGCGCCATACGTGCCGCCGCGGGCGAAACCAAGTTGGAGTTCTTGAATCTTGGCCATCAACGAGTCTTGATGGTCGTTGAGGAAGGTGTAGAAAGCACGGACGTACGGCTGGCCGCGCCAGACGTGCATGCGCGCGACGTAACGGAACATCCGCCCCTTTTCCCCGCCGTGCCAGCCGCTCATACGGACGCACACCCGCACCGGCCCCGACTGCTCGATGGCGATTTCCTCCGCGCCGGACCCGTTGAAATAACCGCCCTTGGTGTCGAACAGTTGCGCGCAGTGCCAGAGGGGAAAGGTTACGACCCGCGGGCCATCCCCGCGTTTGGGGCCACCGAACGGGATCGGGAGCCCACGCGCGTCCGACGGGATCACCCTGGCAGGCGACTCCAGCCGAAGCGGGCCGGGCTCGATTATGACCTTGCCGTCCGCCTCCTTCGTGACCCGCACCGGCTTATCCACAGCCGCGCGGCGGACTTCGGGACCGTAGCGCAAGGTGACCGTCTTCTTCTGCTTGGCGGCCAGGTCGATCTGGAAGTCCAAGAGGAGCCAGCGGACCGAGCCGTCGGGCCAGCGGGCGAGAGTCTCGGTTTGCAGGGGGATCTCGCCACTCTTCTCGTCGAACAGGGCCGCGGCCTGATCGTCGCGCAGGTCGCCCCGGGCGAGCGGAATCCCCGAAGTGACCGGCCACTGCTGCCGGTCCACGCCGGCCGGCTCCTCAACGGCCAAGCGGACCTCCCCGGCCAGCGCCGCGGTCGCAGCCAGGCACAGCACAACCGCCAACACAATCCACCGCCGCATGGCACGCCTCCTTAAGTTTGCATTCACGGGTCCCCTCACCCCCGGCCCCTCTCCCGCGGACGGGAGAGGGGAGTTATTGTTGGGCCGCCGCTTGGGCCGAGAGCTTCTTCCATGCCTCGATCGAGCGGCTGAGGATTTCGCGGCGGTCGCCCTTGATGCCGTAGGCAATGATGCCGATCGGCCCGCGGTAGTCCACCTTGCGCAGGCTCCTGAGCACCGCGCCCACGTCGAAGGTGCCTTCGCCCAGCACTTGAATCCAGCGGCCAACATTCTGCGGGTCGTAGCCCGAGGTGCCGTTGATGGTGACCATCGTCAGGTAAGGCCGGGCCATCTGGAGCACTCGGTCCAGGTTCTTGGCGTCGTCCACCGCGAGGAAATGACAGAAGGTGAACGTCACCCCGACGTTCGGCCGATCGGTCTTCTTGGCCAGCCGCACGACGTCCTCCATGCGCTCGGCGTAGCAGCCTTTGTGCGGATAAAGCGAGATGGCCACGTCGGATTGCCGGGTGATCTCGGCGATTTCCCGCAGCAGCTCCACCGCGCGCTCGTCGCCCTCGGTGGACGACGGCTTGTACCGGCTGCTGTTGACGACCAGCCACACGAGGGTGCCATGCCCCTTGAGCTTTGGGATGATGTCTTTGAGCTGCGGATCGTAGCCGCGCTTGTCGGGATCGACCACCAGATCGGTGTACACCGCCAGCAGTTTCTGATGGTGCTTCTCCAGGGCCTGGAGCAACTCGATCGTCCCATTCAGGCCGACGTGGGCCATCCCCGAGTAGCCCAGCTCGGCCAGCATGGGGGGCAACTGGAGTTGGGCCTGAAGGCTGGCCGACTCCTTATCGGTGCCGATCCCCACGCAATAGGCGTAGAAAGGATTCGGCAGGGCCTTGCCGCCGGTGGCCTTCTCGGCCGCCGAAGCGGCGGGAACAAGCCCTCCCAGGACAACCGCCAACGCCAAACCGCTCCCCAACAGCCATCGACTTACACGGCACATTGCTTTCTCCTTTGTGGATAACGTTGCGTGAGTTCCGGGAGGGCGAGGCTCCTGCCGAGCCGTCCCAAATGGCTCGCATCGCGAGAACCAACGCGGCTCGGCAGGAGCCTGGCCCTCCCGGAATCATAGTGTTCCGTTCAGTGTAGATCGGAGCCGCGCGCAGTTCAATCATCCCAGGCGACCAAACCGGTGGACTCGCCCCGCCGCGCTGCGTCGGGCCTAGCCCGGATTATTCATCGCTGTGTGCCACTGCTTGGCGCAAGCCAAGCAGTGCACTCCGGTGGCAGACAACACTGCTTCTGCGAAGCAGTGGCAGACTGCCGGCCGTTCCTGCCGGCGATGAATAATCCGGGCTAGTCGTCGGATGCCCGGATGCGCTGGGGCGATGCCCTGCGCGGGACGGCGAAGCCGGGCGAGTGCGGCGGATGGGCCGTCTCGGCGCGGCGCTGCCATGCGGCCGGGGCCCCCGAATCGGCCGCGGGCCGGCCGACCCGCGCCAACCCTTCGGGCGCAGGCACCCTCTCCGTGCGGCGGCACGTGAGCCACGCCAGCAGCGTCGGCAGGATCACCAGGGAGCTGAACAGGCAGCAGGACATGCCGATGGTCAACATCCGGCCCAGGCTCTGAAGTCCCCGGTGGTCGGCGAGGATCAGCACGGCGAACCCGACCATCGTGGTCAGCGTGTTGAGCACCACGGCGACGGCCGTGGAAGGGCTCATCCGGTAGGGGCCGCGCTGACTGAGACAGCCGTGCGTGATGAGGATGCCGTTCTCCATGCCCATCCCCAGCATCAGCGACAGGCCGATCATGTTGGCCGCGTTCAGGGGGATGTCGAGGATTCCCATCAGGCCGAACATTTGCAGCATCCCCATCACCAAGGGGACGGCCGCCAGCAGGGTCGAGGCGAGAGTGCCGAAGTTGAGAAACACGACCGGCAGGATCGACGCCAGGGCGTACAGGGCCGCGTGCTCGTAGCTCCGCCGCATCTGTTGCGAGGCTTCGTAGATCTGCACCGGGTTGCCGGTCACCCCCGGATCGACGCTTCGCACCTGGGCCACGAACTGCCGCATGTTGTCGATGTTCCAGAAATCGTCCCTGACGTAAATCCTCAGCAGGTGGCTCCCGTTGCGTCCCACGAACCGCGACACCAGGCCGGCCGGCAGGTCGCCGAGCTGCGGCGGCTCCGGGTTGGCCACGGAGCGGAGCAGGTGCAGTCGGCCCAGCAGGTCGGCCGCCACGCGCTGCTGGTACTCCGAAAGCCGGGCGTAGTATTCCCGCGGCGGCAACTGGCCCAGCAGACTGCGGATCTCCTGCAACTGCCGCTGGAAGTGGGCCATCTGCAGATTGGCCGACATCAGCGGCTGGACCGCCGAGAGCATCTGCCCCAGCTCGGCGGGCGACGCCACCGGGATCCGCGGGGGCCGCTCGGGAAGTCCCGCCAGCCGATTTCGGATCCGCTCGATGATCGACCGCTTCTGGGCTATGTCCGTGGGAAACCGCGTGGCGATCTCGTCCACCCGCTCTACGGAAGGAAGCTGGAGGAACCGGGCTTTGCGGGCGGCGGCCTCCTCGGGCGTCTTGACCAGCGACAAGGCGAAGTAAGCGCTCTCCTTGGCCTGGGTCACCAGCTTTTCCTCCAACTCCACGCTCTCCAAGCCCGCCGGCTGCAAGTGGAGCAGGTTGTAGTCGTATCTCAGCCGCGTCATCCCAAAGGCCACGGCTGCGGTGCCCGCCAGCGCGGCGGTCAAGACCAGGCGCGGCCGGGCCACGAACGGCTGGACCCAGAAGCGGAAATCCAGGGGCGCGGGCAGTTTCCGGTCGGATCGCGCTCGATCGGCAATCTTGAGGATCGCCGGCAGTGCCGTCATGGAGGCCAGCAGGCACAAGAGGATGCCGCCGCCGGCCACCAGCCCGAGCTCGGCCACCCCGGTGAACTCGGTCAGGCCGGCCACGAAGAACGCAACGGCCGAGGACAGCGCGCTGACCACGATCCCCGGGCCGACGCTCCCGGCGGTTTGCACCAGCGCGTCCTCGACGCTGGTTCGCGCTTTGCGGAGCTGCAGGTAGCGCGCGACGAAGTAGATGTTGTAGTTGATTCCGAGGCCGGTCAGCACGGCCCCGAAGGCGCTGCTGATGATGTTCAGATGGCCGACGACCAGCGTCGTGTAGCCCAGCGACCAGATCAGGCCTAACAGCAGCGAGCCCATCGCCATCAGCGAATGGCGCACCCCGCCGAATCCGGCGACCAAGACCAGAAACACGCCGATAAAAGAGAGGACCGTGGCCACGCTCATCGAGGACTGGCCGCGCTGCATCTCGTCGTGTTCCATGACCGGGAGCCCGGTCAATCCGATCGTCACGCCCGGATGCCGTCGCTTGACGCGATCGATGAGCCCGCGGAGGGCTGCGATCGATTCGGCGTTCTGGATAAAGCTCCCGCTGTTGTCCGGGGTGAGCTTCAGGAGCACCAGCCCGACGCGATCCTCCGCGAGCATCACCCGGTGCGAAGTGAGCCCGGTCAGTGGCGCGGCCGATCCGGACAACTCGGGCCAGGGCGATTTGTAGGCGCCGGGCTCGCCGAGGGCCGTCAACAGGCTCTCGGCGATCTCGGCCAGCTTGACCTGCGCGGCGGCCATGGCCTGCTGGAGCTGCTCCGGCCTGGCTTCCTGCAACCGGGCGTACATCCCCGTGGCCATGGCCCCGGGACTGAGCCATTCCCATCCGCCGCGCACGATCGGCTCCACGTCGCTCAGGAACCCTTCGATGGTCCGCAATTCCTCAGTGCTGAGGTAATAGAGACCCTTGTCGCGGAGCTTCGTCAGGTCGATCTCGTGCAACACGGCCTGGAAGTACTTGGGCTGAGCGGAGACCTCGCGGACGAGTTCGTCGAGGGCCGGGAGGATCGTCTCGCGGCGGTCCCCCTGCACGACCACCACCACGTCCTCCTGGTCGCCGAACTCCTCGACGTACTTCAGCCAGCGGCTCTGGCACTCCTCGCGCTCGTCGACCAACGCGTCCCGACTGGTGTAATACTCTAGTCGGGTGGTGCCGAGGTACACGGCGGCCCCCGCCCCCAGAAGGGCAAGCATGATCGTCGCCCCGGGGGATCGGACCGCGAGCCGGACCATCGCCGCGAGCAATCCGGCCAGACCTGACGTCTTCACTCGCGCCTCCCCTTCCGCCGACATGGCACCTTCCTGGCTGCACGGAGCAGCGGATCGTCGGATCCACGCTCGGGCTCGAGGCAAGAGCGAGGATTGTAGCCCGGTCCCGCCGGGGGGGCAAGACGAGTTTTGGGAGTCTCCTCAGGCGCAACCGCCGTGGCTGACGCGGTTTGGGGCAAATCGGCCGCCTCCGGCAACGCCTCCCCACGATGACGTCTTCGCGGGTTGCGTCATCGCAGAATCATGGCCAACATGCCCGCCGGGCAATAGGGACGGGGTCGGGAGTCTTTCTCGTGTCGCGCGCAAGCCGTTTCAGCGCTTCCGTGGCATCTGCCGCACCCAACATGAGAAAGACTCCCGACCCCTTCTCTCGGCCGAAATCCCTCGTGACTGCACCCGGCGGCGTCCGCGTGGTATACTAAAGCCCCGCACAGGGATGAGGGATGAAGACGGCTGCGGCACCCCCCGAACTCCGAGGCCTGCCCCCTGCCGGGCCGACACGGCCCGGCTCTGAATTCCGAACCCCGAACCCTGCCGGGCCGACACGACCCGGCTCTGAAGCCTGACCCCTGGCAATCCAACCCCGGAGACTCTCCCCATGACCGACCCAATCTCCCGCCGTTCTGCCATGCGTCGTTTCTTGGGCGGCAGCGCCGCTTTGGTTGCCGCAGCCTCCGCGGCCCGGGGGCTTGCCGGGGCGGAAGCGGGCGCTGAAGTGAGGCTCAAGGGGCGGATCCACCATTCCGTCTGCCGCTGGTGCTTCAGCAAGCTCTCTCTGGACGAACTCTGCAAGGCCGCCAAGTCCATGGGGATCCAGTCCATCGACCTGGCCGGGCCGAAGGAATGGCCGACGCTCAAGAAGTACGGACTGACCTGCGCCATGGCCAACGGCGCCGGCATGGGGATCGCCGAGGGCTTCAACCGCGTGGAGAACCACGACAAGCTCGTGAAAAGCTTCGAGGCCCTCATTCCCAAGGCCGCCGCCGCGGGACTCTCCAACGTGATCTGCATGTCCGGCAACCGCAAGGGCCTCAGCGACGAGCAGGGGCTGGAGAACTGCGTCACGGGACTGAAGCGGCTCATGAAGCTTGCCGAGCAGCACAAGGTCAACGTGGTCATGGAGCTATTGAACAGCAAGGTGGACCACCACGACTACCAGTGCGACCACACCGCCTGGGGCGTCGAAGTCTGCCGCCGCGTCGGCTCGGAGCGGTGCAAGCTCCTCTACGACATCTACCACATGCAGATCATGGAAGGCGACCTGATCGCCACGATCAAGAAGAGCATCCAGTACATCGCCCACTTCCACACCGGCGGCGTGCCGGGGCGGGGAATCATCGACGAGACCCAGGAGATCTACTACCCCGCCGTCATGAAGGCGATCGCCCAGAGCGGTTTCACCGGCTTCGTCGCCCAGGAGTTCATCCCCCGCAGCGCCAAGCCGCTGGAAGAGCTGCGCCGGGCGATCGAGATCTGCGACGTTTAGCGGCCCGCGGTCGGATCATGCCGTAGTCGTAGGGTTGGCGCATGGGGCGGGCAACTGTGCTTGCTCATACTGCCGCTGCCGGTCACACGATCTCTTCGGCCTGGGGATCCCAGCGCACCGTCCGCTGCCGGCGATAGGAGGCGATGGCCATCTGGCAGGCAATCGCCGACCGGAACCCCATCTCGAAGGGGCAAACGGGCTCTTTGCGGCTCCGCACGCAATCGAAGAAGTTCTGCACGTGCTGCCCCGTCGAGTCCAGGTAACCCGCGGTCTGCCCCGCCTTCTCGGCCGCGCCCTTTTCTCCGCCGCGGGCCGGCCGCTTGCCTTGCGGGGTGTACACGACCCGATCGGCCTCGTCGTGCATCACGGTCCCCTTCGTGCCGAACAGGAAGTCGTGCCCCTCTCCGTAGTAGGCGTTGGAAAACATGGAACTCCAGGTGAAGAGGATCTTCTCCGGTTGGTTCATGGTCACCATCATCGTGTCCGGCACCTCCATCTTCGGACAGTGGTAATTGGCGCCGGCCATGGTCACCGTCTGCGGAACGTTCAAGCCCAGCACCTGGTACCAGAAGGCGACCTGGTGGACCATGTTCTCGAAGACGTTGCCTCCCGAGTATTCCCAGTAGAAACGCCAATTGATGACCCGCTGCGGATCGAACGGGCGGTGCGGGGCCTCGCCCTCGAAGGCCGGCCAATCGACGTGCTCCGCGTCGCAGTCCGGAGGGATCTGCCGGAGCCAGCCGCCGTACGGGGCGTTGCGGTAGTGATGGGCCTGGATGGCGGTGATTGTCCCCATGCGGTCCGGAGTGATCAGCTCCTGCACCTTGCGCACTCCCGGCCCGCTGTTCATCTGCATGCCCACCTGGACCACGCGCCCCGAGCCGGCAAACGCCTTGCGCATGCGCCGGGCGTGCTCCGGAATGAAGGCCATGGTTTTCTCCTGGTACACGTCTTTGCCGGCCTGCATCGCGGGCACGAAGTTCAGGACGTGCTGGTGTTGCGGGGTGGCGATGAGCACGGCCTGGATCGACTTATCGTCCAGCAGGCGGCGGAAGTCGCGGTACGTCTTGGCCGCCGGGGCGACGGCCTTCGCCTCGTCCAGGCGGCGGGTGTACACGTCGGCCACTGCGGCGGCCTCGACGTTCGGGCAGCGAAGGGCGGCCCGGAAGATCTCCTTGCCGCGCCCACCCGCTCCAATCAAGCCGATGCGGATGCGGTCGTTGGCGCCCAGAACGGATCGGGACCCGACGACTCCCGACGCGGCCACCCAGGCCGCTCCACCGGCCCACTGACGCAAAAATGCACGGCGACTGGACATGCTTGGCCTCCTGCGGTTAGCGGATTCAACTCGCGCTTCACGGCACCGCAGGTCCGGTCGGCGGGACCTCGGGGATGACCTGCGGGCACACGTAAGCATAGCACAGCACCAGCAGGCCCACCAGGATCGCCAGCACGATGCTGTGTTTGAAGACGGCCTTGAAGATGGCCGCCTCGTTGCCTTCCTGGTGCGTGGCGGTGCTGGCCACCACGATGGACTGCGCGTCGATCATCTTGCCCATCACGCCCCCGGCGCTATTGGCCGAGGCCATCAAGACGGAACTCAGGCCGAGCTGCTCGGCGGTCACCTTCTGCAGATTTCCAAACAACGCGTTGGAGCCGGCGTCGGTCCCGGTCAGGGCGACCCCTAGCCAGCCCAGCAACGTTCCAAACAAGGGATAGAGCCAGCCGGTGTTGGTCAAACTGAGCCCCAGCACCGTGTCCATGCCCGAGTAGGTCGTGACGTACGCCAGTCCGACCATGAAGCTGATCGCCAGGAGCGAGGGGACCAGTTGCCGGAACGTCCGCCCCAGGATCGCACACGCCCTGCGGAACCTCATGCCCAAGAGCATCGCGGACAGGAAGGCCCCGACAAACACGGCCGTGCCCGGCAGGGCCAAGACGTTCAAGTCCATCATGGCCTCTTCCGGCTTAGGCTCGGGGACCACCGGCGGGACCCGCGCCACCGCGTTGTGCAGGCCGGGCATGGGAAAGTTGAGCCAAGGGGCCTTCAAGTACTGGTTCAGCTTCGGCATGCCACAAACGAAGATGAAGACGGACGCGAGGATGAAAGGCGACCAGCCCTTCAGGACCGCTACGGCCGAGTGGCGCCGCAGCTCCAGGGTCACCTCGCGCTGGTCAATCTCCATGAGGTTGCACGGCCGCCAGACCTTGAGGAAGACCACCATCACCAGCAGCGAGAAGACGGCCGCGATCACGTCCACCAGGCCGGTTTCCATGTAGTTCGACCAGTAGAACTGCATGGCCGCAAAGCTCGCGCCGCTGACCAGCAGCGCGGGGAACACCTCCCATGTGGCCCTCCAGCCCACCATGCTCCGCACCAGCCAGAAGGGAAGAATGAAGGAGAAGGGCGGCAGGATGCGGCCGACCATCGCGTTGAGGGCCGGCTCCGGCAGGCGCGTCACTATGCCAAGCACTCGCACCGGATTCCCCACGCCGCCCCAGGCCACCGGGGCGGTGTTGGCCAAGAGGCAGACCGTGGCGGCCTGGAAGGGCGGAAACCCCAGGCCGATCAGAAACGATCCGGCGATGGCCACCGGGGCCCCGCCCCCGCCGGTCCCCTCCAAAAACGCGCCGAAGCAAAAGGCGATCAGGATCACCTGGATCCGACGGTCCGACGAAAGGCCGGCGATCGACTCCTTCATCACCTGAAACTGCCCTGTCTCCACGGCAATGTGGTACAGGAAGATTGAAGCGATGATGATCCAGGCGATCCGCAGAAACCCGAAGACGAAACCATGGAGCGACGCCGCGCCGATCAGCACCACCGGCATCCGGAAGACCGTCCCGGCCAGGAGCACCGCCATCGCCATCCCGCAAAGCGCCGCCACCCAGACCCGCTTCTTCAAAACCAACAGCACAAAGAAGAGCGTCAAGACCGGCAGCGCCGAGACCGCCGTCGACAGCGGCCAGGCACCGAACGGGTCGTATTCCTGATTCCAGGTCATCGCCACCGGCCTCGTAGATCGCAGATCGATCCGGTCAGGTCAACAGTATCTCCAAATCCTCTGCCGTGAGGTTGCGCATCATGGAGCCGGCAAGTATAACGCATGTGCCCCGAGGATCAACCTGTCCGGCGACGCCCCTCTCGGCCCCCGCTCGTGGACTGCCGCAGCGATCCTCTTCAATTGTGCCATGCCGAAGTCCTTGATCAGACCGGTCTTGGGATCGAAGGGCCAGTCCAGCGTACAGACGCCGCCTTGGCCCGTGCAGGCGTTCATCCAGTCGATCAGCTCCCGGTCGCTGAACTGGTTGGCCTCTCCCAGCCCGTGATAGACGTTGCCGCAGTAGATCTTGCCGTGCCAGAGGATGCCGCCTTGGGCCGGCAGGCGCTTGGGCACCAGCCCCGTCAGGTCCTGCTTGCTCCAGGTGTCGCCCCCCGTGAAGTCATCGAGCCCCGGACGGACGCAGGCCTGCTCGTTGCGGCCGCAACTGAACGCGATCACCGCCTTGGGGTTGGGCTTGCGAACGATGGAGTGGATCGTCCGCCAGTCGTTGGGCTCCTCCGAGTAGGAGTCGCTTTTCATCCCGTCAAACCACCACCCGGCGATCTTCTCTCCGTAGCGGTCGCAGTATTCCTTGAGGACGGCCAATCGCCGCTTGCGGCTTTCGGCCGATGGTGGCGTCTGATTGTTCCCGTCGTCGGCCAGTCCTCGATACGTCTTCGGGTCTTTCATGTAACCGTTCAGGCCGGCGAAATAGCAGATCAGCCTCACGCCCTTGGCGTTCAGGACGTCGGCCAGGTCCATGACCAAGTCTCGGCGGGAGCACTTTTCGCCGGGCGCATAGCCGGTGTACGTGCTGAATGCCTTGTTCGGAGCGCAAGGCCAGGCGAAGTAGTGGTCGTCGATGCAGAACATCACCCAGCCGACGCGCCCCTCGGCCATCTGCCGGGCGAACCCCTCGGCGTCAAAGCCATCGACGAATTGGTTCCACTCCTTGGCGGTCATCTGCGACGGGTCGGGGAACTGCGGCCTGGTGCGGATGCAGGTGCCCAGAAGAACACGGTACTGGTAGTGGAGGAAGACGCCGTACTTGGCCTTGGTCATCCAACTCGTGTCCACCGCTCCCGCTGGTCCGGTCGTACGCCCGGCCTTACCTTCGGCGGCCGCCGCTGGCGCGGTCTGCGATGCAAGACCGCAGGCGAGTGCTGCCATGATTGCGATAAACCGCGCGGAGTGCATTGCACGTTCTCCTTGGAGGCGAGATCGTCAAGATACCGTGCGAGGTCGCCATGTTCAACTCAGACCCAAGTGTGTACCTCCGCGAGAGTGCGTCCGTCAAGACATCTTCGCCGCCAATCGACATGAGGACGCCAGAATCGCCATACGGACTTTCGCTTGGAAGGCCAATCTCGCCACCTACTCGCTGCTCGTGGTCTTCCTGATCGGGACCATGGTTTGGCGCCTGGTATGAGGCAGCCGGGCGCACACACCCGCGATCCCAACCAATCCCCTGGCCCGATTTCGAGCCCAGGCCGCCGCGATTCGGCGGGCTTCGCTTCCATCGGGCCGCAGTGTTCCCCCACCCCTGCACACCCCGGTGCATTTTTTCGGATTACGCCGAAGGAGAGGATCACCGACTCCTCTTGCGAGACGGGGAAGTCAATGGCGCGGTAAGCTTCTCGTATAGCGCGAAGAGAAACTGCACGCGTTGCCGCTCGTTGGTGAATGGCTGCGTGCGGTAACACCAGTCCACCGCGCGGTCGAGCGCAGCATGGGCCTTCAGGAGCTTCGCCGGCATGGCCACTGGATCGTACAGGTCGGCGAGCGTCTCGCCCTTTGTCAGATGTACTTCGCGAGCATCCAGCACGGCCTGTGCCGCCGTCTCCATCGCCGCACGCTGTTTCGCACTGGGCGCCTCCGGCCAGGGGTAATTGTTGTACACGAGTTTGGCCGAATAGCGGGGATCCGACTTGAACCGTCCCGAAACCTGCCGCACCCAAGCCATGTGCATCGCCGATGATAATACGCCGAAGTGGTAAAGCGTCGCGCCGGGGAGTATCTTGACGAGGTTGCTGCAGAGAACGCGTGGCGTCGCGAAGCCGATCGGAATGTACTTGCGGCGCTCAGAACCAGTTTCGGGCAACACCAGATAACGACCCTTCGGCATGTTCTCAACGTGAAACCTGGTAGGCGTGTCCGCGAGCTTCTGCGTCAGTCGATTGCGCTTCTTGTTCCGCTCTTCATCGGCTTTGCACTTGGCTGGAATCTCCCCTCGTCGATATTTGGCAACCAGGGCGGCGCGTTTTCTGCTTTCCCGCAGCTCCCGCAGTTCCCGGGGCGAACAGTCGCCGAGCCACAAGCACCATCGCTCGATCCCGTTGATGAACTCGTCGGATCCGATCCATCGGCGGAAGAGCTTCGCGGCCGCCGGCTCCAGCTTGAGAAACGCGGCCTTCTCTTCCGGCGTGAACAGATAGTACCCGCCGTCAATCGGCTTGTTGCCGATGCCGATTTCAGGCACGTCGCACAGCGGCTTTTGGCGGCGGAACAACGCCCGGTCGGGGCCTTCGACGAGATACGGGCTGATGTTCTTCGCACTCGCAACGGTGGCCTTCTGGTCGTGGCACTCGTAAATCCGCTTGTTCGGACCGTTGAATCCAGCGAAGCCGATGATGACCACGTGAACGTGGGCCTTGCCGCGGGCTTCGCTCTCCCAAGGAAAGGTGCGGTGGGCGAAGTGGATCTTGAGCCCGTAGCGCTGAAAGAGTGGGTTCCAGAGGGCGCCCACTTGCTCGCCTTGGGTGATGGAATTGGTGGAGACGAAACCGACAACGATCTTCGTGCCCCGGGTGTAGTCCGCCGCCTTGAAGTACCAGCCGGTGACGTAGTCGAGCAATCCGCTGTTGGGCACGTCGCCGGCCACCAGGTCCATGTCGGCGCGCTGTTCGGCCGTCTGATACTTCCCTCCCACAAACGGCGGATTGCCCAGGACGTAGCTGCACTGCTCGGGCGGAAGGATCTGTCTCCAGTCGATCCGCAGCGCGTTGCCGCAGACGATCGTGGGGCTCTTCGAGAGCGGCAGTCGCCCGAAGTAGCGGCCGAAGGCCTCCGAGAGCCGAAGGTTCATCTGGTGGTCCATCAGCCACATCGCCACTTCGGCGATCCGCGCAGGCCACTCGCTGATCTCTATCCCGTAGAAAGCGTCCACGTCGACCAGCGAGAGCGTTTGGACGTCCAACTGCTGCTGCCTGCCGTTCAGCGCCGCAAGGACCTCGATTTCCAACAGCCGGAGTTCGCGGTAGGTGACGACAAGAAAATTGCCGCAGCCGCACGCCGGGTCGAGAAAGCGGAGCCGCGCCAGTTTCTGGTGGAACTGCTTCAGTTGCCTCTTGTTGCCCCTGGCACGCCCGAATTCAGCGCGCAGCTCATCAAGGAACAGAGCGCGAATGACCTTGAGGATGTCCCGCTCGCTTGTGTAGTGACCGCCGATCTGCCGGCGCTCGCGCGGCTCCATGACCGCCTGGAAGAGTGATCCGAAAATGGCGGGCGAGATTTGCGACCAGTCGAACCGGGTGCTGGCGAGCAGGCTGTTGCGCATGTCGCGGTTGAAGTCGGCAAAGCCGAGTTTCTCCGCGAACAGCTCGCCATTGACATACGGGAAGGCCGCCAGGGATTCGTCAAGGTTCTGCTGCCGTTTCTCCGGAGGTGTGTTGAGCACGTCGAAGAGGCGGGCAAGATGAAGCCCCAGGTCGGAGCCGTCCGGTTTCGTGTGCTCATTGACGTACAGCCAGAATGCCTCGCGATCAAAAATGCTGGTCTTCTCGGCAAAGAGACAGAAGAGAATGCGCACCAGGAAGCGTTCCAGTTCGTGGCCGCTGTAGCCGCCGCCTTCCAGGGCGTCGTGAAGATCGCCCATGATGCCGACCGCGCGGAGGTTGATCGGGTCCTGGTCCTCGAACCGGTGCTGCTTGTAGCCGGGAATGAAGGCGAAGTCGTGGATGTGGTGGTGCAGCTCGGCGAGCGGAAACTCAATGCTAAAGCCGCCCCAAGCCGATGCCTCGCGCGTCTCTTCCGGCTCCAGGTCGTGCAGGGCAATTCGCGCGACATCGGATACGATCACATACCGAGGCACCTCATCATGCCGCCCGGCGCTGGCGAGGTTGCAGATGTAACGGTTGGCCTGCGACTCGGCTTTTCCGAGATCCTTGCCGAGGCTCTTATGCTCCACAAGGAGCGTCCCAGGCCAGAAAAGGTCGATGTGGTCATAGGTGCCGGAAAGGTTCTTCACCGGCTTCTCGAAGGATGCCACCGTGCGGCGAGAGATGCCGAACACCGCGAAGAACTCGTTCCAGAACGTCTGTTTCTCCGCGCTCTCGCTCTTGGCGCCCGCCCAGTCGCGGGCAAACTGGATGGCGTTTTGGCGAATTTCGTTCCAGGAAATCGGCATCGACTCAATCCTCGCTGCTCCCCGGCGTAGGACTTTTCCCTGCCTCTTCCGGTCCCTCCACGGCACTATACCACAAGGAGGGAAACCGTGGCTAGACCCGGAGCAAGAGGCGGAACAGTAGCCGTAGGTCGTGCCGCGAAGGATTCTTCAGCCTCGTGCGACGGGACGCCGCAAGCGTGCCAGCCGCGGTGCGGGAGATAGATCGTCTCCGCCGCATCCGCGCTTGCAGGACCGCGATCGGGCAAGGATAATAGGTGGCATGCCCACGCTTGTCGTGGGCACGTTCCGGACCCGCATGGCGACGCGAGCGTCGCCATGGCACCCGGCTTCGCGAAACACCTATCCTCGGACATCCTGCCATGAACGCACGCACCGCGATGAATGTCGTCCGATCGAGTCTCTGGGGCCTCTGGCAGGCAAGATGCCTGCCCTACTTGGCACTGGCGTGCCTGGCCTCGGCCGCTTTGGGAGCGGAGGAGGCGCGGCTCTTGAGGTTTCCGGCGATCCACGGGAACCAGTTGGTGTTCAGCTATGCCGGCGATTTGTATACCGCGCCGGCCTCCGGGGGAGTGGCCCGGAAGCTGACCAGCCACGTGGGCTACGAGATGTTTGCCCGCTTCTCGCCCGATGGGAAGTGGATCGCCTTCACCGGCCAGTACGACGGCAACACGGAGGTCTACCTCATGCCGGCCGAGGGCGGCGTGCCCAAACGCCTCACCTACACCGCAACCCTCGCACGCGACGACGTCTCCGACCGCATGGGCCCGAACAACATCGTCATGGGCTGGCGGGACAACAAGACGATCGTCTTCCGCTGCCGGGCGTACGACTGGAACAGCTTCCTGGGCAAGCTTTGCCTGGTCTCCATCGACGGCGGCATGATAGAAGTGCTGCCCTTGCCGCGCGGCGGCTGGTGCTCGTTCTCGCCGGACCAGAAGAAGCTCGCCTACAACCGCGTCTTCCGCGAGTTCCGCACCTGGAAGCGATACCGCGGCGGACAGGCCGACGACCTCTGGATCTACGACTTCGAGACCAAGGCCACGCGGAACCTCACCATCAACCCGGCCCAAGACATCTTCCCGATGTGGCACGCCGACAAGATCTACTTCGCCAGCGACCGCGACGCCAACAAGCGGATGAACCTCCACGTCTTCGACCTGGCCACCAACGGCGTCAAGAAGCTCACGGACTTCAAGGATTTCGACGTCAAGTTTCCGTCGCTGGGCGACACGGCCATCGTGTTCGAGAACGGCGGCAACCTGTACCGGTTCGATCTCAAGACCGAGCAGACGCAAAAGGTGCCGATCTACATGCACGAGGACCTGGCCGTCGGCCGCGGCGGCTTGCGGGAAGTGAGCAAGGAACTCGCTTCGTTCGGCATTTCGTCGGACGGAAACCGAGCCGTGTTCGATGCCCGAGGCGACATCTTCACCGTCCCCGCCAAGCACGGGAACACCCGCAACTTCACCGGCACCCCGGGCGTCCACGAGCGAAACGCCACCTGGTCGCCCGACGGCAAACGGATTGCGTATATCTCCGATGCCACGGGCGAGGACGAAGTCTATATCGCCCCGCAGGACGGCAGCGGTGCGGCGACGCAGCTTACCGACAAGTCCGACACCTACAAGTATCGGCCCGTCTGGTCGCCCGACAGCCAGAAGCTCCTCTGGTCGGACAAGAAGCAGCGATTGCAGTTCGTGGACGTGAAGTCGAAGGCGGTCACGCTGGTCGTCCAGGCCACGGCATGGGAGATCGGCCATTTCTGCTGGTCGCCCGACAGCGCGTGGATCGCCTACACGAAGCCGGAGGAGCGGCAGATGCCGCGGATCTACCTCTACTCGGTGGCCGCCAAGGCGACCTACCCGGTGACCGACGGCTGGTTTGCATCGAGCGACCCGGCGTTCAGCGCGGACGGTAAGTACCTGTTCTTTGTCTCCGAGCGCCATTTTTCGCCGCGCTTTAGCCAGACGGAGTGGAATTACGCCTACTTCGACATGGAAGGCATCTACCTGGTCACGCTGGCCAAGAAGACGCCGTCGCCATTTGCCCCCAAGAGCGACGAGGTGCAGACGGCGGAGGGCAGTGGGCAGAAGGCAGAGGGCAGAGGGCAGAAGGCAGAGGGCAAAGCGGCCAAGAAGGACGCCGCTCCCGAAGCGAAATCGGAAGGGAAGCCGGAGAAAAAGCCGGCGCCCAAGGTCGTCGTCCAGGTCGATCCCGACGGTTTGCTCACGCGGATCGCCGCCTTGCCGATCCCCGGCGCCAGCTACGGGCGGCTCACCCCGGTGGGCGATAAGCTCTTTTACATGCGCCGCACCGCCAGAGGCCAGCAGTCGCGGCTGGTGATGTACGAGCTCGACAAGCAGAAGGAGACCGAGCTTGGGGAGTGCTCGGGCTACGAGGTCTCGGCCGACGGCAAGAAGATGCTGGTCCGCGCCGACAATTCCTTTGCCATCCTCGATCTGCCGACCGCCCCCATGGCGATCAAGGAGCGGCTCAACCTCGGCGGCATGATGGTGATGCTCGACCGCGAGGCCGAATGGCGACAGATCTTCCGCGAGTGTTGGCGGCAAATGCGGGACTTCGTCTACGCCCCCAACCTGCACGGCGTCGATTGGCCCAAGATCCGCGCAACCTACGAGCCGCTGGTGGCCCACGTGAAGCACCGCGCCGATTTGACCTACGTCATCGGCGAGATGATCGGCGAGCTGAACCTCGGCCACTGCTACGTCGGCGGAGGCGACTACCCCCATCCCGACCGCATCGCCGTCGGTCTGCTCGGGGCCAAGATCGAGCGCGACCCGAAGTCGGGCTACTACCGCATCCGGCAGATCCTCAAAGGCCAGAACTGGGACGGCCATCTCCGCTCGCCGCTGACCGAGATCGGCGTGGACGTCAAGGAGGGTGACTACATCATCTCGTTGGACGGCAAGCCCACCAACCAGATGCCCAACATCTACGTCGCACTGCTTGGCACCGTGGGCAAGCAGATCACGCTCCAGGTCAATGCCCAGCCCAAGCCCGAGGGGAGCCGCAAGGCCGTGGTCCTGCCGATCGCCGACGAGCAGCCGCTTTACTATCTCAATTGGGTCCTCCGCAACATCGAGCGGGTCTCGAAGGCCACCGACGGCCGCGTCGGCTACGTCCACATCCCCGACATGCAGGCCGGCGGGCTCAACGAGTTCGTCAAGTTCTTCTATCCGCAGACGCACAAGGAGGGGCTGATCGTCGACGTCCGCGGCAACGGGGGCGGCAACGTCTCTCCGCAGATCATCGAGCGCCTGCGCCGCGAGGCGGCCATGATCACCGTGGCCCGCAACGGCGACATCAACGTCGACCCCAGCGGGATGCTCCTCGGACCGAAGGTGATGCTGGCCGACGAGTTCTCCGCGTCCGACGGCGATATCGTGGTCTATCGCTTCAAAAAGTACAAGCTCGGCCCGGTGATCGGCAAGCGGACCTGGGGCGGCGTGGTCGGCATTCGCGGCTCGCTGCCGCTCTTGGACGGGGGCAACTTGAACCGGCCCGAGTTCTCCCGCTACGATCTGGAGGGAAAGGAGTGGATCATGGAGGGCAAGGGCGTCGAGCCGGACATCGTGGTCGACAACGACCCCGCGCGGGAGTTCGCCGGCATTGACGACCAGTTGGAGAAGGGGATCGCCGTGATCAAGGAGGAGCTCAAGAAGCACCCCGTGAAGCTGCCGCCCCCGCCAGCGTATCCGGACAAGAGCAAGTGAACCGTCGCAGTCTGGCTGAGGGCCCGTCCCGAATCCTCTTGCGTGGCACAGCCGCCCTCGGCTGTGCCCGGCGATTTGCACAGCCGAGGGCGGCTGTGCCACGTTTCGATCCCGTTCGGCGAGGAGGTCAAAGACATGGACAAGGACAACTCCACCCCGATCACCCGGCGTGAGGCTTTGACGGCATGCGCGGCGACCGCGGTCGGCGCGGCGCTGGCGTCTTCAAGCGGTGCGGAGGCCGCCGTCCCGAAACCCAAGAAGCCCCCGAGCCCTTCCGGCTCGAAATCCCGGTATCGCGGCGAGTACTCCGGCGAGCGGCTCAGCCGCGTGGCCTTTCCCATGGGCGGCATGGGCGCCGGGATGATTTGCCTCGAAGGCACGGGTGCCCTCTCGCACGTCTCGCTTCGCAACAAGCCGGAGGTGTTCCACGAGCCGTGTACGTTTGCCGCGATCTGCGTGAAGGGCTCGACGCCCGTGGCCCGCGTGTTGGAGGGTCCGGTGCCGGGCTGGAAGCTCTTCGGCCAGCCGGGGACGGGGAACGGCGCGGGAGGCAGCTCCTTCGGCCTGCCGCGGTTCCGCCAGGCCCGCTTCCACGTGCGTTTCCCCTTCGCAGCGGTCACGCTCCGCGACAAGGACGTGCCGCTGGAGGTCGAGATCACCGGCTGGAGCCCCTTCGAGCCCGGCGATGCCGACAGCGCGAGCCTGCCCGTGGCGGCCCTGGAGTACCGCTTCACCAACAGGTCCGCCGCTGCCGTGGAGGCGGTCTTCTCTTGGAACGCGAGGAACTTGATGGCCACGCGCGGCAACCCGGACGCGGTGCGGTCCGTGCCGGGCGGCTTCGTGCTCTGGGGCGGGCCGGGCAGGGACAAGCCGCACGAGGAAGGCGCTTTCTCCGCAACGGTCAGCGACCCGGCGGTGAAGGTGAACCATGCCTGGTTCCGCGGCGCCTGGTTCGACCCGCTCACCATGGCCTGGAAAGACATCGCGTCGGGAGCCTGCTTCGACCGGCCGCCGGTGACCGAAGGGGGCCCGTCGCCCGGCGCCACGCTCTTCGTGCCGTTTGCGCTTGGTCCGGGCGAGTCGAAGACCATCGTGCTGCGCTTGGCGTGGTACGCCGGCCAGACGAGCTTACGCGCCGGCAAGGACGCGCCGGGCAGCACGCAAGCAGCCCCGGGCAACTACCGCCCATGGTACGCGGGCCGCTTCAAAGACGTCGGCCAGCTCACCGCGTACTGGCGCGATCACTACCAGGAGCTTCGCCGGAAGACGCATCGCTTCAGCGAGTGTTTCTACGACAGCACGCTGCCGCCCGAAGTGATCGACGCCGTGGCCGCCAATCTCACCATCCTGAAATCGCCCACCGTCCTGCGCCAGGCCGACGGGCGGCTTTGGTCGTGGGAAGGCTGCGGCGACAATGCCGGCTGCTGCGCCGGCTCCTGCACGCACGTCTGGAACTACGCGCAGGCCATCCCGCACCTTTTTCCCGCCCTGGAGCGGACGCTCCGCGAGACGGAGTTCGGCCCGTCGCAGGACGACCGCGGGCACCAGCAGTTCCGCAGCGCGCTGCCGATCCGGCCGGTCGCCCACGATTTCCACGCGGCGGCCGACGGACAGCTCGGCGGCATCCTCAAGGTCCACCGCGACTGGCGGATCAGCGGCGACACCGAGTGGCTCCGCCGCCTTTGGCCCAAGGTCAAGGCGAGTCTCAACTACTGCATCGGCCAGTGGGACCCCGGGCGCAAGGGCTGGCTGGAGGAGCCGCACCACAACACCTACGACATCGAGTTCTGGGGGCCCGACGGCATGTCTACCAGCTTCTACCTCGCCGCCCTGCGTGCCGCCGAGCTCATGGGTAAGGCTCTGGGCGAAGACGTCGTCGAGTATGCCGCAATCCTGGAAAAGGGCATTCGCCGCATGGAGCAGGAACTGTTCGACGGCGAGTACTTCATCCAGAAGATCGAGTGGAAGAGCCTGCGGGCCAAGAACCCGCTTGAGGTCAAGAGCATGGTCGGGGCCTACTCGCCCGAGGCCCGCGCGATCCTGGAGAAGGAAGGACCGAAGTACCAGTACGGCACGGGCTGCCTGGCCGACGGCGTGCTTGGCGCGTGGATGGCCCTGGTTTGCGGCGTGGGCCAGGTGCTCGACACCAAGAAGATCGGCAGCCACCTCAAGGCCGTTCACAAGCACAACCTCAAGCGCGTGCTGACGGCCCACCCCAATCCGCAGCGTCCCAGCTACGCTTGCGGAAACGAAGGCGGCCTGCTGCTCTGCACGTGGCCCAAGGGCGGGGAACTCTCGCTGCCGTTCGTCTATTCCAACGAGGTCTGGACCGGCATCGAGTACCAGGTGGCCTCGCACCTGATGCTCTTGGGCATGGTCGAGGAAGGGCTCGATATCGTCCGGGCCTGCCGCGACCGCTACGACGGCCGGGTGCGCAACCCGTTCAACGAATACGAGTGCGGCCACTGGTACGCCCGGGCGATGTCGAGCTACGCCCTGCTCCAAGGTCTCAGCGGGGCCCGCTACGACGCCGTGGAGAAGGTCCTCTACCTTCGCCCGAGCGTTCGGGGCGATTTCCGCTGCTTCCTCAGCACGGCCACCGGCTACGGCACCGTGGGGATGAAGGAGGGGAAGCCGTTTGTCGAAGTCAAGGCCGGGTCCGTGGAGATCCGGGAGATCAAAGTCGATCCGGCGTAAGCCCTCGGCGGCTGTCCGGAAACGGGGACTGGCTCCCGGATGTTGTGTGTTGGATGTCGTTCTTGCACAAGATGCAGGGTGCCTGTCCCCGTTTCCGGACAGCCCCTCAGAATCGCTCCTCCTCGAGCAGCTTCCCGTCGGCCCGGTGTCCGAGCTTCTGGTACGTTTCCTCCGCGACGCTCGCTGAAATAAAGTGTACGGAGCCGTCGCCCAGCAGGAAATTCGCCCCGTTGGGATGTGGCGAGGCGAAACCTCCCACCTTGAGGAGATCGGGAGCTGGCGCCGGCGGCGGCGCTTTGGCAGGCCCGCCGCGTCCAGGCTCCGGCCCCGCTGGGCCCGGCTCCTCAAGGTTCAGGTCGGGAAGGACCCTTATCGCCCGCTGGTCCAAGCGATCCCACTGCCCCTCATTCAGTGGAGTGCCAGTGTTGCGAAGCGTGGCCCGCGTCCCCGACATCCAGCCCAGGTCATCCCCGTCGAGCACCTTCTCGCCCACCAAGATCGTGTGCGTCAGGCCGTCGGTGACGTCCCGCGGGCGCACGTGGCTGTTGAGGAAGAGCATTCCGTGGTTGCTGGTGTCGATGGGGGCCTCGACGTCGTTTTGGCATCCGGCGTAGTTGCTGTACGCCGCGATCGGTTCCAAGCCCGCGGTCGGACAGTGGAGCGTCGCGATCGAGTGCTTCCGCACGGTGACGTTCTTCTTGTCGTACGCGCCCAGCTTGAAGTCGATCATGCGGAAGGCGTTGGTCTCTTCCAGGTGAGGCAGGATCTGGACCAGCCACGACATGTGGTAACCGCGGGGCTCGCTGCGGATCGGCCCCTTGGCGTCCACCGTGCCCGGCGGAAAGACCTCGTGGCCCAGCTCGTAGTTGTGCAGGGCGATGCCCAACTGGACCAGGTTGTTCGCACATTGCGTCCGCCGCCCGGCCTCCCGCGCCGCCTGAATCGCGGGCAGGAGCAAGGAGATCAGGATCCCAATGATGGCGATCACCACCAGCAATTCCACCAGCGTAAACCCGCGGCGCGGGGATATACGGCGACTCATTTCTTTTCTCCTCTTGAAGGAAGTTCGACGACCGCCTGCTTCGTGAGCCGTACCCGGTCGATGGGGTGATCCGGGTAGTCGGCCCGCACGCGGACCAGGCGGCGCATGGGTTGTTCGGGCACCGGTTCCACCTGGATGGTCACGACCGCCGGATCGGAGCCGCCCAGGGCCTCGGCCGGCACGTTCCAGGTTTCCCCGGGGTATTTCGGGTCAAGGGCCAAGCGCCAAGCGGCGCGATCCAAGGCTGATTCGGCCAGCCAGGAGCATTGCACGCGGTTGGCCTCCGCGCGAACCAGGGTTCGCTGTCCGATCGCCAGGTGGACCAGGGAGATCATCGCCGCGGTGGCCACCGCCACGCAGACGATCGCCACAACCAGGATGGCGCCCTGGCGCCTTTCCCTAGCCCAGGCGTTCACGCCTGGGAATCGGGCGCAACGCGTCGCTGATCGTCTGCGCTCCCGGGCCGCCCCTGAAGGGGCGGAGATCGCGGTGTTTCGGCGTCTCGCGGTCCCAGGCGTAAACGTCTGGGCTAGAGAAAACCGTCGGGCTGCGTATTCGCGTGGATTCATCGCTGCTACTTCTTTGCTCCGGGCGGCTTTGCTTCCGGCGGCTTGGACGCCCCGGCGGCCGGCGCGGTGAAACGGTGATCCAGGCCCAAGACGCCTTCGACCAACAGCACCGGCGGCGCGCCGCTCCCCGGAGGCTCCCCGCCGGCCGTAATCCGCAGGCTGGCCATCGCGGCCCCCTTGTCTTCCCGGACCTTCACCTCCACCTTCGCGCCGGGAGGGAGCGGGAACCCTTCGCGCGAGACCGGCTTGTCGCCTTCCCGCTCGCTGCGGGCCAAAGCGTCGCTTTCCACCCAGTACTGGATCGTGCGGCCCCCCGCCAATTGCAGGCGCCCGACCCCTTCCCCGGTCAGCCCGCGGGCGGCATGGACGTCCTCGCGGAACTGCTGCGCCAGACGGTCCATCGCCACCCGCTGGCGCAACCGCTCGCGGCCGCCCTCCTGGAACTGGAAGAGCGCGTGCAGCAGGCCCACGGCGATGGCCAATAGCACCGAGGTCACCGCGAGCACGGCCACGATCTCGATCAGGGTGAACGCCGGACGTCTTCTCATCGTAACAACGCGATCCACGAACAACTCCCCGTAGGACGGATTGTTAATCCGTCCCCAGGCGTTTGCGACGGACTGTTAATCCGTCCGCGGGAATTGGGACCGATTGGTAGTCCGCCCGCGGATTGGGGACGGATTACCAATCCGTCCTACGATTCTCTGGTGAACTCACTTGGTTACGGCTCCTCACCTCGCAGTGGAACGGTATCGCCAGGCGACCAGTCGCACGGGGCGCTGCGCCGCGTCGGCCCGCGACGGCCAGTGGACCAGCACCTCGATCCGCTTTGCACCCGGTTCCCCGGAACCGGCTGGGGGCTGTCCCGGTTTTCGTGCCGCGGCAATGGGATCGTCCCCTTCCGAAATCTGGATCTCGATCCTGCACTCGGGCAAGCTCTGTCGCAGATCCTCCGCGTCCTGGAGCGGACGGACCTTCTCGGCCGTGAGCTGGTCCCAAGGCTCCGCGGCCAGCCGCTCCATGACGTTGGCCGCCAGTTGGATGGCCCGGCTGCGGTCGCGCATCGCCTCCTGCTGCGCCGCCGCGGCGGAGAAAAACTTCACGCAGAGGACCATCAGGGCGCCCAGGACGGCGGCGGCGGCGAACGTTTCCAGGAGTGTGAAACCGCGTCGGCGAAACATCTTATCTAGTCCGTAGCCCCTAATCTCCAGTCCCCTTATCAAGCCAGCCTCTGAATCAGAGTGACCAACGGAGTAAAGCACGCCGCCGCATAGAGTGCCACGGTCAAGCCGACAAGCAGGATCGCCAGCGGAAACAACCACTGCAACAGGACGTACGTCCGATAGTTAAACCGGCGGCGGTTGCCCTCGGCCATTTCCCGCATGGCCCACGGGAGATTTCCCACGCGCTCCGCTGCCCGCAGGACCGCCGAGTCGGCGGGCCGGATCAGGCCCTGGGCCCGCAGACTGTCGATCCAATCCGCGCCGGCGCGGATCGCCGCGAGGGTTCGATCGAGGCTGCGGCGGACCCACCCCTTGGGATAGTGTATGGCCAGCGCAACGATTCCCTCGGTCAATGGTCGCTGGCGCTCAGTCACCAGCGCCAGCGACTCGAGGATGGCCGCCGTGTCGAGCCGGGCCGCCAGTCGCCGCAGGACGGGGAAGTTGGCCTCGAACCCGGCCATGGCCCACGCCAGCACATACAGGGGCACGAGGAACAACGGCACGATCCACAGGAACCAGAAATCGAGTGCGGCGTGGCAGACTGAAATAAAGACCTCCGTGACGACGGGCAAGTGGGTGTTGAAATCCTTGAAGATCTTCTCGAACGACGGGGTAATCTTCCACATGATGAAGACAAACATGGGGACCATGACGGTCGCCAGGCAACCGACGTATATCAGCTTCGCGCCCAACTGGGCGCGGGTCGAGTCGGCAGCGAGTTCCGTCCGTCCGGCCTCTCGCAGTGCCTGCGGCAAGCTTCCCAAGTCCTGGCCGAGGCGGATCTTGAGCAGGGTCTGGGGCGGAACCAACCTGCCGGCGGAGCCCATGGCGTCCGGCAAAGTGGCGCCGCACTCCAGGTAGTCGGCCACTTGCCGCGTCCTCCGCGCCGCTCCACCCCGCCGCTCGGCCACGAGCGCTCGCAGAGCCGAGGCCAGCGGAATCCTCCGCTCCGCCGCCACCGCCAGGGTGGAGAGCATCGCCTGCTGTCGGGCCCGGCGGTACCTCTGGTACACCAGGAGAACCACAAACAGGATCGCGATGGCGGCAATGGACCCCAAAATGGCCAGGAGAACAAGGGAAACGATCAACACGCAGAGAACGATGGTCAACAGCCACCGCCCGAGATCGCGGATCCGCACCGTCCGCAACCCCCGCCAGCCCTCGATCACGAACTGTCGCACACCGCCCGCGCCCACCGGCTGCCAGTCGTTCATCGCGCGCAGGATCACCAGGACTGCGATTCCGGCCAGAACCGCGACCACGGCGAGCTCGGCTATTTCCAACGGTGAAATAAGGGGCATTAGCTTAGCCTTTGGATCAAGGCTACCAGCGGCAACATCAGCCCGATACACCAAAACCCGACGAACCCGATAATCAGCGCGAACGTAAACGGCAGAGCAACCCCATCCAAGAGCCAGGTCCGGACCCGGGCTTGTGCATCGAACATCGCGGTGGCGGCGCGGAACGACTCGGCCAGGGCGGGCGTCTGCTCGCCCCATTGGACGAACGGCCCAAGCCCGCGGTGGAACTGGCGAAGGCGCCGCACGCACTCCGACAAGGGCTCGCCCGACTCCACGGCGTCGGCCGCCATGCGGCAGCCCTGCTTCAGGTCGGCCTCTCGCAGGGCGTCGGCCGCCACGCGCAGGGCCTGCGGCAAAGGAACCTCCTGTTCGAGGAGGATCGCCATGAGCGTCCCCAAATCGGTAAGTCCGTGAAAACGCCAGGCCGGTCCCACGACCGGGATCGCATAGAGAACCCTTTGCACCCAGGGGTCCCGCGACCGCAGACCGTAGCACAGCACGGCCAGCCCTACGAAAACCCCCACCACGATCAGCGCGATCAGGGCGCCCGTCGGTGAGAAGGCCCAAAGGACGGCCCGGGTCATCGACGGCAAGCTCGTGTTGAAGTCGGCAAAAACTCGGCCAAACTGCGGCACAATCCAGAAACCGGCCAGGGCATACAAAGCCACGACTAGTCCCAGCAGAAGGGTCGGATAGGCCAGCGTGAGCCGCACCTGTTGCCGGATCGCCCGGCGACGGTCCTCCCGCGCCACCAGTTCCTCCAGCACAATGGTCAGGCGCCCGCTGCGGGCCCCGGCGAGGATCATGGTGCGGATCGGCTCGGGGATCCTCGCCCCCTGGACGGCAACCGCCGTCTCCAGGGTGTTGCCTTCGTCCAGGCGGGAGGCGATCTCCCGTAGGACCCCAGCCAGACGGCTATCCGATTCCTCGGCCATGGCCCGCAGGCCGGACGCCAAAGGCAACCCGGCCTGGGCCAACTGGGCCACCTGGCCGGCCAGCTCCGCAGCCTCCTCGGCCGACAGGCGATCCCGCGCGGCCACCCATGCCGGGATCTCGCGCAGGGCCGCCGGCTCGGCCTGGAGCCCTTGGGCCGCCAGTTTGGCCACGGCTTCGTCCGGGCCGGCAGCCTCGACTTCGCCGGGGATCTGTCGGCCAAGGGAATCTCGGGCTGTGTAGACGTATCTGGGCATGTTATTCTTCTACCGCGCCGGGCAAGCCCGGCCGCTACGCTACCGGGCCGACACGGCCCGGCTCGGATCTGCGCTCTCTCGTCCCTCGCCCCTCATCCCTCGTCCCTCATCCCTCGCCCCTACTGCATCGCCAACGTACTGAGAATGTTGATCCACGAGCCGAATACCAAGGCGGCATACACCGCGACCGCCCCGCCTCCAATCACGACCGTCAACACGACGGGGACGAACACTCGGGCCTTCTCCGCCAGATATCTGGCCCGCTGGTGATAGGTCTCGGCCGTATGGCGCAAGGCGGGCAACAGGGCCCCGCGCTTCTCTCCGGCAATCAAAAGCCAAGCGGCCAGCGGCGGAAGCCCGGTGTCCCTCAGTTGAGCGTTTGAGAGCGGCTCACCGCGCTGGAGGGCTGCGGCGATCTGGCGTGCTGAGGCCACCAGCCGGGCGCCGCCGACCGTCTCCGCCGCCAGGACAATGCTCTCCGGCAGCGGCATGCGGCTCTCGACCAGCAAGGCCAGCACGTCGGCAAACGAAGCCACGCGCGACTGGCGCAGCATCCGGCCGGTCCAAGGGAGCCAACCGAGCAGCCAGCCGGCCGCACGGGGCTCGACCAGCCCTGCCCGCGCCGAATAAAACCACCACACGCCGGCCAACGCCACGACCGCCAGCGGCACCGCCGGACCCCACCAGGCGGCCGAGTCGCCCCACCGTACCAGCATTGCCATGAGCGTTTGGCCGGGGACGTGGAAGTCCTTGAACATCGCCAAGAGCGACCCGGAAATCTTCACCGTAAACAGGATGAAGGCCCCCCAAGCGACCAGGAAGACGATCACGGGATAGATGATCCCCGCCGCCACCATACGCCGGGCCTCCGCCAGTCGCCGCGCGGGGCCTGCCACCGATTCCAGCGCCGCCGACAAGCGGCCCGACCGCACGCCCGCTTCCACCACCGCCCGATATACCGGCGGAAACTGGCCCGCCTCAGCCGTGATCGCCTCGGCCAACGGCTCGCCGCGGGCGGTCCGCTCGGCCAGGCGGGCGGCACACTTCCTCAAACGACCCGCCAGATCGCCGCCTAGCTGCGCCAATGCCGCTTCCAACGGCACCCCGGCCCGCACCAGGGCGGCAATCTCGTCGTTCAGGGCAACCAGATCGTCAAGGGTCATAGGAAGTCATCGCCCGTGAAAAAATGGGGACTGGCTCCGAGCCGATGTGCGAAGCCTGCGGGAAGACGGCGTCTCGCGAGGTGCCTGTCCCCATTTTTTCACAAGCTCCCACGTTCCGAAGGTAGATCGCTCAGGGTCGTCCGCCCGCTCACTTCGGCACCGATGTGTCTGAGCGCCGCCTGGCGCAGCGAGTCCTCTCGCGAGAGACCTGGGGCAAGCACCTGAAGCCGCCTGGCAACCTCAAATACCGAAGGTGGCTCGCGTTGTTGCAGGGCAAAGCTCGTTGCCTGCAGAACACCCAGCGAGAGGCCCAGGCCCACCAAAAGGGTCGCCGCAAACGCCGCGGCCGACTGCCACTTGGACGAGATGCACTCCCCGTGCAGTTCGGACCGCACGCTCTTGAGCACGCGCCGCCGCAGTTCGGCCGAAGGCTCAGGCCGCGGGCCGCTCGCCAGAAGGCGCTCCAGCCGTTCGAGTTCGGGGGTCCATCGGGAGTATTCCACTACCGTCCCCCTTTCAGCGAAGCGCTCGCACCGGCCAGCGAACTCCTCAGCTTCTTCAGGGCATACTGGTAGCGGCTGGCCGCCGTGCTGATACTCACCCCCATGACTCGGGCAATCTGAGCAAACGTCAATTCGCCGTCGATTTTCAGGCTCATGACCTCACGCTGTTCGTCGGGGAGCGATCGAATCGCCTGCTGCAGCCGCTGCCAATCTGCGTTGTCCGACGCGGCCCGCTCAACCGGGGCGATCGCTTCGTCGGCTGCCGCGGGCGATACGCGGAGTGCCCGCGCCCGTCGCAGCGCGCACCGCCCCGCGGCCCGGTGCAACGCCGTGAACAAGTACGCGGTCAGGTCGCGCAGGCCGCGGAGCCTGTCGCGCGATCGCACCGCGGCCAGGAAAACGTCCTGCACCGCGTCCTCCGCATCCTCCCGACGGCCCAGCATCCGCAGCGCCGCCCGGTACATCCGGGCGGCAAAGCGGTCGTACAGGGCCGCGAACGCCTGCTCGTCGCCGGCGGCAAGGCCAAGCAGCAGCGGGTCGGTGCCGGGGCCATTCACTCGTTGCTCCTGGAAGGTAAGAGCCGAGTTGCCCGACGCTTTACGCACAAATCCGCCGGTTTTCCGGAAATTCACCCCGACGCCCACATCATCTCCCCTATGCAGATGGGGGTGTTTCTCCGCCTGTGCCTCCCGAAAACCCCAATACCCGCCGTACCTCCGCCGGGCTGGTCAAGCCCTCATCGACCGCACGGCACGCACGCTGCCAGCGGCTTATCATCCCTGCCTCGGCAGCTAACCGTTCGATGACGGGCGTCTCCGAGCGGGCGAGGATTGCGCGGGCCAGCTCGCTCCGCGAAAGCGCGAGCATTTCTGCCAGAACCAGACGTCCTCGATAGCCGGTCCCGCCGCACCGATCGCACCCGCGCGGCGCCATGACCCGCTTGACGGCCAGGCCCAACCGGGCGTCGGGATCGTCGATTCGCTCCGCGCACGGGCAGAGTCGGCGCAGCAGCCGCTGGTTGAGGATGGCCAGCAGCCCGCTGCGCAACACGTACGGCTCGATGCCCATATCCAAGAGGCGGCCGACCGTTTCCGCCGCGCTTCCGGCATGGAACGTGGTCAAGACGAGGTGCCCGGTCAGGGATGCCTGTAGGGCGGCCTCGGCCGTCGCCTGGTCCCGGATCTCGCCGACCATGATGACCTCGGGATCCTGACGCATGAGAAACCGCAATCCCGTGGCCAGGTCGAACTGGACCGCGGGATTGACCTGCGACTGGGCCACGCCGGGGACGGCCACCTCAATGGGGTCTTCCAGCGAGACCAGGCTCCGCGACCACCCTTCGGGTGGTACCCGCCCTTCGGGTGGTACCCGCCCTTCGGGTGGTGTGCCTCCTGCGGGTGGTGCCCGGCCGGAGTGTGCCGCCACCTCTCTCATGCAGGCGTAGATGGTGGTCGTTTTGCCGCAGCCCGCCGGGCCGGTTGCCAGGATGGCCCCGGAAGTCTCCTGCAAGAGCCGCCGCAGGGGCGCTAGCACGTCCTCGGGAAGCCCCAGGTCGTCCAGCCGCTGATATTGCTGCGGCCCGGCAAACAGCCGCACCACGGCCTTTTCGCCGTAGAGCGTGGGAAAGGTGCTCACGCGCATCTCCACGTCGTTTTGCGGCGTGCGGATGCGGCCCTCCTGGGGCGCGTCGTTGCGGTAGGTGAGCAACTCGGCGCGGACCTTCAGGCGCGCGATGATGTTGGCGCTTACGGCTGCGGGAAACCGCGGCCCAGGGCTTAGAAGCCCGTCGATGCGAAACCGCACGTCCAATCCCTCGGGCGATGGCTGGAGGTGCAGATCGCTGGCCCCCAACTCGCGCCCGGCCGCCAAGAGGCGGTCCACGACCTCCACGGCGTACTGCGGATCCTTGGGGTCCAGCCCGGCAAACTGCCGCTCGAAAAGCTGTCCGATGGGTTCCATATCCCCTTGGTCCGATCGTCCAGCTCCGGGACGCTACTTCGGCACGGGAAGCACGATGGCGGCGTTCTCGGGGAACGACGCCTCAGCGGCCTTGCCGTTAATGCGGTACTGGATCTTCAACTGTTTGACGACGTTCGGCGCCGGGTCGCCGCCGAAGGCGGAGTTGTAGTTGGACGTCGGCAGCACGATCAGCGGCAAGCCGCGGACGCGCCGCCGGAGGATTTCGGTCACGTCCTTCTGCGTGGCGCCCGCGCCGTATTCGGCCTTGATGATCTCCACCTTCACCGGCTCATGGCCGACTTGGGCCAAGAGCTTCTGCACGTCCGCCGAGCCGCCGATCTTCTCGGCGATGGCCAGCGAGGCCGACGCGGCGTCGGTCTTCAGCGACGGCGTCTTCGCCGCCTCGACCGCAAGCCTGAGCATCTCGATGCTCGGATAACGCGCGACCACCTCAAGGACCAGCTTCCTCTCGGCGTCGCGCTTGGCGATCCCGAGCGCGGTGCGGCACATCTCGGCCCGCTGTTGGTCCGGCATGGTGAACTGGCGAGCGAGGCGGATGTAGCCGCGCACGGCCCGCGTCTGGTACTTGGCGTCGGCCGCGCTCTTGGCCAGGTCCAGAAGCACCGGCGCCGCGTCCACCGACATCCACTCGCCGAGCAGCCGGCTGGCGGTGTCTTGCACCTCCGGACCGGGACCTTTCGCCGCGGCCCCGAGCGCCTCCAGGGCCTTGGCTCCGCCCACCAGGCTGAGGACCTCCAGGAGCTTGCACTGGGCCGGCACCGACGCCCCCGACGTCGCCGCCACCAGCCGCTCGGCGCACGCCTCCCGATCGGGCATGCGCTGGCAGGCGGCGCGGAGCGCCTCCTCGGCCGCTTTCACTTCCTCGGGCGTCTCCGGCGGATGCGCGACCCGGCCGATGAGGATGGGAAGATCGCGGAACTCGACGGTCGAGCCCAGTGCCGTCAGGGCAGCGCAGCGAATCTGTCCGTCGGGATCATCCGCAGCCTTGAGCAAGGCGCCAGCGGCCGCCGCGATGCGCCGCCTCCCGGCAAGTTGGATGAGCACTTGCCGCGCCTTTCCTTGCGCCTTTTGCAGGCGGACCGCCAGATCGTCGTCCACGTCCTTGCCGGGCAAGTCGGCCAGCACCGCCGCAGCCGTCTGCGACAGCTCCTCGTTGGCCTCCATCGCGGCCTCCAGCAGCACGGGCACGTACGAGGCGTTGCCCAATTGCCTGAGCACGCGCATCGCCACGATCCGCACCTCTTTCGGTCCGCTCTTGGCGGCCTGGAGCACCGCGGGCAGCGCCGCCGTGTCGCCGCGGTCGGCCAAGGCCAGGATCAACAGGGCCTGCCGCTCCGGCGCCGCCCTGCTCAACTCGGCCGCCACCGCGTCGGTCACTTCGCGGCCGGAGAGTTCGCGGGCCGTGCTCAATCCGAGGGCGAACAGCGACTTATCCGCCGACCGCAACTGCTCGACCAGAAGCGGCACTCCCGCAGACTGCCGGGCAAGAATCGCCCCGCGGGTCGCCTCGAGGATTCGCTGCTTGGGCACGTCCGCCTTGCGAACCAGGTCGTAGAGCTTCACGGCTTCGGCCCGCTTCCCTTCGGAGAGGAGCCGCTCCGCGCACAGGACGCAGCCCTGCGCAGCCGCCCCGCGGGCCGAGGCGGGCCCTTCGGTCAAGGTCTCTTGCAGGGCGATCGCGGCCTGGTCATTGCCGATGCGTCCCAAGGCCACGGCGGCGGCCGACACCACCTCGGCATCGGCATCCTTCAGGCGCGCGACGAGCCCGCCCGATGCCTTCGCGTCGCGGCGCACGGCGATCGAGTTGATCACCCCAATCAGCAGCCTGCCTTGCAGTTTTCCCATCGCCTGGCGCAACGCCTCGTCGGCGGACGGATCGGGAATCGCCTCCAGGGCGATCCTCGCCCAGGAGGAAAGGGCCGCGTCGGGCAGCAGGGCCGCCAGGGCCGGGACCGAGTCCTTGCCGCCGTAGATCGCCAGCCGCTTGCAGGCCATCGCCTTGTCCGCCGGCGGCGCATCGGACTTGAGGATCGCGATCAGCTTGGGCTCCCGCGTCTCGGAAGCAGCGGCGCTTTGCGCCCGGGCCGTGCGACGGGCTTTCTCCGCAGCAAGCGCGGGAGCCGCCGCCGCGATGATTGCGGCACACAATGCGACATATCGAATCCTGAGCATCACGGTGATTCTCCTCGTAGTCAGATCGAGCCTTTCAAATCCTGGTTCCCAAGCTCCAGCTTGGGAACCCGCCTCGGTGAAGCTCTGCTTCATACACTGGGGAAGCAGAGGTTCTCGAACTTGCGTTCCCAAGCCGGAGCTTGGGAACGAGCGTAAATCCCCAGTCCCTAATCCCAATCCCTAACCCCTTTTCTCATATCCGCCACGGCTCGCGGAGCGCCTCCGACCGCAGCCGGTTCGCCTCCGCGTCGCCGATGAACTCGTTCTTCTTCGGGTCGTAAGCAAGCTTGCGGCCCAGGAAAATGGCGATGTTCGCGGCGTGGCAGGCGATGTGCGCGTAGCAGGCCACGTCCGCACTGGCCCGCGGCTCCCCGCGCGTCTTCACGCAATCCAGGAAATTCCGGATGTGGAAGGTGGCCGGGTAGCCGCCGATCTCGGCGACCTTCCGGCCTGCCAAGAGGGCCGGCGAGCTCAGGACCATCTTGCCGCTGTCGCCCGCCTCGACCCAACCGGTCTCGCCCTCGAACCGCACCGGGCAGGAGCCCAGCGGCAGCCAGCCGTCGTTGCGGATCACCAGCTTCACGCCGTTGGCGTAGCGCTCGGTGACCTGATCGTTTTCGGGCGGGTTGTACTCGATCGGGGCGGTGTCGTCGGCATTGTTGGCCCACTGGCAGAGGTCCACGCAGTGCGAGCCCCATTCCAGCACGCCGCCGCCCACCATGCCCCCCCCTTTTTCAAAGTTGAAGCCGTCCAAGAGCCGCCGGTTGAACGGCCGCCATGCCGACGGACCAAGGTACATGTCCCAATCGACGTCTTCCTTGGCCGGCTCCGGCTCCTCCGGCAGCCAGCCGCTCATCGCGGTCCCCATCCCGGCCGGATGGGCATGGACCGCCCGCAGCTTGCCGAGCTTCCCGGTGCGGGCCAGCTCGACGGCGAACATGAAGTGCGGGATGCTCCGCCGCTGCGTCCCCGCCTGAAACACCCGCGCCGTGCGGCGGAACGTCTCGGCCAGGGCCAGGCTCTGGACGATGTTCTTCGTGCAGGGCTTCTCGCAATAAACGTCCTTGCCCGCGTTGGCCGCCAGGATCGAGGCCGTCGCGTGCCAGTTCGGGCCCGTGGCGATCAGCACCGCGTCGATGTCGCTGCGGGCCAACAGCTCGCGGAGGTCGCGGTAGGTGACGCAGTCCTTGTTGCCGTACTTGGCGTCCACCATTTTCTTGACGGCGTTGCGGCGGGTGGCCTTGACCTCGCAGACGGCCACAAACCGCACGTCCGGCTCCTGCAGGAAGCATCCCAGATCGTAGGTCCCTCGGCCGCCGATGCCGATGCCGCCCAGGGTGATCTTTTCGCTCGGGGGAACCGCCGCGCCGCTGCCCAGCACGGCCCCCGGAATCACCAGGGGGGCCGCCATCGCGGCGCCGGCCCGAAGCGCGCTCCAAAGAAACCGCCGCCGGTGCAAAGCCACTGCTCGTTCAAACATTTCCGCCTCCTCGTGGTATCAACGGATCGTTGGCATATCTCGACCACTTTAACCCGCGGGTAATCCGGGGTCAAGCGGTGACAAATGGATCGTTTCGTGGGAAACTAAGTCCGTCTAACGCTACCTCCGCGGTTAAGAAAGGCGGGTTGAAGCCATGGAGAGACATCGGATGGGCGGTATGGCGATCGCAGTGGCAGCCTGGGCCGCCGCCGTGGCCGGCGTTCGGGCGGCGCCGGAGAGCAGTTCGCTGCCGGCAGGCCGGCGGCTGTCGCTTAAGTCGGGGTGGCTGCTGAAGTCCTCGGTGCTGGTTAGGGACGCGGGGGAGAAGGTGTCTTCTCGCGACTACAAGCCCGTCGAGTGGCTGCCGACCACCGTCCCCTCGACCGTCCTCAGCGCGCTGGTAAAGAACCGCGTCTATCCCGATCCTCGCGTCGGCCTGAGCGCCTACCAGATTCCGGACTCCTCCGACGAGTTCAACCAGAAGCACGACCTGGCCAGGTTCAGCTACCTTCCGGACCAGCGCAATCCCTGGCGCGACCCGTATTGGCACCGCACCGAGTTCGAGCTGCCTTCGCTTGCGCCGGACCGGCGGGCCTGGCTCCACTTCGACGCCATCAATTACCGCGCCGAGGTGTGGATCAACGGCAAGCAGATCGTTGACCGCGAGAGGATGGCGGGGATGTTCCAGCGCTTCGAGTTCGACGTCACCGAGCGCGTCGGGCCGGGCCGCAACGTGCTGGCCGTGAAGGTCTATCCCGTGGACCATCCGGGCACGCCGAACACGCAATGGGAAGTCCTCGGCCCCGATCGCGGCTACCAGAGCGAGTTGATGAAGGACGTGACCGAGATCATGACCATCGGCTACGACTGCACGATGACCGTGCCCGACCGAAACATGGGGCTTTGGCAGGAGGTGTGGATTGACACGAGCGGGCCGGTGGCCATCCGCAATCCGTTTGTCGTCACCAGGCTTCCGCTGCCCGAGACCGACCGCGCTACGCTGGCGATCTCGGCAGAACTGGTCAACGCAACAGCTTCTCCGGCCAAAGGGCTCCTCCGCGGCTCCATCGCGGGAACGGACGTGCGGTTCGAGCAGCCCGTCGAGCTGGGCCCCCGCGAAACCAGGCTGGTCACCATTGACCCCAAGCCGGTGATCGCTCATCCGCGTCTCTGGTGGCCGCACAACTACGGCCCACAGTATCTGTACGACCTCACGCTGCGCTTCGAGACCGGCGGCGGAGTCTCCGACGAACATAGAGTCCGCTTTGGCGTGCGCGAGGTCTCCAGCGAGGTGCACGAGCTGGACGGCTGGCACGGGCGCCGCGTGCTGGTGAACGGCCAGAGGATCTTCTGCCGGGGCGGATACATCCAGCCGGAGCTGATGTTCGACTGGGACGCGCGGCGCATGGAGAGCGAGATTCGCTACTACGCCCCCGCGAACCTGAACCTGATCTACTTCGAGGACATCCCCAATCCGCCGGCGCCGCTGCTGGAGTTGTGCGACCGCTACGGAATTCTCTTCGGCAATTGCTTCTACTCGTGCTACTGGCTGCGGCCGGGCACGCCCTACCCGGCCGACCTGCCGCTCCTGGAGCGGTGTACGGTGGATCTGGTCAAGCGCTACCGCAACCATCCCAGCCTCATCATGTACATGGCGATGAACGAGGGGGACACCAAGGAGGCAGTGTACGAGATGTGGCGGCGGCACGTCCTCGCCCTGGACGGCACGCGATGGTTCATCCCGTCGGCCACCTTCCCGAGCGACCGCACCGACGTCCCGGCGTGGTTCAAGAAGGACCTGCCCGCCGGCATGACCGACAAGGGCGCGTCCTACTCGTGGGCCGAGCCTGTGAACTACTTCCGCTGGGTGCGCGAGAAGCGGAACTGGAGGTTCATGATGGAGAGCGGCTCGGCGTCGCTGCCGCCGGTGAGCAGTCTCAGCCGCTTCATTCCCGACCTGCAAGGTGCACCCGCCGGGCCGAAATACCCGCTCACGAAGACCTGGGCGCACCACGGCGCCAACCAATACTACAAAGGCTACGACGCCGCCCTGCGCCGTTTGCACGGCGAGCCGGAGAGCGTGGCCGACTATTGCTGGAAGGGCCACCTGGTGACCGCCGACCAGCACCGCTCGATGTTTGAGGCCGTCAACCACCGCCTCTGGGACGTCACCAGCGGATTCACCGAGTGGAAGATCAACGCCTGCGAGCCGAGCATCCAGTGGCAGATCTTCGACTGGTACCACAAGCCGATGGTGAGCTACTTCTACATCAAGAGGGCCTGCGAGCCGCTGCACGTCCAGCTCAATCTGCCCGACCGCACGGTGAGCGTCATCAACACGACGCTCCAGCCGCGGGCGGACATGGAAGTCACTGCGCGGGTCTATGACCTCGACGCGAGACAGCGTTGGCACAAGACGGCCGGAGCCAGCGTGTCCGCCAACGCCTACAAGGAGGCGTTCGCCGTCCCGGAGTTGCCCGACCTCGGACCGGTGTCTTTCGTGAAGCTGGAATTGAACGATCCCCGCGGCGCGCTCGTCTCCGACAACTTCTACTGGCTGCCGGGCAAGGACGCCGACGGACTGAAGGCCCTCGGGCGGCTCCCTCCCGTCCGGCCGGCGACTGCCTTCCAGGTGGACAGCCCCGGCAGCGAGAGGATCGTTCGCGCGAAGGTCTCCAATCCAACGGAACGATTGGCATTCTTCATCCAACTGGCCGTCACCAAAGGCCCGCAAGGCGAGGAGGTCCTGCCCGTGGCCTGGGACGACAACTACTTCAGCCTCTTGCCGCACGAGTCCCGCGAAATCGCCGCCACCGTCGCCGCCGGCGACTTAGCCGGAGCCGTACCGACGCTCGAAGTCGGCGGGTGGAACATCGAGACGGACTTCGAGTGCAGGAACCTCGGCGTCCCCAAAACCGAAGTCAAGGCCGGCGAAACGGTCACGGTCACTGCGACGGTGGCAAACACGTTTCTCGACGGCAGCCGCGTGACGCTGACCGTGGATGGCAAGCCCGCCGCCGCCAAGTGGGCCTGGGCCCGAGGCGACAAGACCGACCGCGTCGCCTTCAAGCTTCCACTGGATCGGCCGGGCCAACACACGGTCCAGGTCGGCAACAAGACCGCGAGAGTCGCAGTGCGATGAGGAAGTGAGCGTCGCGCGAGCGTATAGCCCACGCCGTCGCCGCCGGGTCGAAATGGCCTTGCGTGATTCGCGGACGTGGCGACTCTTTCCTTAGCCCAGGCGTTTACGCCTCATGGTTACCCACATTTTCTCCCCAGTGCTTCGGCACCGCGGAGGCACAAGTGCAGCTTGTAAAACCCGTGCCACAACGTGATCCAACCGGGTTCGCCGT